>Ga0208518_100010_pt1 | contig 347016 bp, 296 predicted proteins | sample LakWasM127_HOW14_2_FD_183937 | JGI IMG/M metagenome (GOLD analysis project Ga0208518, IMG submission 183937) | Freshwater sediment methanotrophic microbial communities from Lake Washington under simulated oxygen tension - Sediment Metagenome... | ecosystem: Environmental > Aquatic > Freshwater...
CCTGCCCATCCCCGGCCTCACCCAGTTGGCGCTGCCGCTGATCGGCCGCGTCGCCGCCGGCTCGCCGATTCTCGCGCAGGAACATATCCAGCAAACCTGGTGCGTTGAAAGCAGCCTGTTCGAGCGCAAGCCCGACTACCTGCTGAAGGTGCGCGGCATGTCCATGCGGGACGTGGGCATCATGGACGGCGACCTGCTGGCGGTGCAACAAACGCGCGAGGCGCGCAACGGCCAGATCGTCGTCGCGCGCCTGGGCGACGAAGTCACCGTCAAGCGCCTGCGCCGTACCGCCCACGCCATCGAGCTGCTGCCCGAAAACCCGGATTTCCCCGTCATCGTCGTGCAACCCGGCGAGCCCTTTGAAATCGAGGGCCTGGCGGTCGGCCTGATCCGCAACACCATGTTGAACTAATCCCTGGTGCGCCGCAGGTGGCGGGCGACTGGCGGGGGCACGCCCCGCCATCCCTGTGGCGCATCACCTTGTCAATCCTGCCTGTGTCCAACCTTTTTCAAGGGAGCTTCACATGCACCACCTCTTGTCCCGCGCACCCCGCCTGGTGTTCGCGCTTTTCTCCCGCCGCTTTTGGCACCGCCCTTCCCAGCACGTCGCGCGCAGCAGCACGCAGCCGGCTCCAGCGCCAATGCCATCCCGGCTTGGCGGGCGCGCACAGGGCGCGTCGCCCTGGGACGCCAGCACAGCCGCCCGCGGCGCGCGTACCCAGCCGCCGGGGCAACCCCGCGCGCGGCCTGCCACCGCCCCGCGCCCTGTGCCGGCCCCGGCCAGCGCGCCCCTGGTGCGTGTACTGCGCCGGCACGAGGGCACAGCCGGGCGGCTGGCCATCGTCGGCCGCATGGCCGACGTGTGCGCCGAGCTCGACCGCCTTGCCGCGCGCGAGCGCCTGTGCTGATGGGGTTTGGCGAACCTGCATCGGTTTTTTAGGTCAATTAGGCCACCAGCGCTCGTCCATCATAGGTTTTTAGCTACTTAATAAATAGCAAAAGCCGCCGCAGACGCTGGCCCGGAGGGGTTGCAGCCAGTTGCCGCGCTGGCAAAGGGGCAGGATGCCCGGGGGCCGGCGCCGGGTGTGTCCGCCCTTTCCGCGCTGGCTTGCGGGGCGGCGCCAAGGCCGGCTGGAGCTGCAAGGCACAATCGGGGCGATGAATATCGTGATCCTCGATGATTACCAGGACGCGGTGCGCAAGCTCCATTGCGCGGCCCGTCTCGACGCCCACTCCGCCAAGGTCTACACCAACACCGTGAAGGGGCTCGGCCAGCTGTCCGTGCGCCTGAAAGACGCCGACATCATCGTCTTGATCCGGGAGCGCACCCACATTTCGCGCCAGCTCGTGGAAAAACTCCCGCGCCTCAAAATGATCGCCCAAACCGGCCGCGTGGGGTCCCACATCGATATCGGCGCCTGCACCGAGCGCGGCATCGCCATCTCGGAAGGCGTGGGTTCGCCGGTGGCGCCTGCCGAATTGACCTGGGCCCTCGTGCTGGCGGCCATGCGGCGCCTGCCGCAGTACATCGCCAACCTGAAACACGGCGCCTGGCAGCAGGCGGGGCTCAAGGCCGCCTCGATGCCGGCCAATTTCGGTATTGGCAGCGTGCTGCGCGGCAAGACCCTGGGTATCTGGGGCTATGGGCGCATCGGCCAGATCGTGGCCGGTTATGGCCGCGCCTTCGGCATGAACGTGCGCATCTGGGGCAGCGAGGCCTCGCGCGCCCAGGCGCTGACCGACGGCTACCAGGTGGCGCCGACGCAGCAGGAATTTTTCGCCCAATGCGACGTGGTGTCCCTGCACCTGCGCCTGACGGAAGAAACGCAGCAGATGATCACGCTCGAAACACTGTCGTGCATGAAGCCCACGGCGCTGCTGGTAAACACCTCACGCGCCGAGCTGATCGAGGCCAACGCCCTGCTCGCGGCCCTCAACCGCGGCCGGCCCGGCATGGCCGCGATCGACGTGTTCGAAAGCGAGCCGATCCTGCAGGGCCACGCGTTGCTGCGCCTGGAGAACTGCATCTGCACGCCGCATATCGGCTACGTGGAGCAAGACAACTACGAGCTGTACTTTGGCTCGGCCTTCGACAACGTCCTCAACTTCATACGCGGCACGCCGACGAACATCGTCAATCCGGGTGCGCTGCAGGTGCGGCGCTAACGCTTCGCCCCGGGGAAATGAAAAGAGGCTTCCCGGGGGAAGCCTCTCTTTGAGTCAGGCCCTGCGGGCCCGAATGCCGCCGATCAGTTCAGCGGATCCTTCTTGCCGTCCACGTAGCGGTACAGCGTGATGGCGGGGTTCTTCATTTCGCCATTGGGTTCGAACGCGATCGTAGCGGTCACGCCCTTGTAGTTGGACTTGGCCAGTTCGTTCACGTAGACCTTGGGGTCCACCGAGTTCGCGCGCTTCATGGCGTCGACCAGCAGCATGGTGGCGTCGTAGGTGTAGGGGCTGTAGACCTGGAACTGGCCAGGGTACTTGGCGTCGTAGCGCTCCTTCCAGGCCTTGCCGCCAGGCATCTTGGCGAGCGAGGAACCGCCTTCGGCGCAGATCACGTTGGACAGCGTCTTGGCGCCGGCCGCGAGCTTGGCGATTTCGCTGGTGCACACGCCGTCGCCGCCGAAGTACTTCACGTTGGACATGCCGAGCTGTTCCATCTGGCGCAGCATCGGGCCGGCTTGCGGGTCCATGCCGCCGAAGAAGATGGCGTCGGGGTTCTTGGACTTGATGGCCGTCAGGATGGCCATGAAGTCGGTGGCCTTGTCGGTCGTGAACTGCTGATCGACCTGCTTCATGCCGAGGCTGACACCGGTCTTGGAGAACACGTCGGCAACGCCCTGGCCGTAGGCCGTGCGGTCATCAATGACGGCGAAGGACTTGAGCTTGAGCGTGTCCTTGGCGTAGTTCGCCAGACCTGCGCCCAAGGCGTTGTCGTTGGCGATGATACGGAAGGTCGTCTTGTAGCCGGGCTTGGTCAGGTTGGGGTTGGTGGCAGCGCCGGTGACCATGGGGATGCCGCAGTCGTTGTACACCTTGGAAGCGGGGATGGTGGTGCCCGAATTCAAGTGACCGACCACGCCAGCAACTTTGGAGTCGCACAGCTTCTGGGCAGCTGCCGTGCCTTGCTTGGGATCCGATGCGTCGTCTTCGGCCTGCAGTTCAAACTTGATCTTCTTGCCGCCGATGGTCACGCCCTGGGCATTCAAGTCCTCGATGGCCATGCGCGCGCCATTTTCGTTGTCCTTGCCGTAGTGGGCTTGTGCACCCGACACCGGGGCGACGTGACCAATCTTGACCACTTGCTCCTGGGCCAGAGCCATGCCGGCAACAGCTGCAAAGGCTGCGGCTACGGTCAGTTTCAACTTCAATTGCATAGAAATCTCCAGTAAAGATTAAACGCTGAGCATCTTTTTGTGTCTCAACGCCGAAGAAGATAACGCATATTCATAGCCCGGGACACTAGGGAACACGCGCAAATCAGCGCAGCGCGATGCGCAAAAGCTGCACTTATGCAGCCGGCGTTCCGACCCCTGCGGCAAGCTCGTCGGCCACGGCCTCGTACACCGCATGGCGCACCACCGCTTCAATCTCCTCGCGCAGCCGGGGAACGATGGAGCGCGTCTGCTCTTCCACCACGGCGGCGATGGCGCCGCGCAGGCGGATGTCGAGCGATACATCCACCCGTTGCATGACGCGGTGGACCAGCAACTCCTCGAAATCCTTGCTCAGCACCGCCTGTGCAGCGCGTTCGACCGGCAGCGCGGCCGGCGCTTTCGGCGCCGCCGCGGCCGGGCTTTTCGGCACGTGCACAGGCGTAGGCGGCACCGGCGGGAAAGCCGGGCGTGCCGCCGCCGCCGGCGCGGAAGGCATGGGCGCAATGGAGGCCGGCGTTGGCTTGGGCGGGACGGCTTGCTCGGCGCGGGGCGGCGCCCCCTCGCGCACGACTTCCGTCAGCGTGGGGACGAAGCGGGGCGGGACGCGGGGTCCGGGCGGAACAGGCATCAGGCCCCCCGAGGCGCCAGGTCGTGGCGCACCAGCGCGTAGCCGCGCTGCATGTAATGTTTCCAGCGCACGCGGGCCGCTGCCCGGTCGGCTTCATCGCAGCCCACCACCTCGATCAGCCGCTCGAAGCTGCCGAAGCCCTGGGGCACCTCGTCCGACAGGTTGAGCAGCACCTCGTGGTGCGGCGCATCCTGCAGCCCCTGCGCCAGCACGATGGGCGAGGCTTCCAGCACATGGGCCTCGGCATCGGCCCGGCAATGGGCGACGAAGTCCTGCGGTGCCATGTGCCACAGCGTCTCGTCGAGCGCATCCATGAGCGTGTCCGGCGCCAGGACCACCAGGCGCCTGTCCTGTCGCAACAGCTTGCGTGCGGCGCGGCAGGCGTAGGCCAGCTTGTCGGGGGCGTTGAAGTGGAAGGCGATTTCGGTCATTCGCGCGAGGTCTTGGCGGTGCGGGCAGCGGGGCGGGTGGGTGTCGCCTTGCGGGTGCGCGCCTTGGGGCTGGTCACGGGCGCGGGCGCGGCGGCGGGCGCAGCGGCGCGCGCCAGCAGCCAGTGCACCAGCAGCCCCACCGGCCGGCCGGTCGCGCCCTTGGCGGCCCCGCCCTTCCAGGCCGTACCGGCGATGTCCAGGTGCGCCCACGGGACATCGCCCACGAACGCCTGCAGGAATTTGGCCGCCGTGACCGAGCCCGCCGGTCGGCCGGCGACGTTGGCCAGATCGGCGAAATTGCTCTTGAGGCCCTCGGCGTACTCCTCGTCCAGCGGCATGCGCCAGGCCGGGTCGCCCGCCTCCTCGCCCGCATCGAGCAGGGCCTTGGCCAACCCGTCGTCGGAGGCGAACAGTCCGCTGCGCACGCCGCCCAGGGCGATCACGCAGGCACCGGTGAGCGTGGCGATGTCCACGATGGCCGCCGGCTTGAGGCGCATGCCGTAGCCGAGTGCATCGCACAACACCAGGCGCCCCTCGGCGTCGGTGTTCAGCACTTCGATGGTTTGCCCGCTCATGCTGGTCACCACGTCGCCCGGCTTTAGGGAGCGCCCGTCGGGCATGTTCTCGCAGGCCGGGATCAGGCCGACGACGTTGATCTCCGGCTGCAGCTGCGCCAGCGCACGGAATACGCCCAACACGCTGGCCGCGCCGCACATGTCGAACTTCATTTCGTCCATCTCCGGCGCCGGTTTGATGGAGATGCCGCCGGTGTCGAAGGTGATCCCCTTGCCCACCAGCACCACGGGCGCCTGCTTGCGCCCCGCGCCGGTGTAGCGCAGTTCGATGAGGCGCAGCGGTTCTTCGGACCCGCGCGCCACGGCCAGGAAGGCCCCCATCTTCAACCGCTCGACTTCGGCCGGACCGAGCACCTTGCAATCGATGCCGGGGTGCTTGGCGAGCGCGCGTGCGGCGTCGGCCAGCAGGCGCGGCGTGGCGTGGTTGGCCGGGCGGTTGCCCCATTCGCGCGCCAGCTGCGCGCCTTGCGCCACGGCCTGCGCGACCGCGAAGCCCTCGGCCACGTCGGCAGGCCGTGCCACGCCAACCACCACCCGCTGCAGGGTGGCCGCCTGCGCCTTGGGCTTGGTGTGCGTATACACATAGGCAGCGTGCACCACGGTGTGCACGGCCGCCGAAACCGCCTGCGCGCCGGCTTCGGCGGCAAAGCAGAGCACGGCGCGGCGCACGCCCGGTGTGCGCAGCGCCGTTTGCGCCCCGAGAACCGCCTGGCGCACGGAACGCGCATCGCCCGCGCCTATGCCCAGCAGCAGCACCCGGCGCGCGGCGACGCCAGGGCACTGGTACAGCGCCAGAGACTTGCCAGGCTTGGGTTCAAAATCCTTGTGGCGCAAGGCGTCCTGGACAATGGCCGCGAGCGGATCGGCCCCGCCGGCGAAACCCTCTGCCACCAGCAGCACCAGCTGGTCGCATTTCTCGGACGCTGCCGCGCGCAGGTCCATGGACTTGAGATCAAAGTTCATAATTGCCTCTTTACTTCGCGTCCATGTTATTCGATTCATCCCTGCGCAAGGAGCTGGCCCGCAGCTTCGGCGCCACCCTGGTGGTCCTGGTCACCGTGGTCATGACCATGATGCTGATCCGTACCCTGGGTCAGGCCTCCAGGGGCAACGTGGGCCCGTCCGACGTGCTGCTCGTCATGGGCTACACGGTGCTCGGCCAGTTGCCCACCATCCTCAGCCTGAGCCTGTTCGTCGCCACCGTCGGCTGCCTCTCGCGCATGTACCGCGACAGCGAAATGGTGATCTGGTTCGCCAGCGGACAGGGCCTCGCGCGTCTGCTGCCCGCGCTGCTGCGCTTTGCCTGGCCGGCGATGTTAGGCGTGGCGGTGCTGTCGCTGGTCGCCTGGCCGTGGGCCAACAGGCAAATCCAGGAGCTGCGCGTGCAGTACGAGCAGCGCGGCGACGTGGACCGCATCGCGCCCGGTGAATTCCAGGAATCTGCCAGCGGCAAGCGCGTCTTTTTCATCGACAAGGACAGCCCTGAGCCCAACACCGCGAGCAACGTCTTCATCGCCGCCAACGAGCACGGCACGCAGGCCGTGACCTCGGCCTTGAGCGCGCGCGTGGAAATGCGCGGTACCGACCGTTTCGCCCTGCTGAGCAACGGCCAGCGCCTTGAAACGCAGGCCGGCAAGCCGGAAATCAAGCTCAGCGAATTCGAGCTGTACGGCACGCGCATCGGGGCCGCCAAGGTCGGCCTGGGCGACACCGGAGCGGCGCGCACGCGCGGCACGGCGGAACTGCTGGGCCAGGCTTCGCCTGCTTTCCAGGCCGAACTCGCGTGGCGCATCGGCCTGCCGCTCACCGCTTTCAATCTGGTGGTCCTCGGCCTGGGGCTGGCCAGCGTCAACCCCCGCGCCAGCCGCAGTGGCAACCTGCTGTTCGCGCTGTTCGCCTTCATCGTCTACTACAACTTCATGACGCTTGGGCAAAGCTGGGTCGGTACCGGCCGCGTGGGCGTGGCGGCCTACGTCGGCCTGCTGCACGGCGGCGTTCTGGCCTTCGCGCTGGCACTGATCGCCATCCGCCACAACCGCTGGTCGTTGGCGGCGCTGTGGCGCAGGAGCCCGGCATGAAGACCATCCGCCGCATGGTGCACCGCGAGGTGCTGGCCGCCGTGGCCCTGGTGACGCTCGGCTTCCTGGCGCTGTTCTTCTTCTTCGACCTGATCGACGAGCTGCGTTCGGTCGCCCGCATGCCCGACACCTACCCGCTCTCGCAGGCCGTGCTGTACGTGCTGCTGGGCATGCCGACGCACTTGTACGAGCTCCTGCCGATCACGGTACTGATCGGCACCATCTTCGTCATGGCACGCTTCGCGCAAAGCTCTGAATTCACCATCCTGCGCACCAGCGGGCTCGGTCCCGGGCGGGCGCTGTCGATGCTGCTGCTACTGGGCAGCGTGTTCGTGGTGCTGACCTTCGCCCTGGGGGACTACGTCGCGCCCGCGAGCGACCGCGCCGCACAGGTGGTCAAGTCCAAGGGCCTGGCGCGCCTGACGACCGGCGGCACGGGCGCCTGGCTGAAGGAGCGCCAAGGGGAGGATTCCGTGGCCGTGAACATCCGCAGCATCCGCTCCGACGGGCTGATGGAGGACGTGCGCATCTACCGCTTCGACCGCGAGAGCCGGCTGGCCTCGCGCGTCCTGGCGCAATCGGCCACGGTGGCGCCGCAAGGCGACGCCTGGGTGCTGCGCCAGGTGCAGAGCGACACCTTCGTGCGCGGCGCCGGCGGCGAAACGCAGCGCGCCGAGCGCCTGGAACTGACCGAACTGCGCTGGGCCACGGGCATCACCGCCGACATGGTCTCGGCCGCCGTGCTGCAGCCCGACCGCATGGCCACGGTGGACCTGTTCCAGTATGTGCGCCACCTGGAGGCCAATGGGCAGTCGGCCCAGCGATACGAAATCGAGTTCTGGCGCAAGGTGTTCTACCCGCTCTCCTGCCTCGTCATGGTGGTGCTGGCGCTGCCTTTCGCCTACCTGCACTTTCGCGCCGGCTCGACCACGGGCTACGTGTTCGGCGGCGTGATGGCGGGCATCAGCTTCTTCCTGCTGAACAACGTGTTCGGCTTTGCCGGCACGCTGCAGAACTGGTCGCCCTGGCTCACCGCGGCGGCGCCCGGCCTGATCTACAGCATCGCGTCGCTGGCCGCCTTCGGCTGGCTGGTGTTGAGGCGCTGATGGACGCTTCACGCCCACCGGCCGTGCGTGGCATCGTGCTGTTCGCCCATGGTTCGCGCGATGCGCTCTGGCGCGCGCCGATCGAGGCGGTGCGCGCCGACATCGAGCGCCAGCGGCCCGACCTGCTGGTGCGCTGCGCCTACCTGGAACTGTGCGCCCCTGACTTGGCCAGTGCATGCAGCGAGCTGCATGCCGCCGGCGCGCGCGCGCTGACCATCGTCCCCATGTTCCTCGGCACCGGCCGGCACGCGCGGGAGGACCTGCCGCTTCTCGTGGAGCAGGTCCGCGCCCGGCACCCCGATGTCGCGCTCACGGTACAGCCCTCCATCGGCGAGGACGCCCGCATGATGGCGCTGATGGCGCAGATCGCCGCCTCCGACCCGACCACCACCCACTGAGACCGCGCTGTACGCCGGCGCATGCAAAACGCCGGATATCGCATAATGATCGGATTCTTTAGCCAGTATTCGATATGAACCTGCACCAATTCCGCTTCGTCCAGGAAGCCGCGCGCCGCAACCTGAACCTGACCGAGGCGGCCAAGGCGCTGCACACCTCGCAGCCGGGGGTGTCCAAGGCCATCATCGAACTCGAAGGCGAACTGGGGGTGGACATCTTCGCCCGCCACGGCAAGCGCTTGAAACGCATCACCGAGCCGGGCCAGCACGTGCTCAGGAGCATCGAGCTCATCATGCGCGAGGTCGGCAACTTGAAGCGCATCGGCGAGCAGTACAGCGCCCAGGACAACGGCACGTTCAGCATTGCCACCACGCACACCCAGGCGCGCTACGTACTCCCACCCGCCGTGGCCAAGCTGCGCGAGCAGTACCCCAAGGTGAACATCAGCCTGCACCAGGCGACGCCGCACCAGGTGGCGCGCATGGTGATCGATGAAGTCGCCGAGATCGGCGTGGCCACCGAGTCGCTCGTCGACTACCCCGAACTCGTCACCCTGCCCTGCTACGAATGGCAGCACGTGCTGGTGATGCCGCACGGCCACCCGCTGGCGCAGAAGGAGCGCATCGGCCTGGACGACATCGCGCACGAGCCGCTCATCACCTACCACCCTTCGTTCACCGGCCGTACCAAGATCGACACCGCTTTCGCCGCCCGCCGCCTGCAGCCGCACGTGGTGCTAGAGGCGATCGACTCCGACGTCATCAAGACCTATGTCCGCCTGGGACTGGGCGTGGGCATCGTGGCCGAAATGGCCATGCGCGACGACCCGCTCGGCGACCTGCTGGTGCGCCCCGCGGGCTACCTGTTCGGCCAGAGCGTGGCGCGCGTGGCCTTCAAGCGCGGCGCCTACCTGCGCAATTTCGTCTACCGCTTCGCCGAACTGCTGAGCGACCGCCTGAGCCGCGACCTGGTCATGCGCGCCATGGACGGCCAAGTCAACGATTACGAACTGTGAACCTTCCATCGCCACTTCCCATGGACCGCGCCGCCACTCCCCGCACCCCGGCCCTCGCCAGCCGCCTGCCGCAGGTCGGCACCACCATCTTCAGCGTGATGTCGGCGCTCGCTAGCGAGCACGGCGCCGTCAACCTGGGCCAGGGCTTCCCCGATTTCGACTGCGACCCGCGCCTGCAGGACGCCGTCACGGCGGCCATGCATGCCGGCCACAACCAGTACCCGCCCATGCCCGGCGTGCCCGCCCTGCGCGACGCCGTTGCAGCAAAAATGGAAGCACTGCATGGCCGGCGGTACAACCCCGAGAGCGAGATTACCGTCACCGCCGGAGCCACGCAGGCGATCCTCACGGCGATCCTCGCCGTCGTGCATCCGGGCGATGAGGTCATCGTGCTCGACCCCTGCTACGACAGCTATGTGCCCAACATCGCGCTGGCCGGTGGCGTGGCGGTGCGCGTGCCGCTCACGCCGGTGAGCTTCCGGCCCGATTTCGGCCGCATCGCCGCCGCCATCACGCCGCGCACGCGCGCCATCATTGTCAACAGCCCGCACAACCCCAGCGCCACGGTGTGGTCGGAAGGCGAGATGCGCCAGCTTGAAGAACTGCTCGCCCCCACAGACATCCTGCTCATCAGCGACGAGGTGTACGAGCACATGGTGTTCGACGGCGCCACCCACCAGAGCGCAGCGCGCTTCGCCGGCCTGGCAGCGCGCGCCTTCATCGTGTCGAGCTTCGGCAAGACCTTCCACGTCACCGGCTGGAAGGTCGGCACCGTGGCGGCGCCGGCGCCGCTCACGGACGAGTTCCGCAAGGTGCACCAGTTCAACGTCTTCACCGTCAACACGCCCATGCAGCATGGGCTGGCGGACCACCTGCAGGACGCCGCGCCCTACCTGCAGCTGCCCGCGTTCTACCAGGCCAAGCGCGACCTGTTCCGCAGTGGTCTGGCCGGATCGCGCCTGCGCCTGCTGCCGGGCAGCGGCGCCGGCAGCTATTTCCAGTGCGTGGACATCTCGGCCGTGAGCGACCTGAACGAAGCCGACTTCTGCCAGTGGCTCACGCGCGAGATCGGCGTGGCGGCGATTCCGCTCTCGGCCTTCTATGGCGACGGCTTCGACCAGCGCGTGGTGCGTTTTTGTTTCGCCAAAAAGGACGAAACGCTGCGCGCCGCGCTGGAGCGGCTGCGCCAACTCTAAGAGCTCAGCGGCGCGCCAGCCACACCCCGCTGGCCGCCAGGGCCATTCCTGCCAGCGCCCAGCCGGTCAGCGTCTCGCCAAACACCAGCCAGGCCACCAGCGCCGTCATGGGCGGCGTCAGGTAGAACAGGCTGGCCACGTTGACTGCCCCGCCCCGGCGGATGAGCAGGTTCAACAGACTCACCGCGCCCAGCGACAGAACCAGCACCAGCCAGCCGAGCGCAAAGACGAACTCACCCGTCCAGCGCACCGCCATGGACTCGGTGGTGGCCGCCAGCGCCGCCGTGGCGACCAGGCTGGGCAGGTATTGGATGACCGAGCCCGTGCGCAGGTCGAAGGAGGGGCAAAACCGCTTCTGGTACAGCGTGCCCGCCGTGATGCCCAGCAGCGCGACCAGCGCCGGCATCAGCATGGTGACCAGCGCCCCGCCCGGCACCGACGCCGCCTTGCCCGCCACCACCAGCGCCACGCCGGCAAAGCCCAGCACCAGGCCCATCCATTGCGCCGGCCGGACCCGCTCACCCAGCAAGGTGCCCGCAGCCAGCGCCGTGAGGATCGGCTGCAGGCCCACCACGAGCGCTGTGGTGCCAGAAGGCAGGCCATGGCCGATGGCCGTGAACACCCCGCCCAGGTACACGCCATGCACCAGCAGGCCCGACACGCCGATGTGCACCCAGCGCATCCCCAGCGGCGGCCAGGGCGCGCGCACCAGCACGGCGACGGCAGACATCAGCACGATCACGATGGCGAAGCGCAGCGCCAGGAACGTGAGCGGCTCCACATAGGGCAGCCCCAGCTTGGCGCCAATGAAACCCGTGCTCCACAGCGCCACGAAGAGCAGCGGGGCCAGGGAAGCCAGCGCGGCCCCGGCTTCCGAACCGTCCGGGAGCGCTGATTTCATGGGCGCGGCCGCCATTTACAGCAGCACGATGTCGTACTGTTCCTGCCCCATGGCGCCCTCGGCCTGCAGCGAGATGGGCTTGCCGATGAAGTCCGACAGCCCCGCCAGGTGCGCGCTTTCCTCGTCGAGGAAGAGCTCGACCACGGCGGCCGAGGCGATGACGCGGAATTCGCGCGGGTTGAACTGGCGCGCCTCGCGCAGGATTTCGCGCAGGACGTCGTAGCACACGCTGCGCGCCGTCTTCACGCTGCCCTTGCCCTGGCAGGCCGCGCAGGGTTCGCACAGCATGTGCGCCAGCGACTCACGCGTGCGCTTGCGCGTCATCTCGACCAGGCCCAGGTGCGAAAAACCGCCCGCCATGGTCTTGACGCGGTCGCGCGCCAGGTGCTTGCGGAATTCGGCCAGCACCGCGCCCTGGTGCTCGGCCTGCACCATGTCGATGAAATCGACGATGACGATGCCGCCCAGGTTGCGCAGGCGCAGCTGCCGGGCAATGGCCCCGGCGGCCTCCAGGTTGGTCTTGAAGATGGTGTCGTCGAAATTGCGCGCGCCGACGTAGCCGCCGGTGTTCACGTCCACGGTGGTCAGCGCCTCGGTCTGGTCGATGATGAGGTAGCCGCCGGACTTGAGGTCCACGCGCCGGCCGAGTGCGCGCGCGATCTCTTCGTCCACCGCATACAGGTCGAAGATCGGGCGCTCGCCCTTGTAGTGCTGCAGCTTGCCCGCCGCCGCCGGCATGAATTCCTGGCCGAAAGCGCGCAGGCGCTGGAACTGCTCCAGCGAATCGATGCGGATGCTCTGCGTGTGCTCGCCGACCAGGTCGCGCAGCACGCGTTGCAGCAGGTCCAGGTCCTGGTGCAGCAGCGTAAGCGGTGGCTGGCGCAGCGCCGCGTCCTTGGTGCGCAGCCAGGTCTTGCGCAGGTAGGCGATGTCGTCGGCCAGCTCGGCGTCGCTCGCATCCTCGCCGTTGGTGCGCAGGATGAAGCCACCGCCACCGCCCGAGGCCTTGTCGCCGACCAGCGCCTGCAGGCGCGCGCGCAGCGCCTCGCGCTCGCCAAGCGGGATCTTCTGCGACACGCCGACATGCTCGTCCTGCGGCAGGTAGACCAGCAGGCGCCCGGCGATGCTGATCTGCGTGGACAGGCGCGCGCCCTTGGTACCGATCGGGTCCTTGATGACCTGCACCATCAGTGCCTGGCCTTCGAACACCTGGCGCTCGATCGGCACCTGTGGCTCGCTTCGGCGCGCCAGGGCGCCGGCGTCCCCCTCAGGGTGGCGCTGCCAGACGTCGGCCACGTGCAGGAAGGCGGCGCGCTCCAGGCCGATGTCGATGAAGGCCGACTGCATGCCCGGCAGCACGCGCGAGACCTTCCCCAGGTAGACGTTGCCGACCAGGCCGCGCTCGAGCGTGCGCTCGACGTGCAGTTCCTGCACCGCGCCGTGCTCGACCACGGCCACGCGCGTTTCCTGGGGCGACCAGTTGATCAGGATGTCTTGTTGCATGGCGAGGCGGTCCATCCGGCGGCGCGCAGCAGCTGCGCGGTCTCAAACAGGGGCAGGCCCATGATGCCCGAATAACTGCCGCGCAAGACGGGAATGAAGGCGCCCGCGCGCCCCTGCACCCCGTAGGCCCCCGCCTTGCCGAGCGGCTCGCCGGTGGCGACGTAGGCAGCGATGTCCGCCGGGCTGAGCGGTGCGAAGCGCACGCTCGACACCGACAGCGCCGCCAGCCGCTTGTTGCCGACCTGCAGCGCCACGGCGGTGAGCACGCGGTGCGTGCGGCCGGAGAGCTCGGCCAGCATGCGCGCGGCGTCGCCCGCGTCGAGGGGCTTGCCATAGATGCGCCGTCCCAGCGCCACGGTGGTGTCGGCGCACAGCACCGGCGCGTCCGGCAGCTGGCGGCGCGCGCGGCGCGCCAGCGCGGCGTCGAGCTTGAGCCCGGTCACGCGCTCGACGTAGGCGGCCGGCGCCTCGCCCGGCAACTGCGCCTCCAGCGCCTCGCTGTCCTCGGCCTCGTCGCCGGGCGCGTTCGGCAGCAGGGGCTCGTGGCGCACTCCGAGCTGGTCGAGCAGTTGGCGGCGGCGCGGGCTTTGCGAGGCGAGGTAGAGGAAGTCGGGCATGGCGGCCAGGGCGCTTTCAGGGCAATGGGAAGAGCGGAATTTTGAACGAAATTGGCCTCTCGCGCTTATCCCATAAGTGTTTATAGCTATGAAAACAGGAATATGCGCACCCCGTGGCGTGCCGCGCCGGCCCCTATTCGCGGTGGTAGGGGTGCCCGGCGTTCACCGACCAGGCGCGGTAGAGCTGCTCGATGAGCAGCACGCGCACCATGGCATGGGGGAGCGTCAGGTCCGACAGGCGGATGCGCTCGTGCGCGCTCTGGCGCAGCGCCGGCTCCAGCCCGTCCGGGCCGCCGATGACCAGTGCCACGTCGTCGCCGCCGAGCTGCCAGCCCTTGAGGCGCTCGGCAAGGGCCTTGGTCGTGAGGCTGGTGCCGCGCTCGTCGAGCACCACCATGCGCGCGCCCTTGGGGATCGCCGCGACGATGCGCTCGCGCTCGGCGGCGTAGAGCGTTTCCAGCGTCTTGGAACCGCGCGGCTCCGTCTTGACCGCCTTGAGTTCGACCTTGAGTTCGGGCGGAAAGCGCTTGGCGTAGTCTTCGTAGGCGGTTTGCGCCCAGTCGGGCACGCGCTGGCCCACCGCCACGATGAGCAGCTTCATGGGCGGGCGGGATCAGGCCTTGCTGGCGCGGCCGGCCGCCTTCTTGGCAGCAGGCTTGGTGGCCTTGGCGGCCGGCTTGGAGGCCGGAGCAGACTTGCCGGCAGCCTTCTTGGCGACCGGCTTCTTGGCGGCGGGCTTGACCACCAGGGTCTTGACGGCCTTCTTGGCCGCGGGCGCCTTGGCGGCCGGTGCCTTCGCGGCGGGCGCCTTGGCCTTGGTGGCCGGGGTCTTGGCGGCGGGCGCCTTCTTCACGGCCGGCTTGGCGGCGGCAGTCTTTGAGGGGGCGGCCTTGGCCGGCGCCTTGGGCTTGCCGGGCAGGCGCGCGGGCACCTCGGCCACGGCGGGGGCCTTCTTCTTGACGGCGGCCTTCTTGGCCGGCGCGGGCTTGGCGGCGCCGAGCTTGAGGCGCACCGGGAGCTCGCCCCACAGGTCTTCCAGCCGGTAGTACTGGCGGATGGTCGGCTGCATGATGTGCGCCACGGCGGCGCCGCAATCGACGATGATCCATTCGCCGTTGTCTTCGCCTTCGACGCGCGGCTTGGGAAAACCGGCCTCCTTGACCTTGTCGCGCACGCTGGTGGCCAGCGCCTTGGTCTGGCGGTTCGACGTGCCCGAGGCAACGATGACGCGCTCGAACAGCGGCGAGAGGTGCTCGGTGTTGAACACCTGGATGTCCTGCGCCTTCACGTCTTCAAGGCCATCCACGATGGCGCGCTGCAGTTTGGCGACGTCTTTCTTGGCGGCGGATTCCGAGGTCTTGGAGGTGGTCATCAGGGGGTAGAGGTGCGAGGGATGAAAACAATATAGCGTGCGCGCGCCGTACGGGCTACGCGGCGCACTGCCGGCGCGCCGGGTCGCGGTGCGGGAATTTGAATGAAATAGGCCACCAGCGCTTTACCATCAAGCGCCTTCAGCTACTGAAATTATAGCGATTCGGTGTTGCAACAGCGCCTTCGCTTCACACCCAGTCGCGCGGCACGAGGAAATGCTCCGCCAGGCGCGCCTCGGGCGAGCCCTCTTCGGGCGTACGCTGGTAGGCCCAGCTGGCCAGCGGCGGCATCGACAGCAGGATGGATTCGGTGCGCCCGCCCGACTGCAGGCCGAAGTGCGTGCCCCGGTCCCAGACCAGGTTGAATTCCACGTAGCGGCCGCGGCGGTAGAGCTGGAAATCCCGCTCGCGCTCGCCATAGGGCGCGCCCTGGTGCTTTTCAACGATGGGCAGGTAGGCCGGCAGGAAGGCATCGCCCACGGCCTGCGTCATGGCCATGCTGCGCGCCAGGCCCAGCTCGGAAAAATCGTCGAAGAACACGCCGCCAACGCCGCGCTGCTCGCCCCGGTGCTTGAGGCGGAAATACTCGTCGCACCAGCGCTTGAAGCGCGGGTATTTGTCGTCGCCGAAGGGGGCCAGCGCGGTCTTGCAGGTCTGGTGGAAATGCACCACGTCGGCATCGAAGCCGTAGTAGGGCGTGAGGTCCATGCCGCCGCCGAACCAGCACACGGGCTCCTGGCGGGGGTGACCGGCCGCGATCATGCGCACATTCATGTGCACCGTCGGCACGTAGGGGTTGCGCGGATGGAACACCAGCGAAACTCCCATGGCCTCAAAGGGCGCGCCCGCCAGTTCGGGCCGGTGCTGCGTGGCGGACGGCGGCAGGCGCGGCCCGCGCACGTGCGAGAAGCCGCAGCCGGCGCGCTCGAACACGCGCCCGCCTTCGATGATCTGGGTAATGCCGTCACCCTGCAGCAGCTCGTCCGCGCCTTTGCGCCACGGGTCCACCAGCACCCGGGCGCCGCCCTCGCCGTCGTCCTCGATGGCCTGCAGCGCGCCCATGATGCGCGCCTGCAGGCCCAGCAGGTATTCGCGCATGGCGCTCGCTTGCGGTGCCGCGCTCATGGGTTCTTGATGGCGCGGTGGCCAATGTCCCGGCGGTACTGCGCGCCGTCGAAGTGGATGCCGCGCGCCACGTCGTAGGCACGCTGCTGCGCCTGGCGCACGTTGTCGCCGAGCGCCGTGACGCACAGCACGCGCCCGCCGCTCACACGCAGCGTGTCGCCGTCCTGCACGGTGCCGGCGTGGAACACCATGGCGTCGTCCTGGTCCTGCGGCAGGCCGTGGATGGCGTCGCCCTTGCGCGGCGCCTCGGGGTAGCCGTGCGCGGCCATCACCACGCCCAGCGCGGTCCGGCGGTCCCACTGCAGTTCGGTCTGGTCGAGCTTGCCGTCGATGGCGGCGCCCAGCACGTCGAGCAGGTCGCTCTTGAGGCGCATCAGGATGGGCTGGGTTTCCGGGTCGCCCATGCGGCAGTTGAATTCGAGCGTCTTGGGGTGGCCCTGGGCGTCGATCATCAGCCCGGCGTACAGGAAGCCGGTGTAGGGAATGCCGTCCTTTTCCATGCCGCGGATGGTGGGCAGGATGATCTCGCGCATGGCGCGGGCGTGCACGTCGGCCGTGACCACCGGCGCCGGCGAATAGGCGCCCATGCCGCCGGTGTTCGGGCCCTCGTCGCCGTCCTGCAGGCGCTTGTGGTCCTGGCTGGTGGCCATGGCGGCGACGTTCTTGCCGTCGCACAGCACGATGAAGCTCGCTTCCTCGCCGGCGAGGAATTCCTCGATCACCACGCGTGCGCCACCGGCGTTGTGCACGGCGCCGTATTTGTTGTCGACCAGCATGAAGTCCACGGCGTCGTGGGCTTCCTGCAGGCTCATGGCCACCACCACGCCCTTGCCGGCCGCCAGCCCGTCGGCCTTGACGACGATGGGCGCGCCCAGGCGGTCCACAAAGGCGTGGGCCGCGGCCGGGTCGGTGAAGGTGTCGTAGTCGGCCGTAGGGATGCCGTGGCGGCGCATGAAGGCCTTGCTGAACGCCTTGGAGCTCTCCAGCTGCGCGGCCGCCTTGGTGGGGCCGAAGATGCGCAGGCCGTGGGCGCGGAATTCGTCCACCACGCCGGCGGCCAGCGGCGCCTCGGGGCCGACCACGGTCAGGCCGATCTTTTCCTGCTGCGCCCATTCGCGCAGCGCGCGCACGTCGGTGATGGCGATGTTCTCCAGGTCCGGCGAGAGCGCCGTGCCGCCGTTGCCCGGTGCCACATAGACGCGCGTGGCCTTGGGCGACTGCGCGAGCTTCCAGGCCATGGCATGTTCGCGCCCGCCGCCGCCGATGACGAGTACTTTCATAGGGGAGCTTGGTTCACAGTGCCGCGTTGTGGAAGACTTCCTGCACGTCGTCGAGGTCTTCGAGCACGTCCAGGAGTTTTTGCATGCGCTCGGCGTCTTCGCCGGTCAGTTCGATGGTGACGTCCGGCCGCATGGTGACGCCGGCGTCGGCGGGCTCCAGCCCGGCGGCCTGCAGGGCGTTCTTCACGGCCTCGAACTCGCCCGGCGCGGTCAGCACCTCGATGGCGCCGTCCTCGTCGGTCAGCACGTCGTCGGCGCCGGCTTCGAGCGCCACCTCCATCACCTGGTCCTCACTGGTGCCCGGGGCGAACACCAGTTGCCCGACGTTCTTGAACTGGAAGGCGACCGAGCCTTCCGTGCCCATGTTGCCGCCGTACTTGCTGAAGGCGTGGCGCACCTCGGCCACGGTGCGCACGCGGTTGTCCGTCATGGTGTCGACGATGATGGCCGCGCCGCCGATGCCATAGCCCTCATAGCGGATTTCCTCGTAGGCCATGCCTTCGAGGGTGCCCGAGGCCTTGTCGATGTTGTATTTGATGCGGTCGGCCGGCATGTTGGCCGCTTTCGCCTTGTCCACCGCCAGGCGCAGGCGCGGGTTGGCCGACAGGTCGCCGCCACCGGCGCGCGCCGCCACCGTGATCTCGCGGATGATGCGCGTCCAGATCTTGCCGCGCTTTTCGTCCTGCCGCCCCTTGCGGTGCTGAATGTTCGCCCACTTGCTGTGTCCGGCCACGGAGGTTCCTTGATGTCGATACTGAATTAAGCTACTGGCCGATTCTACTTTTCACCACCTGCCATGGCTGACCCTCTGCTGATCGCTAAAAACGGCCCCACCGAATGCTTTTTGCTGCCGGGCCTGGCCAACCGGCACGGGCTGATCACCGGCGCCACCGGCACCGGCAAGACCGTGACGCTGCAAAAGCTCGCCGAGCAGTTCTCGGCCATCGGCGTGCCGGTGTTCATGGCCGACGTCAAGGGCGACCTGACGGGCATCAGCCAGCAGGGCAGCGTGCCCGAGAAGCTCGCCGGCGTGCTCAAGGACCGGGGCCTGCCCTTGCCCGAGCCGGGCGCCTGCCCCACCACGCTGTGGGACGTGTTCGGCGAACAGGGCCACCCGGTGCGCGCCACCATCACCGACATGGGGCCGCTGCTGCTCGGGCGCATGCTCGATTTGAACGACACCCAGCTCGGCGTGCTGAACCTGGTGTTCAAGATCGCCGACGACAACGGCCTGCTGCTGCTGGACCTGAAGGACCTGCGCGCCATGCTCACCTACGTGGGCGACAACGCCAAGCAGTTCACCACCGAATACGGCAACGTGAGCGCGGCCAGCATCGGCGCCATCCAGCGCGGGCTGCTGCAGATCGAGAGCCAGGGCGGCGACCAGTTCTTCGGCGAGCCCATGCTCGACATCAACGACCTGCTCCAGACGGTGAACGGGCGCGGGGTGGTGAACATCCTCGCCGCCGACAAGCTGATGAACGCGCCGCGCCTGTACGCGACCTTCCTGCTGTGGATGCTCTCCGAGCTGTTCGAGCAGCTCCCTGAAATCGGCGATCCGGAGAAACCCAAGCTGGTGTTCTTCTTCGACGAGGCGCATTTGCTGTTCAACGACGCGCCCAAGGTGCTCATCGAGCGCATCGAACTCGTGGTGCGCCTGGTGCGCTCCAAGGGCGTGGGGGTGTATTTCGTCACGCAGAACCCGCTCGACATCCCCGACAGCGTGCTCGCCCAGCTGGGCAACCGCGTGCAGCACGCGCTGCGCGCCTTCACCCCGCGCGATCAGAAGGCCGTGAAAGCCACGGCCACCACCATGCGCCAGAAGCCGGGGCTCGACATCGAGGCCGCGATCACCGAGCTGGCCGTGGGCGAGGCGCTCGTCAGCCTGCTCGACGCCAAGGGGCGCCCGAGCATCACCGAGCGCGTGTACGTGCTGCTGCCGGGCAGCCAGCTCGGCCCGATTTCGCCGCAGCAGCGGCGCGCGCTGCTCGCGCAGTCGCTGGTGGCGGGCGTGTACGACACACCGGCCGACCGCGAATCGGCCTACGAAAAGCTCAAGGCGCGCACCGCCGAGGTGGCGGCGCAGGCGCCGGCGGCCAAGGGCGGCGCGGCGCAGACGCAGGAAGGCGGCGAAGGCGGCGGCCTGCTCGGCGGGCTGAACGACGTGCTCTTTGGCAGCACCGGGCCGCGCGGCGGCCGGCGCGACGGCCTGGCGCAGACCATGGCCAAATCGGCCGTGCGCACCATGGGCACCAGCCTGGGCCGCGAAATCCTGCGCGGCGTGCTGGGCAGCGTGTTCGGCGGGCGCAAGCGCTAGGGCACTCTGCCATGCAAAACACCCCCACGACGCACACCATCACCGGCTTTGAATTCGGGCTGCTGCGGCTTTCTGGCCTGCTGGTGCCCCTGGCCATTGCGCCGTGGGTGGTCGCCCTGATCGGTGTGCCGGTCGGCTGGTGGGAGCCCGAGGGACGCTGGGTCGTCTATCTGATCTGCACTGCAGTGGCCGTCCTGGGCGCCCGGCGCTGGACGCTCGCCGTGCGCGAGCGCTTCGTGCGCGAAGCCGCCTTGCCGCAACTGCTCAAGCGCAAGCTGCGCGACGCGTATCCGCTCCTGACCGCCAAAGATGCCGATCTGGCCGAGCGCGGCCTGCGCCAGTTCTTCTTGGCCTGTCTGCGCAGCAACAGAAATTTCGTGGCTGTCCCCTCGCACGCGGTGGGCGCCCTGTGGAGCGCCTTTTCTCAGGATTCCGAGTCCTATCGGAACTGGTGCCAGAACGCGCTGGGTTACGCACCCGACTATTCACCCGCGCATGTGCTGGGCAAGAAAGCCTCGAACAACGACGCGCTGCGCCGTGCCTGGTACTGGGCCTGCAAAGACGAGGCCATCGATCCGCGCAAACCGAGCCGCCTGCCCCTGCTGTTCGCGCTGGACGCCAAACTGGCCATTCCCGACGGTTTCTACTATGCCCCGGCCGCCCCGGTCGGCGCCCAACCCGGCCGCGACCCACATGCCGCTGTCACGCTGCACTTTGGCACCAGTTTTTCGGACAGCAGTCACTCCGGCCGGTTTCAGGATTTTGGAGGCTCCGAGCGCTCGGGCGGCAAGACCAGGGACAGGCGTGCGGATGATGGCGGTGACGGTGATTCCTGCGATGCTGAAGATGACAACGAAGATTGAGCTATCAAAATTTATAGCTACAAAGGACCAATTCACAAGCGCTGTGCCGGATTTTCTTTGCCAAAATGGCGGCTCCACCTAGGATGATTCCCAGCGTGACGCCTGCGCTGACGGCAAGAAGCCAAGCACGTTCCAAGGACACCAACATGAACGCCTGGCCCCACCTGATCGCACCCACCAACCACGATGTTGTGGAGGCCGCCCAACGGCTCAAAGGCATCGCGCACCGCACGCCGGTGCTGCGCTCGAACACGGCGGACGAAATCCTGGGCGCGCAGGTGTTCTTCAAGTGCGAGAACCTGCAGCGCAGCGGCTCGTTCAAGTTCCGCGGCGCCTACAACGCGCTGGCGCAGCTCTCGCCCGAGCAGCAGGAGCGCGGCGTGCTCACCTTCTCGGCCGGCAACCACGCCCAGGCCATTGCACTGGCCGCGCGCCTGCTCGACATCCCGGCGCTGGTGGTCATGCCGCACGACGCGCCCTCGACCAAGATGGCCGCCGCGCGCGCCTACGGCGCCCAGGTCGTCACCTACGACCCGCTCAATGAGGACCGCGAAGCCATCAGCCGCAAGCTCTCGCAGGAGCGCGGCATGCTGCTGGTGCCGCCCTCGGACAACGCCGCCGTGATCGCCGGCCAGGGCACGGCCGCGCTGGAGCTGATCGAGGAAGTGCCCCGCCTGGACGTGCTCTTCGCCGGCGTGGGCGGCGGCGGCCTGCTGGCCGGCAGCCTGCTCGCCACCAAGGCGGCGCTGCCGCTGTGCCGTGTCTATGGCGTCGAACCCGAGGTCGCCAACGACGGCCAGCAGTCGCTGGCGTGCGGCGAGATCGTTCAAATCCCGTGGCCGCGCAGCACCATTGCCGACGGCGCGCGCGCCACGGCGCTGGCGCCCCTGGCCTTCGACATCCTGCAGCAGGGCGCCGAGGGCATCGTCACCGCCAGCGACGCGCAGCTGATGGAGGCGATGCGCTTTTTCGCCGAGCGCATGAAAATCGTCGTCGAGCCCACCGGCGCGCTGGCACTGGCTGGAGCACTGCACGGTGGCTGCGACGTGCACGGCGCGCGCGTGGGCATCGTCATCAGCGGCGGCAATGTCGACCTGCCGCGCTACGCCCGCTTCCTGTCAGATTGACTTTCCCACCCCCCTTTTCCCATGAGCAACGTCCACCTCATCGACCACCCCCTGGTGCAGCACAAGCTGACCCTGATGCGCCGCAAGGACGCCAGCACCAACAGTTTTCGCCGCATGCTCGGCGAGCTCAGCACGCTGATGGCCTACGAAGTCACGCGCGACATGCCGCTTTCGGACATCGAGATCGAGACGCCGCTGGAGACCATGACCGGCAAGGTCATCGACGGCAAGAAGCTGGTGCTGGTCTCGATCCTGCGCGCCGGCAATGGTTTTCTCGACGGCATGCTCAATGTCGTGCCCGGCGCCCGGGTGGGCCACATCGGCCTGTACCGCGACCCGGCCACGCTGCAACCGGTGGAGTACTACTTCAAGATGCCGTCCGAGATGCAGGAGCGCGACGTCATCGTCGTCGACCCCATGCTGGCCACGGGCAACTCGGCCGTCGCGGCCGTGGCGCGCCTCAAGCAGACGCAGCCCAAGTCCATCAAGTTCGTCTGCCTGCTGGCCGCGCCCGAAGGCATCGCGACCATGCAGAAAGCCCACCCCGACGTGCCCATCTACACCGCCGCCATCGACCGCGAGCTGAACGACCACGGCTACATCCTGCCGGGCCTGGGCGACGCGGGGGACCGGATTTTCGGGACGAAGTAGGGCGCGGGCGCTCAGTCCTTGAACACCGGCACCCGCTTTGCCATGTTGGCCTGCATGGCCTCGGTCAGGTCACCGCTCATCAGCATGGCCGCATTCCAGGTGGCGATGTAGTTCAGGCTGTCGGCCACCGAGTGGTCGCGGGCGTAGGTGATCATCTCCTTGGTGCCGCGGATCGACAGGGGCGACTTGGCCGCGATGGTCGCGGCGATCTCGTGCACGCCGGCGTAGAGCGCCTCGCGGCTTTCGAACACGCGGTTCACCAGGCCGATGTCCTTGGCCTCCAGCGCGTCGAACTTGCGACCGGTGTAGGCCAGCTCGCGCACGATGCCCTCGCCCACCAGCTTGGGCAGGCGCTGCAGCGTGCCGACGTCGGCGGTCATGCCGATGTCGATTTCCTTGATGGTGAAGTAGGCGTCGCTGCTGGCATAGCGCATGTCGGCGCAGGTCACCAAATCAATGCCGCCGCCGATGCAGCCGCCGTGGATGGCCGCGAGCACGGGCTTGCGGCAGCGCTCCAGGCTGGTCAGGGTGTCCTGCAGGTCGAGGATGACGCGGCGCAGGGCCTCCCGCGTGCGGCCATCGCAGTCGTTCTGGATCTGCCGGCCCAGGCCCATCATCATCTGCAGGTCGATGCCGGCGGTGAAGAGCTTGCCTTCGCCTTGCAGCACGGCCACGCGGGCCTCGGGGGTGGCGTCCACCCACTCGAAGGCCCGGCGGATCTCCTGCCACATGGTGGCATTCATGGCGTTGGCCTTGTCCGGGCGGTTCAGGCGCACGGTGGCGATGTGGTCTTGCAGCGAGACGGCGAGGGTTTCAAATTGCATGGAAGGCTCCAGTTTTTAAGTTTTTTTAGGCCTCTAGCGCTTATCTGGTAAGCATTAGAAGCTATCAATTAAATAGTGATCCGATCAGACTTTCGTGCCCTGCGTGGCGTCTCGCCATTGGCGCTCAATGTCTGCTGCGCTCCACGGGGCATCGGTGTTCACGGTCAGTGTCAGCGCCTGCTCTTGCGCTGTCAGCGGCTCTGCTGTGCACTGCTGCCGCGCCAGTACGCCCAGGTCGGCCTCGGACGGATCGCCTCCTGCGGCAAGGCGACTCTGCACACGCTGATGCAGCAGCGCCTCGCCGGCACGGCAGTGCAACACGGTGAAGGGCAGGCCCAGCGCCTGCGCCACGGCGTGCATGTGGACGCGATCGCTCTGGCGCAGGAAGGCGGCATCGACGATCACCGGGTAGCCGGCCTGCAGCACCACGCGGGCCTGCTCGGCCAAATGCTCGAAGGTGCGCTGCGAGGCCTCGGGCGTGTAGATGTCGGCGCCGTGCGCAGCCGAGTCGGCCAGTGGCGCCAGGCCATGCAGGCGCTTGCGCTCCACGTCCGAGCGCAGGCGCACGGCGCCGGCCTGGGCCAACAGGGCAGCGGCGACGGTGGTTTTGCCCGAACCCGACAGACCATGGGTGATAAGCAGGCGCGGCTGCATCGGCCGGGCCAGCGCCTCGGCGCAGGCCACGTAGTCAAGCCCGCACGCCTGCGCCCCGCCCTGCCCGGTGCGCAGCCGCGCCGCCAGGGCGCGCACCAGGGCACGGTAGATTTCGTAGGGGCGCAGCACGGCCAGTGCTGCGTAGTCGCCGGTTTCGCTCAGGTAGGCATCCAGAAAGCGCCAGGCCAGATCGGAGCGGCCGTGGGCATGCAGGTCCATGGTGAGGAACGCGGCATCTGCCAGGGTGTCGATCCAGCGGAGGGCCGGGCTGAACTCGATGCAGTCGAAGGCGGTGAGCACGCCCTCCAGCCGCACCAGGTTGCCCAGATGCAGGTCGCCATGGCCCTCGCGCACATGGCCGCCCGCCTGGCGCTGTGCCCACCATCCTTCCAGCCCGGCAAACGCCGGGCGCAGCGCCTGCAGCCGGAGCGCATCGGCACCGTCCAGCAGCGTTGCCAGGGTTTTGAATACATCGCCAATGGCCTGCCGCACCTGGGCGGCGCCGCCCCATGCACTGCCGGCAGCCGCCACCGGACAGGCCGCATGAAAGTGCGCAAGCTGCTTGGCAAAACGCTCCAGCTCGGCCGCTTGCAACGCCCCACTGCGCACCAGGGCATCGGCCTCGCTGCCGCTGGCGAAACGGCGCATGTGCACCACCCAGTCGATGGCGCTGTCTGCCGCTTCGTTCGGCGCGCCGAGGCGCGGCGCCTGCACGCTGCCCAGCACCGGCAGCACCTCCCGGTACAGCGATGGCGCCAGCCGCCGGTTCAGGCGCAGCTCTTCTTCACAAAAATGGCGGCGCGCGGCCACGCTGCTGAAATCGGCAAAGGGCAGGCAGACCGGTTTCTTGAGCTTGTAGGCATGGCCGGGCGTGAGCAGGATGTGCGAAATATGGGTCTGCACATGCTCCACGGGCAGGCCATCGCGCTGCTGCAGCATCGGCACCAGGCCGCTCAGCAAAGCGTCGTCCGCATGGTTCACAAGGCTCAAATCGGCTCCAAACGCTTTCCAGACCAGCGCGGAAAGCTATCAAAACAATGAACTTACCGAGCACCAAGCTTGCAAAGGCGCCTCCCCTATTGCCAGCAGCCGTGGCGCAAGCATGCACCAGGCGGCTGCAGGCTTCCAGGCGGCTTGTGGCGCCGCCCGGTCCCAAACTCCTCAGGCCTTGGCGCCCTTCATGGCCGCCAGGTAGGGGGCCAGGCGCTTGGCCATCTCGTCGCCCAGTGCCTGCAGGCCGCTCATGGGGCGCACCATGACTTCAAAGTCCACGATCTTGCCTTCCTCGTCGAAGCGGATCTGGTCGATGCCCTTGAGCTCCTTGCCATTGACCTTGGCAGAGAACTCCAGGATGGCGCTCATGCCGTCTTCGCTGGTGTAGGTGCGGTGGTAGGTGAAGTCTTCAAACACCTTGACCACCGTGCCCAGGATGACCTGCACCGCCTGCGCGCTGGGATACGGGGTGTGCGCCATGGGCGAGCGGAACACGGCCTTCTTGTCCAGGATGCTGGGCAGCTCGCTCAGGTCGCCCGCGGCCACCATGGCGTGCCAGGTTTTCAGGCTGGCCTGCACGGCGGCCGGTGCCTGGTGGCTTGCGCCGGGTGCCGCCTGCGCGGCGGCGGGTGCCGGGCTCAGGTCCATGCGCAGCGCCAGCTCGGTGCCTTGCTTGATGGCGCGCTTGGCGTCCAGCTCGGCCGCCTTGTCGGCACCGCCGATCAGGTGCACGCGCACGCCTTTCTCTTCCAATGCGGCCTGCAGTTCGCGGTTGGGGTCTTGACCGGCGCAGACGATGATGTTGTCCACGGGCAGGGTCATGTCCTTGTCGCCCACCGTGATGTGCAGGCCCGCATCGTCAATCTTGCGGTACTGCACTCCAGGGATCATTTCCACGCCACGGTTTTTCAGGCCCGTGCGGTGGATCCAGCCGGTGGTCTTGCCCAGGCCGTCGCCCACCTTGCTGGTCTTGCGCTGCAGCAGGTAAATCTTGCGCGGGATGGTGCCCAGCACGGCGGGCCGCAGGCCGCCGCGCTGCGTGCCCGTGGTGTCCACGCCCCATTCGGCAAAGAACTTCGCTTTGTCGAGGCTGGGGCTGACGCCCTCGTGCAGCAGGTACTCGGAGACGTCAAAACCAATGCCGCCCGCACCGATCACGGCCACGGCCCGGCCCACGGGCTTCTTGTCGCGCAGCACGTCGAGGTAGCCCAGCACCTTGGGATGGTGGACGCCTTCGATCTCGGGCAGGCGCGGGCTGATGCCGGTAGCCAGCACCACCTGCTGGAAGCCCTCGGCCAGCAGGTCTTGCGCCGCCACCTTGCGGCCCAGTTGCAGCTTCACGCCGGTCAATTCGATCTGCTTGCCGAAGTAGCGCAGCGTCTCGTAGAACTCTTCCTTGCCCGGCACCTGCTTGGCGACGTTGAACTGGCCACCGATCTCCTGCGCCGCGTCGAACAGCGTCACGTCCATGCCCCGGCGCGCCGCTTCGGTCGCGAAGGCGAGGCCTGCCGGGCCGGCACCGACCACGGCGACGCGTTCCTTGCGCACCAGCGGCTGCATCACCAGAATCGTCTCGTGGCAGGCGCGCGGGTTGACCAGGCAGGAGGTGATCTTGCCGCCGAAGGTGTGGTCCAGGCAGGCCTGGTTGCAGCCTATGCAGGTGTTGATCTGGTCGGACAGGCCGGCGGCGGCCTTGTTGACGAACTCCGGGTCGGCCAGAAAGGGCCGCGCCATGCTCACCATGTCGGCCATGCCGCCGGCCAGAATTTCCTCGGCCACCTCGGGCGTGTTGATGCGGTTGGTGGCCACCAGCGGAATGCCGACCTTGCCCTTGAGCTGCTGCGTCACCCAGGCAAACGCGCCGCGCGGCACCTTGGTGGCGATGGTGGGAATGCGCGCCTCGTGCCAACCAATGCCGGTGTTGAGGATGGTCACACCCGCCTGCTCCAGCGCCCGCGCCAGTTCGATCACTTCCTCGGTGGTCGAGCCGCCTTCCACCAGGTCGAGCATGGACAGGCGGAAGATGATGATGAAGTTCGGCCCCACCCGCTCGCGCGTGCGGCGCACGATCTCCAGCGGGAAGCGGATGCGGTTGGCGTACGGGCCGCCCCACTCGTCGTCCCGCTGGTTGGTCTGCTGCGCGATGAATTCGTTGATGAGGTAGCCCTCGGAGCCCATGATCTCGACACCGTCGTAGCCCGCACTTTGGGCCAACGCGGCGGCGTTGGCGTAGTCCTCGATGGTCTGCGCCACTTCCTCGGTGGTGAGCGCGTGCGGGTGGAACGGGCTGATGGGCGCCTTGATGGCGCTCGGAGCCACCAGCTCGGGGTGGTAGGCGTAGCGGCCGAAGTGCAGGATCTGCATGCAGATCTTGCCGCCCGCCTCGTGCACCGCCTGCGTCACCACCTTGTGCTTGTCGGCTTCCTGCTGCGTGGTCATCGCGGCGCCGCCCGGCATGGGGCGGGCCCGGTCGTTGGGGGCGATGCCGCCGGTCACGATCAGGCCCACGCCGCCCCGGGCGCGCTCGGCGTAGAAGGCGGCCATGCGGGCAAAACCATCCTTGGCTTCTTCCAGGCCAACGTGCATGGAGCCCATGAGCACCCGGTTTTTGAGGGTGGTGAAGCCCAGGTCAAGCGGGGCCAGCAGGTGGGGAAACGGGGTCATCGCGGATTCCTTGTGGGGGCTGTGGGTGCAGCGGCGCGCGCCGCCGGGGCGAGAAAAGTGTACGGTCGTTCACTTTTTTATGCAACTAGGTGCATAGTATTTTTCCCCTGGCTACACTCGCGCCATGTCGCTGGCCCACGCCGTTCTCACCTCGCTCCTGGAGAAGCCGTCGTCCGGCTACGAGCTGGCGCGGCGCTTCGACCGCTCCATCGGCTATTTCTGGCGCGCCACCCACCAGCAGATCTACCGCGAGCTGGCGCGCATGGAGGCATCGGGCTGGCTCGCCAGCAGCGTGCCTGCGGACGCCGGCCGCACACGCAAGCGCGAGTACTGCGTGCTGGCCGCCGGCCGGCGCGAACTGGCGCAGTGGGCGGCGCAGCCGGCCGCGCTGCCCGACCTGCGCGACGAGTTCATGGTCAAGCTGCGCGCCGACGCCGTGCTGGCGGAAGTGGACTTGCGCCCCGAATTGCAGCGCCACCTGGCCCTGCACCGCGAGAAACTGGCCCAGTACCAGGCGATCGAGGCGCGCGACTTCCCCACGGGCCGCACGCTCTCGCGCCACGCGCAGATCCAGCACATGATCCTGAAGAAAGGCATCCTGTACGAGCAGGGGTCGCTGGCCTGGACCCAGGACATGCTGGAGCTCCTGGCACGCCTGGCGCCACCCGGCACGGAACGCGAGCACCAATAAAAAAGCCGCCGCCCCTTGCGGGTGCGGCGGCTGGTGCATAGCGGGCTTGCGGCACCTGGCGGACCCAGAGGTCCGCCGGGCGCGGGGCCATCAATACACGTCGTGCTGGGTGTTGTGCACGTTGAAGTGGCCGGTCGGGGTGATCAGGCGCGGGTCCTTGATGACCTTCTTCAGCTTGAGCGTCTTGTCGTCCACCACCACGATGGCGCTTTCCTTGTTCTTGGCACTCCACACCGAGAACCAGACCTCATCGCCCGCCTTGTTGAATTCGGGCTGAACGACGCGCTTGGCTCCGTCGTCCTTGATGTCGGCCCATTCGGCGATCGGCAGCGTGACAAAGCCCTTGTCCAGGTTCTTGATATCAAACACCACGACCGACTGCGAGAGCTTCGGATCGGGGTTCAAAGGCGTGTCCGAGTACAAGTGGTTGGACTTGGGATGGCTCTTGATGAACAGAGCGCCACCGCCAGGACCCGTCAGCTTGGCCACTTCCTTGAAGGCGTACTGCTTGTGCTTCTTCGGATCGGTGCCGATCAGCGAGATGGTTTCGTCGCCCAGGTGGCCGGTAGCCCACACAGGACCAAACTTCGGGTGGACGAAGTTGGCACCACGGCCGGGGTGGGGAATCTTGCCCACGTCGACAATCGCTGCCAGCTTGTCTTCCTTCAGGTCGAAAACCGAAATCTTGTTGCTGTTGTTGGCCGCCACCATGAAGTAGCGCTTGGTGGAATCCAGCCCGCCGTCATGCAGGAAGGGTGCCGAACCAATTTCGGTCATCTTGAGCGCGTTCAGGTCGGAGTAATCCACCATCAGCGTCTTGCCGGTTTCCTTGACGTTCACGATGAACTCAGGCTTGAAGTGGCTGCCCACGATGGAAGCAACGCGCGGCTCAGGATGGTATTCCTGCGTGCCCACCACGTTGCCGCGGGTGGAGACGATCTTCAGGGGTTCCAGCGTGTCGCCGTTCATGATGACGAATTGCGGCGGCCAGTAGGTGCCGGCAATCGCGTACTTGTCTTCAAAGCCCTTGAACTTGCTGCTTTCGACCGAACGCGCTTCGAGGCCGGTGCGGATTTCTGCGACCGTGTCGGGCTTTTCCATCCACAGGTCGATCATGTTGACCTTGGCGTCGCGGCCAATCACGAACAGATAGCGACCCGACGCCGACAGGCGCGAGATGTGCACTGCGTAGCCGGTCTTCAGAACGCTGATGATTTCCTTGGTGTCGCCGTCGATCAGCGCGATCTCGCCGGCATCGCGCAGCGTGGTCGAGAAGATGTTGGTGATGTTGAAGTTGTTCATCTTCTTCTTCGGACGCTGGTCCGGAGGAATGACAACTTTCCAGGTCTTCTTCATGTCCGCCAGGCCGAATTCCGGCGGCACCGGAGGATCCTGCTGCACGTAGCGGGCCATCAGGTCCACGGTGGCTTCGTCCATTTCACCGGAGGTCTGCCAGTTGGGCATGCCGGCGGGCGAACCGTAGGCAATGAACACCTTGAGGTAATCCGTACCCTTGCTCAGGGTGATGTCGGGCGTCAGGGGCTTGCCGGTGGCGCCCTTGCGCAGCACGCCGTGGCAGCCGGCGCAACGCTCAAAGTAAATCTGGCGGGCGCGGTCGAACTCGGCCTGCGTCATCTTCGGGGCCTTGGGGTTCGTGCCCTGGTACATGGGCACTTCGCCCAACGGCGAGGTGCCTGCCTGGTAGTTCAGTTCGGCGGGGCTCGCGCCCTCCTTGTGCTGTTGGGCGATGGCAGCCATTGCCAGCGTGGAAATTGCCAGGGCTGCGAGGCGCGCCAGCTTGCGGGTGGTCATACAGGCTCCTTGAGTGCCGCAGCCCATGCCAAGCCCCGGAGGGACTGCCCGTCGAAGGCTGCGACGAAAGTTCGCGACGGGCGAAATGAATACTCCTATTTTGAACGGGGCTTTTCCTTGATACATCTCAAATAGCGAAATTAAATGACCATTTACCAACGGGTTTACCCTAAAAACAACGGGATAACCCGAAGCCGTCCCGCCGGTTTTCCCGGGTGTACGCTGATCCCCAACAAGACCTGTCAGCGCTCGACCAGCAGGGCGCGGAAGTCGTTCACGTTGGTGCGCGTCGGCCCGGTGACCAGCGCGTCCCCCAGCGCACCAAAAAACCCGTGGCCATCGTTGTCGGCCAGGCTGGCGGCCGGGTTCAGGCCCAGGGCCCAGGCGCGCGCCAGGGTGTCGGGGCTGAGCCAGGCGCCGGCCGTTTCTTCCTGCCCGTCCACCCCATCGGTATCCGCCGCCAGGCCGTGGATGCGGCCGTGGCCTGCGAGGGCGATGGCGCACGCCAGCAGGCATTCCACATTGCGCCCGCCGCGCCCCTGGCCGCGCACCGTGACCGTGCCCTCCCCGCCCGAGAGCAGCACACAGGGCGCCGCCACCGGCTGGCCGCGGTCGGCCACCTGGCGCGCGATGCCCGCGAGCACGGTGCCCATGGCGCGCGCCTCGCCTTCCAGCGCATCGCCAAAAATGTGCGCGGCATAGCCCGCCCGCCGCGCGACCTGGGCCGCCGCTTCCAGCGATTGCTGCGGCGCAGCAACGGTGCGCACCTCGCTGCGCGCCAGGCGCGCGTCGCCGGGTTTCACCGACTCACCGGCGCCCGATTCGAGCAACTCGCGCACGCCATCGGGCAGCGCAATGGCGTAGCGCCGAAGGATCTCCAGCGCATCGGCACAGGAGGTGGGGTCGGCCACCGTGGGGCCCGAGGCGATGTCCACCGGGTCGTCGCCCGGCACGTCGGAAATCAAGAGCGTCAGCACCCGGGCCGGGTGGCAGGCGGCCGCCAGGCGCCCTCCCTTGATGGCCGAGACATGGCGGCGCACGCAGTTGATCTCGCGGATGCTCGCGCCCGACGCCAGCAGGGCGCGCGCCAGGGCCTGCTTGTCGGCCAGCGTGATGCCGGGCGCCGGCAGCGGCAGCAGCGCCGAGCCGCCGCCGGAAATCAGGCACAGCACCAGGTCGTTTTCGTCCAGATCCTGGCACAGCGCCATCATGCGCGCTGCCGCGCGCTCGCCGGCCGCGTCGGGCACCGGATGGGCCGCTTCAACCACCGCAATGCGCTCGCACGGCGCGCCGTAGCCATAGCGCGTCACCACCAGTCCGGTCAGAGGCCCTCGCCAGTGCTGTTCCACCGCCAGTGCCATGGCGGCGGACGCCTTGCCCGCGCCGATGACGACGAGGCGCCCGCGCAGCTGGGCCGGGTCGGGCAGGTGCGGCGGCACGCAGCGCTCGGGCTGCGCCGACGCCACGGCGGCGTCGAACATGGCGCGCAGCAGTTCCCGTGGCGCAGGCCGGGGGTGCACCGGCGCAACGCCATGTCGCTCGCGCCAGGCGAGGCCGTCCACGGTACCGGCGCGCGGCGTGTACTCGCAGCCCACCCAACCCTGGTAGCCGATGCGGTCGAGCAGCTCGAACAGGTACGGAAAACGGATTTCGCCCGTGCCGGGCTCGTGGCGCCCCGGGTTGTCGGATATCTGGATGTGGCCGATACGCGCCAGGTGGCGCTGCAGGGTGCCGGCCAATTCGCCCTCCATGCGCTGGGCGTGGTAGAGGTCGTATTGCAGGAACAGGTTGTCGGCACCGACCTCGTCGATCAGCGCCAGGGCGTCTGCACTGCGGCTCACCACGAAACCGGGCACGTCGAAGGTGTTCACCGGTTCAAGCAGCAGGCGCAGGCCCGCGCTGCGGAGGGCCCCCGCCGCATGGCGCAGGTTGTCCACCAGCGTGGCGCGGGCGCGCGCGGCGTCCACGCCGGGCGGCAGCGGTCCTGCCAGGCAATTGAGTTGGCGCACGCCGAGCTGCCGGGCGTATTCGATCGCCTGGGCCGCGCCGGCGCGGAATTCGCCCACCCGGTCGGGGTGGCAGGCAATACCACGCTCCCCCGCCGCCCAGTCCCCGGCCGGCAGGTTGTGCAGGACCATCACCAGGCCGTGCGCGTCAAGCCGGGCCCGGAGGTCCGCCGCACTCCACGCGTAGGGAAACTGCATTTCCACGGCGGCAAATCCCGCCTCGGCGGCGGCGCCGAAGCGTTCTTGCATCGGCAGTTCGGTAAACAGCGTGGTCAGGTTGGCGGCGAATCGGGGCATGGGCGGTTTCCTTGCGGGTGCCGCTGCGCGCCTGCGCGCCAGCGGTGCTGGCCCGCATTGTGGTCTGGCCGGCCCGGGCGCGTGGGGCGCATCAGCGGGCCGAAAGCGTGGCACCGGCCTGCCACTTCATAATCAGGGTTCTTACCAAGTCTCCAGGAACGATCTTGATCTTGATGAACGCCCGTCCTCAGTTGCACGTATCGCCCGAACACTTTCCGCCCACACTGCTGCGCGGAGCAGCCGCCCTGGCCCTCCTGGCGTGCGCGGGCAGCGGCGCCTGGGCCCAGTCCGGGACGGCGAGCGCCAGCACCATGGCCCTGCCCGAGGTGGTGGTCAGCGGTTCCCGCCAGGAGCAGGCGAGCGACGACTTGCCGGTCTCCATCGATGTGATCGGTGCCGAGCAGATCAGCAGCGGCCAGAGCACCAGCCTGCGCGAAGCCGTGCGCGACCTGCCCAATGTGTCGGTCCAAACCTCGCCGGCGCGCTTTTCCGTTGGCGGCACCACGGCCAGCGCGCTGCGCGACGGCAATACCGGCCTGAACATCCGCGGCCTGGGCGGCAACCGGGTGCTGATGCTGGTCGACGGCATTCGCATTCCGCGCAGCTACGCCTTTCGCACCACCACGTTCGACCGCGAATACCTGTCGCTGGAGCTGCTCAAACGCGTGGAAATCGTGCGCGGCCCGGCGTCGGCACTGTACGGCTCGGACGGCATGGCCGGCATGGCCAACTTCATCACCTACGAGCCCCAGGACTTCCTCAAGAACTCCGACGGCAGCCCCAAGACCCTTGGCGGACGCGCCTCGGCCGGGTGGAGCGGCGACGACAACGGCCACACCCTGGCCGGCACCGTGGCCGGCCGCGCCAGCGACAGCCTGGATTGGCTGCTGAGCGCCAGCACGCGTGGCGCGCACGCGCAGGACACCATGGGCACCAACCACGCCCCCGACACCAACCGCACCGCCGCCAACCCGCAGCAGGACCGCGACAACGCCCTGCTCGGCAAGATCGTCTGGCGCCCGGCGGCCGGTCAGAAGCACACCTTCACGCTGGAACACGTGGAAAAAAGCGCCGACGTGGACCTGCTGTCGAGCCGCGCACCGCTGCCCCTGCGCGGCACGCCGGCGCAGATCGCCGGCGCCATCGTGGACGAATACGCCAGCCGCGACATGGAACGCGATCGCTTCACCTGGGACGCGCGTTTCGCGCTCGATGCCGCCTGGGCCGACGAGGTGCAGACGGTGGTCGCCGCGCAGCGCGCCCGCTCGCGCCAGGTCGGCACCAGCGTGCGCAACACCCTGCCACTGCGCGTGCGCGACAACCGCTACGGCGAGCGCACCTGGCAGGCGGGGCTGCAGGCCGGCAAGCTCGTGCACAACGGCGACTGGGCACACCGGCTGACCTACGGCTACGACTACGTGCAAAGCCGCATCGACAACCTGTACACCGGCCTGGCGCCGCTGCCGCCCGAGGTGTTTCCCCTCAAGCGCTTCCCGGACACGCGCGAAACCACGCACGCGCTCTATGTGCAGGACGAATCCGTGCGCGGCAACTGGAGCTTCACGCCCGGCCTGCGCGTGGACCATTTCGCGCTCGACGTGACCAGCCAGGCGGGCTTCTACCCACCCGCCGCCGAACCCGGCAAATCGCTCAGCGGTTCCGCGGTGTCGCCCAAGCTCGGCGTGCTGTACCGCGCCACGCCGGCGTGGTCGCTGTACGGCCAGTACGCGGCGGGCTTCCGGGCGCCGGATGCCGGCCAGGTCAATGGCTACTACGAAAACATGGCCGAGGCCGTGGTGCTGATTCCCAATGCCGACCTCCAGCCCGAGCGCAGCCGCGGCTTCGAACTGGGCGCGCGCGGCCGATGGGACGCCCTGCGCCTGGACGTGGCGGCTTTCTCGACCAACTACAGCAACCTGATCGTCGACCGCGTGCTGATGGGCGGCGCCGGCACCAGCGCCGACCCGCGCGTGTTCCAGACCATCAACATCGACAACGCACGGATCCACGGCTTCGAGATCAAGGGCGCCATGGATTGGGGCCGCATCGGCTGGCTGGGCGGCGCGCGCCTGTCCACCCCCTTCAGCTACGGTCGGGCGCGCGGCAGCAACCGGGACACCGGCGCACCGCTCAATTCGGTGGAACCGGCGCAGCTCGCCCTGGGCCTGCAGCTCGACACCGCGCCCTGGACGCTGCGCCTGGACATGCGCCACCACGCGGCCAAGAACGCCTCGGACATCGACAATTCGGCCGCCGTGAAGCCGCCGGCCACGCAGTTCACGATTCCCTCGGCCACCACGCTGGACGTGGCGTTGCAGTGGCGCCTGCGCAAGGACGTGCGCCTGAACTTCGCGGTGCGCAACCTGACCGACCGCAAGTACTGGCTCTGGTCCGACGTGCAGGGCCTGGCCGCGTCGCTCACCACCAACGACGCCTACACCCAGGCGGGACGCAGCGGCTTCGTGTCGGTCGTTGTCGATTTCTGATTCCGCCCGGCGGGCCGTGCGGCCACGTGGCGGCGGCGTGTTGCAGGAAAGACGCAGCCCGCTGGCGGTTTGATGCACAGCACGCACCGGGGCCGGCGCGCCCCGTATATTCGCGCTCTCACCCACGCAGCCCCGCCCCATCGCCCCATTCATGACGGACCCGACGACCGATACCGGTGCCCCGCTGAAAGACAGCGCGCACTATCTGCACGCCGTCACCCAATTGGCCGAAACACGGCCCGTGGTGGCGCAGTCGGCGATTTACAGCGAAAGCGGCATCAAGCTCGTCGACCAGGGCATGCGCATCGAGCGCCGGCTGTACGAGCGGCTGGTCCAGCACACCCTGCGCGAGCCGCTCGACACCCACCTTTCGGTGGAAGGCGCCGTGACCACGGCGTCCCTGATCGCCGCCGCGCGCGCCCTGCTGGAAAGCGCCGTGCTGCCGCAGCGGCTGGCGCAAACCCTGCGCGTACCCGCCAGCCTGCTCGCGCCCCTGACGACCATGCCGCTGCCACCCAGCGTGGCATTCAAGCTGACCTTGATGCGCGAGCAGCGCCCCGCGCTGTGGAAGCACAGTCTGGAAGTGATGCTGATCGCCATGTACCTGGCGCGCCGCGCCGAGACCAGCGAGCGCGACTGCGTGGCCTTGTGCGCGGCGGCGTTGATGCACGACACCGGCATGCTCTACATGGACCCGGCCTGGGCCGACCCAGGCCACAAACCAGTGGGCGCGCAGCGCAAGCAGCTGGTGGTGCACCCCGTCACGTCCATGCTGATGGTGCGCCAGGCGCAGGTGTACCCGCGCTCGGTGGAAACGGCCGTGCTGGAGCACCACGAGCGAATGGACGGCTCGGGCTACCCGCGCGGCATTACCGGCGCCGCGATCTCGCCGCTCGGGCGCATCCTGCTGCTGGCCGAAGTGGTCGCCGCCATCTATGAGAAATACGAGGACATGCCCGCCCTGCAGCTGTCCCTGGTGCTGCGGCTGAACCACCGGAAGTTCCCCGCCGCGCTCACCACCGCGCTCCTGCCGCTGCTGGACGAAGAACGCGCGCGCGATTCGGCGCTGATGCCGCTCGGCGCGCACGCCAGCCGCCACCTGGAAACCCTGGCCGACGCCTTTGCCGAATGGGAGCGCCTGAAAGGCACGCTGGCCAATGCGCAGCAGGCGGCCAGCGCGTCCCTGGCACTCACCCAGCCGCTGGCCTTCATAGACATGCGGCTCGGGGCGCTGCACAAGGTGCTGCTCGAATCGGGCGCGCATCCGAGCCAGCAGATGGCGCTCTTGTCCCAGCTGGACGGCGACGCCGCGGGGCTTGCCGAGGTGTCCTTCGTGGGCAAGGAAGCCTTGTGGCAACTGCAGACCATCGTCAACGCCTGCGAGCGGCGCTGGCCTGCGCCGCTGGCATCAAGCCCGCCGGCCGACCGGGCCGCGCACGCCTGGTGCGACTGGGTGCGAAGCCGGCTGTGACGCGTGCGCCCGCTGGGCGCAAAATTTTATATAAAAATGGCCCCTAGCGCTTATTACATAAGCGTTAGAAGCTATCAAAAATATAGTCTACCCACCGACATGGCACTCCCGACGCAGCAGCGCCAGTGCGTCCGACAGGCCGTAGTCGTGGTCGTCTTCCAGGGTGCCGCGCGCCTCGGCGACGAAGCCCTGCCACAGGGCCAGGTAGTCGGCCCGGTGCAGCTCGGGCGCATGTTCGCGGATGAAGGCCTCAGCCAGGTCCGGCTGCCAACCTTTGCTGCGCAGCTTGCGCACCAGGGTGCGGGCGGCCTTTTCGAGCAGCAGCGTCTTCTTCGGCACGCCGACCGCCAGGCACAGGAAAAGCGTCAGCAGCGCAGCTTCGTCCTGCTCGCCCTGGGTGGCGCGCTGCCAGGTCTTGCTGGCCGCCGCCGGCGGCGCGTCGCCTTCGTGCAGCAGCTCGGCGGCGCGCAGGTACTCGTCGGCCTCGGCCAGCGGGTCTTCCAGCAAGAAGTAGCGGTTGCGCAGCGCGCCCATGGGGCGCAGCTCGCGCGCGAGCGGGCGCGCCGGGTCCAGCAACTTCTGCAGGTCGGCGAGCACCACCGGCTTTTGCGCATCCACCACCGGGCGCAGCGCCGCGGGCAGGCCCTTGGGCGCCGCCAGTGCGTCGGCGCCCTCCACGGCCTTCCCCGCCTTGCGCCGGGCGGCCAGCAGCTTGCGGAAGCTCGCCGTGCTCGGCCATTCGGTGCTGCGCGGTGCCAGGGCGTGCAGGGCGAGCGCGGTGCGCAGCACGCCTTCGGCGTCGGCGCCGCCCTCTTCCAGGGCCTCGTCTTCCAGGCCGTAGTGCCCGGCGATCCACAGCGCCGCCTGGACCACTTCGCCGATGCGGCGGCGGCGCGCCAGCTCCTCACGGTACTGCGCGTGGCTGCGCAGCGACCACAGCGCCAGCAGCGGCACCTGCGACTCCTCCTGGCCCTGCATGCCGAAGTGGCTGCTCTCGGGCAGGGCGATGAGCTGGCGCAGCAGGTCGGTGCCGGCCTTGGAGCGCGACAGCAGCGAATGCGCGGCCAGGAGCTGCGCCGCCTGCGCCAGGTCGCCGCCCGACGCCTCCTGCAGGTGCAGGCTGATGAAGTTGACCATGCGCTCGCGCGCGCGCTCCAGCTCGGGGCGCAGGAATTCGGTGCCGAAGTAGCGCGCGATCTGCACCAGGCCCTTCGGTGCCTCGGCGTGCAAGGCGGCGAGCTTCTCGGCGCCCAGGATGCCGTGCGCCGCGCCGTGCACCAGGGCGCGCTCGAAGAACGAGCGCGCGTCGTGCAAGGCCAGCGCCTGCGGCGCCTTGTCGTCGGCAGCCGCCATCAGATGGCCGATTCCTCGTCCGAGGCGCGCGCCGCGGGCGTCGCCTTGCCGCGGTCGGTCTCGCTGGTTTCGAACTTGCCGTCGCCCTCTTCCTCGGGCTCGGCGTCCTCGCCCAGGTCGTGCGCGCGTGCCTTGGCGCGCAGCACCAGCAGCATCTCGATGAACAGGTCGCGGCATTCGTAGCGCAGCAGCCAGGCCATCTGCATCCAGTCCTGGTCGGCGACTTCGTCGAGCTCGACGCGCGGGCGCACGTAGCCCGACGCCAGCAGTTCGTCGTCGCTCAGCATCAGGCCGTAGTCCTCGGTGGCGTCGAAGCTGCCGGTGCGGGCAAAGGCCTCGACGCGGCTCCACTTCTCGGTGAAGTAATCGGCCAGGGCCTCGGCGCCGCCTTCCAGCTCGCCGATGGCGTTGAGGAAGTCGAGCGGCTCGGCGTCCTCGCGGAACACCACGGCGTTGACCATGTTGCGCAGGTGCTGGTGCGTCAGGTCCTTGTACTGCTTCTCCAGCACCAGGGCGCGGGCGAACTGCTCGGGCGTGACGAGCATATTGACGACCGAGGCCTTGGAGCTGTCGTACTCGCGCATCACGGCCAGCACGTCCTTGGGCGCGAGCTGGTCGAGCACGACCATGAGCGCACGGTCGCCCTCCTCGTCGGCCAGGTCGGCCAGCGCGCTCTCGGCGCCGACGATGTCGCCGGCGGCGATCAGGGCGGTGGTCTTTTCTATCAATGCCAGGTGGTTCATGGGGCGTTTCCCTGCTTCATTCCTTGCGCTCGAAACCCTGCTCGGCAAGCCAGTCGGCGCCGGCTTCGTCGAGCGAGCGCTCGTCCGGCGCGCTGCCGGCGTCGTCGGCGCTCAGGCCAGCCCCGTCGTCGTCGCGCTGGTCGGCTTCTTCGTCCTGCGTGGCAGCCTGCGCGGCCTCGGCAGCGTCGAAGCCGTGCGCGTGCAGGTATTCCAGGCAGGCGGCGACGGTCATGAAGGCCGGGCCGCCGGGTTCGGCCAGCACCTTGAGCGCCACGGGCTCGGCCCAGGGCTCCAGCGCCACGGTGCCGGCGAGTTCCGGCCACGCCGGCAGTTCCTCGGCCTGCAAGGTGAGCAGGCGCTGCAGCGCGGCGGGTTTGGTAAAGCGGAACGCGCGGTGGAACACCACCGCGACCATTTCGGGGCTGTAGGCGAGCATCTGCACCAGGAAGCCGATTTCACTGCGCTTGGCGGCCAGGCGTTTCTTCAGGACGTCCTTGCCTTCGGAGTCCGACGCCAGGTCGTCGAGCTCGGCCTCGTAGGCCTTGCGCAGGTCGGAAAAGTAGCGGGAGAGTTTCATGGAAGGTTCCTTTCGCGCACGAACGCCTGCCAGATCTCCCCTGCCGTCTGCAAGGGGTCGTCGAGCAGGTTGCGCCGGCGGTTGTCGTCGTATTGTTGGCGCCGCTCGGGGTCGGACAGCACATCGTAGGCGTTCTGCGCTTCCCGAAAGCGCGCCGCCGCGTCCGGCGCGGGGTTGCGGTCGGGGTGGTAGAAGGCCGCCTTCTGGCGGAAGGCCTTCTTGATGTCCGCGAGCGTCGCGTTGGGCGCGACGCCCAGCGCAGCGTAGTGGTCGGAGGGGCCGCCCTGCATGCCTGCCATCACCCCAGGGCGACGTAGACGTTCTGCACGTCGTCGTTGGCGTCGATGGCGGCCAGGAAGGCTTCCACTTCCTCCAGCGCCTCGGCGCTCAGGCTGGCCGGGTTCACCGGGTTCTTGGGGCGGTAGCCCAGCTTGGCCGAGAGCACGGTGAAGCCCTGCGCCGGCAGCGCGCGGGCCACGGCGTCGAGGTCGGCCGGATCGGTCCAGAAGAGCGTCGTGCCGTCTTCCTCGCCGGGCTCGAGGTCCTGCGCGCCGGCCTCGATGGCGGCTTCTTCGGCGTCGGCCCCAGCGGCCGCGGGTTCGGCCTCGATCATGCCGACATGGTCGAAATCCCAGGCCACCGAGCCCGACGTGCCGAGCTGGCCCTTGCGGAACAGCACGCGCATCTCGGGCGCGGTGCGTTTCACGTTGTCGGTCAGGCATTCGACCATCACCGCCACCTGGTGCGGGGCAAAGCCCTCGTACACCACATGCTCGAAGCTGGCGGCGTCGCCGCCGATGCCGGCGCCCTTCTTGATGGCGCGCTCCAGCGTGTCCTTGGGCATGGAGACCTTGCGCGCCTGCTCCAGCACCAGGCGCAGCTTGGAGTTGCCCGCCGGGTCGGCGCCGCTGCGCGCGGCGACCATGATTTCCTTGGCCAGCTTGCCAAACAGCTTGCCCCGGGCGTCGGCGGCCTGCGCCTTGCCCTTTGCTTTCCATTGCGCGCCCATGCGAGCTCCTTGCCGAAAGCAACGAGGGTACCACCGCGCCCCCCGCACAATGGCGGCTTTGTCGATCCCCGAAGCACATGCTCAACACCCTCTGGCTGGGTTTTTTTGTCACCGGCGCCCTGGCCGCCCTGGCGCAGTGGCTGGCCGGCGGCAACGCCCAGGTGTTCGCCGCCATGGTCGAGGCGCTGTTCGCCATGGCCAAGCTCTCGGTCGAGGTGATGGTGCTGCTGTTTGGCACGCTCACGCTGTGGCTGGGCTTCCTGCGCATCGCCGAGAGGGCCGGGATCGTGGACGCACTGGCGCGCTGGCTGGCACCGTTGTTCGCGCGGCTCATGCCCGGCGTGCCGCGTGGCCACCCGGCGCTGGGCCTGATGACGCTGAACTTCGCCGCCAACGCGCTGGGGCTGGACAACGCCGCCACGCCCATGGGCCTTAAGGCCATGAAGGCGCTGCAGGAGCTCAACCCTGAGCCCGACACCGCAACGAACGCGCAAATCCTGTTCCTGGTGCTCAACGCCTCGTCGCTGACGCTGCTGCCGGTCACCATCTTCATGTACCGCCTGCAGCAGGGCGCGGCCGACCCGACCCTCGTCTTCCTGCCCATCCTGCTCGCCACCTCGGCCTCGACGCTTGCCGGTCTGCTTGCCGTGGCGCTGGTGCAGCGCCTGCCGCTCCTGAGCCCGGTGGTGCTGGCCTACCTGCTGCCGGTGGCGCTGCTGCTGGGCGGTTTCATGGCGCTCCTGGCGAGCTTGAGCGCGGCGGCGCTGGCGCAGCTGTCCTCGCTCCTGGGCAACCTCACGCTGTTCGCGCTGGTGCTGCTGTTCGTCGGGCTGGGCGCCTGGCGCAAGGTCCCCGTGTACGAGGCCTTCATCGAGGGCGCGCGCGAAGGCTTCGACGTTGCCAAGGGCCTGCTGCCCTACCTGGTGGCCATGCTGTGCGCCGTGGGGGTGTTTCGCGCCTCGGGCGCGCTCGGCTACGCGCTGGACGCCATCCGCTGGTGCGTCGAGGCGCTGGGCGCGGACACGCGCTTCGTCGACGCCCTGCCCACCGCATTGGTCAAGCCGTTTTCCGGCAGCGCCGCGCGCGCCATGCTGATCGAGACCATGCAGACCCAGGGCGTGGACAGCTTCGCCGCCCTGGCCGCCGCCACCATCCAGGGCAGCACCGAGACCACCTTCTACGTGCTGGCGGTGTACTTCGGCGCCGTGGGGGTGCAGCGCACGCGCCACACCGTGGGCTGCGCGCTGGTCGCCGAACTGGCCGGCGTGGTGGCGGCCATCGTGGTGTGCTACCGGTTCTTTGGCTGAAATTCGAAGCCAAATCGGCCTCCAGCGCTTTACCAGCAAGCGTTAGTAGCTATTAAAATTGCACCGCGCGCGAAATGCCCCGACCGGTAGCGGCCTCAATGCACCGGCCCGTTGAGCCGTTTGCTCGCCCAGGAGATCGTGTAGTTCACCAGGCAGTACAGCAGCGCCACCACGAGGTACACCGGCACCAGCGCGTGGTAGTTGGCGATGAGCACCTTGGCGTTCTGCATCAGTTCACCGTAGGTGACGACGTAGCCGAAGGTGGTGTCCTTGACCACGATGACCAGCTGCGCCACCAGGGCCGGGACGATGTAGCGCAGCGCCTGCGGGAAGACGACGAGGAAGAAGCCCTGGGCCTCGGTCATCCCCAGGCTGCGCGCCGCGTCGGTCTGGCCGCGCGGAACGGCGAGCACGCCGGCGCGGTAGACCTCGGCCACCACGGCGGCGGTGGAGAGGCCGACGGGCAAGGTCAGCATCCAGTAGGTGCTCAGCTTGATCCCGACCGACGGCAGCACCAGGAAACACACATAGATGAGCAGCAGCGTCGGCGTGCCGCGCAGGAACTCGATGGCGGCGACGCTCGGCCAGCGCAGCAGCCGCGGCCGCGCCAGGCGCCCCAGCAACAGCACCAGTCCGAGGGACAGCGCGATCGCGGCGGCCATGGCCGCCGAGGCCATGGTGCCGAGCAGGCCCCTGGCCAGGAAGGCCCAGGTGGTTGGCAAGGCGAAGAACTCCCAGTACCGGGCACCCAGCTGCCCAGCGGCATGGAAGCGCAGCACGACCCCGGCGGCCAGCAGGAGCAGCACGACGGCCGCGACCGCGCTGGCCGCCCGTGTAGCGGTCCGCGCCTGCGGGCTTGGATTCCCAAAAAGAATGTCTTCCAGAGAGCGGCTCATTGCAGTTTTCTATGGCGCTGCGCGCCACCCGCAATCATGAAACTGGCGTTCTCCAAGCCAGCGCACCCGTGGAACTGGCTTTGCCAGGCCACCGGGTGCGTCCCCCTCCCGCGCAGCGAGAGAGGGGGAAGGCGCAAAGCGGCTCAGGGGGTGCTTCATTTCAGTATCCGCAGCTTCTTCTCGAGGGCAGCGCCCGCCCAGGCGATGAGCAGGCCGCTCGCCACGTACATCGCGGCGGCCACCGCAAAGGCGGGAATGCCTGCGGCGGAGTCGGTGGCGATCTTGGACACGAGCGCCGTGAGCTCCCGGCCCGGAAACGGCACCTGCGAGGCCAGCGAGGTCGACAGCATCAGCGCAATGAGCAGCGAGGTCATCGGCTGCACCACCGCGCGCAGCGCCTGCGGCATGACCACCGCCGTGATGACGCGCATCGGCCGTAGCCCCAAGCTGAGCGCGGCCTCAACCTGGCCGCCGCTCACGGTGTTGATGCCCGCGCGCAGGTAGTCTGCCGTGAACGCGGAGCAGACCAGCGTCAAGGTCAGGACCACGCTGGGCTCATAGTCGATCAGGACGTTGAGATCGGGCAGCGCGAACACAATGAAGATCAGCAGCGCCACGCCGGGAATGTTGCGGAAGATCTCGACGTAGACCGTCAGGACGAAGCGCAGCGGCGGCAGCGGCAGGAGCCGCAGCACCGCCACCACCAGGCCCAGCAGAAAGCCGGGTACGAACGACACGGCGGTGAGCTTCCAGGTCAGCAAAAGGGCCTGCCCGAAGGCAGGCCCATATTCGGTCAGGAGCCTGGAAATCTCGCCCATCATTGAGTCCACTGAATCACTGAATTGCCCCCGTTGTCCGTCCCTCGGGCGGCATTTGAATAATTCAGCGGACTAGGGCAGTGCGGGCGGCGTCGGCACGGCCGTGCTGCCGGTGCGCTGGCCGATGGAGATGGTCCACAGCTTGGCCCAGGTGCCGTCCGCTTCGATCTTCTTCAGGAAGGCATTGACGAAGGCCACGCCGTCCGAGCCCTTGGGCAGCCCGACGCCGTACGGGTCCTGCGCGCCAAAGGGCGCACCCGCCAGCCGCGCGTCGCCGGTGCCCAGGCTCAGGGCATTGAGCAGCAGGGTGTAGTCCGTCACGTAGGCGTCCACGCGCCCCTGGCGCAGCGCGTCGAGGGCTTCCTGGTGCGTCTGGAACTCCTGCACGACCGCCTGGGGCGCGTACTGCGCCAGGATCGCGGGCCCCGTGGAGCCCGCCTGCGTGGCCACCTTCTTGCCGGCCAGATCGTTGTGCGACTGGATCGCGTTGTTGTTCGCCTTCACCAGCACCCCGGCCTGCGAGGTGTAGTACGGGCCGGCGAACGCAATCTTCTCGGCGCGGGCGGGGGTGATGGAGTAGGTGGCGAACACCATGTCCACCTGGTCGTTGATGAGCACCTGTTCGCGCGTGGACGAGGTCACCTGCGTGAACTTGTACTTGGCGCCATCGCCCAGGATGTAGCGCGTGATGAGTTGCGCCAGGCCGGCGTCGAAGCCGCGGATCTTGCCGTCTTTCTCGTTGAGCAGCGAGAACAGGTTCGAGGTTTGCGTGGCACCCAGGCGCAGCGTGCCGGCCTGCTTGATCTTGCTGGCCCAGGTGCTCGACGCGATGGTTCCCGCATCGGCCACCGGGCCTTGCGCGATGAGCGCATCAAACGCCGCGGCATCGATGGGCGTGCCCTGCGCGAAAACCGGCCCGGCGGTCACGATCGCCAGTGCCACCGCCGTGGATTTCAGGATGGATTGGATGGACATGCATTCCCCTTGGATGGTGTGCGACGCAAACCAATATATAGCAGTTGGGAAATGCGCACAGGGGCCGTCCCATGCGCACGGCACTCGCTGAGCAAGCCCGGCACGCCATCTTCGTGCGGTATTCTGCGGCGTCGGGCCGGTGCGTTTCCGCTGCGTCGTGGGCGCCCCTGAAAGTCGCCACGAACGCGCGGTCCGGGTTTTGGCCGTGGGCCAGCCCGGTCATTCGTTCGAGGCGTACGTCCTACCACTACCCGCTGCAGCACCTGCGTCCGCGCCACATTCCCATGAAAGTCCTTGCCTTGTGCGGAAGCTTGCGCACGCAATCGCGAAGCCTTGCGCTGCTGGAAGCCACATCCCTGCTGGCGGCGGACCGGATGGAGTTCCGCATCTTCAAGGGCCTGGGGAGCTTGCCGCTTTTCAATCCCGATATCGAGCCTCTGGCGCCCCCGTCGGTGCAGGCACTGTGGGACGCGGTGGACTGGTCGGACGCCCTCGTGATCGCCAGCCCTGAATATGCGCACGGCGTCACCGGCACCCTCAAGAATGCGCTCGATTGGCTGGTCGGCCGCATAGCGTTCGTCGGCAGGCCGGTCGCCGTCTTCAACCCGTCGCACCGGGCCGAGCACGCGGACGCATCGCTCAAGGAAATACTGCGCACCATGAACGCGCAGCTCATCGCCGAAGCCTGCCTTCGCATTCCCGCTACGGGCTGCGAATGGGGTTCCACGGAAATGGCCGCATCGCCAGAGTTTGCGCAGCCCCTGCATGCGGCGCTTTCGGCCATTCGCCGCTTTCCTGTGGGAGCCACGCCGCCGGGGTGACGGACCTGGCTTCGGGCCGATGCCCCGGGATATAGGGCACCGGGCGACCGGGCCGCTTCAATGCCGCACTGCAACAATCGGCGTAAAAATATGGCCTAAATGGCCTCCAGCGCTTGTCCCATAAGCGCTGGCAGCTATCAAATCAAGGGGCTTCCGGTGGCGCGGCCACCAGGTCCCATTCCGCCACCTGCTCGTTCGTCGCCACCAGGCGCCCCACCAGCAGCTTGATGAAGGCCTTGTCGAAGCACGACTGCAGGGTTTCCGAGGCGCCGCGCAGGGCGGGGTTGCGCACCTTGAGCACCAGCACCTCGCTCTCGGCCACGGCGGTGGCGGTACGCACGGGGGCCTCGGGGCGCAGGTAGGTCATTTCCCCGAAGGGAACGCCGGCGTCGAGCGTGCACAGCTGCCAGTTCTGGCGGCGGATGCCGACCTGGCCTTCGATGAGGATGCAGAAGGAGTCGCCCGGCGTGCCCTCGCGCATCAGCACGGTGCCGCGCTCCAGGCGGCGCCAGCTGCCCAAGCGCATCAGCTCCCACAGGGCGACGTCGTGGAAGCCGGCGAAGAACGGCAGCGCGCGCAGGCAGCTGAAGCGTTCGGTCTCGGTGTCCTGCGATTTCTGGCGCGGCAGGGTGCGCGACAGCGCGGTGAGCGCATCCGACCAATCCTCCCAGCGCGCGAAGCGCTCCTCCGGTGCCTTGGCGAGCGCGCGCAGCACGAAGGCCTCGACCCCGGGCGGGAGCGAGGCGCGCAGCAGGCCGGGGGCGACGGGCGCCTCGTGGCCGATGCGGTAGAGCGTCGCGAAATCGGTTTCGCCGTCGAACGGGCGCCGGCCGGTCAGCAGTTCGTACAGCACGACGCCGAGCGAAAACATGTCGCTGTGGTGCGTGAGCGGTTCTTCACGCACCTGCTCGGGCGACATGTACGAGGGCGAGCCGACCAGGCCGGCGAGCTGCGTCGCCTCGCTGCGGGTGGAGAGCGCGGCGCCGAAATCGACGAGCTTCACCTCGCCGCCCTCGGCCAGCAGGATGTTCGCCGGCTTGATGTCGCGGTGCACCAGGCCCTGGCGCTCGGCATAGGCCAGCGCGTGGCCGCATTTGAAGGCGATGTCCAGCACCTGCGCCAGCGGCAGCAGCGCGTCGGCGCGGGCGTGCTGCGAGAGCGGCTGGCCGGCGATGTACTCGAACACCAGGTAGGGGGGCGCGGCGGCCTCGTCGGCGTCGAGCAGGCGCACGATGTTCGGATGGCGCAGCTGTGCGGCCAGGGCCGCCTCCTGCTGCAGCTGGCGCCGGTGGCGCGCGGCGAGCGCCGGCTCGGCCAGCAGGTGCGCGTGCATCTGCTTGACGGCCACCTTGCGCCCACGCAGGCCGTCGAGCCCGAGGTAGACCACGCCGCTCGCGCCGCGGCCGAGTTCGCGCTCGATGCGGTATTTGCCGATGGCGCTGGGGGTGGGGGTGTCCATGGCCGTGGCCTCCTACTGCTCGGGCACCACGGTTTCGGCCCAGTCGTACAGCGCGCCGAGGATGTCCTGGCCGCGCTCGTCCGCCGTCTCGGACAGCGCGTCGATGCGCTCGAACAGCGCCTGCGCCGTCAGCGCCCCGCCCTGCCCGTGCAGCAGGCAGTCGGCGCGGTGCTGCAGCCAGCGCGCCTGCTCCTCGGGCGAGAGGGTTTCGGCGAAGTTGCGCGCGCGGTAGCGAAACAGGAGCTCGGCCAGGCGCGGGTCGTCGAAGCCCGTGCGCGCGCTGGCGAGCTGCGCGCCCGTCATGCCGCGCAGCTCGTCGAGGCGGCGGCGGTCGGTGTTGCCGACAAAGCCGCCGTACAAGTCCTGCTCCACGTCCGGCGGCGCGCCATCGCCCGGCGGGCGCTCGTACACGGCCTTCCAGATGGCGCTCATGTCGGGCAGCAAATGCGCGCGCACCGTGTGCTCGGCCACCAGGCCGAGGTCGATGCCCCAGCGCTCGGCCAGCGCCGGCGTGAGGGTGTTCAGGTTGCCCACGACCATGGGCGACTTGTTCAGGTGCACGTTTTTCACCGGCAGGCGCGTGACGCCTTCGGGCAGGTCGGCGCCGCGCGTGAAGAGGCGCAGGCGCAGCTCGTCCACGCTCTGCGTGGCGAGTTCCGAGGGGTCGTGCGCCAGGTCCCAGGCGATGAGCTCGTTCTTGTTTGTCGGGTGCGTGGCGAGCGGGAACATCACCGCCAGGCAGCCGCGCTCCGCCGGGAACATGCCCGAGACATGCAGGAACGGCCGGGCGTTCTGCACGTCGGTCGGCAGGCGCAGTTCGGCGGCGACGCGCTCCTTCTTGTGCAGGGCCAGCGCGAAGTCGAACAACTTGGCGTTGTGCTGGCGCAGCAGGCGCGCCAGGGCGATGGTGGCGCGCACGTCCGACAGCGCGTCGTGCGCCGATTCGTGCAACAGGCCGTTGGCGCGCGCCAGGTCTTCGAGCTTGAAACTGGGCGCGCCGCCCTCTTTCCTGGGCCAGACCATGACCCCATCGGGCCGCAAGGCATAGGCCAGGCGGACCACGTCGAGCAAATCCCAGCGGCCGCACTGGTTCTGCCACTCACGGCCATACGGGTCGATAAGGTTGCGCCAGAACAGGTGGCGCGTGACCTCGTCGTCGAAGCGGATGGTGTTGTAGCCCACACCAATGGTGCCCGGCTGCGCCATGGCCTCGTGGATGCGGGCAGCGAATTCGCGCTCGCCCACACCCCGCTCGAGCGCGACTTGCGGCGTGATGCCGGTGATGAGGCAGGCCTCGGGCTCGGGCAGGTAGTCGTTCGGCGGCTGGCAGTACAGCATCAGCGGCTCGCCCACCTCGTTCAGGTCGGCATCGGTGCGGATCGCGGCAAACTGCGCCGGCCGGTCGCGCCGCGGGTTGCTGCCGAAGGTTTCGTAGTCGTGCCAGAGAAAGGTGTGGGGGAGCATGGGCGCGTGGCGGCTTGGGGACGTGAACGCCGGGATGGTAGCCGGGAGCGCCCTCCCCATCCCCACAACAGCAAGAGAATATTTTTGCTATAGTGGTCGTAATATTTCCATAGAAAGCAATCGACATGGAACAACGCGCCCTTTCCCCCCGGCCCGACGACGTGCTCGCCAAGGCCACGGTGCGCGCCAGCCAGCTCCTGGGCCTGTCGGGCGCGGCGTTGGCACGTACGGTGGGGCTGAGCGAGCCGACCGTCTCGCGCATCCTCAAGGGCGCCAAGGCCATCGACCCGGCTTCGAAGGAAGGCGAGCTCGCCCTGCTGCTGGTGCGCGTGTACCGCTCGCTCGATGCGCTCGTCGGCACCGACGACGGCAAGCGCCAGCTGTGGATGAACTCGCACCACAAGGTGCTGGGCGGCAAACCCATACAACTGGTGCAAAAGGCCGAGGGCCTGGTGGCCACGCTGCACTACCTCGACGGCATGCGGGCACCGGTGTGAGCCCCTGGCAGCCCGCCTGGTTCGACGGCGCGGTGGCCAGCGCCCGCATGCTGGCCTGGCGCGGCGTGGAGGCGCAGCATGTCGTATCCACCATGCGCCTGGTGGACACGCCGCAGGAGCAAGACCTGCTGGAGCAATTGCTCGAAGCCAGCAAACCACCCACCCCGGCCAGCGCGCGCCAGCAGCACTACCTGCTGACGACGCCGTTCCGCTACCGCCCCATGCACGCCAGCCGCTTCCGCCCGGCGCGCACGCCCGGCCAGTGGTACGGCGGCGAGACGCTGCACGCCGCCTGTGCCGAAGTGGCCTACTGGCGCCACCGCTTCATCGCCGACAGCGAAGGCCTGCACGGCCAGGTGCTGCTGACCGAACACAGCTTCTTCCAGGCGCAGCTCAGCGGCCCCTGCATCGACCTCACCGCCGAACCCTGGCTGCACAACCGCGCGGCCTGGACGCACCCGAGCGACTACAGCGCCACGCACGCCGTGGCCGCCGAGGCCCAAGCGCACGGCGCACAGTGGCTGCGCTACGAATCGGCCCGCGCCCCGGGCGAAGCCTGCGCCGTGGCGTTCCAGCCCGCCTGCCTGAGCGAACCCGCCGCCGGCCTGGAGCGGACGATGCAGACCTGGCGCTGCAAAGCGACGCAGCAGAGCGTGCTGTTCACGGGGGGCGCGGGAAGCTTCTACTGGGAGTTCGCAGGGCCGTAGTGTGTGCTGCTCGGTCGCCGCCGTTTACCGCCCCGGGGGTGGGCAGGCCGGCGACCGATTTGTCGTATGAGGACGCCGGCCTGCCCATCCCCGACACTACCCCGGCACCACCCCGGACGCCTGCCTCTCCCCAATCCACACTCGCTCAGAACGGAAAAAAGCCAGCAAGTCGCCCTGCTGGCTTTCTGGCTTGAACGACCCGGCTCAATCCGCCGTGGCTTCTTCCGGTTCGGCAGGTTCGGACTTGGCGGTCCGCTCCTTCTTGGGCAGCGGCTGGATGTCGAGCAGCACCTCCGAGGTTTCCACACCCTTGTCGTCCGTCTTGACCTCGATGTCCACCGTCAGGCGCCCGCCTTCCTGCAGGCGGCCAAAGAGCAGTTCGTCGGCCAGAGCGCGGCGGATGGTGTCCTGGATCAGGCGCTGCATGGGGCGCGCGCCCATGAGCGGATCGAAGCCCTTCTTGGCCAGGTGCTTGCGCAGGTTGTCGGTGAAGGTGACCTCCACTTTCTTCTCGGCCAACTGGGTTTCCAGCTGCAGCAGGAACTTATCCACCACGCGCAGGATGATGTTCTCATCCAGCGCCTTGAAGCTGACGATGGCGTCCAGGCGGTTGCGGAACTCCGGCGTGAACAGACGCTTGATGTCGGCCATCTCGTCGCCCGCCTGGCGCGGGTTGTTGAAGCCGATGGTGGCCTTGTTCATGGTCTCGGCGCCCGCGTTCGTCGTCATGATGATGATGACGTTGCGGAAGTCGGCCTTGCGTCCGTTGTTGTCGGTCAGCGTGCCGTGGTCCATGACCTGCAGGAGCACGTTGAAGATGTCCGGGTGCGCCTTCTCGATTTCGTCGAGCAGCAGCACGGCGTGCGGCTTCTTGGTGATGGCCTCGGTCAGCAGCCCGCCCTGGTCGAAACCGACGTAGCCGGGAGGCGCGCCGATCAGGCGCGACACCGCGTGCCGCTCCATGTACTCCGACATGTCGAAGCGGATGAGCTCGATGCCCATGATGTAGGCCAGCTGCTTGGCCGCTTCGGTCTTGCCGACGCCGGTAGGGCCGGAAAACAGGAACGAGCCAATGGGCTTGTCCGCGCGGCCCAGGCCCGAGCGTGCCATCTTCACGGCCGAGGCGAGCACTTCCAGGGCCTTGTCCTGGCCGAAGACGACGCTCTTCAGGTCGCGTTCGAGCAGCTGCAGCTTGCCGCGGTCGTCGTTGCTGACGTTGGCGGGGGGAATGCGCGCGATTTTCGCGACGATTTCCTCGATTTCCGTCTTGCCGATGGTCTTCTTGCGCTTGCTGGCCACCAGGATGCGCTGCGCCGCGCCGGCCTCGTCGATGACGTCGATGGCCTTGTCGGGCAGATGCCGGTCGTTGATGTACTTCGCGCTCAATTCCGCCGCGGCCTGCAGGGCGGCAGCGGCGTACTTCACGCTGTGGTGTTCCTCGAAACGGCTCTTGAGGCCCTTCAGGATGTCGATGGTCTCGGCCACGCTGGGCTCGACCACGTCGACCTTCTGGAAACGCCGCGACAGCGCTGCATCTTTTTCGAAGATGCCACGGTACTCGGTGAAGGTGGTGGCGCCGATGCACTTGAGCGCGCCCGAGCTGAGCGCGGGCTTGAGCAGGTTGGACGCGTCGAGCGTGCCGCCCGAGGCCGCGCCGGCACCGATGAGGGTGTGGATCTCGTCGATGAAGAGCACGGCATTGGGCTTGTCCTTGAGGCTCTTCAAGACGCCCTTCAGGCGTTGCTCGAAATCGCCGCGGTACTTCGTGCCGGCAAGCAGTGCGCCCATGTCGAGCGAGTACACCGTGGCCTCGGAGAGGATCTCCGGCACGTCGCCCTGGGTAATCCGCCAGGCAAGGCCTTCGGCGATGGCCGTCTTGCCCACGCCGGCCTCACCCACCAGGAGCGGGTTGTTCTTGCGCCGGCGGCAGAGGATCTGGATGGTGCGCTCGACCTCATAGTGGCGGCCGATGAGCGGGTCGATCTTGCCGTCCTTGGCGAGCTGGTTCAGGTTTTGCGTGAACTGCTCGAGCGGCGAAGCCTTCTCGTTCTTCTCGCTGCCGCCCTCCTCGGACTCGGCGGCGCTGTCGCCGGCCTTGGGCGCCTCGGGCGGTTCGCCCTTCTTGATGCCGTGGGCGATGAAATTGACCACGTCCAGGCGCGTCACGCCCTGCTGGTGCAGGTAGTAGACGGCGTGCGAGTCTTTCTCGCCAAAGATGGCCACGAGCACGTTGGCGCCGGTCACTTCCTTCTTGCCGTTGCCGGTGGACTGCACGTGCATGATGGCGCGCTGGATGACGCGCTGGAAACCCAGCGTGGGCTGGGTGTCGACCTCGTCGGTACCCGCCACCTGGGGCGTGTTGTCCTTGATGAAGTTGGCCAGCGAGGCGCGCAGGTCCTCGATGTTGGCCGAGCAGGCGCGCAGCACCTCGGCGGCGCTGGGGTTGTCGAGCAGTGCCAGCAGCAGGTGCTCGACGGTGATGAATTCATGGCGTTGCTGCCGGGCCTCGACAAAGGCCATGTGCAAGCTGACTTCCAGTTCCTGGGCAATCATGTGAACTCCTTTGTGCTTGCAGTAAAGAATGTGCGGTATTTGGGGTGACTGACCGGTTATTCAACCGGTTCGCTGATGCACTGCAGCGGATGGCCCGCGCTGTGGGCGGCGTCCAGCACCTGGTCCACCTTGGTGGCGGCGATATCGCGCGAATACACGCCGCACACGCCTTTGCCGTCGAGATGGATCTTGAGCATGATCTGCGTGGCGGATTCGCGGTCCTTGTTGAAGAATTCCTGCAGCACCACGATGACGAACTCCATGGGCGTGAAGTCGTCGTTGAGCATGAGCACGCGGTACATCTGCGGCGGCTTGGTCCTTTGCGGCCGCCGCTCGAGCACGACGGCGTCGCCGTCGTCCTGGCGAGGGCGGTTGGCGCGGGGTGTACGCGGCGGCGCGGGAGGTGTGGTGGCCATGAAAATCATTCTAGCGACGGTGCTTGCCGCGCGTAGGTAGGAAAAGACATGCCTTTGCACGCCGGGGAGAGAATCTGAGTACGGCCAGGGGTTTTTCAAGCTCTGAGGCCCTCAGTCGTAGACCACCACGGCGCGTCCAAGTTCAGCCTCCGCCGCCCAGGCGGCGAGCGCGGCGTCGCTGGGGTACATGCGGTGGCTATCGCCCAGCTGCAGTTCGGCGCTGGCGGCGCCCTCCTCGCCCGTGCAGCGCACACCCAGGCGAACGCGCAGGCCCGGCGCGGGCTCGCCCTGCACGCCCGCCGGAGGGGCGTATTCCTGCAGCAGGCGCGCAACCTGCGGCGGAGGCTGGCCCACGTCCACCCGCAGATACTTGCCGAAGCGGCAGCGCGCCTGCGCCATGTCGCCCGCCTGCTGGACGATGAAGCGCGCTTCGAAGCCGTTGCGCCCCGGCTGCAGCCTGCCGGTGGCGATCAGGAGCTCGTCGTCCTTGAACAGTTCGCGGTGCTGCTGCACCAGCGCGTCGCTGGCCGTGGCTTCGACCCGGCCGGCGCCGTCCTCCAGCACGAAGATGGCCTGGCGCCCGCGCTGGCCGTTGATGATGCGGAAGTCGCTGACGATGCCGGCCACCGTCTGCGGCTCGCGGCTGTCCTGCAGCTCGGCAATACCGGTGCGCACGAAACGGCGCACCTCGCGCGCCACTTCGTCGAACAAATGGCCCGAGAGGTAGAAGCCAAGCGCGGATTTCTCGCAGGTGAGCTGCTCGCGCACGCCCCACGGAGCGGTGGCGACGAGGTCCGGCTCCTGGGTGCTGGAGCCGTGGGCGTCGCCGCCGTCCAGGTCGAACAGGCCGCCCTGGTGCTCGTTGGCCTGCGCGGCGGCGGCGAAGTCGAAGGCCCGGTCTATCGAGGCGCTGAGCGCGGCGCGGTTGCGTTCCAGGCCGTCGAACGCCCCCGCCTTGATAAGCGCATCGACCGTGCGCTTGTTGATGCGCGTGCGGTCCACCCGCAGGCAGAAATCGAACAGGCTGGCGAACGGCCCGGCCGTGGTGCCGCGCGGGCCCTCGCCCCGGCCCTCGCGCGCGGCGACGATGGCCTCTATGGCCTGCTGGCCCGTGCCCTTGACGGCCCCCAGGCCGTAGCGGATGACGGTGTCGGAGACCGGCTCGAAGCGGTAGCCGCCGCGATTCACGTCGGGCGGCTCGAAGCTGAGCTCGAAGTTCTTGCGCGCGTCCTCGAACAGCACCTTGAGCTTGTCGGTGTCGTCCATTTCCACGGTCATGTTGGCGCAGAAGAACTCGGCCGCGTAATGCACCTTGAGCCAGCCGGTGTGGTAGGCCAGCAGCGAGTAGGCGGCGGCATGCGACTTGTTGAAGCCGTAGCCAGCGAACTTCTCCATCAGGTCGAAGACTTCGTCGGCCTTTTCCGTGCTGAGGCCGTTCTTGGCCGCACCCTCGCGGAAGATGCTGCGGTGCTTGGCCATCTCCTCGGCCTTCTTCTTGCCCATGGCGCGGCGCAGCAGGTCGGCGCCGCCCAGGCTGTAGCCGCCCAGGATCTGCGCCGTCTGCATCACCTGTTCCTGGTAAACCATGATGCCGTAGGTCTCCGAGAGCATGTCGGCGACCAGCGGGTGCGGGTACTCGACCGGCTCGCGCCCGTGCTTGCGCGCGACGAAGCTGGGGATCAGGTCCATGGGACCGGGCCGGTACAGCGCGTTGAGTGCGATCAGGTCTTCCAGGCGGGTCGGCTTGGCCTCCTTGAGCATGCCCTGCATGCCCCGGCTTTCAAACTGGAACACGGCCTCGGTCTTGCCCTCCTGGAACAGGCGGTAGGTGGGCGCGTCGTCCAACGGGACGTTCTCATACGCAAAATTCTGCTGGCCCTTGTGCCGGCGCACGATGAATTCGCGTGCGATTTCCAGGATGGTCAGCGTGGCCAGGCCGAGAAAGTCGAACTTCACCAGGCCGATGTCTTCCACGTCGTCCTTGTCGAACTGGCTGACGGCGGAGTCGCTCCCCGGCTGCTGGTACAACGGGCAGAAATCGGTCAGCTTGCCCGGCGCGATGAGCACCCCACCGGCGTGCATGCCGACGTTGCGCGTCATGCCTTCGAGCTTCTGCGCCAGCGCCAGCAAGGTCTTGACCTCGTCCTCGCGCGCCAGGCGCTCGGCCAGCAGCGGCTCGGCCTCAAGCGCACCGGCGATGGTGATGTGCTGGCCAGGCTTGTTCGGAATGAGCTTGCTGATGCCGTCGCAGAAGGTGTAGCTCATGTCGAGCACGCGCCCCACGTCGCGGATGGCCGCGCGCGCCGCCATGGTGCCAAAGGTAGCGATCTGGCTCACGGCGTCCTTGCCGTACTTGTCCTTGACGTAGTCGATCACCCGGTCGCGGTTGGCCTGGCAGAAATCGATGTCGAAGTCGGGCATGGACACCCGTTCCGGGTTCAGGAAGCGCTCGAACAGCAGCTTGTATTCGAGCGGATCGAGGTCCGTGATCTTGAGCGCGTAGGCCACCAGCGAACCCGCACCCGAGCCGCGCCCAGGGCCGACGGGACAGCCGTTGTTCTTGGCCCAGTTGATGAAGTCGCCGACGATGAGGAAGTAGCCCGGAAAGCCCATCTTGAGGATGGTCTGCAGTTCGAATTCCAGGCGCTCGACATAGCGCGGCCGCTGGCGCGCGCGCTCCTCGGCATCGGGGTACAGGTGCGCGAGGCGCAGTTCCAGGCCCTCGAAGGACGATTGGCGAAAAAACACCTCGATCGGCATGCCGCCGGGCGTCGGAAAGTCGGGCAGCTGGGGCTTGCCCAGCACCAGCGAGAGGTTGCAGCGCTTGGCGATTTCCACTGTGTTGGCCAGCGCGGCCGGCAAATCGGCGAACAGCGCCTGCATTTCGGCGGCCGACTTGAAATACTGCTCGCGCGTGAAGCGCCGAACGCGCCGGGCGTTGCCGAGGATTTCGCCTTCGGCGATGCACACGCGCGCCTCGTGCGCCTCGTAGTCGTCGGCTGTGGCGAACTGCACCGGGTGCGTTGCCACCAGCGGCAGCTCCAGGCGGGCCGCCAGTTGCGCGGCGGCGACAACATGGGCTTCGTCGTCGGCGCGGCCGGCGCGCTGCACTTCCAGGTAAAAACGGTGCGGGAACAGGCGCGCCAGGCGCAGCGCGGCGTCTGCGGCGGCGGCTTCGTCCCCCCGCGCCAGCGCTGCCCCCACCGGGCCGGCTAGCGCGCCGGAAAGCGCAATCAGACCCGCCCCGAGCTCTTCGAGCCAATCCCAACGCACCAGTGCCTGGGTCTTGGAAGGACTGCGCGTCCAGGCGCGGGCCAGCAGTTCGGACAGGTGCAGATAGCCCTGCGCGCCCTGGACCAGCAGCACCACGCGCGCAGGCGCCACGCCGTCCAGGCCTTCGAGCTGCAGTTCGGCGCCCAGCAGCGGCTTGACGCCGCAGGCGCGCGCCGCCTTGTAGAACTTGACGGCGCCGAACAGGTTGCCGAGGTCGGTGATGGCGAGCGCGGGTTGCTGGTCGGCTGCGGCGCTGGCCACGACCTCGTCGATGCGGTTGGTTCCATCGACGACGGAAAACTCGGTGTGCAGGCGCAAATGGACAAACATCCGGGCATTGTAGGAAGCTGCCCGCCGCGCCCGCGCGTGCCCCGGTGCCCGCCCGCTAGAATGCCTTTTTTGCCGCCGGGCGCGAGGCCCGTGCGCCTTTTTTGCTGCCTGAGAAAGCCTTCTGCCATGCCGCGTGCGCCCCGTGCCTTACTTCCCGCCTTGCTGGCAGCCGCCACGCTCGTGGCGGGCTGTGCCAGCAACGTCGAGGACAAAACGGCAAATTGGTCGACGGAGAAAATCGCCGCCGAAGCGCGCGACGAGATGAACGGCGGCAGCTACGACAAGGCGGTGCCGCTGCTCGAACGCCTGGAAGGCCGGGCCGCCGGCACGCCGCTGGCGCAACAGGCGCAGTTGGACAAGGCCTATGCCCAGTACAAAGGCAAGGAAAAAGCCCAGGCGCTGGCAACGCTCGAGCGCTTCATGAAGCTGCACCCGGCCAGCCCGGCGCTCGATTACGCCCTGTACCTCAAGGGCCTGATCAACTTCAACGACGACCTGGGCATGTTTTCCTGGCTGTCGCAGCAGGATCTTTCAGAGCGCGACCAGAAGGCCGCCAAGGACTCCTTCGAAACCTTCCGCGAGCTGGTGACGCGCTTTCCCGAGTCGCGCTACGCCCAGGATGCGCGCCAGCGCATGACCTACATCGTCAACTCGCTGGCCCAGTACGAGGTGCACGTCGCGCGCTACTACTACCAGCGCGGCGCCTACGTGGCTGCGGTGGCCCGGGCGCAGCGCGCCATCGCCGACTACGACACCGTGCCGGCTACGGAAGAGGCGCTCTACATCCTGGTCAAGTCGTACGATGCCCTGGGCCTGGTGCAGCTGCGCGACGACGCCCGCCGCGTGCTCGACACCAACTACCCCGGCAGCACCTTCATCACCCAGGGGTTCAAGGGCGAGGCGAAGGCGTGGTGGCAGCTGTGGTGAGCGCCGCCAGCGCTTCGTCGAACGCCGCCGCGTCCGCCAAGCGTCGCATGGGCGGCAAGGCGCGCAGCAGCCGCTTGCCGTAGCCCATGGTGGCCAGGCGCTGGTCGCACACGACCAGAATGCCGCGGTCGCTTTCGCTGCGGATCAAACGCCCCGCCCCCTGCTTGAGCGCCACTGCCGCCTCGGGTACGGCGTAGTGGGCAAAGGCGCTGCGGCCTTGTTCGACCACGCGCTGGGTGCGGGCACGCGCCAGGGGGTCGCCCGGCGGCGGAAACGGCAGTTTGTCGATGACCACCAGTTGCAGGCGGTCGCCCGGCACGTCGAAGCCCTCCCAGAAGCTGGCCGATGCCACCAGCACGCAGCCGCTCTGGCCGCCCGCCCCGCCGGCGCGGAAACGCTCCATCAGCCTGCGCTTGGGCGACTCGCCCTGGACCAGCACCTCCACGCCGGCCTGCGCCGGCAGGCCCGCGCGCAGCCCCGCGCCGATGGCGCGCAGGGCGCGCAGGCTGGTCGTCAGCACCAGCGTGCGCCCGCCCAGGCGCTGCAGCACCGGAACCAGCCACTCGGCGACCGCCGCCGGATGGGCGTCGTCGGTGGCCGCAGGCAGGCCCGGCGGAAGGTACAACGCAGCCTGCGCCGCATAGTCGAACGGGCTCGCCACGCGCAGCACGCGGGCGTGCTGCAAGCCGCAGGGCTCGGTGAACCAGGACAGGCGCTCGTCGTCCCCCAGCGTCGCGGACGTGAAGATCCAGGCACGCTTCGGCCCGGCTTCGCCAGTGGCCGCTGCCGCATCCGGCACGCCCAGCAGGCGCGATTGCATCGCCTGCGCGACGTCGAGCGGGGATTCGATCAGGCGCAGGCCGTCCGGCGTGGTGTCGATCCAGCGCACCTGGCCACCCTCCTGCGGTAAGGAAAAACGTCGGGCCAGGGCGAGCAGCTCTTCGCAGCGTTGGTGCAGGCGGTCGAGTTCGGCCACAAAGCCGCTGGCGTGCGCGAGTGCGGCCGCCGTGGTTTCCAGCACCTGTTGCAACGCGTGCAGCGCAGGGCGGGCGGCTGGCCCATCCACCGGCTCGGGCGGCGCGGCCTCCCAGGCGGATCGCCCCGGCGCGGCGCTGGCGCGCGGCAGCGCGCGCAGGTCGCGCACGGCGGCGCCGAGCGCTCCGGCCACGGCGTCCCAGTCGGCCAGCCCCAGCGCGGACTGCCGGCCGACACGCAGCAGATCGCGCGCGAAATCCTGCAACTGCGCGCTGCCCAACTGCGCGCCGAGGAACTGCACGCCGATGTCGCTCAACTGGTGCGCTTCGTCGACCACGACCACGCGCACCTGCGGCAGCAGTTCGGCCACGCCCGATTCGCGCACCGCCATGTCGGCAAACAGCAGGTGGTGGTTGGCGACCACCACATCCGCCGCGAGCGCGCCCTGCCGCGCCCGGTGGACGTGGCAGGCGCGGGCGTGGGAGCAGGCGGTGCCCAGGCAGTTGTCGCGCGTGGAAGTCACCAGGGGAACGATCCCACTGCGTTCATCGAGCTGCGCGAGCTCGGCCAGGTCGCCGCTCTGCGTGGCCTGGGCCCACTGCTCCACTTCGGCCAGGCTGCGCGCCAGGGTCTCGTCGAGTTCGAGCTGGCGCGCCGTGCCGAGCCGGTGCAGGCACAGGTAGCTCGCGCGCCCCTTGAGCAGCGCGGTGCGCCGGGGCAGGCCCAGGGCGTCCAGCACGGCCGGTAGATCGCGCTGGTAGAGCTGGTCCTGCAAGGCCTTGGTGGCCGTGGAAAGCAGCAACCGCTCGCCGCTCAGCAGGGCCGGCACCAGGTAGGCGTAGGTCTTGCCGACGCCGGTGCCCGCTTCCACCACCAGGGCATCGCCCTCGGCGATGGCGCGGGCCACGGCCAGCGCCATTTCGGTCTGGCCGGGGCGGGGCACGAAGCCCGGGCGGAGCCGCGCCAGGGCGCCGTCCGCCGCAAAGGCGTCGGCCACCTGCGGCCAGGGGGTGTCGGAAGATGGCACCGGTGCGGGCGCCTCGGGGGTGGTTGGGGGCTGGGAAGACACGCGGATGCCGCCGTGCATGGCGAAAATCCCACACGGCGCCGGATAATACAAGCCCGCCCGTACGACAGGCCGTGCGCGGCCGCCACACTGCGCGACAATCCACCCATGGCCAAAGCGTTTCGCCTTACCGCCTCCACCGGTATCCACAAGGGTGACCGGGACTACCAGCAGGACCAGGTGCTCCTGCTGTCGCACCCGCGCTTCAACGGCTGCGTGCTGGCGGTGCTGGCCGACGGCATGGGCGGGCGCAGCGGCGGGCGCAAGGCGTCCGACCAGGTCATGATGACCGCGCGCCAGCTGTTCGACCGCTATGCGCCCGATTCCGACGACCCGGCGAGCATGCTGGTGAACATGGTGCAGGAGGCGCACATCGTCATCCGCCTGACGGCCATCACCTCCGAGCAGGAGCCGCACAGCACCATTGCCGCCTTCCTGATCAACCCGCGTGGGGACTGCCATTGGATCCATGCCGGCGATTCGCGCATCTACCATTTTCGCGGCGGCCAGATCGTGCGGCGCACCAGCGACCATTCCTACGTGCAGGCGCTGGTGGACCGGGGCGAGATCACCGAGGCCGAGGCCAACGTCCACCCGCACTCGAACATCCTGGTGGGCTGCCTGGGCACGGAAAGCGATCCGCCGCAAACCACGCACTTCATCCCGCAGCTGCAGCCGGGCGATGTGCTGCTGGCCTGCAGCGACGGCGTTTGGCACTACTTTTCCCCGTCGGAACTCGCCTCGGTGGTGGAATCGCTCTCGCCGCGCGAAGCGACAGAATTCCTGATCGACAAGGCGCGCATGCGCGCCCGGGGCGGCGGCGACAACCTTTCGCTGGTCATCGTCAAGGTGGAAGCCCTGGCCGATCAGCCGCCAGCGCCGCTCAAGGCCTTTCCCATCAACACCTGAATTGCGGGCGTACGTTAGCGCGGATCCGGCAACGGAGCCGGGGCCGCGTGGCCGCTGGCTGCGCGCTCGGCCTGGCGCTGCCGCAGCGCCTCGGCCCGCTTGGCGGCGGCTTGCTGCCTGTCCTGCAGCCGCTGGCGCGCACGCGCAGCGTCTTCGGAGCGCCGGGCGCGCTCCTCGGCGCGGGCATCTGCGGCGCGTGCAGCGCGGCCGGCTTGAGGGGCCCGCGGCGCGGGGGCACTGGCGCGCGGCCGGGGTGCGGCGGGCAGGGGTGTCTCCTGTGCGGCCGCCGCCTGCTTGTCCCGCAGCGCCCGGCGGTGGCGCTCACTGCGCTCGCGCCGGGTCGCTTCGGCCAGGGCGCGCTCCCGCTGTTGCAGGGCGTCGCGCGCGCTGCGGGCACGCTGGCGGGCGCCGCGCAGGCAAGCGTTGACGGCGAACTGCCGGTAGCAGGCGGCCTGCTCGGCCGCCAGGCGCTGGTCGATGGCGGCGCGCTCCTGGGCCGCATCCTGGGCAAGCGCATTCCCCACCAGGGAGCCACACAGCGCCATGAGGGCCACCCATGGTTGGACGCGGAGCATCACGTCAAGCCCGTGTCCACGTCGCGCCGCTCGAGCGCGAGGTACTCCTTGGACTGCATCTCGTTCAAGCGCGAGATCGTGCGCGGGAATTCGTGCGCCAGGGGCCCCTCGGTATAGAGCTGTTCAGGGGGTACCGCGGCCGACACGATGAGCTTCACGCGCCGGTCGTACAGCACGTCGATCAGCCAGGTGAAGCGCCGCGCCGGCGAGGCCATGCTGACCGGCATGTGCGGCACGCCCGAGAGCAGCACGGTGTGAAACTGCGTGGCGATCTCCAGGTAGTCGTTCTGCGAGCGCGGGCCGCCGCACAGCGTCTTGAAGTCGAACCAGACCACGCCGCCAGCGCGGCGCCGGGCTTCGATCTCGCGCGCTTCGATGTGCAGCACGGGGTTTTCGTCGCGCATTTCGGCCAGTTGGTCGAACGCCGCCGCCATGGCGGCGTCGGCCTCGGGCCCGAGCGGCGTGTGGTAGAGGCGCACCTGCTCCATGGTGCGGCGCCGGTAGTCCGTGCCATTGTCCACGTTGACGACTTCGAGCCGCTCTTTGAGCAGTGCGATGGCGGGCAGGATGCGGTCGCGGTGCAGTCCGTTGGGGTAGAGCCCGTCGGGCTTGAAGTTCGACGTGGTGACGAAACCAACCCCGTTGGCGAACAGCGCCGCCAGCAGGCGGTGCAGGATCATGGCGTCGGTGATGTCGGCGACGTGGAACTCGTCAAAGCAGATCAGCTTGTAGCGCTTGGCGATGCGCGCCCCGAGCACGTCCAGCGGGTCGGCCGTGCCCTGCAGGCCGGCAAGTTCACGGTGCACCTCGCGCATGAACTCGTGGAAATGCAGGCGCACCTTGCGCTTGATCGGCACGGCGTTGAAAAAGCATTCCATGAGGAAGCTCTTGCCGCGCCCTACGCCACCGTACATGTACACACCACGCGGGATGTCGGGCCGGTTGATCAGCTTCTTGAGCGCGCTCGAACGCTTGGACTTGTAGGCCCCCCAATCGTCCGCGCAGCGCTGCAGCGCGGCCACGGCACGCTCTTGGGCGGGGTCGCTGTGGTAACCCTTGGCGCTCAGTTCGGCCCGGTACGCCTTGACAACAGAATGGGGCACGGGGCGCCTACGCTATCTTAAAAATAGCTGCCAACGCTTACCCAGTAAGCGCTAGCGGCCAATTTGACTACTTTTTTTCGTCTTAGAAGTTGAGCGTGCGCTTGTCCACCGCCAGCGCCGCTTCCTTCATGGATTCGGACAGCGAGGGATGCGCGTGGCAGATGCGCGCGATGTCCTCGCTGCTCGCCTTGAACTCCATGGCGACCACGGCCTCGGCGATCAGCTCGCTGGCCATGGGGCCGACGATGTGCACGCCCAGGATCTCGTCCGTGGCGGCGTCGGCCAGGAACTTGACCATTCCGGTGGTGTCGCCCAGCGCGCGCGCACGGCCGTTGGCCAGGAAGGGGAAGGTGCCGGCCTTGTACTTCACGCCGTCGGCTTTGAGCTGCTGCTCCGTGCGCCCGACCCAGGCGATCTCGGGGCTGGTGTAGATGACCCAGGGGATGGTGTTGAAGTTGACATGCCCGTGCTGGCCGGCAATGCGCTCGGCCACGGCCACGCCCTCTTCCTCGGCCTTGTGCGCCAGCATGGGGCCGCGCACCACGTCGCCCACAGCCCAGACGCCGGGCAGGTTGGTCCGGCAATCGGCATCGACCACGATCTCGCCCCGCTCCCCCAGCTTCAGGCCCACCGCCTCGGCGTTCAGGCCTACGGTGTTGGGCACACGGCCGATGGAGACGATGAGCTTGTCCACGGCGAGCTGCTGGGCCTCGCCCTTGGCGTTGGTGTAGGCGACGGCGACGCCTTTCTTGCCCGCCTTGACGTCGCCGATCTTCACGCCCAGCTCGACCTTGAGGCCTTGCTTGTCGAACGCCTTCTTGGCTTCCTTGGCGATTTGCTCGTCCACCGCGCCCAGGAACGTGGGCAGGCCTTCGAGGATGGTCACGTCCGCGCCCAGGCGGCGCCAGACCGAGCCCATTTCCAGGCCGATGACGCCGGAGCCGATGACGCCCAGCGTCTTGGGCACCGCGGGAATGCGCAGCGCGCCGTCGTTCGAGAGGATGTTTTCCTCGTCGAAGGCCACACCCGGCAACGCGCGGGCGTTCGAGCCCGTGGCGACGATGACCTGCTTGCCGGTCAGCGTCTCGTTCGACGCGCCGGCCACGGCGATCTCGTAGCTGGCGTCGACCGCTTTGACAAACGAGCCCCGGCCGTGGAAGAACGTGATCTTGTTCTTCTTGAACAGGTACAGGATGCCGTCGTTGTTCTGCTTCACCACGGCGTCCTTGCGGCCGACCATCTTGGCCACGTCCATCTTCACGCCGGTCGCGGTGATGCCGTGGTCGGCGAAGTGCTTGTTGGCATGTTCGAAATGCTCCGACGACTGCAGCAGCGCCTTGGAGGGAATGCAGCCCACGTTGGTGCAGGTACCGCCGGGCGCGGGGCCACCCGCGCCGTTCTTCCATTCGTCGATGCAGGCGACGTTGAAGCCCAGCTGCGCCGCGCGGATGGCGCCGATGTAGCCGCCGGGGCCGCCGCCGATGACGATGACGTCGAATTGTTTGCTCATGATTACTCGCTCAATCGTTTGGAGAAAAACCCACCGGCGGGCCTGAAATGGAACGGGCCACGCGGGTGGGTCAATGCAGTGCTCGGCTGGATCAGATGTCGAACAGCAGGCGGGCGGGGTCTTCCAGCGCTTCCTTCATCGCCACCAGGCCCAGCACGGCCTCGCGGCCGTCGATGATGCGGTGGTCGTACGACATGGCCAGGTAGTTCATCGGGCGGATGACGATCTGCCCATTCTCGACCACGGCGCGGTCCTTGGTGGCGTGCACGCCCAGGATGGCCGACTGCGGCGGGTTGATGATGGGCGTGGAGAGCATGGAGCCGAAGGTGCCGCCGTTGGAAATCGAGAAGGTGCCACCGGTCATCTCCTCGATGCCGAGCTTGCCTTCCTGCGCCTTCTTGCCGAATTCGGCGATCTTCTTCTCGATGTCGGCGAAGCTCATCTGGTCGGCATTGCGCAGGATGGGCACCACCAGGCCACGGGGCGAACCCACGGCGATACCGATGTCGAAGTAGCCGTGGTAGACGATGTCGTTGCCATCGACCGAGGCGTTGATCACCGGGAACTTCTTGAGCGCGTGCACCGCTGCCTTCACGAAGAAGCTCATGAAGCCGATCTTGACGCCGTGCTCCTTGGTGAACTGGTCCTGGAACTTCTTGCGCATTTCCATCACCGGCGCCATGTTCACCTCGTTGAAGGTGGTGAGGATGGCGTTGGTCGATTGCGATTGCAGCAGGCGCTCGGCAATGCGCGCACGCAGGCGGCTCATGGGCACGCGCTGCTCGGGCCGCTCACCAAGATCTTCCTTGGCTGCGGGGGCGGCCACCTGCGGGAGCGCCTTGGTGGGCACACCCGTGGGAATCACGGCCGGCGCGGCGGCGGCCTTGGCGGCGCCGCCACCGGCCACAGCGGCGAGCACGTCGCCCTTGGTCACGCGGCCGTCGCGGCCGCTGCCGGAAACATCGGCCACCGCCATCTTGTTGTCGGCCAGCAGCTTGGCCGCCGCCGGCATGGCGACGTCGCCCTTGCCGGCGCTGGCAGCGGCAGCCGGCGCGGCGGCGGGCGCCGCGGCGGCGGGCGCGGCGGCGGGCGCCGCGGCGGCGGGCGTGGCAGCGGCCGGGGCGGCCGCTCCGGCAACGGCTTCGGTGTCGATGCGCGCGATGAGCTGCTCGGCCGTCACCGTGGCGCCGTCGCCCTGCAGGATTTCGCTCAGCACGCCCGCAGCGGGCGCAGGCACTTCGAGCACCACCTTGTCGGTCTCGATCTCAATCAGGATCTCATCGATGGCGACGGCCTCGCCGGCCTTCTTCTTCCAATTGAGCATGGTGGCTTCCGCCACGGATTCCGACAGCTGCGGAACTTTCACTTCTACGATGGCCATATCAATCTTTCGGGAAATGTGGGGGGTTTGTTCTGGAGTTGCAGAGCCGACTTACTTGGTCAGCACAAACCCCTTGAGCTTGCCGAACGCGCCTTCCACCAGGGCCTTTTGCTGCTCCTGGTGCAGGTGCGAATAGCCGACGGCGGGCGAGGCCGAGGCGGCACGGCCGGAATACCCGAGCTTCTGGCCTTCGATCATGTTTTCATGGATGTAGTGCTGCACGAAGAACCAGGCGCCCTGGTTCTGCGGCTCGTCCTGGCACCACACGACCTCGGTCGCCTTGGGAAAGCGCTTGAGTTCAGCGGCAAACGCCTTGTGCGGGAAGGGGTAGAGCTGCTCCACGCGCACGATGGCGACGTCCAGGCTCTCCATTTCCGTGCGGCGCTTGACCAGGTCGTAATACACCTTGCCCGAGCACGCAATGACGCGCTTGACCTTGGCAGCATTGCGCACCACGTCCTGGTTCTGCTCGGGAATCACGGTCTGGAACGCGCCCTTGGTGAACTCGGCCAGGGGCGAGGCGGCATCCTTGTTTCGCAAGAGCGACTTGGGCGTCATGATGACCAGCGGCTTCCTCAGATTGCGCACCATCTGGCGGCGCAGCACGTGGAAGATCTGGCTGGCCGTCGTGGGCTGCACGACCTGCATGTTGGTGTCGGCGGCCAGCTGCATGAAGCGCTCCAGGCGCGCTGAGCTGTGCTCGGGGCCCTGGCCTTCGTAGCCGTGCGGCAGCATCAGCGTGATGCCGTTGACGCGGCCCCACTTGACTTCGCCCGAGGCGATGAATTGGTCGATGACCACCTGTGCGCCGTTGGCGAAGTCGCCGAACTGCGCCTCCCAGATCACCAGCGTGTTGGGATCGTTCGAGGCGTAGCCGTATTCGAAGGCCAGCACGGCCTCTTCGGACAGGATGGAGTCGATGACGACGAACGGCGCCTGGTTCTCGGCCACGTTCGAAAGCGGCGTGTAGGTGCCTTCGTTCCACTTCTCGCGCTTCTGGTCGTGGATGACGGCGTGGCGGTGCGTGAAGGTGCCCCGACCACAGTCCTCGCCCGAGAGGCGCACCGGGTAGCCGCTGGCCACCAGCGAGGCGAAGGCCATGTGCTCGCCCATGCCCCAATCCACCGGGTGCTCGCCACGCCCCATGGCGGCGCGGTCGTCGTACACCTTCTTGACGAGCTGGTGCGGCGTGACGCTTTCCGGGATGGTGGTGATGCGTTCGGCCAGGCGCTTCCACTCGGTGAGCGGAATCGCGGTGTCGCCGGAATCGGTCCATTTCTTGCCCAGGAAGGGGCTCCAGTCGACTGCGTACTTGCTCTTGAAGTTGGTCAGCACGCGCTCGGCGGTGTGGCGGCCGGCGTCCATGGCGGCGCGGTAGTCGCGCGCCATTTCATCGCCCAGGCCTTCGCCCAGTCCTTGCGCGGCCAGGCGGTCGGCGTAGAGCTTGCGCGTGCCCGGGTGCTGGCCGATCTTCTTGTACATGAGCGGCTGCGTCAGGCTGGGCGTGTCCTGCTCGTTGTGGCCGAGCTTGCGGTAGCAGATGATGTCCACCACCACGTCCTTGCGGAACTCCATGCGGAATTCGAGCGCGAGCTGGGTGGCCAGGGCCACGGCTTCCGGATCGTCGCCGTTCACGTGCAGCACGGGCGACTCGATCATCTTGACCACGTCGGTGCAGTACAGCGTCGAGCGGCTGTCGCGCGGGTCGCTGGTGGTAAAGCCGATCTGGTTGTTGATGACGATGTGCACCGTGCCGCCGGTGGAGTAGCCGCGTGTCTGCGCCAGAGCCAGCGTTTCCTGGATCACGCCCTGGCCGGCAAACGCCGCGTCGCCGTGCACCAGCACGGGAAGCACCTGCTTGCCCTGCGGATCGTCGCGACGGTCCATGCGGGCGCGCACCGAACCTTCGACGACCGGGTTGACGATTTCCAGGTGCGAGGGGTTGAACGCCAGCGAGAGGTGCACCGGGCCGCCGCGTGTGCTCACGTCCGAGCTGAAACCCTGGTGGTACTTGACGTCGCCCGAAGGCAGCTCTTCCGGGGCGGTGTGGTCGAACTCGGCGAACAAATCCTTGGGCATCTTGCCCAGGGTATTGACGAGCACATTCAGGCGCCCACGGTGCGCCATGCCGATGACGATCTCCTGCACGCCCTTTTCGCCGGCGGACTGGATGAGTTCGTCCATGGCGACGATGAAGCTCTCGCCGCCTTCGAGCGAGAAGCGCTTCTGGCCGACGTATTTGGTATGCAGGAAGCGCTCCAGACCTTCGGCGGCCGTCAGGCGCTCCAGGATGTGCTTTTTCTGCTCGGCGTTGAATGCCGGCTTGCTGCGGATGCTTTCCAGCTTTTGCTGCCACCAGCGCTTCTGGTTCTGGTCGGTGGCGTACATGTACTCGGCACCAATGGTGCCGCAGTAGGTTTCGCGCAGCGCATTGATGAGCTCGCGCAGCGACATGGCCTCTTTGCCGAAGAAGGTGTTGCTGGTGTTGAACACCGCTTCCTGGTCGGCGTCCTTGAAATCGTAGAACCCTGCTTCAAGCTCGGGGATCTCGGGGCGCTCGGTCCGCTTGAGCGGGTCCAGGTCCGCCCAGCGCTGCCCAACGTTGCGGTAGGCGGCAATGAGCTGCTGCACGGCCGTGCGTTTGCGACCCATGTCCGGATCCGTGCTGGCCACCACCACCTTGGTGCCGCCCTGCTTGGCGCGCTCGGCGAAGGCATTGACGACGGGTAGGTGGGGAACGTCCCGGGCGTCGCTGCCGTCGGCGGCGGGCACATGCTGCAGCGCATCAAAGTAGTCGCGCCAGTTGTCGGGCACGCTGCCGGGGTTGGCCAGGTAGTTTTCGTACATCTCTTCGACATACGGCGCGTTGCCGCCGAAGAGATAGGTGTTGCCTTGATAGGCTTGGTAAACGGACGGCGTCTCGTTCATGTTCCGCTGGCCTTTCGCTTTCTCCAGAAAGCATTAGGTGGTTTAAGAAACCTTCCGCGACACGGCTGAACCGGTTGGCGGATGCGACTGTGGCTGGAAGGGCCTTCGTACGGGCGCAATTGTGCCACTGTTGGAACCGCGCCGTGCTGGCGAGGGCTCTCGCGTACATTTCCCGCAGTGCGCGCACGCGCAGCCACCTCCACGCGCACCCGCGCCGCCCGAACATGATCCACGAGACCCATTCCAAGCTGCAGGACCGGACTTTTCTGCTGCTCCTGATCCTCGTTTCCATTGCCTTCCTGGCGATTTTGTGGCCGTACTATGAGGCCGTCTTCTGGGGCGTGGCGCTGGCAATCCTGTTCGCGCCGCTGCACCGCCGGCTCCTGGCGCGCATGCCACGCCGACACAACCTCGCGGCCTTGTCCACGCTGCTGCTGATCCTGGTGCTGGTGATCCTGCCGGTGACGCTGCTGAGCGTCTCGCTGGTGCAGGAGGCGACCCATCTCTACGAACGCCTGCGCTCGGGGCAGCTGAACTTTGGCGCCTACGTCCAGCAGGTGATGGCCGCCTTGCCAAGCTGGGCCGTGGGCTGGCTGGACCGGCTGGGGCTGACCAACGCGGCCTCGCTGCAAAACAAGCTGTCCTCCGTGTCCGTACAGGCGAGCCAGCTGATAGCCACGCGCGCACTCAACATCGGCCAGAACACGCTGCAGTTCGTGGTCAGCCTCGGGGTCATGCTCTACCTGTTGTTCTTCCTGCTGCGCGACGGCCGCGCGCTGGCAGCGCGCATCCGCAACGCCGTGCCCCTCAACGAGGAGCACAAGGCGCGGCTCGCCGGCAAATTCACCACCGTGATCCGCGCCACGCTCAAGGGCAACCTCATGGTGGCAGCGACCCAGGGGCTGCTCGGCGGCCTGATTTTCTGGGCGCTGGGCGTGCAGGCCCCCATTTTGTGGGGCGTGCTGATGGCCTTCCTGTCGCTGCTGCCGGCCGTCGGGGCGGGTTTGATCTGGGGGCCCGTGGCCATTTACTTCTTCGCCACCGGAGCCATGTGGCAGGCGTTCGCCCTCACGGCATTCGGCATCGCCGTGATTGGCATGGTGGACAACGTGCTGCGCCCGGTGCTCGTGGGGCGCGATACCAAGATGCCCGATTACGTGGTGCTGATTTCCACCTTGGGTGGCATGACGCTGTTCGGCATCAACGGCTTCGTCATCGGCCCGGTGGTGGCTGCGCTCTTCATGGCCTGCTGGGATTTGTTCGCGCCGGGAGAACCGGTGTAGGCGCGAGGCTACAACCTTGACCGCCATCGCCCCACGGCGCCGCCGCCGCGCCCCGCCTACAGTGAAGGCATTGAAATTCAAGGAGATCGATATGCCTATCATTGCCTGGTTGCTCGGAGTTCCCCTCAGTGTGGTGCTGCTCTTGATGCTGTTCGGCGTGTTCTGACCCGCACCCATCGCACAAAAAAATGGACCGGCCCGTGCCGGTCCATTTTTTTTACCTGCGCGGATCGATATTCAGGGCGTGCGGCCGTGGCTCGCTTCGGCGCTGGCGATCTGCCCCAGCACCGCCTCGGGGTCGGTGTCCTGCGCCAGGCTGCGCACCTCTTCCTGGCGGGTGGAGGGCACGTTCACATGCGTCGCCAGCTCGGTCAAGAGCCGCATGATGGCCGTGGTTTCGCGCTCGTTAAGCAGGTTGATCTGCAAGTCGAGGTGATGCCGGCGCTCGTTCTCCGCCGAAGCCAGGTTCTGGCTGATGAGCACCATGATCGACAGAAAAATCGCCTCGATCGACACCCCGAACAGGAGAAAGGTGTACGGGTACGGGTCCCAGGCGTCCCCGCCACGGTTCAACAGCACCCAGGCGGAAAAGAAGGCGACGTGCGCCAGCAGAAAACCGACCGTGCCGCAGACGGCCGCGACGCGTGCGACGACGCGGTAGATCCACGGCGTTTCGGCCCGGCGGCGGTCTTCGTCGCAGAGGATGGATTCGACGTTCTTCTGCGTGATTTTTTCAATGGTTTCGTTCACGCCCTCAGGCGGGCGCGGTGTGCGAGCGGGTGCGTTCGGCATGGGAGGGAATCAGCCCAGAGGCTTCCATACAGGAGGCTCTGGCTCGGGGAACACGAGCGCACGCAGAGGGGTGTGCAGCATGGCCTCCCATTGGCGCCGGCGCTTCACGTCGCGTGGACGGGGTTTCTCGAGGCGGTTTTTTCGCAACTTGTACATGGCCTTCTCCTGCCCGGATGGGACCACCCGGATGTGACAGCCCGATTGCACTGCGGCCGCTGCGGCGGCGCTGTCGGACGCCCCCCATGGCGGCTATCGGCGGCCGGCGCCAGGCGCCGTCCCACCGGGCCGCCGCAGGCGTAGGATCAACGCCAGTGCGGGCAGGCCAAAACTCCTGATTTAATAGCAACAAAGTCAATACCAAAAAGCGCTAGAGGCCAATTTTCCTTGAAATCCATGACATCACCTCCTTGTGCGGCCGCTGCCCGCCCCGAGAGCCCGCGCGCCCTGTTTGTCGCCTTCACCGGGCTGGCGCTGCAGGGCTTCGGCGGCGTGCTGGCCGTGGTGCAGCGCGAACTGGTCGAGCGGCGCCGCTGGCTGACCAACGAGGAATTCATCGAGGACTGGGCGGTCGCCCAGGTGATGCCGGGGCCGAACGTGGTGAACCTGGCCTTGATGATCGGCGACCGCCACTTCGGCCTGCGCGGCGCCGCCGCGGCGCTCGCCGGCATGCTGGCCGTGCCGACGCTGCTGCTGCTGGCGCTGGCCGCGCTGTACGCGGGCTTCGCCGACCACCCTGCCATGGCCGGCGCGCTGCGCGGCATGGGCGCCGTGGCGGCCGGGCTGATCGGCGGCATGGCGCTCAAGCTCGCGGCGGCGCTGCGCCAGCACCCGCTGGGCTGGCCCATCGCCGGCGCGCTGGCGATCCTGACGGCGCTGGCCGTGGGCGGTCTGCGCGTACCCCTGCCCTGGGTGATGCTCGCCTTGGGCGGCGCGGCCTGCGGGCTGACCTGGCGACGGCTGGCCCCATGACGCCGCTAGCGCTCGAATGGACGGGCTGGCTGCAGCTCTTCGGTTACTACCTGGGCCTCTCGCTCCTCTCCGTGGGCGGCGCGATCAGCACGGCGCCCGACATGCACCGCATCCTGGTGAGCGAACACGGCTGGATCAGCGATCCGCAATTCGCCGCCAGCATCGCCCTGGCGCAGGCCGCACCCGGCCCGAACGTACTGTTCATCGCCCTGCTCGGCTGGAACGTCGGGCTGAACGCCGCTGCCGGCGCCGGCGCGGGGAGCGGCGCCACCTGGGGCTGGGCGCTCGCCGGTGCCGCAGTGTGCATGCTGGGCATCATGCTGCCGAGCACCACGCTGACGCTGCTGGCCACGCGCTGGGCGCACCGCAACCGCCAGCGCCGCGCCGTGCGCGCATTCCGCCTGGGGCTCGCACCCATCGTCGTCGGCCTGGTGGCTGCCACGGCCTGGGTGCTTGGCCGCGCCCACGGCGTGGCCGCCAGCGACTGGCCGCTGTGGCTGCTCAGCGTGGCGTGCGGCCTGCTTGTCTGGCGCACACGGCTGCACCTGCTGTGGCTGCTGGGCGCCGGGGCCGCTCTGGGGGCGGCCGGCTGGGTATAGCGGTGGCCAAAGACCTTCCGCAAAATGCAGCCACGGAAGATGAATGACGCATCTGTTCGGCACGAAGCCCACCGGACATTGATTTAAAGCAGTTCGCAGCCGAATTGCAGCACTCGGCGCGCCGAAGTCCCTATGCTTTTCATAGGGACTCATTGCACTACCCCTGGGGCCGACAAGCCCCCTTGCGGCACGCCAGCCGCCGGCCAACCCACGGCCATCAGGGGCCATGCAGCGGGCCTTTTGCGCAACCCCCGGTACGGGACCGGACTACCGCCTTTTTGCAACCAGGGCCCGACGATGCATGCACAAGCCAACATCCTCGTGGTGGACGACTCCCCCGACAACCTGCAGGTGCTCGCCGCCGTGCTGAAGCAGGATTTCAAGGTGAAGGTCGCCATCAATGGCGAACGCGCCCTGGCGCTCGCCACAGCCCCGGAGCCGCCGGACCTGATCCTGCTGGACGTGATGATGCCCGGCATGGACGGCTACGAAGTCTGCACGCGCCTCAAGCAGAACCCCGCCACCGCGCGCATTCCGGTGCTGTTCGTCTCCTCACGCGACGACGAGGAAGACGAGGCGCACGGGCTCTCGCTGGGAGCGATCGACTACATCGTCAAGCCCATCCGTCCGTCCATCGTGCAGGCACGGGTGCGCAACCACATCGAACTCAAGCGCAGCCGCGACCTGCTGGAACGCCTGACCCTGCAGGACCATCTGACCGGCATTGGCAACCGGCGCCGCTTCGACGACGCCCTCGACCTGGAATGGCAGCGCGCGGCGCGCGCCCAGGCACCGTTATCGCTGATCGCGATCGACATCGACCATTTCAAGGCCTACAACGACCATTACGGCCACCCGGGTGGCGACCAGTGCCTGGTCCAGGTGGCGCGCACGCTCGCGGCCAGCGCGGCGCGGCCCGGCGACCTGGTGGCCCGTTGCGGCGGCGAGGAATTCGCCTGCCTGCTGCCGGCCACCGACAGCGCCGGCGCCTTGCGTCTGGCCGGGCAGATGTGCAGCGCGATCGCCGATCTGGGCCTGGAACACGCCCAGTCGCCCACGCATTGCCATGTCACCATCAGCCTGGGCGTGGGAACCCTCACGCCGCAGGCGCACGAGCCGGCGCAGAGCCTGGTGGACATGGCGGACGCGGCGCTGTACGCAGCCAAAAGCACGGGGCGCAACCGCGCCATCGCGCGGGCGCGCTGAGCCCTTTGCCGCGTCTCACGGCGCGGGCGCGGCCCCCGGCAGCAGGGCCAGCGCGGCCTCGAAATCAAAGCCTTCCACGGCGGCAGCGATCGCCATGTGCGCCTGCGGCACTGCCGCCTGCAGCAGCCCCGCCCGCGCCTGCAGCAGGTCGAGCGCACCGGAATCTCCCACGCGCAGCAGCGCCTGCAGTTCCTGAACGAAGGCCTGCACCTGCGCCGGGTCTGCCGCAGGGGCTGCAATGGCGGGCGGCGCGGGCAGCACGGCGGCCGCCAGGCCTTCGAGCACCGGGGCGAGCTCGGCCGCCGTCGCTGCCAGCAAGGCTTCGATGTGCGCGTCGTCCTCCCCCTTGCGGCAGGCGGACTCCAACCGGGCCGCGGCCGCTTGTACGCCGCGTGCCCCTATGCTGCCTGCGACCGACTTGAGGGTGTGCGCCAGGCGCTCGGGCGCCTGCGCGTCGCCCGACGACTGGGCGGCGCGGAAAGACGCCCCGAACGTGCCCTGGCCGGCATGGAACTTGGCCAGCAGCGAACGGTACAACTGCAGGTTGTGCATGGTGCTGGCCAGCCCAGCGCGGGCATCGATGCCCGGCAGGTGCGGCAGGGCAGGCGCGGCAGGCGGCGCCACCGGCGCGGGCGCGGGCGCCGGCACCGGCGCTGCACCCTGCGGCACGGCGCAGCGCGCGCCGACCCAGCGCGCCAGGGTGCGGAACATGTTGCCCACATCCAGCGGCTTGGCGATGTAGTCGTCCATGCCCATGGCCAGAGCGCGCTCACGGTCGCCCGCCATGGCGTTGGCGGTCATGGCGATGATGGGCAGGTGGCGCAGCGCCGGGTCGGCGCGCACGCGGCGCGCGGCTTCGTAGCCGTCCATTACCGGCATCTGGCAGTCCATCAACACGCAGTCGAACGCGGCATCGCGCTGCAGCAGGTCGAGCGCTTCCTGCCCATTGGTGGCCAGCACGGCCTGCATGCCGGCGTGGCGCAGCAGCTCGAGCGCCAGTTCCTGGTTCAACTCGTTGTCTTCCACCAGGAGCATGCGCGCGCCAGCGAGCTGGCGCACGGCGGCCTGGGCGTCCTGTCCGAGCAGGCTGGACTGGTGTTCGACGAGGCCCTTTCGCTCCAGCGTCCGGCCAATCGCGTCCAGCAGCTGGTTGGCCATGACCGGCTTCGTCAACACGGAGCGCAGGGGCACGCCGCAGCGCTCCGCCTCGCCCAGCGCTTCCTCGCGGCCGTACGCCGTCACCATGATGCTGGCCGGGACCTGGCTCAGGGTGCGCTCGTGCAGATGCCGCAGGGTCTCGATGCCGTCCATCTGGGGCATCTTCCAATCGATCAGCACCAGGCTGTAGGGCCGTTGTGCTTGCTCGGCATCCTCCACCGCCGCCAGGGCGGCCGCGCCACTGGCTGCGGTGTCCACCTGCAGGCCCAGGCTGGCGGCGATGCTGGCGGTGATGTCGCGCGCGCAGCTGTTGTCGTCCACCACCAGCACGCGCATGGCTTGCAGGGTGGCGCGGTCCATGCGCGGCCGCACGGCCGGCTGGGCCTTGCCAAAGTGCGCGGTGAAGTGGAATTCCGAGCCCTGACCGGGAACGCTCTCCACCCAGATGCGTCCGCCCATCAGCTCGACCAGGGTGCGCGATATGGCCAGGCCCAGGCCGGTTCCGCCATAGCGGCGTGTGGTCGAGCTGTCGGCCTGGCTGAAGGGCTGGAATAGCTTGGCGCACTGCTCGGGCGTCATGCCGATACCGGTGTCGCGCACCCAGAAGTGCAGTTCCACCCCGGTTTCGTCGTCGGCGGTTGTCTCGATCCCGATCACCACTTCGCCGTGCTCGGTGAACTTGGCGGCGTTGCTCCCCAGATTGACGAGCACCTGCCCCAAGCGCAGCGGGTCGCCGACCAGCCCGGCCGGCGTGTTGGGCGCGATCTGGAAGAGCAGTTCCAGGCCCTTGTCTTCCGTCTTGAGGCCAATGAGGTTGGAGAGCTGGTCCATGACGTCGTCGAGCAGGAATTCGGTCTGCTCCAGCGTCATCTTCCCGGCCTCGATCTTGGAGAAATCGAGCACGTCGTTGATCAGGCCAAGCAGGCCCACCGCCGAGCGGTGCGCCTTCTCCACGTAATTGCGCTGGCGCGCGTCCAACGCGGTCTGGAGCGCCAGGTGCGACATGCCGATGATGGCATTCATGGGGGTACGGATCTCGTGGCTCATGTTGGCCAGGAAGTCGCTCTTGGCACGGGCCGCTTCCTCGGCCACGCGGCGCGCCTCGGCCATGGCGCGCTCCGCGGCCTTGCGCTCGGCGATATCCTCGAACACCCAGATGGTGATGCGGCTCTGGTCGGTGGATTGCAGTGCGCGCGCCGAGACCTGCGCGAAGAAGGCGCCGCCGTTCTTGCAGGCGAACTCCCACTCCACGTTCACATCCCTGCCGGCGACCAGCAGGGGGCCGACCAATGCGCCGAAGCGGGCGTAGTCCTCCTGCGAGTGGTAGATCAGGTGCCCCGGCTGGCCGACCATCTCCTCGGGCGTGAAGCCCAGGTATTCGCACATGCGCCGGTTGACGCGCAGGATGACGCCGTTGGCGGTGTAGATGATGCCATTGGGGGCGTTGTCAAAAATCGTTTGCTGTTCTTCGAGCAGTTTTCGGTTGTGGGCCTCGCTCGCGCGCAGGTTGGCCTCGGCGACCTTCTGGTCGGTGATGTCCTGGTTGATGCCCACCAGGCGACGCGGCCGGCCGTCCGGGCCGCGCAGCGCAGCGTCGCCTGTGTCCTGGATCCAGCGCCACTGCCCGCTCCGTGTGCGCATGCGAAAGACGGCACGGTGCTCCTGCACCCCGTTGTTCAGGAAGCACTGCAGCCGCCGCTGCACGTCGGCCAGATCGTCGGGGTGGATCAGGTCGCGCCAGCACGCCATGTGGTTGGGGTAGCCGGCCAGGAGGCTGTCTTTCTCGTAGCCGAGCATTTCGGCCCAAACGTCGTTCACCGTCACATCGCCAATGCGTCCCTGCTCGTCGATGCTGCAGTCGTACAGGCCGAGGTGGGCACCGCGCAGCGCCAGGTTCAAGCGCTCCTCGCTGCGCGCAATGCGCTGCTCGACAACCTGGCGCTCGGTGATGTCGTAGAGCCAGGACACCAGGTAACGTCCGTCGGAAAAGTCGAGCAGCATCGACGAGAGCAGCGCCGTGAGGGGCCTGCCGGCAGCGCTCACCAGTTCGGCTTCGTAGGCGCGCACCGTGCCTTCGCGCCGCAGCAGCTCCACGAACCGGTCACGGTCCGCGGGATCGCGCCAGAACCGCGACGTGTTGTGCGCCGCCAGGTCGCCGACCTCCAGGCCCATCATCAGGGCGTGCTGGCGGTTGGCAAACACCAGGCGCCCTTCCTCCGTGGCGATCACCACGCCCACCGGGCTGTGCTCCAGGATGCGCCGCAGGCGCTCCTCGGTGTCCCGGCGTTCGCGCTCCAGCATCTTTCGCTCGCTGATGTCCTCGTAGATCCACACGGCGGCGCGTTCGTAGCCCGGGATATTGATGCCCTGCCCGGACACCATGGCTTCGAAGACGCTGCCGTCGCTGCGCTCGAATTCCCACTCGGTGCGCACCTCCTTGCCGGCGCCGAGAAGAGGCGCCGCCAGCGCGGAGAATTTGCGGTAGTCCTCCTCGGAATGAAACAACGTGGTCGCCACGGGCTTGCCCAGCAGCGCCTCGCGCTCCATGCGCACGTGTTCGCACAGCCGCCGGTTGACACGCAGGATGACGCCGTCGGCCGAATAGCAAATGCCGTTGGGAGCGTTTTCGAAGATCACCTGCTGCTCCTGCAGGAGCTTGCGGATTTCCACCTGCTGGCGATCCATTTCCTGGCGCACCCGGCGCTTTTCCGAGACGTCGTCCACCGTGAAGCGCAGCAGGATGCGCCCACCGCTGTCAAAGGCCATCAGATGGACCTCGGCGTCGAAGATCTCGCCGTTGGCGCGGCGCGCCCGCCACAGGAAGTTGGCGATGCCGTGCTCCAGGATGGAGCGGGTGATTTCCTCGCCGGCGGACTGCGTGTCGGTGCCGTCGTACTGCACGGGCGCGGAAAAATCCAGCGGCATCTTGCCCAGCACCTCGTCGCGCGAGGAAAAGCCATAGATGTGCACCGCCGCCAGGTTGCAGTCGACGATGCCGACGGCCGGATCGATGATGACGATGGGGACGGGCGAATCCTGGTAGACGCGCCGGTTGTAGGCGGCGCTTTGCAGCTGCGCTGCGCGCGCGATTGCCAGTGCCTGTTCGCTTTGCGCCAGCGCCTCTTTCAGGGCCCGATTCTCGAGTTCCAGCCGGGCGGCATCTTCGTGCAGGGCGGCCTGCGTGGCGGCGGCATGCTCCATGGTCCCTCCTGTGGCACGCCGCAGGAGGCCGCCGGGGAGCCGCCCTTCGCCCTGCCCGGCGATCGTCCGGCAGTATCGGCACGCGTCGCGCCCGGCGTCAACGCACTGCCACGCCGCGGCGGCACGCGCGCACGCATTGTTTGCGCCAGCGCAAGCGCGCCGCGTTCAGAAGGTTCGATCAGACGCCGCGCTGGCGCAGGGCCTCGTACAGGCAGACGCCGCTGGCCACGGACACGTTGAGGCTCTCGACGGCGCCCTGCATGGGAATGCTGACCAGTTCGTCGCAGGTCTTGCGCGTGAGCTGGCGCATGCCCGCGCCCTCGGCGCCCAGCACCAGCGCCACCGGTCCCTTGAGATCGGCCTGGTAGAGCGTGCGCGGGGCGTCGCCGCTGGTGCCGATGATCCAGATGTTGCGCTCCTTGAGCTCGCCCAGGGTGCGTGCCAGGTTGGTCACCATGAAATACGGCACCGTCTCGGCCGCGCCGCTGGCTACCTTGGCAACGGTGGCATTCACACCGACGGCGTGGTCCTTGGGCGCGATCACGGCGTGCACGCCGGCGCCATCGGCCACGCGCAGGCAGGCACCCAGGTTGTGCGGGTCGGTGACGCCGTCGAGCACCAGGAGCAAGGGGTTGGCCGTCCCCTGCGCCTCCAGGTCTTCGAGGAGTTCGTCGAGCGACGTGACCTGCGCCACCGCCTGCACCCGCGCCGCCACGCCCTGGTGGCCGTGGCTGCCGGCCAGCTTGGCGATGCGCAGGCCATCGGCCTCGATCAGCCGCACACCCGCCTCCTTGGCGCGCTCGATGAACTGGCGCATGCGCGCATCGCGCCGCGTGGCTTCGTAGTAGATCTCGACGATGGACTGCGGCGCGGTCTTGAGCCGCACGCCCACGGCGTGGAAGCCGAAGAGGACTTTGGGGGAGGAGGACATGGGGGGATTATCGGGCGCGGTGCCTATGCGCCCATGCGGCCGACGAGTTGCCCCAGATAGGCCTCGAACAGATCCTGGGACGCCTGGTGGAACATGCGAATGCGGCCCGTATGGCTCAGCACCAGCAATCCCACGATGTGGGCGAACAACGCCGTCACCTCCGCCAAGGCCTGTTCAAGCCCCAGTCCCGAGCTGCGCAGAGCGTCCTCGGTGGGATTGAGCGCATCGCGCAGGCGGCGGTTGAGCGCGTCGTTCAACTCCGGCGTGAGCCCGCGCGGCTTCATCCCCTGGAAAAGGTAGAAGCCGAGATCGAGATCGCGCGGGTTGTCCCGGTAGAAATCGAAGAAGGCCCGGGCCGAGCAGCGCACGCGCTCGGCATCGTCGGCGCAGCCTTCCAGCGCCGCCTGTACACACCCGTTGAGGCGCTCGAGCGACTCGGCCAGCAGCGCGCCATAGACGTCCTCCTTGCTGGCGAAATAGCTGTAGATCGCCCCGACGGTGTAGCCCGCGCGGCGGGCAATCTCCCGCATGCTGGTCTTGTCCATGCCCAGGTCGAAGAATGCCGAGCGCGCGGCATCGAGCACCGACTGGCGCCGTACGTCTGCCAGCGCCGCGTTGCGCAGGCGGCGCGGCGCATTTCCGGGAAGGCTTACAGCCGGGTTGCGGCGCAGGGGTACGGGGTCGGCCATGGGTGCAGTGTAACCCTTGACCTCATTTATTGAACAGTGTTTAATTGATCGGTACATCGTTCAATTCACGGAGTCCATCCATGCCCGCATCGACCTCTGCAACCGCACCCCCGCCGACAAAAGCCGAACTGATGTCGGGCGAGGCCTACCGGGAATCGCTGCGCCGCTATCGGCCCAAGGTCTTCGTCGATGGCCGCGAAATTGCCAGCGTTGCCGACGATCCCGCCCTACAGCCGGGCATCAATGCGCTCGCATTCACCTACGACTATGCGCTGCGGCCTGAGCTGGAACCCATCGCCCTGGCGACCCAGGCGCGCCGCAACCGCGTTGTCAGCCGCATGCTCCATGTGAACGAATCGGCCGGGGACCTGCTGAACAAACTGGAGGCGGTGCGGGTGCTGTGCCAGGAAACAGGTTGCGCCCAACGCTACCTGGCCCACGACGCGCTCAACGGCATCGCCCAGGCCGTGGCCCGGATCGACGACGCGAAAGGCGGTTCGGAGCACCGTGCCCGCTTCGACGCCTACCTGGCCCATGTCCAGGACCAGGACCTGTCCCTGGGCATCGCCATGACCGATGCCAAGGGCGACCGCAGCAGGAAGCCGCACCAACAGGCGAACCCGGACACCTATGTCCACATCGTGGAGCGCAACGCCCAAGGCATCGTCATCAGCGGCGCCAAGGCCATCGTCACCGGCGCACCCTACATGCACGAGTTCCTCGTCATGCCCAGTCGGAACATGGGGCGCGAGGATGCGGAATTCGCCGTGTGCTGTGCGGTGCGCGTGGATGCGCCCGGCATCACCATCGTGTCCCGCCCGGCGGGCCGCCCGGGTGAGCAACTGGAACACGGCGAGGCGCTCTTCTCGCGCAAGTACGGGCAGGCCACCGCGGTGGTGCTTTTCGACCGCGTCGCCATCCCATGGGAACGCGTTTTCTTCGCCGGCGAATGGGAACACAGCCATGTGCTGACCTACAGCTACGCGACCCACCACCGCCACAGCTGCATTGCCGCCCGGGCGGGGTTCGGCGATCTGCTGATCGGCGCGGGCGCGCTGATGTGCGAGGCCAATGGACTCGATCCCGGCAAGAAGAGCAACCTGCGCGATCCCATGGTCGAGCTGATCACCATCACCGAGAGCTTTTTTGCCTGTGGCGTGGCCGCCAGCGTGTACGCCGAGCGCGACCCGTACAGCGGCTCCTTCATGCCCGATCCGGTGTTCAGCAACATCGGCAAGCTGCTGCTCGCCACCAAGATCTACGACATGCACCGCATTGCCCACGAGGTCTCCGGCGGCTTGATCGTGGCGCTGCCGGGTCCCGACGAAGACCACAACCCCGCCACCGCGGCCAAACTGTCCGAAGTGCTGCAGGCGGCCCCGGACATCCCCTACGACAAGCGGATACAGACCGCCCGCTTCATCGAGGATCTGACCGCCTCCTACCAAGGTGGCTGGTACTCGGTCATCAGCCTGCACGGCGGCGGCTCGCCGGCAGCGATGAAGCAGGAGATCTGGCGCAACTATCCGGTGGGCTCCAAGGTGGAGTTGGTGGAACGCCTGCTGGAGCGCGGTGTGCTGCACGACGAACAGCGCTCCATCACGAAGAACCGCCAACCGGGGCGGTGCTGCGACACCGGCTGCACCGTGCCGGGCCAACCGGTGATGGTGCCCCTGCCTGCAAGCCGGAAAGCGACCGCCGATGGCGCACCAGCCCCTACCGCATCAGCGCCCGCGCATGGTGCTCCAGGTGCTCTTCCATGAAGCTCGCGATGAAATAGTAGCTGTGGTCGTACCCCGCCCGCATGCGCAGCGTGAGCGGGTGGCCGGCTTTCTCGCACGCCGCACTCAGCAGGTCGGGCCGCAGCTGGGGCAAAAAGTCATCGGCATCGCCCTGGTCGACCAGCAAGGGCAGGCGCTCCGCCGCGCCGGCAATCAGCGCCACTGCATCGTGCCCGGCCCAGGCGGCGGGGTCGGCGCCCAGGTAGGCCGCCAGCGCCTTTTGCCCCCAGGGCACCTGGCTGGGCGCCGCGATGGGGGCGAAGGCCGATACGCTGGCGTAGCGGCCGGGGTGGCGCAGCGCCAGCGTGAGCGCGCCGTGGCCGCCCATGCTGTGGCCGAAGATTGCTATTTTTTCAGTAGCAATAAAGTGTTTACTTATAAGCGCTGGAAGCTCATTTACCACATAATCTTCCATGCGAAAGTGCGCTGCCCACGGCGCCTGTGTGGCGTTGAGGTAGAAGCCCGCACCCTGGCCCAGGTCGTAGGCCGGGTCGTCGGCCACGCCCGCGCCGCGCGGGCTGGTGTCGGGTGCGACGAGGATCAGGCCCAGGCGCGCGGCATGTTGCTGGGCGCCGGCCTTGGTGATGAAGTTCTGCTCGGTGCAGGTCAGGCCCGAGAGCCAGTACAACACGGGGCAGCGCTCCCCGGCCAGTGCGGCGGGGGGCAGGTACACGCCCAGCTTCATATTGCAGGCGAGCGTGCTGCTGGCGTGTGTCCACACCTCCTGGCGGCCGCCGAAGCTGGCGTGGTGTTCGGTGCGTTCCATGGGTTTCTTTCGGGGGGATGGAATCAGCGCTGTGCGCCTTGCATGGCGGCGGAGGTCAGCACCACGCGGCCCTGGGCGCGCGGCACTTCGCGTGCCAGGGCCGCCGCCACGTCGGCGGCGTCGATGGCGCGCAGCTTGCGGGGTATCAACGGGCCCAGCAGGCGGTCCACGCGGGCAGCCCAGCGTTCCCCGGTGCGCTCGGGCTGGCCGAGGGCGCCCCGGTCGCCGCGCAGCATGGAGGGCTGGGCGATGACGAGCGCATCGAAGCCCAGCGCTGCCAGGGCTTCTTCCAGCTCCCCCTTCACGCGGCTGTAGAAGACGGATGAGCGTGCCTGCGCGCCCAGGGCGCTGACCAGCCCCGCACGGCGCGCGCCAGCGGCCTGGGCAGCGCGCGCCACGGCCAGGTTGGCGTCGAAATCGATGGCGCGAAAGCGTTCCTGGCTGCCGGCGATCTTGATGGTGGTGCCGAGCGCAAGGTAGACCTCGTCCAGCGCCGGCAACGCGGGCAGCGACGCGAAGTCCACGGTGTGCACGCGCAGCTTGGGGTGCGCCAGGCCGGGATCGCGCCGCACCAGGGCGTGCACCACCGCCACCGACGGTTCGGCGCACAGGCGCGCCACCAAGCTGCGCCCGACCAGACCGGTGGCACCGGCCACCGCCACGGCGCGCTGCGCGGTGTGGGAGGCTTCCATGGTCAGTACCCCACCACGCTGCGGATGGATGCGCCTTGGTGCATCAGGTCGAAGGCGGTGTTGATGTCCGCCAGCCCCATGGTGTGCGTGACGAAGGGTGCGAGCCGGATGCGGCCCGCCATGGCGTCCTCGACCATGCCGGGCAGTTCGCTGCGCCCCTTGACACCGCCGAACGCCGTGCCCAGCCAGCGGCGCCCCGTGACGAGCTGGAACGGCCGGGTGCTGATCTCCTGCCCCGCACCGGCCACGCCGATGATCACGCTCTGGCCCCAACCGCGATGCGCGCATTCCAGCGCGGCGCGCATCACGCCCACGTTGCCGATGCACTCGAAGCTGTGGTCCACGCCCCAGCCCGTCATCTCGACGACAACCTGCTGGATGGGCTTGTCGAAGTCCTTGGGATTCACGCAATCGGTCGCGCCGAAGGTGCGTGCCAAGTCGAACTTGCCAGGGTTGGCGTCGATGGCGATGATGCGCCCCGCCCCCGCCAGCTGCGCGCCCTGGACAACGGCCAGGCCGATGCCACCCAGGCCGAACACGGCCACGCTGTCGCCGGGCTGGACCTTGGCGGTGTTCTTGACGGCGCCCAGGCCCGTGGTGACGCCGCAGCCGAGCAGGCAGACCTGCTCGGGGTTGGCATCGGGGTGGACCTTGGCCAGCGACACCTCGGCCACCACGGTGTATTCGCTGAAGGTGCTGCAGCCCATGTAGTGGTAGATGGGCTGGCCGTTGTAGCTGAAGCGCGTGGTGCCATCGGGCATCAGGCCCTTGCCCTGGGTGGCGCGCACGGCGACGCAGAGGTTGGTCTTGCCGCTCTTGCAGAACAGGCATTGGCCGCATTCGGCGGTGTAGAGCGGTATGACGTGGTCGCCCGGCCGCACGCTGGTGACGCCCTCGCCCACTTCGACGACGGTGCCCGCGCCCTCATGGCCCAGCACCGCGGGGAAGACGCCCTCGGGGTCGTCGCCGCTCAGCGTGAAGGCGTCGGTATGGCACACGCCGGTGTGGGTGATGCGCACCAGCACCTCGCCCTTGCGCGGTGGAGCGACGTCGATCTCGACGATCTGCAGGGGCTCTCCGGCCCGGAAGGCGACAGCGGCGCGGGATTTCATGGTGGTCTCCTTGGAGCGTGTTAGGCAGCACGGCGCACTTCGCTGGCGACTTGCCCGGCTTCGATGGTGATGCTGCTTTCGCAGCGCTCGGCGATGGCGCGGTCGTGCGTTACCAGCACCAGGGTCGTGCCCTGCTCGCGGTTCAGGCGGAACATGAGTTCCATGATGGTCTCGCCGGTGGCGAAATCGAGGCTGCCGGTCGGCTCGTCGGCGAGCAGCACCGAAGGCTGCACGACAAAGGCGCGCGCCAAGGCCACGCGCTGCTGCTCGCCGCCCGAGAGCAGCTTGGGGTAATGCGACAGGCGCTGCCCCAGGCCAACGTGCTCCAGCATGTCCCGGGCGGCCTGGCGCGCATCGCGCCGGTTGGCCAGTTCCAGCGGCAGCATGACGTTTTCCAGTGCCGTGAGGTTGGCCATGAGCTGGAAGCTCTGGAAGACGAAACCGATCTGGCGCGCGCGCAGCGCGGCGCGCTCGTCCTCGTTCAGCGCGAACAGGTCCTGCCCCGCCAGGCGCACCGTGCCGCTGGTGGGCGTGTCGAGCCCGGCGATGATCGACAACAGCGTGCTCTTGCCCGACCCGGACGCACCAACGATGGCCACCGTGGCGCGCGGCGGCACGGCAAAGTTGATGTTGCGCAGGATGTGCAGCGTGCCGGTCGAATCCGCCACGGACTTGCACAATTGCTCCACGGCAATAATGGGTGAGGTTTCTGACATCAAAGGCACCGGGTTTTGAATTTCAGCATGCACCGCCGTCACTGTATCTTGGCCGCAGCGACAAGCGCCGCACTGGGGCTTTGCCTGCCGGCCCACGGTGCTCCCAAGGCCGGCGCGCGCGCGCCCGGCACCGTGCTGGTGGTGGGCGATTCGCTGAGCGCCGAATACGGCATTGCCCGCGGCACCGGCTGGGTGGCGTTGCTGGAGCAGCGCCTGGCCCGGGAAGCCAAAGGCTGGAAGGTGGTCAACGCCAGCATCAGCGGCGATACCACTTCCGGCGGGCGCTCGCGCCTGGCCGGCTTGCTGCGCCAGCACCAGCCGGCCGTGGTGGTCATAGAGCTCGGGGGGAACGACGCCTTGCGTGGCCTGCCGCTCAAGAGCACGGCGGACAACCTGCGCAGCATGGCCCAGGCCGCCAAGGCCAGCGGCGCGCGCGTGCTGCTGGTGGGCATGCAGGTGCCGCCCAACTACGGCCAAGCGTACGCGCGCCAGTTTGCCGAGGGTTTTGCCGATATCGCGCGCGAAGAAAAAACCGCGCTCGTGCCCTTTCTCCTGGAAGGCATTGCCGAAGGACCGGACGCGGCCAAGCTCTTCCAGCCCGACCGCATCCACCCGACGGCCCAGGCGCATCCGCGCATGCTGGACAACGTCTGGCCGGCGCTGGCGCCGCTGCTGCGCTGAGAAGGGGCGCTCAGGAAGCGGCTGTATCCTGCTGGCCGGCCGGCTCCGGTGCGCCGTCGTGGGTGGGCTGGGGATCGGTGCTGCCGTGCCGTGCGGCCTCCGCCTTGGCGCGCAGCTTGTCTTCCTTTTTCTTCTTTTTCGCAAGTTCGCGCTGGCGCTTCTCGTATCCGTAGTTGGGTGTTGCCAATGTGGGTGCCTCTTAAGTGATCGGCCACTGTAACAGGCGAAGCGACACCCCACCCCCGGCGCTCAGGGCAGTGCGGGCGCCGGGGCCACGGCGGCGCGGTAGGCGTGCCAGCTGGCGTGGCCGAGCAAGGGGCCCACCAGCAAGAGCCCGGCGCCCCAGGCGATCAGCGACGCCGCCACCAGCGCAGCGATCAGAACGCCCCACAGCAGCATCACGCCGGTGTTCTCCACCACGACGCGGATGCTGGTGATGGCGGCGGTGAGTGCGTCGGTGTCGCGGTCCAGGATCATGGGGATGGACACCACGCTGGTGGCAAACACCAGCGCCGCAAAGGCCCCGCCCACTGCCAGGTAGACAGCGACGAAACTCCAGTTCTGGGGACTGAAAATGGCCTGCACCACGCCCGTCGTCGAAGGCATGCCGGTATTGAAGAATACGGCGAACACCACCAGCGAGGCACGGCCCCAGAGCAGTTCGAGCACGACCAGCACCAGCACCAGCATGCCCATGCTGCCCAGGTGCTTGTCCCAGCAGGTCAAGGAATGCGCCAGGCCGAAGGGCAGGCCGGCTTCACGCCGCCGGCTGATGTCGTACAGCCCCATGGCCATGAAGGGCCCGACCAGCAGGCAGCCGCTGGCCAGCGACATGGCGTATTCCGGCCGCGTGCGAAACACCCAGCCCAGAAGCAATGCCATCATCCAGAAGGAGCCACCGTAGAACGCCGCCACACCCGGCGCGGCCAGCAAATCACGAGCGGCGGCCTGCAGCCAGCGAAAGGGGTCGGACGGCCGCAGGGGCTGGAGCACCACCGACGAAGCGGCACGTGCCGGGGCCGGTGCCGATGCGGTGGGCGGGGGGGCGGGAGCAGGATGCATGCGTGCGGGTGGGCGAGCCGCCGGTGCCTCCAGGAGGCCTTCGGCTAAAACCCACAAAGTGGATAAGGTTTTGACATGGTCGTTGAAAACCTCCATCCCGACATCATGGAAAACACTGCCCCGCAGGCTTTGTCGCGCGATGCGCTAAGCGTCCAGCACCTGGAGGGCCTGGGCCAGGTCGGCGCACAGGTCGTCCACGTTTTCCAGGCCCACCGAGAACCGCACCACCGTGCCCGCGGCCAGATACGCGGGCACGCTGCTGCGCATGCTGCGGATGTCGTAGGGCACCACCAGGCTCATCGGCCCGCCCCAGCTGTAACCGAGCTTGAACAGGCGCAGCGCGTCGCAAAAAGCGTCCACCCGCGCCTGGCCGTAGCGCGCATCCAGCACCACGCTGAAGATGCCGGCCGCCGCGCCTTCGCCGCCGTTGGCACTGCCGCACAGCGCCTGCCAATGGGCGTGGCCGGGCGAGCCCGGCAGCGCAGGGTGCAGCACCTGCGCCACCGCCGGCTGCTGCGCGAGCCAGGCGGCCAGCACGCGTGCGCCTTGGTCGTGCGCCCGGTAGCGCAGCCCGATGTTGGGCAGCGCGCGCAGCACCGCCTCAGCGTCGTTCGCGCCCACCCCCAGGCCCAGGTGCATGTGGGCCAGCTTGAGCTTGAGATGCAGGTCCGCATCACGCGTGACGACGCTGCCCATCAGCACATCGCCGCCGCCGCTCGGGTACTTGGTCAGCGCGTGCACGCTCACGTCCACCGCCAGGGCGCTGCCATCGCCGCCGGGGAGCGCAAACGGGTCGAAGGCCAGGCCGGCGCCCCAGGTGTTGTCGAGCGCGGCAAGCACGCCGCGCGCACGGCATAGGCGCAGCATGCCGACGAGGTCGGGAAATTCAAGCGTGACCGAACCGGGCGCCTCCAGCCATACCAGGCGTGTTTCCGTGCCGATCCTGGCCTCCAGGTCGGCCAGATCCATGGGATCGTAGACCGTGTGGCGAACGCCCCATTGGGCCAGCAGCGACGCGCTCAGCGCGCGGTTGGGCCCATAGGCGTTGTCGGGCAGCAGCACCTCATCTCCGGCGCGCAGCAGCGCCAGCGAAACGGTGGCAATGGCCGCCAGGCCGCTCGGGACCAGCAGGCATTGTTGGCCGCCTTCAAGGGCGCACAGGCGCTCTTCCAGCAAGAAGGTGGTCGGCGTGCCGTGCAGGCCGTAGGTGTAGCCGCTCTTGTCTTTCCAGTCGCGCGCCCGCATGGCGGCAACGTTTGGGAAGATCACCGTGGACGCCTTGTGCACGGCGGGTTGTGGTGCCTGGAAGCCGGGGGGCGGCTCGTAATCGTGGTGAATGAGTCGCGTAGCGAGCGCTGCTTCGGGCAAGTGGGGCAAATTCATGCGCGCATCCTAGCGCGGCACGGTGCCTGGCTCCCTCGACTTCGCGACCACCGCTCGTCGCGCTAAGCCCTAGGTACCCTCCGACAAGGCCAGGGTGGTGGCTTGCTCCATGCCCTCCCGGCGGGGCGTCGGGCGGCTCAGGCGGACGCTGCCCACCGGGGCCTCCACGTCGACGCGGATGGCGCGCCGGTCGGGGGCGCGGGCGGGCCCGGCGGACACCTTGGCGGTGCGTGCCGCGCCGTTCGTGAGCGGTTCCGAACGGGCCACCCGCTTGACTTTCCCGCCTGCGGCCTCAATCACACGTTCGGCCTTGGCCTGGTCGTCCTGCATGGCCCAGACTGCCGCCTGGCGTGCCAGTTCGACTTGCTGACCCGCGAGGGGCGGCTCCTGCGAACCGCACGCAGCCAGGCCGAACGACAGGGCAGTGACGCAAAGCACGGCGCAAGCACGCGCCGGCAGCGAGGTATCGAGAACGGAATGGGCCATGGTGAGCGTCGGTCGATGAGGATGCTAGGTACTGTAGGCAGCACGCTGCGCCGCCGAGCGCCGCGCACCGCCCAACGCGCTGTAGGACAAGGGCCTGCGCTTTCTTGACGCATCAGCAACTTGCAGGCGCCACGCGTTCGTGCCGCGGAGCTGCCACGGTACACTGCGGGCCCGCCCTCGCCCATCCGCCGTGCACGATACCGCGCCTCCTTCCAGCCTCGACCTGCGCGCCCTGCGTCTGGATACGGCTTTGGCGTTGATCGCGCAGGCCACCGACCAACCGGCGCCGCTGCCGCATACCGCAGCCAGCCCGGCGAGCTACCTGCAGTCGGTCATCGATTCCCTGTGCGAGCTGTCCCTGCGCGACCCCCTCACCGGCCTGGCCAACCGTCGGCACTTCCATGCCGCGCTCGAGCGCGAGGTAGACCGCGTGGCCCGCTCGGGCGAGGCGGCTCTGCTGATGATGCTGGACATCGATCACTTCAAGCGCATCAATGACACGCACGGTCACGTGGCGGGCGACCGTGTTTTGCAGTCCGTCGCGCGGACCCTTGCGGCCTGCGTGCGCCCCATGGACACCCTGGCGCGGTACGGCGGCGAGGAATTCGCCATCGTCCTGCCCGCCTGCCAGGCGGAATTCGGGCGCGCCGTGGCCGAGCGCATTCGCCGCGCCGTCGCCGCCATGCCCATACCTGTCTCGCCGCATACGGCCGTGCACGTCACGCTCAGCATCGGCGGCGCGTTCGCGCTCCAATGGATTCGCTCCACCACCGCGCTATGGACCAGCCGTGCCGACGCGCAGCTCTACCGCGCCAAGTCCGAGGGCCGCAACCGCGTGTGCATCGAGGAGCAGCCCAACAGCACCGTCAGCGCCGAAGAAAAGACGCTGCTCTTCGGCCAGCTCTACACTTCCGAATGGGGCGGACTACCCCCGATGAACTCCCACGACAGCGCCCACTGAAAGCGAACCGATGAGCGACGCGCAGTCACCGACCACCCTCCCCACGGCCGCCACTGGATCCGCGTCCGGGGGCAACGGCGCGCCCAGCGGCACTCCGAGCGCACGCATCATCGCCATCACCAGCGGCAAGGGCGGCGTGGGCAAGACCTTCGTGTCGGCCAACCTCGCGGCGGCACTGACGCGCCGCGGCCAGCGCGTGCTGGTGCTCGACGCCGACCTCGGGCTGGCGAACCTCGACGTCGTGCTCAACCTGTACCCCAAGATCACGCTGCACGACGTCTTCACCGGCAAGGCCAAGCTGGACGACGCCGTGATCACAGCGCCGGGCGGGTTCGCGGTGCTGCTCGCCGGCTCCGGCATGGTCGAGTATTCGCGCCTGACGCCCGAGGTGCGCAACCAGTTCCTGAACGTCATCCAGACGCTCGCCCCGCGCTACGACGTGATCCTGCTCGACACCGGCGCCGGCATCTCCGACGTGGTGCTGTTTTCCGTCTCACTCGCCTCGGAGGTGCTGATCGTCGCCACCCCGGAGCCGACGTCGCTCACCGATGCCTACGCCGCGATCAAGGTGCTGGCCATGCAGCAAAAGCGCCAGCATGTGCGCTTCGTCGTCAACCAGGCCGCGCGCCCGGGCGACGGACGGGCCATTTCCGGCCAGTTGCAGCAGGTACTGGACCGTTTCGTCACCACCGAGTCCGGCCGGCCGCTGCGCCTGGTGCACATGGGCGACATCCCCGCCGACCCCACCGTGCGCGACGCCGTCATGCGGCGCCAGCTGCTGCTGCTGCATACCCCCGGCTGCCCCGCCGCGCTCGCCATCTCGCAGCTCGCCGGCAAGGTCGAGGAAGCGCTGCTGCACCGCGCCCACTAGCGCCCATAGTACGGCGCACCCGCTCGAAAAACATCCCGCGGGCAGCGCCGGGGGCCCCGGCGCTGCGTTAGAGTGACTGCATACGCTTCGAACCTTTGAGGACCTGCATGCGCAACCGCCTTCCCACCCCGGCCTCCAAGGCATCCACCCGCTCCAAGCCCCCTGCGGCGCACGCGCAGCGTCGTTTCGCCATCGTCGGCGCCGGCATGGCGGGAGTGGTATGCGCCCGCACTCTGGTGCAGGCCGGCCACGAGGTGATGGTGTTTGAAAAGCGCCCGCGCTGCGGCGGTCGCATGGCGACCCTGGAGACGCCTTTCGGCAGTTTCGACGCCGGCGCGCAGTACTTCACCGTGCGCGATGCCCGCTTCGAGCTGGCCCTGGCCACCACGCCCGGGCTCTACCGCCCCTGGGCCGCCAACGCAGTGCGCGTGCTCGATGCCGCCGGCCGCGTGGCCGCGGCCAGCCTGCCCACCTCGGAACCCCATTGGGTGGCTTGCCCCGGCATGGAAAGTTTGGTGGCTGCCTGGGCCGAACCCTTGGCCAGCGCCGGCCAACTGCACACCGGGCGGCGTGTCACGCAGATCGAGCACGACCCGCTGCAGGCGCGCGGCTGGCAGTTGCGCACCACTTCGCCGGACGGTGGCAGCCAAGTGTTCGCGGACTTCGATGCCGTTCTCTTGGCCCAGCCCGCCGAGCACGCCGCCGCGCTGCTGCGCGCCAGCAGCCTGGACGCCGGACTTGCCGCAGCCGTTGCCGACGTGCGCACTGCGCCGTGCTGGACACTGATGCTGGCCTACCCGCAGGCCGTGCGCCCTGGGCTGACGACTCTTGGGCCGCAATGGAGCGCCGCGCGCAGCACGCACCACCGCGTGGCCTGGCTGGCACGCGAGTCGTCCAAGCCGAGGCGCGGCGGCGTCGAGCGCTGGACCGTGCAGGCCAGTCCCGAGTGGTCGCGCGAACACCTGCACGACGAGCCCGAGCGCATCCAGGCCAAGCTGCTGAAGGCCTTTGCCGAGGTCACCGGCATCCGCGCGGAACCCGCCTACGCCCATGCCGTGTGCTGGGAACAGGCGCAGACCCTCGCACCGCTCGGCGTCGGCCACGTCTGGAACGCCGCAGAGGCGCTCGGTCTGTGCGGCGACTGGTGCCTGGGCCACCGCGTCGAGGATGCCTTCATTTCTGGCCTGGAATTGGCACTGGCCGCAGCCTGAACGTGTCTAGGGCGTGTCATCAGTCAATACCCCCACGCGAAAGCCGGCCAGGCCGTGCAGAGCTAGGCGCCCTGAGTGCCGTGTAGCTCGGCTACACAAGCGAAGGGCAACGACGCAATGCGCGGCCTGGCCGGCTTTCGCGTGGGGGTATTGATTGATGACACGCCCTAGCTACCTGGGGCGTTTCGCGCCTTCGCCCACCGGGCCGCTGCACGCCGGCTCCGTGGTAGCGGCGCTGGCGAGCTGGCTGGACGCGCGCGCCCATGGCGGGCGTTGGCTGGTGCGCATGGAAGACGTCGACCGCCCACGTTGCAGCGCCCAGGCTGCAGCCACCATCCTGCGCCAGCTCGCTGCCTTGGGCTTGCACGCCGACGCGCCCGTGCTGTGGCAGTCGCGCCAGGGCGACGCCTACCAGCGCGCACTGGACGCGCTCGCCGCTGCCGGTTTGGCATACCCCTGCGCCTGCTCGCGCGCCGACATCGCGGCGGCGCACCGGGCTGCCGGACGCACGGCGACGCGCCACCAACCCCTGCCCTACCCCGGCACCTGCCGCACCGGCCTGCGCGGACGTGCGCCGCGCGCCTGGCGCTTTGCTTGCGAAAAATATTGGTCAAAACTGGCTTTAGCGCAATTCTGTCAATGGAATGATGCTCCTTTTTCGATAGTAAACAATGCCCTCCATTGGCACGATCGACGCCTGGGCGCACAGGTGCAGAACGTGCCCCAGGCTGTGGGCGACTTCGTCCTGCGGCGCGCCGATGGCCTGTGGGCCTACCAGCTGGCCGTGGTGGTCGACGACGGCGCGCAAGGCGTGACCCACGTCGTGCGCGGCGAAGACCTCGCCGACAACACGCCGCGCCAGCTGCTGTTGCAGGCGGCACTCGGCCTGCCAGCGCCCCGCTACCTGCACACGCCGCTGGTGCGCGGCGCCGACGGCGAGAAACTCTCCAAGCAGCACGGCGCACGCGCCGTGCAGACGCATGCGCCGCTCGAGGCCCTGCAAAATGCGGCCGCCGTCCTCGGCCTTCCGGATGTCCCAGCGCAAACCCTTATGGCCGACGCACTGGCACACTGGTCCCACGCATGGCGCGCTCTTTACAATTTGCCCCTGTGACCGAATCCCTGATCTTCGCTTCCCCCGCCGGCCCGCCGCCGGATGTGGCGCATCCCAAGGCCATCAAAAGCTATGTCCGCCGTGCTGGGCGCACCACGGCCGCGCAGGCGCGCGCCTTCGAGGAACTGGGCCCCCAACTGATCCTCCCTTTCCGCCAGGCGCCGCTGGATGCGGCCGCGGCCTTCGGGCGGAGCGCACCGCTGGTGCTGGAAATCGGTTTCGGCATGGGGGAAGCCACAGCGCACATCGCCACCGTGCGTCCGCAGGACAACTTCCTGTGCTGCGAGGTGCACGAAGCCGGGGTCGGCGCGCTGCTCAAACGCATCGCCGAGCAGGGCCAGACCAATATCCGCATCGTCCAGCACGACGCCGTCGAGGTATTGCAGCACATGATCCCGCCCGGAAGCCTGGCGGGCGTACACATCTTTTTTCCCGACCCCTGGCACAAGAAGCGCCACCACAAGCGCCGCCTGATCCAGCCGCCGCTGGTGGCGCAGCTGGCCGACCGCCTGGCGCCCGGCGGCTACCTGCACTGCGCCACCGACTGGCAGCCCTATGCCGAGCAAATGCTGGCCGTGCTCGGCGCCGAACCGCTGCTGGCCAACAGCGCGCCGGCCTACGCCCCGCAACCCGACTACCGGCCGCTGACGAAGTTCGAGAATCGGGGCCTGCGCCTCGGCCATGGCGTGTGGGACCTGGTGTTCACGCGCCGTTCGTGAGGATGTCACTCTTGACCATGTCCCCCATCTTGCAGAACCTGGTCGAGATGACCGGCCACCGGGACCACCTGCGCCTCGAGCTGTCGGTGCTCTCGACGTTGCAGGAGCTTCCTGGCACGCTGGACGTGCGCGCCCTGGAGGTATTCACGCACCAGGGCACCCAGTACGTGCGGCCACGCACCTGGCGCGAGGGCGGGCAGTGGCGCTCGGTGTCGGTCGAAGCCGGCTGGGACCCGCGCAGCATCCCCCTGAGCCAACTACCGCAGTTGCAGCACTGCGTGGACACACGCGAGCACCGCGCCATCGCCACGGTCGAGAAGGCACGCCACCGGCTGTGGCTGCCTGTCTGGATGCAAGACAAGGTGACGAGCTGCCTCGAAATCACACAGTCGCGCCCGTTCTCCGCGCAGAAGCTCGGCGTCATCACCGGCATCTTCCACGTCTACCAGAACTACCAGAGCCTGCTCGACTACAGCGAGCGCGACGCACTCACCGGGCTGTTCAACCGCAAGACGTTCGACGAGCAGTTCGCGCGCCAGCTCGACAACGGGCAGGCCATGCCGACGCGCGCCGAGTCCATGGACCATGAGCGCGACCACCGCGCGGCCAGCTGCGATGGCAATGCCCGGCATTGGCTGGGCGTGGTGGACATCGACCACTTCAAGCAGGTCAACGACCGCTTTGGCCATCTGTACGGCGACGAAGTGCTCATCCTGGTCGCCAACATCCTGCGCAGCTCTTTCCGCGCCCAGGACCGCATTTTCCGCTTCGGCGGCGAGGAATTTGTCGTGTTGCTGCGCGCCACAACGTTAGAGAACGCGCGCCTGGTGTTCAACCGCTTCCGCACGACGGTGGAAAACCATGTCTTCCCCCAGGTGGGTCGCATCACCGTCAGTCTGGGCTTCGTAGGCACCGGCACGGGCGCCCCGGTGGAAATCCTCGGCCAAGCCGACCAGGCGCTGTACTACGCCAAGGAAAACGGGCGCAACCGGGTGTGCTACTACGACGACCTCATCGCCAGCGGCGCGCTGGCAGCCAAGGTGAGCAACGAAGACGTCGAACTCTTCTGAAGCAGCCGCCCGGTTAGCCCAGCGAAGCCACCAGCGCGTCTACGTCCACGGCATCGCGCTGTGCCGGGGTCAGAAAGCGCTCTGCGTAGTCGCGCCAGACTCCACTGGTCAGGAAGAAGCGGAACACGTCGGCATCCATATGCCGCTCGCGCACCATGTGGGACATGATGTTGAGCGATTCGGACAAGGTCTTGGGCGACTTGTAGGGGCGATCTGCCGCCGTCAGCGCCTCGAAAATATCGGCCAGCGTCATCACCCGGTCGGCCAGGGTCAGGTCGGCCTCTTTCAAACGCCGGGGGTACCCCGTTCCGTCAAGTTTCTCGTGGTGCGAACCCGCGATCGCCGGCACGCGCGCCAGTTGCGGTGGGAACGGCAGGCCGCTGAGCATGACGATGGTCTGCACGATATGGTCATTGATCTTGAACCTGTCTTCGGCGGTAAGCGTGCCGCGCCGGATCGAAAGGTTGTGCAGCTCGCCCAGGTGTGCCTCGTAGGGCGGCAGCACCATGTCAAAACCCCAACGGTTGGCCGGATTGTCCGCCTCCACCGGCGGCTTGCGGGCGCCCCAGGGCACCATGTGCTCGGGCCGGTCTGAGAGCAAGGGCTCGTTGGCTGGCAGGCTGCGAGCGGGAACACTCACCAGCCGGCCCATCTCTGCCTGCGACAGGCCGATGCGGTCGTCGAAATGCCGCTGCCACACCTGCTGCCCAATGGTGGCGAGACGCTCCACGTCCGCCTCTGCCATGAATTCACCGCCCACATTGCTGCGCGCGACAAACGCAAAATCGTCCTGCAGACGCTCCCGCCGCTGGAGCAGTTCATTGTGCAGACGCTCCGGGTCCACGCCCGCAACATGCTGCTTCCAGTAGTCGAGTTCGGCATCGCGCCACAACACTTCAAAGCGCATGCGAATCTCGTGGATGCGGTTGTAGAGCGCCTCCAGCTTGGTGGCCTTGTCGATGATGTGCTCCGGGCTGGTGACCTTGCCACAGTCGTGCAGCCAGGCACCCAGGCGAAATTCATAGCGTTCAGCGTCGGTCATGGTCACCTGGGCGAATGGCCCTTCCCTGGCGTCGCACATCCGCTGCATCAGGGACTCGGCCAACTGAGGCACCCGCTCGCAGTGCCCGCCGGTGTAGGGGCTCTTGGCGTCGATCGCGTCGGCGACAAGGCGGATGACCGCATCAAACAGCTTCTTTTGCCCTTCGATCAGGCTGCGCGTCTCGATGGCCACCGACAGCGTGCCCGAGAGCTTCTCGACAAACGCCCGGAAGTGCACGTCGTCCTGCTGCTGGTTCGCACGGTAGCGCAGCACCAGCAGACCCAGGGGCTGGCCATCGCGGGTACGCAGTTGTACGCGCAGCACGCGCTGCGGCTTGGCCAGGTGATCGTCCGCATGATCTCCGTCCTGCGGATCTGCGTGGTTGATGAAAAAGGCCATGGGCAGATGCTCCGGATAGCGCAACTGCTGATCCGGGTCTTCGCAGTACCTCGCCGTTCGTGCAAGACCCGCGCGCTGTGCCTCAACCAGGTACACCGCGCCCCCCGTGCAGTTGGTTGCGCGCACCAGCTCGTACAGCACGCTCGACAGCATGACGTCCAGGCGGGACTCGGCGCTGATGTGGTGGGTAATGTGCAGGAACTCCTGAATGGTGTCGGACATGCGGTCCATGACCTGGCCGAGCGCGCGCACCTCGCGCACGGGTGACACGCGGAGCTTCGGACGCCGGAAATCAAACCTCGCCAGCGCCTGTGCCTGCAGGGCCAGCCCCGACAGGCTGCGCCCCACGCGCCTGCCGGCCAGCCAACCAAAGACCAGCATGAGCGCAATCAGTGCCAGGGACAACCACACCTGTCGCCGAAGGTTCTCATTCACGTCCGCCAGCAGTTCCCGGCTAGGGATGGCCATCAGGATGTGCAGCCCCTCCCACCGCTGCGACTTGAGCGACATGACCTTGAACAACCACTCTTCGCCACCCACCACGAACCGGCGCGAAGGCCCTTCCTTGAGGTCGAAAACGTGCAGGGCCTGGAGGCTGGGGACGCCCAGGTCATCGAGGGTGCGCAGCTTGAGGCTGGTTTCATCGCCGTCGCGCACCAGCATGCGGGACATGTCCGGGTAGGCCAGCACCCGGCGGTCCTGGTCCACCACCGCGATTTCGGTACGGGGCACCAGGCGGAGTTCGCCGATCTCGTGACCCAGATCGGTAAGCGCCACATCCAGGCCGATCACGGCGCGACCGTCCACGCTGGGCTGGCTCAGCGTAATCCCGACCTCCTGCGTCGTGAAGAACACGTAGGGCGCGGTGAGAATCTGGGTCTTCTTTTCGGCCGCCTCCGCATACCAGGGGCGGGGCCGGGGGTCGAAACGGTAGTCAGGGCGTACAGACGATCGGAGCAGACCCAGCTGCGCATCGTAGTAGTTCCACCGGCCTGTCAGGCCGGTCGTACCGCGCTCCCGGGCCATCGACTGCACCAGGAAGGCCGCCTCCGCAGGCGCCTCCATCCGGGCACGGAAAGCTGCATCGCGCAGTGGACGCACCAGCAGGAACTGCCCGTCGGAATACCCGATGTACACCGCCGACAACAAGGGGTTCTGCTCCAGCAGGCGCACGAACACCGGCAGACGGCGCAGGCGAGCCTGCAGGCTGGTGGCAACTGCAATGGGGTCAAAGGCCAGCTGCCGCAGCGTCGCATCGGCCGGGTCCACGATGTGTTGCACCCGGTCGCTGATCAGCTGGCTGATGTGCTGCGCGCTGTCGTCCGACGCAGTGATGATGGCCTGCCGGGCACTGGTGCCCACCTGGTAGACCAGCAACCCCGCGAGCAGGACCATGGCAGCCACCACGACCGAAGCGATGACCACCTCGAACGGAACGGTCAGACGCCGCCACCACGGCGGCTTCGCGACGTCCGGATCAGACAAGCCAGAACGGGTGCCATCGGGGCGCACCGGCTCGTGCAGGCTTTCGCGCAGGGGGTCCATGCGCCTGAATGTAGGGGGTAGACGGTGTTCCGTCACCCTCTACTTGGCGGAAATGGCTACCACGCCACGGCAGCCTAGGCCGCCGCCATGGCGCCCCGCGGCGATCAGCCCAGTTGCTGTGCGACCCAGCCGGTTACCGAGGCCAGCGCGGTTGCCAGCTTGGAGGCATCGGTGCCACCCGCCATCGCCATGTCGGGTTTGCCGCCGCCCTTGCCGCCGACCTGCTGGGCGACGAAATTCACCAGTTCTCCCGCCTTGACGCGGCCCACGGCGTCCTGGGTCACGCCGGCGGCCAGTTGCACCTTGCCGCCGTCGACGGCGGCGAGCACGATGGCGGCGGATTTCAGCTTGTCCTTGAGCTTGTCCATGGTATCGCGCAGGGTCTTGGCATCGGCGCCGGGCAGCGCGGCCGCCAGCACCTTCAGGCCCTTGACATCCACCGCCTGGCTGACGAGCTCGTCGCCCTGGCTGGAGGCAAGCTTGCCCTTGAGCGCCGCCACTTCCTTTTCCAGCGCGCGGGCATGTTCCAGCGCCTGGGCGATGCGCGCGTTGAGTTCGGCCACCGGGGCCCTGAGGGCGCCGGCGGCCTGGTTCACGGTATCTTCCAGGCTTTGCACGTAGGCCAGCGCATTGCTCCCGGTGATGGCCTCGATACGGCGCACCCCCGCGGCGACGCCGCCTTCGGCAACCACCTTGAACAGGCCGATATCGCCGGTGCGCTGCACGTGCGTGCCGCCGCACAGCTCGCGGCTCGAGCCGATGTCGAGCACGCGCACCGTCTCGCCGTACTTCTCGCCGAACAGCATCATGGCGCCGGTTTTCTGCGCCGACTCGATGTCCATCACACGCGCCTGCGTTGCCTCGTTGGCCAGGATTTCCGCGTTCACGCGGCGCTCGATCTCGCGGATCTCGGCACCGGTGACGGGTGCGTTGTGCGCAAAGTCGAAGCGCGTGCGCTCGGCGTTCACCAGGCTGCCCTTTTGCTGCACATGGCTGCCCAGCACTTCGCGCAGGGCCTTGTGCATGAGGTGGGTGACCGAGTGGTTGCGCATGGTGGCGGCGCGCACGGCCGTGTTGACCTCGGCCAGCACCGTGTCGCCCACATTGAGCGTGCCTTCTTCGAGCGTGCCGTGGTGGCCGAACACGTCGGCCTTGATCTTGAGCGTGTCGCCCACCGCAAAGCGCGCCGAGCCACTGGTGATGACGCCCTCGTCGCCCACCTGGCCGCCGCTTTCGGCGTAGAAAGGCGTCGTGTCCAGCACCACCACGCCGCTTTGGCCCGCTTTCAGGGCTGCAGCGCTTACTCCATCTACGTAGAGCGCTACGATTTTTGCAGTCTCCGCCAGGTGCTCGTAGCCCGTAAAGCGGTTGATGTCGCCAGAGTAATCCAGCGCCTTGTCCATCTTGAACTTGCCCGCGGCGCGGGCCTGGGACTTCTGCTTGTCCATGGCGGCGGCAAAGCCCGCCTCGTCCACGGCCACGGCACGCTCGCGGCACACATCGTTGGTCAGGTCGAGCGGGAAGCCGTAGGTGTCGTGCAGCTTGAAGGCCACTTCGCCCGGCAGCACCTTGGCACCGCCGTCCAGCGCTGCGTCCAGGATCGCCATGCCATTGGCCAAGGTCTCGAAGAACCGCTCTTCCTCGGCCTTGAGCACCTCGGTGATGCGCTCCTGCTGCTCGCGCAGTTTGGGGTAAGCGTCGCCCATGACCCGCGCCAGCTCGGCCACCAGCTTGTGGAAGAACGGCGTCTTCTGCCCCAGCTTGTAGCCGTGGCGGATGGCGCGGCGGACGATGCGCCGCTGCACGTAGCCGCGCCCTTCGTTGCCTGGAATGACGCCGTCGGCGACCAGGAAGGCAGTGGCGCGGATGTGGTCGGCAATCACCTTGAGCGAGGGGTTGGCCAGGTCGGAGGTACCGGTCTCGCGTGCAGCGGCTTGGATCAGCGCATCAAAAAGGTCGATCTCGTAGTTGCTGTGCACGTGCTGCAGGATGGCAGCCAGGCGCTCCAGGCCCATGCCGGTGTCCACGCAGGGCGCGGGCAGCGGGCTCACCGACCCGTCCTCGGCCATGTCGAACTGCATGAACACGTTGTTCCAGATCTCGATGAAGCGGTCCCCGTCTTCATCGGGGCTGCCCGGAGGGCCGCCGGGAATGTGGTCACCGTGGTCGTAGAAGATTTCGCTGCACGGGCCGCAAGGGCCAGTGTCGGCCATCATCCAGAAGTTGTCGCTCTTGTAGCGCCCGCCCTTGTTGTCGCCGATGCGGATCACGCGCTCGGGCGGCAGGCCGATTTCCTTGGTCCAGATGTCGTAGGCCTCGTCGTCTTCCATGTACACCGTCGCGAGCAGGCGTTCGGGCGGCAGCATGTAGACGGTGGTGAGCAGCTCCCAGGCCCACTTGAGCGATTCGCGCTTGAAGTAGTCGCCAAACGACCAGTTGCCCAGCATCTCGAAGAAGGTGTGGTGGCGGGCTGTGTAGCCCACGTTCTCCAGGTCGTTGTGCTTGCCGCCGGCGCGCAGACAGGCCTGTACGGACACCGCGCGGTTGTACGGGCGCTTGTCGGTGCCTAGGAACACGTCCTTGAACTGCACCATGCCCGAATTGGTGAACATCAGGGTCGGGTCGTTGGCGGGCACCAGCGAACTGGATGCGACGACAGTGTGGCCCTTGGAGACAAAGAAATCCAGAAAGCTCTTGCGGATGTCGGCGACGGAAGCTGGGCGGGTCATGGAGGGTTCTCGGAGGGAATGGGGGGCGACGCCGGGCGTGGGCGAAGCAACCGGGCATTTTAAGGGGCCGGGTGCCGGCACTGCTCACGCGCGCCAGCCCCATGGCAGCCCCCCCCTTTGAACAGGGCCGCAGCGGACAAAGCAGCAGCCCATTCGCCCAGGGTTTACCCGCTAGACCTTTTGATATCTTGTTAATATATTAATAGACATCGCAGCGACCAGGCGTTCCGCCGCCCCCGCCTTTTCACCCCAACCCATCGGAGTCCCCATGAGCCAACCGCGCTGGCAAGGCGTTTTTCCCGCCGTCACCACCAAGTTCCACGCCGACGAAAGCATCGATGCCGAAGGCACGGCGCGGCACATTGATTTCCAGATTCGCAACGGCATCCATGGCCTCGTCACCTGCGGCTCGCTGGGCGAAGCCAGCACGCTCACCCTGGAAGAAAAGCTGGAAGTCAACCGCATCGCACTCGACGCCGCGAAAGGCCGCATCCCGGTGTTGGCCAACGTGTCGGAAACCAGCACCCGCGAGGCCTTGCGCTTCATCCGCCAAGCCAATGCCCTGGGCGTGGACGGCTACATGGTGATGCCTTCCGTCATTTACGTCGCAGACACGCGCGAAGCCATCGCCAACGTGCGTGCCATGGCCGAGGCGGCGCAAAAACCCGTGATGGTCTATAACAACCCGATCGCCTACCGGGTGGATTTGAAGCCCGAGCACTTCGCCGAACTGGCCGATTGCGAATGGGTCGTGGCGATCAAGGAAAGTTGCGGCGACATCCGCCGCATCACCGACCTGCGCCTGGCGCTGGGCAAGCGCTTCCAGCTCTTCCTGGGCGTGGACGACCTGGCCTTTGAAGGCCTGGCATTGGGCTGCGACGGCCTGCTGGCCGGCGTCGGCTGCACCTTCCCACGCGAAACCGTAGCGCTGTACGACCTGATGAAGGCCGGACAGTACGAAGAAGCCCTGGCGCTCTACCAATGGATGACGCCCATGTTGCATCTGGACGTCTCGACCAAGCTGGTGCAGAACCTCAAGCTCATCGACGTCCTCGCGGGCACGGGAACCGAGCACATGCGCCTGCCCCGCATGCCGCTGATCGGCGAGGAGCGCGCCCATATCGAACGCATCGTGCGCCAGGCGCTGGCAACGCGCCCCGAAAAGTACCGCTCGGTGGCGTGAGCAGATGCTTCACCAGCAAAAGCATTTCTAATGAAACATCAACAATTGATGCTTCTTTGAATGCTGCTTGTATCCTGAAACCTTCTCAACGAAAGGATTTCCGATGAAATTTGCCATTTCCAGCACCGCGTTCCTCGTCGCCCTCGCCTGCGCCGGCGCCGCCCATGCGCAAACCCAGGTCGTCACCATCGGCCACAGCGGCCCGCTCTCCGGCCCGAACGCCTTTGCCGGCAAGGACAACGAGAATGGCGTGCGCATGGCGGTGGAAGAGCTCAACGCCAAGAAGCTGGTCGTGGGCGGCAAGACGCTGGAATTCAAGCTGGTCTCCGAAGACGACCAGTGCGATGCGCGCGCCGGCGTGAGCGTTGCGCAGAAGTTCGTCGACGACGGCGTGAAATACGTCCTCGGCCCCTACTGCTCGGGCGTCGCCATCCCCGCTTCGCGCGTCTACAGCCAGGGCGGCACCATGGTCTCGACCGTGGGCACCAATCCCAAGGTGACCGACGGCGGCTACAAGAACCTGTTTCGCATCATCGCCAGCGACACGCAGATCGGTGCCAACATGGCCATCTACGCCGCCAACGTGATGAAGGTCAAGAACGTCGGCGTGATCGACGACCGCACGGCCTTCGGTCAGGGCGTGGCCGATGAATTCACCAAGGAAGCCAAGAAGCTCGGCCTGAACATCGTCGGGCAGGAGTTCACCACCGACAAGTCCACCGACTTCCTGGCCATCCTGACCAACCTCAAGGCCAAGAACCCCGAAGCCATCTTCTTCGGCGGCTACGCCCCCCAGGCCGCGCCCATGGCACGGCAGATGAAGCAGCTCGGCCTGAAGGCCAAGCTGCTGGGCGGCGACACGCTGTGCAGCCCCGAAGTCGGCAAGCTGGGCGGCGACGCCGTGAACGACACCGTGTTCTGCGCGCAAGGCGGCACCATGCTGGACAAGATCGACGCCGGCGCCGCCTTCAAGGCCAAGTACAAGGAGCGTTTCAAGCGCGACCCCGACGCCTACGCCGCCTCCTACTACGACCAGACCATGCTCATCGGCAACGCCATGGCCAAGGCCGAATCGGTGGACCCGAAGAAGGTCGGCGAAACGATCTACGCCACCAGCTACAAGGGCGTGGCCGGCACCTACGCCTACGACGCCAAGGGCAACCTCAAGCAGGCGCCCATCACGGTCAGCACCTTCCGGGGCGCAGCACCCGTGCCGCTCGCAAGCTACTGATAGGCTCGGCCTCCCGCGGCGCGGGGGCCTCCGGCCTGCACGCGCTGCAGGCCATTTTTTTGATGAAGTCCACGCCATGCACCGCATCCAGATCATCGACTCCCACACCGGCGGCGAACCCACGCGGCTGGTGCTGGACGGCTTCCCCGACCTGGGCGCGGGCAGCATGGCCGAACGCCGCGCCTTGCTGGCGGCCGAGCACGACCGCTGGCGCGCCGCCACCGTGCTGGAGCCGCGCGGCAACGACGTCATCGTTGGCGCCCTGCTTTGCCCGCCCACAGACCACCGCAACGCCGCCGGCGTGGTGTTCTTCAACAACACGGGGTACCTCGGCATGTGCGGCCACGGCACCATCGGCCTGGTGGCCTCGCTCGCGCACCTGGGCCGCATCCAGCCCGGCGTGCATGGGATCGAGACGCCCGTGGGCACGGTGCAGACCACGCTGCACGACGACGGCTCGGTCAGCGTGCGCAATGTGCCGGCTTACCGCCTGCACCACCAGTTGGCGGTCGAGGTGCCCGGCCATGGCACGGTGACCGGCGACGTGGCCTGGGGCGGCAACTGGTTCTTCCTGGTCACGGCGCACCAGCAACGTGTGCAGAGCAACAACCTCGCAGCACTCACGGCCTTCGCCCTCGCTGTGCAACAGGCACTGGAAATGCAAGGCGTGCGCGGCAGCGACGGCGCCCTCATCGACCACATCGAGCTGTTCGCCGACGACAACCAGGCCGACAGCCGCAACTTCGTGCTCTGCCCCGGCGGCGCCTACGACCGCTCGCCCTGCGGCACCGGCACCAGCGCCAAGCTCGCCTGCCTGGCGGCCGATGGCAAGCTGCAGCCGGGCCAAGTGTGGCGCCAGGCCAGCATCATCGGCAGCCAGTTCGAGGCCAGCTACCAGATGGAGAACGGCCAGCTCATCCCCACCCTGCGCGGGCGCGCCTTCATGAGCGCCGAAGCGACGCTGCTCATTGATCCCGCTGACCCGTTTGGCTGGGGCATTCGGCTTTAAAACCAGATGCACAACCCGGACGTCATCGTCATCGGCGCCGGCATCGTCGGCGCCGCGTGCGCCCATGCGCTGGCCCATGCCGGCCAGTCGGTTTTGGTCCTCGATGCCCTCCTGGGCGGCGCCACCCATGCCGGCATGGGCCACCTGGTGGTGATGGACGACAACCCGGCCGAACTGGCATTGAGCCAGGCCTCGCTCGGCCAATGGCACGCCTGGGCGCCGCGCATGGCGGCCGAGGCACCGCACACAGCCTTCCATGCCTGCGGCACGCTCTGGGTGGCCGCCGACGCCGAAGAAATGCAGGAAGCCGAGCACAAGCGCCAGCGCCTGCAAGCCCACGGCATCGCCTGCGACCTGCTCGGCGCCGCACAGCTGGCCGCGCTGGAGCCCGTGCTGCGCCCCGGCCTGCACGGCGCGCTGCGCGTGGGCGGCGACGGCATGGTCTATGCCCCCAGCGCCGCCGAATGGCTGCTGGGCCACGCCGCCCGGCCGATCCGCGTCGAAGCCCGGCGCGCCTGCCGCATCGACGGGCGCCGCGTGCACTGCGAGGACGGCAGCGTGCACGAAGGCGGCGCCGTGCTGCTGGCCGCAGGCATCCACGCCACGCAGTTCTGCCCCGAGCTGCCCCTGCGCCCCAAGAAGGGCCACCTGGCCATCACCGACCGGGGCAGCGCCACCGTGCACCACCAGCTGGTCGAGCTGGGCTATGTCAAGAACGCGCACCAGACCGAGGGAACCTCGGTCGCCTTCAACCTGCAGCCGCGCCCCACGGGCCAGTGGCTGCTGGGGTCGTCGCGCCAGTTCGACACCCTGGACCCGGCCGTGGACAACGCCGTGCTGGCAAGAATGCTGCGCCGCGCGATGGAATATGTGCCCGCGCTCGCCGACCGCAACGCCATCCGCACCTGGACGGGGTTCCGCGCCGCCACGCCCGACGGCTTGCCGATCATCGGGCGCCATCCAGAACACGCGCACCTGTGGCTCGCCGTGGGCCACGAAGGCCTGGGCGTGACCACGGCACCGGCTACGGCAGACCTGGTGGTGGCGAGCCTGCTGGGCACGGCACCGCCGACAGACCCCGCACCCTACGCGCCCACGCGGTTTGCGCAGGAGTACGCCGCATGAACACCATCCGCTCAATGGTCGAAGTGCAGATCGGCGCTGCGCGCGTGCGCGTCGCTGCAGGCAGCAGCGTGGCCGCCGCCCTGGCGCAACAGCCCCCGGGGCACGCGCGGCGGTCCGCCAGCGGGCAATGGCGTGCACCGCTGTGTGGCATGGGTGTGTGCCACGAATGCCGCGTGTGGGTCGATGGCCGCGAACGCCTGGCCTGCCAGACGGTGTGCGAAGACGGCATGCGCGTCGCCCTCCACGGCGCACCCACGGGAGGCCCGGCATGAACCCCGCGTCCTCCGTGCACTGCGATCTGCTCATCGTCGGCGCCGGCCCCGCCGGCATGGCGGCAGCACTGGCTGCGGCGCCGAGCGGCATGCGCATCGTCGTCGTGGACGACAACCCCGCGCCAGGCGGCCAGATCTGGCGCGATGGGCCGGGCGTAGAACTGCCCCCGTTGGCGCGGCAGCACCGCGAAGGACTGGCGCGCCACGCCCATATCGAAGTGCTCAGTGGCACCCGCGTGGTCGGTCTGGGTGACCGGGCTCATGCGAACGAGGCACCCGCCCTGATTCTGGAAAACGCCGCGCACGGCTGGATGCAGCACAGCACCCGCCTCATCCTCTGCACCGGCGCGCGCGAACTGCTGCTGCCGTTTCCCGGCTGGACCCTGCCGGGCGTGACCGGCGCGGGGGGCCTGCAGGCGCTCATCAAAGGCGGCGTGGACGTGCGCGGCCAGCGCATCGTCGTGGCGGGCACCGGGCCGCTGTTGCTGGCTGCGGCCGCCACAGCACGCAAGGCGGGCGCCCAGGTGCTGCGCGTGGCCGAACACACCCCCTGGCGCGACCTCGCCGCCTTCGCGGCGCAGCTGGCGCGCTGGCCGGGCAAGGCGCTCCAGGCCATCCCGCTGCTCCACCCCGGCCTGCGCGCCCACAGCCATGTGCTCGAAGCCCTGGGCAGCACCCAGGTCGAAGCGGTGCGCCTGCAGCGCGGCAGCGGCACGGAGCGGCTGGACTGCGAGCGCGTCGCCTGCGGCTTCGGCCTGGTACCGAACACCCACCTGGGCCAGATGCTCGGCTGCGCGCTGGGCGCGCGCCAGGGCCTGCAGGTCGATGCGCTGATGCAGACCAGCGTGCCCGGCGTCCATGCCGCAGGCGAATGCACCGGTTTTGGCGGCAGCGAACGCGCGCTGGTGCAAGGCGCCGTGGCAGGGCATGCCGCGGCAGGCAATGCACGGGCAGCGCAGGCCCTGCACGCCCCGCTGGCGCACTGGAATGCGTTTGCCGACGCGCTGCATCGCCATTTCCCGGTGCGCGCCGGCGCACTGGCCGCCCTGCCCCGCGCCGACACGCTGGTCTGCCGCTGCGAAGACGTGGCGCACGGCGCATTGCAGCCGCGCAGCAGCTGGATCGACGCCAAGCTGCACACGCGCTGCGGCATGGGAGCGTGCCAGGGCCGCATCTGCGGCGCCGCCGCCCAGGTGCTGTACGGCTGGACGCCGCAGCCCGGACGGCATTTGCTCTCACCCGCCCGCCTGTCCACCCTCGCGGCAGCAGACGAAGGTATTTGTATTTACGAAAGCACTTCCCAGCCATGAACGCCACACCGTCCACCATGGTGCATGTCCCCGAAGCGGAGCTTGCCGACACCGTGCGCCGTGCGCTCGCCCGCATGGGTATGTCGGACCCCCATGTGCGGGCCATCGCCCAAGTCATCGTGGCCGGGCAGCGCGATGCCTGCCAGTCGCACGGCATCTATCGGCTCATCAGCTGCTTTGACGCCGTGCGCGCGGGCAAGGTGCAGCTGGCGGTGGAGCCGGTGGTCACCACAAGCGGCGGCCCCATCGTGCAGGTCGATGCGAAATTCGGCTTCTCGCCGCTGGCGTTCGAGCGCGGCCTGCCCGCCCTGGTGGACGCCGTGCGCCACCACGGCCTGGGCGCGTTGGTCATTCGCCACTGTTTTCACTTCTCGGCCCTGTGGCCGGAGATCGAGGCCATCACCGCGCAGGGCCTCGCCGCACTGGCCCTCACGCCGAGCCACGCCTGGGTCGCGCCCGCGGGCGGGACCCGGCCGCTGCTTGGCACCAACCCCATCGCGTTCGGCTGGCCGCGCCCCGGCCCGTACCCCTACGTGTTCGACTTCGCCACCAGCGCCATCGCGCGCGGCGACCTGGAACTGCACCGCCGCGCCGGGCAGCCGCTGCCCGAAGGCTGCGGTGTGGACGCCGACGGGCAACCCAGCACCGACCCGGTGGCCGTGGCACGCGGTGCCATGCGGGCGTTTGGCGGTCACAAGGGTTCGGCACTGGCAACCATGGTGGAACTGATGGCCGGCGCCCTGATCGGCGACTGGACGAGCCGCGAGTCGCTGGCCTTCGACGGCGGCGCGGGCGTGGCGCCCTGCCACGGCGAACTCATCCTGGCGTTCGACCCGCTGGTGCTCGGCGGTGGCGACGCGGCGGTGCAAACGGCGCGCGCCGAGGCCTTGCTCGAAGGCATTGCCGGTCAGGCCCGCCTGCCCTCGCAGCGCCGCTTCGCGGCGCGGGAGCGCAGCCACGCAGAAGGCATTGCGGTGCCTGCAACGATGTACCAGGACATCCTGCAGCTTGCGGGCTGAGCCGGGCCGAAAATCACGCCATGAACCGCCCGCACCCGTTCCTCCCGGCCAACGCGCAGACGAAACGGCGCGCCGCCGACATCGCCTACGACACCATCGAGGCCATGATCGCCACGCTGCAGTTGCAGCCCGGCAGCCCGGTCGTGGAAGCCGACATCACCGACGCCACCGGCCTGGGGCGCACACCGGTGCGCGAGGCGCTGCTGCGCATGGTCACCAGCGGCCTCATCGTGCAGCAGCCGCGCCGTGGCCTGCTGGTGTCGAACATCGACCTGGCCCAGCACCTGGACCTGATCCAGACGCGGCGCGCGCTCGAAGGCCTGATCGCCGCATGCTCAGCGCGCCGCGCCACCGCGCTGCAGCGCAAGGACATCGTGCGCTGCGCCGAGCAGATGCTGCAAACGGCCGAGCGCGGCGACCTGGACGACTACATGCGCGCCGACCACGCGCTGGACCTCGTCAACCACCAGGCCAGCCACAACCGCTCGGCCGTGCAGTGTGTCGTGCCGCTCATCGTGCAGTGCCGCCGCTTCTGGTACGCCTACCAGGACGCGGGCGACGTGTGCGAGGGTGCGCGTGCGCACATGCACCTGGCCGAAGGCATCGCCACGGGCAACGAAGCCCATGCGGTGGCCGGTGCCAATCGCCTGATGGACTACCTGGAGAAGTTTGCCCGGCGCATCATCGACCAATGAGCCCGAGCGGTGCCGGCCGCCTCGAATGCTTCATTATTGATAGCTACAAACACTTACCCATAAAGCGATAGAGGCCAAAAATATCTAAAATTTTAGCCCCTGGCACGCACACCCGCCTGTGCGACACCCGCCACCGCGCTTTCTCTTTACCCTTGGTTTTTTTCGCGGAGTGACCATCGACATGCCCAGCCCCCTCGCCCAACTCAAAGACCCGAGCCTGCTCAAGACCGAAGGCCTCATCAACGGCCAATGGACCGCCGGCGCCAGCCGCTTCGCCGTGCACGACCCGGCCACCGGGGCGCACCTGGCCGACGCCGCCAACCTCGGCCCCGAGGACGCGCGCGCCGCCATCGCCGCCGCCAACGCCGCCTGGCCCGCCTGGAGATCCAAGACTGCCAAGGAGCGCAGCACCCTCCTGCGCAAGTGGTACGAGCTGCTCATGCAGCATCAGGACGACCTCGCCCGCATCATGACCGCCGAGCAGGGCAAGCCCCTGCCCGAAGCCAAGGGCGAAGTCGCCTACGGCGCGAGCTTCGTCGAGTGGTTCGCCGAGGAAGCCAAGCGCGTCAACGGCGAAACCCTGCCACAGTTCGACAACAACCGGCGCCTGCTCGTCCTCAAGCAACCCATAGGCGTGTGCGCCGCCATCACTCCTTGGAACTTCCCGCTCGCCATGATCACGCGCAAGGTCGCGCCCGCGCTCGCTGCCGGCTGCACCGTCGTCATCAAGCCGGCCGAGCTCACCCCGCTCACGGCGCTGGCCGCCGCCGAACTCGCCCAGCGCGCCGGCCTCCCGGCGGGCGTGCTCAACATGCTCTCGGCCGACGCGGACAACTCCATCGCCATCGGCAAGGTGCTCTGCGAGAGCCCCATCGTGCGCCACATCAGCTTCACGGGCTCGACCGAAGTCGGCCGCATCCTGATGGCGCAGAGTGCCCCCACGGTCAAGAAGATGTCGCTCGAACTCGGCGGCAACGCGCCCTTCATCGTCTTTGACGACGCCGACATCGACAGCGCCGTCGAGGGAGCCTTTGCCAGCAAGTACCGCAACGCCGGCCAGACCTGCGTGTGCTCCAACCGCTTCTACGTGCAAAGCGGCGTGTACGACGAATTCGTGCAGAAGTTTGCCGCCAAGGTCAAGACCGCCAAGGTCGGCAACGGCTTCGAGGACGGCGTGAACCAGGGTCCGCTGATCGAGGAGGCGGCCCTCGTGAAGGTGCAGCGCCACGTGGACGACGCACTGGCCAAGGGCGGCAAGGTGCTGACCGGCGGCAAGCGCCTGACCACCATGGGTTCGGGCCAGTTCTTCGAGCCCACCGTCATCTCCAACGCCCGCGCCGACATGCTCTGCGCGACCGAGGAGACCTTCGGCCCCTTCGCCCCGGTGTTCCGGTTCGAGACCGAGCAGGAGGCCATTGACGCAGCCAACAATACCGAGTTCGGCCTGGCGAGCTACTTCTACAGCCGCGACGTGGGGCGCATCTTCCGCGTGGGCGAGGCGCTGGAGTACGGCATGGTGGGTATCAACGTGGGCATCCTGGCCACCGAGCACGTGCCCTTTGGCGGCGTCAAGCAGTCGGGCCTGGGGCGCGAGGGCTCGCACCACGGCATGGACGACTACGTGGAGATCAAGTACCTGTGCCTGGGCGATATCCAGAAGTGAGGCGAAAGGCGCTTCTGGATTGGTAGCTGCCAGCGCTTTTGGGGCAAGCGCTGGAGGGTGTTTTGGCTGGAAAATTCTGGCCTTGCGCTTGCGCACCGTGCGCCGGCGCCAGCGCCCTATAATCCACGCCTCCGCGGGTGTAGTTCAATGGCAGAACGGCATCCTATAGGTAAAGGCCACTTTTTGGCATTTTCCTACGCCAAAACCTACGCCTAAAACCCCGACAATTGTCGAGGTCGCCTGCGTCGGACCGCCTTTGCGCCAGGCCTCCATCGCGAAGCGGTTGAGCAGCAGGCTGTAATCGTCACCCCGTTGCCTGACAAGCGTCAGCAACCGGGCCAGGATGGACGCCGGGAGATTCGCGCTCATTGAGTGATCGCCTCCAGGTAAGGTTGCATGACACGTTCGACGCGATTGATCTTGGCGAAGTGGCTCAGCTCGTCCATGGTGACCTTGCGGCTGCGCCAGGCATCTTTCAGCGCCTCCAGCGCCACGTCCAGGCCAATCTTGTTGCGGAACTTAAAGCAGTCCGTCACCGTTTTGGCGGCGCTGTACACGCGGATGGGGACACCATGCTCGGTCACCGTCTGGATGCCGTCGCTGTATGCGGCGCCCCGCAGGCGCGTGATGCGCAGCGTTGGGTAGCCCAGCGCCGGGGCCTGCGTGCCTTCAGGCAGCGCGACCCATACTTCGTGGGGCAGTTGCGTGCCGATTTCGTGCCATTGCAGCGCGCTCAGCAGGCACAGCACAGCCTTGGGCACGCGCTGACACACCTCTATCAGCGTCTGGTGCTCGGTCACTTCGGCGTCGGGCAGCGCGTACAAACCGCGCCCCAGCCGGTGCAGCTTGCCCGCCTGGTGCAGCCGAATCAAAAGCTGCGGCGACCAGCCTTGCTCACGCACATCCGCCGCCCGCAGCACCCGCCGGTGGCGGGCCAGTTCGAGGATGTGGTCGGATTGGTTCATGAGCGCCCAAGTTTAATATTCACATTACTTTTTTTCAAGTGATGTGGTTTGCATCCGGCCGGGACTCCTTTGGCCTTTCTCGATGGCCGGTGCCACCGCAGCGCGGGCTGACCAACGGGGGGCTGGTCAGCGAGGTTTACCTAGATGGAAATGGGTATATGTGTAGCTGAGGGTTTCCAGATGACAGCTCGGCTTTCTTTGGCTGACTCACGCTCGGTGCTCCAAAGCGCTTTGAACCGCCCCGGGGCGATTCAAAGTTTTTCTTTCACCCCGGTTCTGAAGTCAGCCGAAGTCAACAGACATATGACTCCGCAGCATTCACGTCCCCCTCACCACGGTACCTGGGCCACGCGGGGTACTCGCAAAGGGGTCGCTTGCGTCCTGGAACACCGACCGTGTCGGTGGTGATCTGATCCTTGGGTGCAATGCCCTTCTCCACCCAGTTCTCCATGAATCGACCCGAGTTTTCTAGACACCTGCGAACCGTTGGGAATGGCGTCGTTCGAACTCGACCGGCGAAGTATCGCCGGCCGTTGCGTGTCGCCGCTTGGGGTTATAGAACATCTCGATGTAGTTGAAGATATCGACGCGTGCGTCGTGGCGCGTGGCATAGATCTGGCGGCGCACCCGCTCACGCTTGAGCAACTGAAAGAAGCTCTCGGCGACGGCGTTGTCGTGGCAGTTTCCGCGCCGGCTCATGCTGCTGACCAAATTGTGTTCCCGCACGAACGTCTGCCAGTCATGGCCTGTGAATTGGCAGCCCTGATCCGAGTGCACCGTGACAGCCTCTTGAGGCCGACGGCGCCATAACGCCATCACAAGCGCGTCCAGGACCAAGCTGGTGTCAATACGGCTGCCCATGGACCAGCCCACCACTTGGCGCGAGAACAGGTCGATCACGACCGCCAGATACAGCCAGCCTTCGTGTGTGCGGATGTAGGTGATATCGGTCACCCAGGATCGATTGGGCTGGGTCACCAGAAACTCGCGCTGCAGATGATTGGGCGCGACCACGGCAGGCGCTCCTGCACGCCCGCCAGGGCGGCGGCGGTAACCTGTCTGCGAGCGCAGCCCTTCGAGCTTGAGCAACCGAGCGACGCGGTGCTTGCCGCAACGCTCGCCCAGGTCGCGCATGTCCAGCGTCAGCTTGCGATAGCCATACACGCCGCCGCTCTCCAGCCAGGCTTGCTTGAGCAGGCCAGTCAGCCGTTGATCGTCCTGTGCGCTTGCACTGGTTGGCTCGACTTTCCATGCGTAATAGCCGCTGGGATGCACCTGCATGACCCGACACATCCGCCGAACGCTGTACTGTGCCTCGTGCGCCTTCATGAACGCGTACCTCACCCGGACTGCTTGGCAAAGTACGCTGCCTTGGATTCAACCCGTCGCTGCAACACCTTTGATACAAGTGTGCAGCGAGGAAGATATTCATGGCGAGATTGGGACGTCCCGGACTGTCGGATGCGCAGCGGCGAGAGTTGTGGGAGCGATGGAAGGCAGGGGATTCCATCAGCGACATCGGTCGTGCATTGTTCAAGCACCCTGGGTCGGTGCATGGGGTGCTCGCGTTGGGCGGCGGCATCTACAGCCCGGCGCGCAAACGGGCCGCCTCAGCCTTGACGACACACGAGCGCGAGCAGATCTCTCGCGGTCTGGCGGCCGGTCATTCATGCAGGCAGATCGCCGCGGAACTTGGCCGATCGCCTTCAACGGTCAGCCGAGAGATCCATCGCAATGGCGGTGCCGAGCGATATCGTGCAGCACTGGCCGATGGGCGGGCCTGGGAGCAGGCGCGCCGACCTCAGCCCTGTGCCCTGGCGCTCAATCCTGAGCTGGCCCGGCTCGTGTCCCAGAAGCTGGCGTTGCAGTGGTCTCCTCAGCAAATCGCTGGATGGCTGCGACGAGAACACCCCGATACTGAGCGCATGGCCAGCAATAAGATTGTGAGCGCGAGTCCGCGCGATGCGTGTAAAGACTTCATGCCTTGCCTCCCCCTTACTTCCATTTTCTGCAGCAGATGAGAAATGGCAAGGCAAGAACTGCCAGTCTCATTTGACCTGGGTCAAGCCCAGGCTCCGGTTACTCTTGCAGGCTTCATCAAGCGAGACGAACCCATCTTGGCCGATCCCACCTCCTCTGCACTCGAGTCATCCGCCGACGATAAGCTCTTGGCTCTAGTCGAGCGGTCCGAACAATTTGAAGAGGCCCTGCTGATGTGCTTTCCTTCAGTGGGAACTTTGCTTTCCATCGATTCCGATCAGTGTCGATTGGCTGCGAGCGCATGCCACCTTTGTATTGAGCATGCGAGCGTTGCGCGCGCCGCATTTACCATGGATGCCCCAAACTCTGCATCCGCTGTATTGAGGCTGCAGTACGAGGCGTTGCTGAGGGCCGCTTGGCTTGTTTATGTGGCGAATCCTGCGCAGATCAGCAAGCTAGGACAGGACCTGACGCAAAAGGCCGAGCTTGCAGCGAAGAACCTTCCGGGGGCGAGCGAGATGCTGGCCAAGGTCCTGGAAGCGGCACCTCAGGGACTGACTGCACACCTGGCAGAGTTCAATCAGTATTCGCGCCACGCCTTGAATTCCTACGTGCACAGCGGTATTCACCCCTTGCGACGCGTTCGCGAAGGGTTCCCGGAAGAGATGGCACTGCAGCTGATCCGCATTTCCAACGGGCTGATGCACATGGCATACCGGATGCTCGCCACATTGACCGGCTCACAGCGCAGGATGAACAAGGTAACTGGGTTGTACGAGCAGTTCACAGATTGCTGCCCTATGAAGCCCGCGGCTTGATGCGACAGGAAAGCTCCAGAATCCTCCTTTGAACGGATGAAGCTCACGTTCAGGTTGCATAGATCCAATACCGTGTCACCGGATTGCCTGAAACTCTTCGCTCCGCTGCCGCGGAGGGTCAACCTATTGGCGAATCTCCATCGAACTGGCAAGGACTGTTCTGCAGCGGTTGCAGCCGGTCATGCTCGCATCACGACTGACCAATATCGGCGATATAGCGGCCGTACGCAAAGTTCGATAGCTGCAGTTGCGTGAAGCCTCAAGCAAACCAGGAAAAGCTGATCGATGCGTTAAAAGTCCAGAGGTCGCGGGAATGGGAATACCAACGTGAAGCGCGTTTTCCCCTGAGAGGAGTGAGCCGATACAGTCCCACCATGTGCTTCGACGATGGCTTTGGTAATGGAGAGTCCTAAACCTGCGCCATCTGATCCTGGATGTGTTCTGGAAGGATCGGCACGATAGAAGCGGTCGAACAATCGAGAGAGATCCTTGGTTTCAATCTCTTTGCCTGTATTTTCAACAGTCACTGTGATCGCGTCTTCATCTCTCGAAACGTAAATCTGAACATCTCCCTTGTCGGGTGTATGTCGTATCGCATTGGAGAGCAAGTTACTTACCGCGCGACGGAACATCAGTCGATCACCCTGAATTTCACCATCGCCATGCGCACGCAAATCGATTCCTTTTTCCTCGGCGACTGCTTCATAGAACTCTAAAAGCGCCTGCACCTCGGCCGCAGCGGAAAACCACTCCTTGTGGGGCAGATCGACCCCGCGTTCCGTCTTGGCGAGAAACAACATGTCGGCCACCATGCGGGCCAAGCGCTGTAACTCCTCCGCATTGGACGCGAGTGTGTCGCGGTAGGTATCTGCGTCTCTTTTGGCAGACAGCGTCACCTGGGTCTGCGTGAGCAGATTGCTGATCGGCGTGCGCAGTTCATGCGCCAGATCAGATGAAAAATCCGAGAGGCGCTGGAAGTCCTCTTGCAGCCGATCCAGCATATGGTTGAGCTCTCGCGCCAGATCCGCCATTTCGACAGGGACGGATTCAACGGGCATACGCCCTTCTAGCCTCTGCCCGGTGACCGTGGCGGCCCGTGTCTTCATCGCGCGCAGTGGCGCCATGCCTTGATGAGCGGCCAGCCAGCCCAGCAAGCCACTGATCAGCGTTGCAATGGCGGCATAGATCGCAAGGTTGCGCCGCAAGTCCGAAAGAAACTGCTTGTGGTGCTCAATATCGATGGCAACAAAGACATCGAGATCTGTTGCCGGTGCGCTCCCCGTGCGAGCCTGAAAATGAATCGCGTGAAATTCGCTTTCACCACTTTTCCATGCTTGGAGAGAGTAGCCGTCCGGAGATGGATGTCCCGAATGGGAGCGTTCGGGTAAATGGAAACCTGCCGATTGGAAAAGTGTGTTTCCTTGGGCGTCGTTCACAACAACATAGAGACCATGATGATGGCTCAAGGCATCTTCCAGCCGCCACTTGGCGTCCTCTGAAGAATGGGCTTGGGCCAGAATGCTCTCGATCAGGAGCTTCTTGTCTCTTAGTGCGGCACGGTCCAGTTCCTGAAAATGCCGATCTGTTGCAATCAAGAACAACAGGCCCAATCCAAGCACGACGGCAGCGGCCACCGACGTGAAAAAAGCCGTCAAGCGGCTGGTGAGTGAATAGCGGCGTAGCACTCACTGCTCCTCGGGCGCTTCCAGAACGTAGCCCATGCCACGTACCGTTTGGATCAGTTTGACCTCCTGCCCTTCGTCGATTTTGATGCGCAGGCGGCGCATGGCGACCTCGATCACATTGGTGTCGCTGTCGAAATTCATGTCCCACACCTGCGAGGCAATCAATGAACGCGGCAACACTTCGCCGCTGCGCCGCATCAATAACTCCAGAAGGCCGAACTCCTTGGCGGTCAGGTCGATGCGTTTGCCGGCGCGGGTGACACGGCGCCGAAGCAAGTCCAGTTCCAAATCTGCCACGCGCAGCGTCGTGCTCTCCGTTCCGCTGCGCCCGCGCCGCAGGATGGTTCGCACGCGCGCCAACAGTTCGGCGAACGAGAACGGTTTGACCAGATAGTCATCGGCGCCCAGCTCCAAACCCTTCACCCGGTCCTCTACTTGGTCTCTGGCGGTGAGAAACATTGCGGGCATCTGCAATCCATGCTGTCGCATCGACTGCAAAATTTGCCAGCCGCTGAGTCCGGGCAACATGACATCGAGGATCACCAGGTCGTACTTTCCCTGCAGCGCCAAGTGCAGGCCATCGATGCCGTTGGACGCCAGATCAACGACGAAGCCGGCCTCGCCAAGGCCTTGGCACAGGTACTCCCCGGTCTTGGGTTCGTCCTCAACGATCAGTATCCTCACAGTCGCCCTCCACTCGGTTGCGTGTCGATAGTTTGACCAGGTTTTCTGCATCTGACATGTAGATAACAAAGATGTAATTTGGCGCACAGCTTTGTGTCAGGGACATCTCTCAAGAATCTCGCCTATGAACACAGAGATGCACCGTGGGTTGTCCGGGCGGCGCCCCACCTCTCTACGCCGGCCGGTTGCGAAGCTCCCTTGGATGCTTGCATGGGTGGCCGCGGCTGTATCGGCGCAGCCCTCTTCGACCGACCCAGCTCACACATTGGATTCAGTGTCCAGGGAGCTGGAATACGTTTCCGAGCTCGGTAAATACCAGCCCTATGCCGACCCGCCCCTGCGGTCCTGGCGCGAGGCAAACGATCAAGTCGGGCGAATTGGGGGCTGGCGTTCCTACGCCAAGGAAGCGGCTGCGCACAGATCCAATGAAGAGCCGACGCCCACGAACTCCCGTTCCGACTCCAGTGAAAAGGGGCAGCCGTGATGTGGATTCGGTTCCTGGAGCACAGAGCAATCTTGGCTGGCTCAGCGATTGCAGTTCTCTCTGGCTGCGCCAGCATTGGCCCTGAACAGAGCATTGAGCGAGTGAACAATGACGTATCGGCTTTCGTCGATGGCCAACTGGTGCTGGCTCGCAGTGCGGAGCAACGTCAACAGCGCGCTGAAGCCGCCCACAAGCTCCTATTGGCTCCCCTTGATCAAAAGGAGGCGGTCGGTTTGGCCTTGGTGAACAGCCAGGCATTGCAGGCATTGCTGGCTCAAGGATGGGGCCAGTCCGCCGAGGCAGTGCAGTCAGGGCGGATCGCCAACCCTGTGTTTGGCTTCGAGCGCATGGTTGCGGGTGACGAGCTGGAGGTAGGACGGGCGCTGTCCTTCGGTCTGCTCGACCTGATGACTCTTCCCGCGCGTCAGCAGATTGCATCCACGCGACTGGAGCAGGCACGGTTGCGCTTGGCCGGTGAAGTCGTGGACCACATCACCCGTGTTCGACAGGCGTGGGTGCGGGCGGTCGCCGCGCGGCAAATTTACCAATATGCCCAGCAGGTGTTTCAAAGTGCGGAAGCCAGTGCCGAATTGGCCCGTCGGATGCAATCCGTAGGTAACTTCAGCCGCCTCAGCCGCGCCCGTGAGCAGGTTTTTTACGCTGATGCGGCCACGCGCCTGGCCACAGCAAGGCACGAGGCCATTTCCAGCCGAGAAGAGTTGATCCGCTTGCTCGGTCTGGATGCATCGCAAGCGCAATTGCTTCAGCTTCCCGATCGGTTGCCCGATCTGCCACGGCAAGCGCTGGAACCGCAGGCGGTCGGTGCCTTGGCCACCCGGGCGCGCTTGGATATCCGGCTGGCCCAAAGTGCTCTGGATGCCGCTGGCAAGGCGCAGCGCCTGAATGTCGTCACCAGCATGACGGACATCGAAATGGTGGTCCGCCGTGATACCCAGTTCGACAATGCGGCAGGTGCCCGTTCCAATTCCCGTGGTTATGAAATTGGTATCCGCCTGCCTCTCTTTGATTGGGGAGGCATGCAGCGCGATGCCTGGAATGCACGAACGCTGGCGGCCGCCAACCAGCTTGAAGCGACGGTGCGCTCGGCGGCCTCGAATTTGCGAGAGAACTATTCGGCCTACAGAACCGCGTTCGATATCGCCCGCCATCACCGAGACGAGGTCATTCCATTGCGCAAACTGATTTCAGAGGAAAACCAGCTTCGCTACAACGGAATGATCATTGGCGTGTTCGAGTTGCTGGCCGATGCACGCGAGCAGATCAATACCGTCATGGCGGCAATCAATGCGGAGCAGCAGTTCTGGCTGGCGGACGCGGCACTTCAGGCCGCGCTGATCGGCCGCCCCGCCAACGTCTCGCTATCTGCAGCTCCCCCCGCAGCCAGCGGCGGTGGCGAAGCCCACTGAGCACCAGGTGCAAGCAATGACATCCAGAAGAGATTTTTTCAGGTTTGCCGGTATCGCGGGTGGAGCTGTCGCAGCCAGCGCGGTCAGCCGCGTGGCCATGGCGGGATTGCCAGAGCCAGTCATCCAGGGCTCGGCGCAGACCATGGCCCCATTGGTGCCCAATACCGGCCGCCCCTACAACCCTGTCGTGACCTTGAACGGATGGACGCTGCCTTGGAGGATGAACCAGGGCGTCAAGGAATTCCACCTGGTCGCCGAACCCGTGGTGCGCGAGATGGCGCCGGGCTTCAAGGCCCATCTGTGGGGCTACAACGGCCAAAGCCCGGGGCCCACCATCGAGGTGGTGGAGGGTGACCGGGTGCGAATCTTCGTCACCAACAAGCTGCCCGAGCACACCAGCATCCACTGGCACGGACAGCGCCTGCCCAGTGGCATGGATGGCGTGGCCGGCTTGACCCAACCTGCAATCCAGCCAGGAAAGACGTTCGTGTACGAGTTCGTGGCGAGGCGTCCAGGGACCTTCATGTACCACCCCCATGCGGATGAAATGACGCAGATGGCCATGGGGATGATGGGTTTCTGGGTCACCCATCCCAAGTCCAGGCACCCGCTGATCGACGAGGTGCAGCGGGACTTTTGCTTCTTGCTCAATGCCTTCGACATCGACCCCGGCAGCTACACGCCCAAGACGATGACCATGCTGGACTTCAATCTCTGGGCCTGGAACAGCCGCATTTTTCCCGGCATTGAATCGCTCAATGTGCGCTTGAACGACAAGGTGCGCATCCGCATCGGCAATCTGACGATGACAAACCATCCCATTCATGTCCACGGTCATGAATTCGTGGTGACAGGCACCGATGGGGGCCCTACGCCGAAAGGCGCGCGTTGGCCTGAGGTAACGACGGATATCGCCGTCGGCCAGATGCGCCAGATCGAGTTCGTCGCCGATGAGGAGGGCGACTGGGCATTCCATTGCCACAAGAGCCACCACACCATGAACGCGATGGGCCACGATGTTCCGAACCTGATCGGAGTGGACCACCGTGGAGTGGTAGGAAAGATCTCCAGCCTGATCCCGGACTACATGGTGATGGGCGAGCGTGGCATGGCGGACATGACCGAGATGGAGATGCCGATCCCCGACAACACCGTACCGATGATGACCGGCGAAGGCCCCTTTGGCTCCGTCGAAATGGGAGGCATGTTCAGCGTGTTGAAGGTACGCCGAGATCAAAAGCCTGGCGACTACAAGAACCCAGGCTGGTTCCAACACCCAGAAGGCACGGTCGCCCACGAGTACCAAGGCCCCATGACCGAACCCGCACGGTTCAAGGCCGAAGGCGGGCAGTCCATGCGCCGAATCCAAGAATCCAACAAGCCCGCCGAGGTCCAGGTGCGCAAGCCCACTTCGCACCATGGTCACTAGCAAACCACCTCTAGATGGATGAATCCGATGAAAAGCACAGGCAACACAACTCCCAAAATCATCGCGCTGCTGATGTGTGCCGTCACTGGACTGGCCTACGCAAGTGGCAGCCATTCCGGCGGACACGGACACGGCACCGATGAAACCGCGATCGGTAAACCCGGTGCGGCCGGGAAAGTCACCCGCACGATCACGATCAACATGAGCGACGACATGCGGTACACGCCTTCCGCGATCCAGGTCAAAAAGAACGAAACCGTGCGTTTCATCGTCAAGAACAAAGGCCAGGTCAAGCACGAGCTGAGCCTGGGCACCGAGAAGGACTTGCTTGAACATCTGGAAGCGATGAAGAAGTACCCCGACATGGAGCACGACGAACCAGGAAAGGTGACGCTTGCCCCCGGAAAGCAAGGGGAGATCGTTTGGCAATTCACGAAGCCTGGGGTTGTGAACTTCGCATGTTTGATGCCTGGTCACTACGAGGCCGGCATGAAGGGCTTGATCAAGGTGGCCCAGAAGTAAGGCTCTCCAAACAGAAGGAACCATCCATGCGAGAAATGAATTCCACCTCAAGGTCCACGCGCCGCGTGTTCCTGCTGGGCATGCTGGCCCTGGGCGCTGCCTCCATGCCTGCCCTTGCAGCCACCCAAGCGATTGCCATGCGGGTCTGGAAGGATCCGAACTGCGGCTGCTGCAAGGACTGGATCGCGCACATGGAACAGAGCGGCTTTAGCGCCAGCGTGGCCGACGAGGGCAACAACGCGGCACGCGCCCGGCTGGGGGTGGCACAGAAGTTTGCGTCCTGCCATACCGCGCTGGTGCAGGGCTATGTCATCGAAGGCCATGTGCCTGTTGCCGACATCCAGCGCCTTCTGAAGGAAAAGCCCAAGGCCTTGGGCCTGGCCGTGCCAGGCATGCCAATCGGTTCGCCGGGCATGGATGGGCCAGCCTACGGCGGGCGCCGGGATGCTTACCAGGTGCTGCTGATCCAGAAGGACGGGTCGGCGCAAGTTTTCACATCGTACGCAGGAAAAGCATGAACCTCTTTACACACCTCCTCGTTGCCTCGGCCTTCGCCGCAGGCGCCTTGCTGCCCATCAGCAGCTTCGCACAGGCCGCCACGGAACACGACCACAGCCATGCGTCCGCGGCCTCCGCCGCATCCCTGACCGAAGGCGAGGTCAAGAAGGTGGACCAGGAGTCCTCCAAGGTCACGCTCAAGCATGGCGAAATCAAGCATCTGGACATGCCTGGCATGACCATGGTGTTCACTGTGAGGGACAAGGGTTTGTTGGCCACGGTCAAGCCGGGCGACAAGATCAAGTTCATGGCGGTGAGCGAGGGAGGAAAGCTGATCGTCACCGACATTCAGCCGTCCCGTTAAGAACACGCTGCATTCGCGTGCCATCGCCGCGCGCTCCACCCTTCCAGGGATGGCCACGGTAATTTCAACCAGGACAGGAGAGAACCATGATCCATATTCGCAACACCCTGATCGGCATCTGCGTGGCAACGGCATCGCTGGGCGTTTTCGCCCAAGGCACCGATGAGCACAAGGAACACCATCCGGAAGGCGCGGCGCCCGCTGCGGCTGCCACGAAGGCCCCGGGTAAATCCATGGGCGCAGAAAAGATGGCTGCCATGGACCAGCGCATGAAGGACATGCAGGCGATGCACGAAAAAATGATGTCCGCCAAGACGCCCGAAGAGCGTCAGGCACTGATGGCCGAGCACATGAAGATGATGCAGGACGGCATGGCCATGATGAAGCAGATGGGCGGCATGTCCAAGATGGGTGGCATGCAGGGAGGCAAAGGCATGAGCGGCATGTCCGAGCGTCAGCAAATGATGGAGAAGCGCATGGACATGATGGAGTCCATGATGCAGATGATGATGGATCGCATGCAGTCATCAATGCCGCCTGCTACCAAGTAAGAGGGCGATCATGAGCCACCACCACCATGCCCCTCGGCCACCCGGACCAGGCAGCCCGCAAAGTGGCGGCTTCTGGCGCTCACGCTATGCCATCGGCCTCCTGGTGATCGGCGCGGTGGCTGGCTACTTTCTGTGGACGGAGCACCGAGCCCATCTGACGCAATGGTGGCCCTACGCGATCTTGCTGCTTTGCCCGCTGATGCACGTTTTCATGCACGGCGGACATGGCGGACATGGAGGCAGCGTGGACTCGGATTCCCCTCGGCAGGATGAAAACTCTCACAGGAGTTAGGCATCATGGAACACACAGGACCCGCATATGGCCTCTGGCTGCTGGTGGTGATGAACATCGCGGTGTTCGTCATGTTCGCCTTCAGCTTTTTCAAGCCGGCCAACGCGCGTGACTGGCGCAGTTTCAGCGCCTTCACGGCATTCATCGCCGCGCTGTTTGTCGAGATGTACGGCTTCCCGCTGACCATCTATTTCCTTTCGGGCTGGCTGGGGCAGAAATTTCCCTCCGTGGATCTTCTGGGCCATGACGCGGGGCATTTGCTGGAGCTGCTGTTCGGTTGGGGGGGCGATCCGCATTTCGGCCCATTCCACATCCTCAGCTATGTGTTCATTGGAGGCGGCTTCTGGTTGCTGGCAGAAGCGTGGCCGGTGCTGTATGCGGCTCAGCGTGCAGGCCAATTGGCACGGACTGGCCCTTACGCGCGTCTGCGCCACCCGCAGTACATCGGCTTCGTGTTGATCATGCTGGGCTTCCTGCTGCAATGGCCGACCTTGCTGACATTGCTGATGTTTCCCGTCTTGCTGGTGATGTATGGCCGATTGTCCTTGGCGGAGGAGCGTGAGAGCGCGATGCGCTTCGGCAAGGACTGGCAAGACTATGCAAGCCAAGTCCCGCGCTTTTTTCCCCGGCTGGGGTAGAGAATTCTGGCCGCCGGTTTCTCTTCTTTCTCGGAGGTGTCCATGAGTGCAGTTCCTCCATCCTTGGGTGCCAAGGCTCGTCATACGGTCCTTGCGGCGCATTCGCACGGCAACCGTGGATGTGGGAAGGCCTGAGTTGCCCATGCGCTCGAACACGGTGAACCTGGCCTTGGGCGGATTGCTAGCCGTGCTCCTGGCTGCGGCAGGTTGGTATGCGTTGAGCGCCAAAGGTGCCTGGACTGCCGCGCCAGAACCCTATGCGCTTCGTCCCGATGACCCACAGACGGTGCAAGCTGGTGCTCGCATCTATGCACAGCATTGCGCAGCCTGCCACGGAGTCCGTGGCCAGGGGCAAGCGAACTGGCGCGAACACGGACCGAACGGCCTGCTGCCGGCGCCGCCACACGATGAAAGCGGGCACACCTGGCACCACCCTGATGCACAGCTTTTCGCCATCACCAAGCATGGCTTGGCCCAACTGATCCGGCAGCCTGACTACCGTACCGACATGCCTGTCTATGACGGTGTGTTGAGCGACGTGGAGATAGTGGCCGTGCTTTCATGGATCAAGGCGCAGTGGCCACAGGAAATCCGCGCGCGCCATGACCAGCTCAATGATCAATTTCGCAAATCGTCTGAGCGCTGAAGTGCTCCTTCAAGACAAGCCTGCCGCCGAGGCAGCAGGCCTGAAGGACGCAAGATGGCGATCAGTTGGTGTAGAGCTTTTTCATTTGCTCGCGCTCGTTGCTGGGCTGGTTGCGCAGTTCCTGGGCGACCTGCTGCCGGGACTTGCCGCCAGAGGTTGCCGCATCGGATTGCAGTGCCACTTGGGGCGTCACCGCATCGCCGTGCAGCATCTGGTCATGAACCTTCGGATCCAGGGTGCGTTTGGCCGTGTTTTGTCCAATGTGCTCGGGCGTGATGTGAACCACATCACCATTCCCTTGATGCCAAGCAGAGGTTGCTTGGGCCATGCCGGACAGAGCCATGAGGGCAACGGTGAGCGAGAAAGAAATGGTCTTTGCAATCATCTTGAAGTCCTTGTCTATGGGTTGGGGCGGGATGTCCTGCCTGTGCAAAAGGCACGGACAGACTGTATGAATCCGCGACCAACAAAACGATGACCTGCAAATTACGTTTCCTTCATTTCGCTGGCCGCGCGAGGCATTTCCTCAGCCCGACCTGACCCCGCGACCGGTGCCCGTTGTCACCTTGGAGTTGAACCTGGAGCCACAGACCATGCCAGCAAGCACAGCGCTCATCTACCACTGCCCCATGCATCCTGAAATTCGGCAGGACCACCCGGGGCGCTGCCCCAAGTGCCAGATGCTTCTGGTGCCAGAGGGGGCGCCGATCCAAGGCCATCAGCATGGTCATCACCACGGCCACGTCCATGGTGAATCGCCGGCGCCGCACGCCGCATCGGCGCATGTCCATGCGCCCATCGAGCCACCGCAAGCGCCGGCTGGAACGGTCTACACCTGCCCCATGCATCCCGAAGTGCGGCAGGACCATCCTGGCAATTGCCCCAAGTGCGGGATGACGCTCGAACCCATCATTCCCCTCGACGCGGAAGACAACCATGAGCTGCGCGATTTTCAGCGGCGCTTCTGGTGGACATTGCCACTCACGGTGAGCGTGACCGTCCTGGCGATGTTCGGGCACCGTCTCGGATGGTTTGACATGAGGGTACAAACCTGGGTGGAGTTGGTGCTGTCGCTGCCTGTCGTGGCGTGGACGGGCGGGCCATTCTTTGTCCGTGGCTGGCATTCACTTGTCCAGCGCAGTCCCAACATGTGGACCTTGATCGGTTTGGGGACGGGCGCGGCCTTCCTCTACAGCCTGGTCGCCACGGCAGCGCCCGGCGTGTTCCCGGACTCGTTCGTTTCCATGGGCCGCGTGGCGGTCTATTTCGAGGCGGCCGTGGTCATCATCTCGTTGACCATGCTAGGCCAGATCATCGAACTCAAGGCCCGTTCACAGACCTCCGCCGCGATCAAGGCACTGCTCGGCCTGGCACCCAAAACTGCGCGTCGCATCAATACCGACGGCAGCGAGGAAGACGTGCCGCTGGCCCATGTGCATGTCGGCGATCTGCTGCGCATCCGTCCCGGCGAGAAGGTGCCTGTCGATGGCGTGGTAACCGAGGGCCACAGCGCCGTGGACGAATCCATGCTGACGGGCGAGCCCGTGCCCGTGACCAAGCGCATCGGCGACAAGGTGATCGGCGCCACGCTGAACACCAGCGGCGCCCTGGTGATGCGCTCCGAGAAGGTGGGCGCGGCCACCATGCTGTCGCAGATCGTGCAGATGGTGGCCAACGCCCAGCGCTCCAAGGCCCCCATGCAGCGCATGGCCGACGTGGTGGCCGGCAAGTTCGTGGTGGTGGTGGTGCTGATCGCGTTGGCCACCTTCCTGGTCTGGGGTCTGTTCGGGCCCGAGCCGAGCTGGGTCTTTGGCCTGATCAACGCGGTGGCGGTGCTCATCATCGCCTGCCCCTGTGCCCTCGGCCTGGCCACGCCCATGTCGGTGATGGTGGCCACCGGCCGCGCCGCCACCCAGGGCGTGTTGTTCCGGGACGCCGGCGCCATCGAGAAGATGCGTGAGGTAGACACCTTGATCGTGGACAAGACCGGCACGCTGACCGAGGGCAAGCCCGCGTTCGACACGGCCGTGGCGGCCACGGGCTACACGCACGACGAGGTGCTGCGCCTAGCCGCCAGCCTGGACCAGGGCAGCGAGCACCCGCTGGCCGACGCCATCGTCAGCGCCGCGCGCGCCAAGGGGCTGGAGCTGGTCAAGCCCGCTGATTTTGAATCCGGCAGCGGCATCGGCGTGCGCGGCACGGTCGAGGGCCGGCGCCTGGTCCTGGGCAACACCGCCTTGATGCAGCAAGAGGGCGTGGCCATCGATGCGCTCAAGGCCGACGGAGAGCGGCTGCGCGGCGACGGCGCCAGCGTGATGCACCTGGCCGTGGACGGGCAGCTGGCCGGCATTCTGGCCGTGACCGACCCCATCAAGACCACCACGCCGGATGCGATCCGGACGCTGCATGCCAGCGGCCTGCGCATCGTGATGGCGACCGGCGACGGCCTGACCACGGCCAAGGCCGTGGGGGCCAGGCTCGGCATCGACGAAGTGCATGGAGAGGTCAAGCCAGCCGACAAGCTGGAGCTTGTGGACAGGCTTCAGAGAAGCGGCCATATCGTTGCCATGGCCGGCGATGGCATCAACGATGCCCCCGCGTTGGCCAAGGCCGACGTCGGCGTGGCCATGGGCACCGGCACCGACGTGGCCATGAACAGCGGCCAGGTCACGCTGGTCAAGGGCGACTTGCGCGGTATCACGGCGGCACGGGATATTTCCATCAACACCGTCCGGAACATGCGCCAAAACCTGCTCTTCGCTTTTGTCTACAACGGTCTTGGAGTGCCCATCGCTGCTGGCGTGCTGTATCCGTTCACTGGGTGGCTGCTGTCACCATTGATTGCGGCATTGGCGATGAGCCTCAGTTCGGCTTCGGTGATTTTCAATGCGCTGCGACTGCGCCGTGGCCATTGATGGTGCAGGTGCCTCTCCGCAAAAACCATGAATGTCCCTCTTCTCGAATCCGTGCTGACCTGCCCGCACTGCGGCTTCTCACGGCAGGAATCGATGCCCACGAATGCCTGCCAGTATTTCTACGAATGCCGCCAGTGCAAGGCACTTCTGCGACCTCGCCCGGGGGATTGCTGCGTGTTTTGCTCGTTCGGATCCATGCCTTGCCCGCCGGTACAGCTGCAGCGCAGTTGCTGCAGTTAGCCGTCAGCCGCAGATAACAGAAAAGTAATCTGAGGCTCATCCTTCTATCAGGCCAGCCTGTCGAGAATGGCCGCATGGGATGGCGCTCCTGATCCGACGCGCCGGCAAGAACACTGAGGGAATCAACACCATGGATTCGACCTACCATCGGTTCACCGAGCTATTTCAACAACTGGGGCTGGCCTCTGACACCCGGAGCATCCAGGAATTCCTGGCGCGCCACAGCCCACTCCACCCATCCATCCGGCTGGAAAACGCCCCTTTCTGGAGCGAAGCGCAATCGTCCTTGCTGCGGGATGAAATATTGCTGGATGCCGATTGGGCGGAGATCGTGGATCAATTGAACACTGCCTTGCGTGGATCGGAAGGTAAGTGATGCCCAGGATCCGCTTGAGACTCTCCGTCGGCGCAGCTCTGCTGGCACTCGTTTTCACCCAGGCCGGTTTCAGCCAGGAGGTGCGGCTCGGTGCCCATCTGGAAGGGCTGTTGGTTGCGGCGCGGGAGGGCAATCCAGAGTTCGCCGGCATGCAGTTCGAAGCCGATGCCGCCGCAGAGCGGGTGCTGCCCGCCGGGGCCTTGCCCGACCCCAAGTTCGGCATGGAGCTGCGCGACATCACCCGGATGGGCGAGCGCAATCCGACACTGCTGCCAGGGCGGGTCGGCAGCACACGCTACATCTTCACGCAGGAGCTGCCATGGTTCGGGAAACGGGGCCTCAAGCGTGAAGCCGCTGAACTGCAGGCAGAGGCAGCGCGGGGACGGGTGGCGGGTACCTGGAGCGAATTGGCCGCCAAGATCAAGACGGCCTACGCTCAGCTTTACTACCTTGACCAGAATGAACGGCTCACCCGGGAGATCCTGGATCTGATGGCACGCCTGGAGAAGGTGGCCCAGGTGCGCTATGCCAGCGGACTGGCGGCGCAGCAGGACGTGATCCGCGCGCAGCTGGAGCAGACCAGCATGCGCAATGAATTGATCGCACTTGAAGCGGAACGCAGCCAGCTGCAGGCGCGGTTGAAAGCGCTCGTGGGGCGTCCCGCCAGCGAGACTTTGGCCACGCCGGAGCGCATTCGCACGCTTCCTGCGTCCGAGAGCATGCGCTTCGATGTCCTGGAGCAGCGTGCGCGGGCCAGTAATCCGCTGTTGAGAACCGAGGAATCGCAGATCCTCGCCGCCGAAAAGAACCGCGAACTCACCTACAAGAACCGCTATCCGGACTTCATGGTGGGGCTCTCGCCCATCCAGTACGGCAAGTCGATCCGCGAATGGGAACTGATGGTCGAGGTCACCATTCCGCTGCAGCAGGATACCCGGCGCGCGCAGGAGCGAGAGGCGCAGGCCATGCTGGAGGCCGCGCGCTCGCGCCGCGAAGTCGCCACCAACCAGGTGCTCGCCGATCTATACGAAAGCGTCGCTGGCCTGGAGGCAGCGCGCCGCACGCTGGCATTGACCACGGAGAGCCTGCTGCCCCAGTCGGAACTGACCTATCGGTCCGCATTGGCAGGCTATGAATCCGGCAAGGTGGACTTCGCCACGCTGCTGGATGCCCAGAGGCAGATACGCCAGGCCAAGCTCAACCAGGTCAAGGCAGGTGTGGCCGCGCAAACGCGGCTGGCAGACATCGAGCGCATCGTTGGAGAAGAACTATGACAACAAATCTCAAGGTAGGCGCGCTCGTGCTGGCGGTCACGGCATTGGCCGCGGGCGGCGGCTACTGGTACGGCCAGCGGCAATCCGCCGCGCAAGGGTCGGCGCAAGCGGTTTCGACAGTGGGTTCGGCAAGCGACAAAAAGGAGCGCAAGGTTCTGTATTACCGCAATCCGATGGGGTTGCCGGATACCTCACCCACGCCCAAGAAGGACCCGATGGGGATGGACTACATCGCGGTCTATGAAGGCGAGCAAGAGCCGGACGCTGGGAGCACCAATCAGATCAAGATCAGCACCGACAAGGTCCAGAAGCTCGGGGTTCGTGTCGAGGCCGCCAGTTTGCGCTCCCTGGACAAGATGGTGCGCGCCGCAGGCCGCGTGGAACCCGACGAGCGCCTGACCTACGCCATCACGCCCAAGTTCGAAGGCTACGTCGAACGCCTGCATGTCAATGCCACCGGACAGGGCGTGGGCAAGGGCCAGCCCTTGTTCGAGGTCTACAGCCCGGAGCTGGTGTCGGCGCAGCGCGAATACGCCATCGCCGCCCAGGGGGTCGATGCCTTGAAAGGCGCCAGCGAGGAAACGCAGAACGGCATGCGCCAGCTCGCCGAATCCAGCCTGACGCGCCTGCGCAACTGGGATATTTCGGACGAACAGGTGAAGGCGCTGGCTCAGTCGAGCGCGGCGCGCCGCACGCTCACGTTCCGCTCGCCGGTGGCGGGTATCGTGACCGAAAAGAAGGCCGTGCAAGGCATGCGCTTCATGCCGGGCGACGCGCTCTACCAGGTCACCAATCTATCGTCCGTGTGGGTGATCGCCGATGTGTTCGAGCAGGACATCGGCCTGGTCAAGCCCGGCACGAAGGCATCGGTTCGCATCAATGCCTACCCCGACAAGGTGTTCACCGGCTCCATCACCTACGTCTATCCCACACTCACGGCGGAAACCCGCACCGTGCCCGTGCGGGTTGAATTGGCCAATCCAGGCGGACTGCTGAAACCGGGCATGTTTGCCCAGGTGGAACTGCCCGCCACCTCCAAGGGGGCCGTCCTGACGGTGCCGACGTCGGCCGTCATCGACAGCGGCACGCGCCAGATCGTGCTGGTGCAACTCCAGGAGGGCCGTTTCGAGCCCCGTGACGTGAAGGTCGGTGCCCGCAGCGAGGACCGCATCGAAATCATCGAGGGCGTGCGGGATGGCGAGATGGTGGTGGTGGCCGCCAACTTCCTCATCGATGCGGAAAGCAATCTCAAGGCTGCCGTCGGGAGCCTGGGACATGCAGGACACGGTGCGCAAATCCCCACGGAGGGTTCCACCAGTACCAAGGCCGTCACCGGCGTGGGCCACCAGGCCGAAGGCACGGTGGAGGAGGTTGACACCAAAACCTCCACGGTCACCCTGGCGCATGGCCCGGTGGCCAGCCTCAAATGGCCGGCCATGTCCATGGAGTTCAAGGTGGCGAACAGTGCCTTGCTGAAGGACCTTCAACCGGGCGCGGCGGTGGCGTTCGAATTCGTCGAACGCGGCCAGGGCGAGTGGGTGATCACCGCCGCCAAGCCCCGGGGCAAAACCACGGCCAATCCGCACGCCGGCCACAACTGATCCTCGGGAGACACCATGCTTGCGAAGATCATTGACTGGTCGGGGAGAAACCGTTTCCTGGTGCTGTTGGCGACCCTGTTCGTCGTCGTGGGTGGGGTCTATGCCGTGCTCAAGACGCCGCTGGACGCGCTGCCGGACCTGTCGGACGTACAGGTCATTGTCTACACCGAATACCCGGGCCAGGCCCCGCAGGTGGTCGAGGACCAGGTCACGTACCCGCTGACCACTTCCATGCTGTCGGTTCCCAAGTCGAAGGTGGTGCGCGGCTTTTCCTTCTTCGGCGCCTCGTTCGTCTACATCATTTTTGAGGACGGCACCGACATCTATTGGGCGCGCTCGCGCGTGCTCGAATACCTCAACTTCGCCGCCGGGCGCATGCCTAAGGGCGTGACGCCGCAGATCGGGCCAGACGCCACCGGCGTGGGCTGGGTCTACCAGTATGCGCTGCTGGCCAAGGACAAGACCCTGGCCGAGCTGCGCACGCTGCAGGATTGGTACCTGCGCTACCAGCTCACCAAGGCCCATGGCGTGGCCGAGGTGGCATCCATCGGCGGCTTCGTGCAGACCTACCAGATTACCGTCGATCCGGTGAAGCTGCGCGCCTACGGTATTCCCTTGGCCAAGGTGTCGCAGGTGGTGCGCGACTCCAACCGCGACGTGGGCGGCCGCGTGGTGGAGATGGCCGAGACCGAGTACATGGTGCGCGGCAAGGGCTACCTGCGCGGCGTTGGCGACATCGAGAACCTGGTGGTCAAGGCCGACAAGGGCACGCCGGTTCTCATCCGTGACATCGCCCGCGTGGAGTTGGTGCCCGACGAGCGCCGGGGTCTGACGGAGCTCAATGGCGAGGGCGAGGTGGTCTCGGGCATTGCCATGGCGCGCTACGGCCAGAACGCGCTGGAAGTGATTCACAACCTGAAGGAGAAGATCGCCGAGGTTTCGACCGGCCTGCCGCAGGGCGTCACCATCGAGGCGGTATACGACCGCTCCGACCTGATTCACCGCGCGATTGAAACGCTCAAGCGCACACTGATCGAAGAAAGCCTGATCGTCGCGCTGGTCTGCGTGGTCTTCCTGATGCATGTGCGCTCAGCCTTGGTGGCGATCCTGATGCTCCCCGTGGGGGTGCTGATCGCCTTCATCTGCATGCGCCTGCTGGGCATGAACTCCAACCTGATGAGCCTGGGTGGCATCGCCATTGCCATCGGTGCCATGGTGGACGCGGCCATCGTCATGATCGAGAACGCCCACAAGCACCTGGAGCGCCTGCCCGAGGAGCACACCAACACCGATCGCGTGGAAGCCATGATTGCCGCCTGCAAGGAGGTGGGCCCGGCTTTGTTCTTCTCGCTGCTCATCATCACCGTGTCCTTCCTGCCGGTGTTCACGCTGGAGTCGCAGGAAGGCCGCCTGTTCTCGCCACTGGCCTATACCAAAACCTTTGCCATGGCAGGTGCCGCGCTACTGTCGGTGACGCTGGTGCCCGTGCTGATGATGCTGTTCATCCGGGGGCGCATCATGCCGGAGGCACGCAACCCGGTGAACCGGTTCCTCATCTGGATCTACCGTCCCATCATCGCCGCTGTGATGCGCTGGAAGAAACTGACGGTTGCCACGTCGATCATCGTGCTGGGCGTGTCGTTCTACCCCGCCAGCCAGCTCGGCTCGGAGTTCATGCCCACGCTCAACGAAGGCACGCTGCTGTACATGCCCGCGTCGCTGCCCGGCATGTCCATCACCAAGGCGGCCGAGCTGATGCAGACGCAGAACAAGATCATCAAGAGCTTCCCCGAGGTGGCGTCGGTGTACGGCAAAGCCGGGCGCGCCAACACGGCCACGGACCCGGCACCGACCGAGATGTTCGAAACCGTCATCAACCTCAAGCCGGAGTCCGAGTGGCGCACGGGCATGACGATCGACAAGCTGATCGCGGAGTTGGACCAGGCACTGCAGTTTCCTGGCGTGTCCAACGCCTGGACCATGCCCATCAAGGCCCGCATCGACATGCTTTCCACCGGCATCCGCACGCCCATCGGGATCAAGGTCTTCGGCAAGGACCTGGGCGAGATGGAGCGCCTGGCGCGCGAGATCGAGACCGTGGTCAAGCAGGTGCCCGGAACGACCTCGGCGTTCGCGGAACGCATCACAGGGGGCTTTTACCTCAATATTGAACCCGACCGGACGCAACTGGCGCGCTACGGCCTGGGGGTAGGAGAGCTGCAGGACGTCATTGGCACGGCCCTGGGCGGCGAAATGGTGACCACTACGGTGGAAGGCCGCGAGCGCTTTGGCGTGACGGTGCGCTACCCGCGCGAGCTGCGCGCCGACCCGCAGCAGATCGCCCGTGAAGTGCTGGTGCCCACTATGGACGGCGCCATGGTCCCGCTGGGACAGGTGGCGCGCGTGGAAGTCGCCAAGGGGGCTCCCGGCATCCGTACCGAAAACGCGCTGCTGTCGGCCTATATCTTTGTCGACATCCGGGACCGCGACATCGGCGGTTATGTGGCCGATGCGCGCAAGGCCGTGAACGAGCAAGTTCAGTTCCCGCCCGGCTACTACGCCACCTGGAGCGGCCAGTTCGAATCCATGGAGCGCGCGGTGCAGAAGATGAAGGTCGTCATCCCGGTCACCTTGCTCATCATCTTCCTGCTGCTGTACCTGAACTTCAAGCGCCTGACCGAAACCTTGATCGTCATGCTGTCGGTGCCGTTTGCCCTGGTGGGGGGCATCTGGCTTATGTGGTGGCTGGGCTACAACATGTCGGTGGCTGTCGCGGTGGGCTTCATCGCACTGGCCGGGGTGGCAGCAGAGACGGGCGTCATCATGCTGATCTACCTCGACCATGCCTGGGAAGAGATTCAGGCCCGGCGCCGATCGGAAAACAAGGAGCCTGGCGTGGCCGATCTCTACGAAGCCATCATGGAAGGCGCGGTCGAGCGGGTGCGCCCCAAGATGATGACCGTGGTCGCCATCATGGCGGGCCTGCTGCCCATCCTGTGGGGGACGGGCACCGGCTCGGAAGTGATGAGCCGTATCGCTGCACCGATGGTGGGCGGGATGATTTCTTCGACCGTGCTCACGCTGGCGGTGATTCCGGCGATCTACGGCCTGGTCAAACAATGGAAACTAAAAAGCGTGGTGGCCTAATTCCGTCAAATACTTGAGGCTTCTCTCATCTGTTACCTGATGGAGGGAGCATGTAGACGACGACTCTGATGGCTCCGGTCAATCTCCATGCGATTGGTGCGGGGCATGCGCGTCATGACGGACAGATCACCCGATTCGGTGCAGCGCATACCGGGTACATCGGCGATGTCTGTGTCGGACGTCGACGCCGAGCGCTGCACATTGTTCGCTAGCTGCGGGTAACAGACGGCAATCTAACGATGCTAGGGCGCATCCTGTACCTTGGCATCGAGGTTGATGATGCCCTGGAGATTTTTGAGCAAACGGAAATTTAAGGGCAGTCGCCGCAATCGATGAGACGAAAGCGCTAGCTGCCAATGACCGGCTGCTTCTGGAGCAGCCGGTCGTTCGAATCTCAACTCCGAGCGGCTGCAATCAGCCTGAAGCAGTCAGGTCTCCTGACGTACCCTGCGATCACAAAGTCACCGTGCAAAATTTTTAGTTGCCTAAAACTGTCCTCCATCTAGAGTGCGGTCGTAGGAGGAGATATGCACGCCGCAATCCACAAGACGTCAGTTCATCTTCACGAGTCATCGCTTTCAATGCGCTTTGTTGCGCGTCAAGTCGCAATGGTTGCAAGCGCTCTGGCTCTTTCCAGTGCCGCCATGGCGTTCCAGATAGCCCCCATGGGCTCGGCCTTCGAATCCAAACTGACCAACGAAACAGAAAACTCTCTGGCGACGGTTGCGGGAAGACTGGGCGTTCTGATCAAGGGCCGCGTCCATGAAGAGATCACCCAGATTGGCATGGGTTGTCCGATAGAGCCAGGCACCCTGGCTCAAGACGTCAGCTGCAGCTCCCGGGATCTGCCTTTTGCCACGCCATATGTCATCTACGGGGTGCGTTGGAACGATCTCCCCCCGTTCAAGCTTTCACCCGATGAGGGCAACTGCACCTACCTGGGCAAGTCCTGTAACGTGTCCCAGACCATCCGGTTCTCCACGCAGCCGCTTTGTTGGTACTGCCTCTTCAAGGATGCAGAGAAGAAAGCACAGACCCAGCCGATCGTTGGGTGCAGCAAGACCAAGGGTAGTCTTCACGGCAACGTGATGACCCGCTCGCATTTTGGCGACTTGCAGTTCCTACATGCCATGGCGAGTGAGGAGGGCGTACACCCTGGCGCCACCCGGGCCAAGGTGCTGGACTGGCTGGAATTCGCCTGGAAGGTGTCCTCGCGCGAAATCAAGCCCGACACCTTTCTTCGAGACCTAGACAACGCCACGCTGAAGGAGCACTTCGGATGCACCCAGTGGCGGGTCTCGGACCTCTACATCCTAGGGCGTCAGGACAAACTACTTCCCTACTTGCACCACGTGGCGTTCGGCTCTGTGCTCCATACGGTCCAAGACTCGTTTGCCGGAGCCCATGCCTCGCGGGAGAGCTCACAGCCAAGCGGAATGTGTCAGGGCACTGACCTTACTCAGCCCAGACGGATCGTGGAATTCCATACCTATGGCGCGCAGGACGGAGGCCTGCACGATGAACAAGACAGCCGGGAGGCTATGACTCGGGTTAGCGCTGCAGACCGTTGGCCGGATGCTGTGGAGGCGACGCGCACTCTGTCGCGCTTCTATGAAGACCGCGCCCGATGGGGCGAAGTCCAGCCTTACATGCAGTGCCTGTTCGAACTGGCGGACGAGCGCAATGACTCATCACCGGGAGAGGAGTACCGCCGCCGCTGAGTGTCTGGTGGGGCGGACCTGCCCACTGTTCCCGCTTACTGCTGCTTGAGCAATGCCAGCGCCTTGCGCTTGCCCAGTTTGAGCACTTCAGCAATGCGCTCCAACTGTGCGGCCCGGGGATGAACATGGCCCGTTTCCCACTTGTAGACAGATATCGAAGAAGCACCCAGCAGCTGAGCCATCTGCTTCTGCGTAATACCGAGTGCTGCGCGTTTGTCGATTAACACCTGAGCATCGAACTGGATCTGCCTTGACTTCTTGGGTGTGGTTTCTTCTGTCACGGCCTTGGCCTTGGGCGCGTCCGCTGCTTTGACCTGCCGTTGAGTGGCTTTGAGCTGGGAGGTCAGTGCCTTGACCTCGCGCTTCAGCGCTGCGATCTCCGAGCGATGGCCGGTGATCGCCTTGCGCATGCCCTGGAGTTCGGGTTTGATCTCCTTGCGAGCCATGCGAACAACTTCAGCGCGAAAGGCATTAGAAAATGTATTCATATGCCCGATGGTAACTTTGACCACTTAACGCGCACTTAGGGGCTGGTGCACAGCCGGTTGTTAGCGCCGGAGTAATACTGACCCACCCCGTCGACGTAAAACTGACCCACCTGGGAGAGGATGACGGCTTTTTTGGTGCCGTCGATGTTGACCCAGGAGGAAGCAGTGGAGATACGAGTGATGGCCCGAAGGGGCGAAGGAATCAGGGCGATTGCCAGGCAGCTGGGCTGCTCGCGCAACACAGTGCGGCGCTATTTGCGTGAGGCGCAGGCCAAGGTGTATGGACCGCGCGCAGCGCGTGCCTGCAAGCTGGACGACTACAAGGACTACCTGCTCGCTTCGGATCGAGCAAGCCAGGCCGCGCTGGATTCCGGCGCCGGTGCTGCTGCGCGAGATCCAGGAGCGCGGCTACACGGGCGGCATCAGCCAGCTGAAGGCGTGGATCGCGCCGTTCAAGAAGACCGAAATCGAGCCGGTGGTTCGCTTCGAGACCCCGCCGGGCAAGCAGATGCAGGCGGACTTCACTACCGTGCGGCGCGGGCGCGACCCGCTGCTGGCGCTGGTGGCCACGATGGGCTACAGCCGCGCCAGTTTCGTGAAGTTCACCCGAGGTGAAGATGCCGCGACGCTGTGCGCGGGGCTGCGCGAGGCGTTCGACTACTTCGGCGGCGTGCCCGAGCATGTTCTGTTCGACAACGCTAAATCGGTGGTCATCGATCGGGACGCCTACGGCGAAGGCCTGCACCGCTGGAACGATGATTTGAAGGAGTTGGCCGAGTCCTGCGGCTTCACCCCGCGGCTATGCCGGCCCTACCGGGCCAAAACCAAGGGCAAGGTCGAGCGCTTCAACTCCTACCTCAAGGGCAGCTTCGTGGTGCCGCTGGCCGCCACACTGGAGGCGGGCGGGCTGAAGCTGGACGTCGAGATTGCGAACGTGCATGTGCGTCGGTGGCTTGACGAGGTCGCCAACGCCCGTTTGCACGCCACCACCAAGGCCGTTCCGGCGGTGCGCCTGGCCGAGGAACGCGCTGTGATGTTGGCGGCGCCGGCGCTGAAGGCGACCCCGAGGATGCCCCAGCGCGTGGCCTTGCCGGTTGAAAGCCTGCAACACCCCCTGTCGGTGTACGACGAGCTGCTGGAGGTGCTGGCATGAGCTTGCAGCACCAACGCATTGCCGAGTTGTGCGAGCAGCTCAAGCTCGCTGGCCTGGGCGCGCAGTGGCCGGCGCTGGCGCAGGACGCCGTCCGCGATGAAGCCAGCTTCGCTGACTTCCTGGAGAAGCTCCTGGTCAGCGAGCTGGTCTTGCGCGACGAGCGCCGCACCACCACCTTGATGAAGCTGGCCACGATGCCCGCCGTGAAGACGCTGGAGCAGCTCGACTGGAGCTGCGCCGGTGGCGCGCCGAAGGCGCAGATCCAGGAGCTTGCGCACCTGGCGTTCGTGCAGCGCGCCGAGAACGTGGTGCTGCTGGGACCCAGCGGGGTGGGCAAGACCCACATCGCGCTGGCGTTGGGGCAGCGGGCCGTGATCGCCGGGCACAAGGTTCGATTCATCAGCGCAGCCGATCTGATGCTGCAACTGGCCGCAGCCAAGGCCCAGGGGCGGCTGAAAGAGTACTTCAACCGCGCGGTGCTGGGTCCCAAGCTGCTGATCGTCGATGAGATCGGCTACCTGCCCTTCGGGCGCGAGGAGGCCAATCTGTTCTTCAACGTGGTGGCCAAGCGCTACGAGCGTGCCAGCATGGTCCTCACAAGCAACCTGCCGTTCACTCAGTGGGCCGGCGCATTCGCCGACGACCAGACGTTAACGGCGGCGATGCTGGATCGGCTGCTGCACCACGCGCACATCGTGCAGATCAGCGGCGAGAGCTACCGGCTCAAGGACAAGCGCAAGGCCGGCCAGGCAGCAAGGAGGACCACGCCGGTGCAGTGAGCGGTGCCGCGCGCTGCCCGGCCGCTACGGGCTACGCCCTACGCGCCCGAGCAGCGCAATCGAAGGAGCCCGGGTGGGTCAGATTTACTTCGGCGATCAGGCAGGAAAGTGGGTCAGAACTAAATCGGCGTTGACAGCCGGTGTCGCATTCCTTCTTGACCCCCTCAAAAACAAAACCGCCAGAGGCCTGAGCCAATGGCGGTTTGTTCCGGCGGAGGTCGAACGAGCGGTACTTACTTCCCAGCCTTGTCCGCCTTGCGCTTGGCAGCCTTGGGATCCACCACCGCCTTGAACTTCGCACCTGCCACAAACTTCGGCACCGTGCTTGCAGGGATCTTCAGCGCAGCACCGGTCGATGGGTTCTTGCCCGTGCGGGCTGCACGCTTGGCGGACTTGAAGGTCCCAAAACCCACCAGCTGTACGGCATCACCCTTCTTGACGGCCGTCTGGATGGTGTCGATCAGCGTCTCCAGCACCGCATTGGCTGCGGCCTTGGACAGGTCATTCTTGGAAGCCAGGATTTCAACGAGTTCTGCGCGGTTCATGGATGCTCACGTGTAGAGGTTGGAAAGGAGCGATTTATACCGCCACCGCTGACACGGCCCTTGCTGCGACTCAATGCTGCAGTGCACTTCTTGGCAAAAACTCCACTCCTGTGCGCTTCACCAACTCCTGGTAGCTGATCGGCCGACCCACTGTCTCCCCCTCCCGGTTCTCCTGCCAGTGCGCCCAAGCTCTTTGGGTGGTTGCGTCGTACACCAGCTTGTACAGATAGGTCGGTACCTTCACCCCATTGGCCCCAATGCGTGGCCCCGCATCCGTGAACACTGGCCCGGTGATTACAAACACATCCCCCTTGGCCCGCTTCACATAGTGCCGCGTGTCCTGCTCGATCTTGTTCCAGGCGCCCCCGTTGTGCTGGGCAATCTGGGGAACCATGTTCGCCAGGCTGAAGCTCTGGGCCATCGCCGTCGGCGTCGGCATGTCTCCCGCAGGTGCCATGTGCCCTCGGGAGTAGCCAGAGTTCTTGTAGTCCTCCAACTCCGCACGCTCGCCACTGGGCAAGCGCGCATCTGCAAAGAAGCGCTTGGCCCGCTTCTCGTCAGCATCCTCGATGAGCCTGCGGTTCAACCGCTGGGCCACAAACACGGGTGTCTTGGTGGTCCCGGAGTGCAGCACCGCAAAGGCCTCATAGCAAAGCTCGCGCAACTGCGGCCGGGGCGTGATGGCGGGTGGCGTGCCATTCGCAAAGAACTGCGGGCATTGCGCAAACGAAGTGGGCTCGGGCGTGAGCAGCGCCGCGCTGTCGAACTGCGGAAACCGCGCCCACGAGAGATTCGGGATAGCAATGCCGGCCAGAGAGAGTACCAGCACAGCCCCCAGGCGCACACGGCCTTGCCAAGAGAACAAACGATTCACAGAAGGAGCATTCGGGTCGAACAAAACGGAGTCCGATTGGAGCACCGTTCACCTCAGCCTTTAGTCCGAATGCTCGGATCCCGCAGGGTTTTACAGCTGCTTGCAGAGATGGAGTCCACAAACAGAGAGGGCCCCCAAAGGGAGCCCGATCTGCCTGCCCGCCCCTGCGATTCAATTAATACTCCCCATGGCAGCAGCACCCGCACCGCGCGAAGTGCCACCGCCATGGAAGTCCCGCAACTGCTTTAATCCAACTCAAACAGTTGGTCTGCCAGATACGCAGGCATTCACAAGCCGCCTTGCGGGAACGCCTGCAGGTTCGTCAGTTTTGCTGAAGTCACGCTTGCCCTTGGTTTTGAAGGCTCGCCTACTCCGTAGGCGTTGGCTCGGAAAGCGACAGCTATCGCGCTAACTGGGTGCCAACGGCCCTTTTTCATCAAGCTTTGCACCCGTTGCCGATATTTCTGTGGATTTGGCGCATTCTCCTCACGCCCTTTGTGTCGCCGAGTGTCGCACCACCAACATGCAGCAACGATGTTTTGTGCGGAATCGCGCCCTTGATCCTGGCGAGCAGTTAGATGCTCAGCCGTGCAACGAAGGTACTTTTGGAATTTAGGCTTGAGTTCTTTGGGCGTGAACTCAGGCAACGCAGGTTCGATCATTGCCAAACCGCAGTAGAAACAACGGCATTGTTGGATGAGCGCGGACTGGATACGGAGTTTGGCTATCTTGTTCATTTGGCAGCAGGGGTAGTGTTGAAGCTACTCCCGTTGCCGATAGCCGGACAGGCCGGGCGCCGGGGCATCGCACCACTCGGCTATGCGCCAAGTCACCCGGACGCGGCCGGGTTCGCGTTAGCCCGGACACCCAATAATTTAATTTGCTGCGTCCAGTCGGCGCAAGTACCGGCTGTTGCACGCATGCGTCATGCTGACTCAACAGGTAACTCGACTTGCTGTGCCGGGTCCTTCACCCGGTGCACAAACAGCTCCAGCGGCGGCACTTTGATCAGCGCCTCGACCTGCTCCACGGTGCCATGCAGCCAGGTGTCCCAATCCCCCTTTTCCAGCGGCACCACCGTGCGCTTGTCCTGCTTGTCGGGCGCGCGTTTGGGGTCAGGCCGGTGCATCAGTTTCAGCACCGGCACGTCGTCACAGTTCTGCGTGATCATGGTGTAACTGGGCAGCACCTCGCCCGTGGCCGGGTCGGCCCACTCGCTCCACAGGCCCGCCAGGCCCCAGGGCTCGCAATCTGCGCGCTCAAACTGCCAGGGGATGTGTTTGCCGGTTCCCCAGTAGGGCTCCACGTACAGCTGCGCCGGAATGATGCAGCGCTGCCCCCTGCGCCAGGGGCCGCCGTAGGTCCATGACTTGGCCATGCCTTCGCGCCGGGCGTTGAAGGTGCTCAGGCGCTTGCCGTCCTTGCCGGTGGGGATGTGCGTCTTGGAGTGCGGCGGGATCATGCCCCACTGCCCCACCACCGGCTCGCGCCCTGCCCCGCCCTTGGCCCGCAGGAACGGCCCACGGTACAGCGGGCTCATCTTGTCGCGCCACTCTTCCTCGGGCACGTCACCGAAGTGCAGCACCAGCTGCTCGCGGCCCGGGACCTCGTAGTAGGTACACATAGCAACATTCTGGCAGCAGGGAGCTATACTGTAAATATGTACAGTCTTTGGAATTCCCCGCTACCTGTGCCGTACGACACGGCGGCGCAGTCGCTGGTCTTGCCTCTCTGCGGGGTGAGCGTGCGCGCGGGGTTTCCATCGCCAGCTGACGACTTCGTGGTGGAGCGGCTGGACATCATGCAGCTGCTGGTGAAGCATCCCCAGGCCACCTATTTCTGGCGCGTGCGTGGCGACTCGATGAGGGACGCGGGCATTGAGGACGGCAGCATCATCGCAGTGGACCGGGCGATCAAGCCCAAGCACAACAGCATCGTCGTGGCCATTGTGGACGGCGAATGCACCGTGAAGTATCTGCACCAGCGTGCCGGCCGGATCAAGCTGCGCGCGGCCAACCCAACCTATCCCGACATCATCCCCCGCGACAGCCAGACCATTGAGGTGTGGGGGGTGGTGAGTGGGTGCGTGAAGCTGTTTCTCACCTGATCTGATGGACGGAGGCCAGCATGTATGCGCTGGTGGATGGCAACAACTTTTACGTGAGCTGCGAGCGGGTGTTCCGCCCCGGCCTGAACGGCCGCCCGGTGGTGGTGCTGAGCAACAACGACGGCTGCGCAATTGCCCGCAGCAATGAGGCCAAGGCCCTGGGCATCAAGATGGGGGCGCCGTGGTTCCAGATACGGCACATGGAAGAGACCCACGGCCTGGTGGCCTTGAGTGCCAACTTCACCCTATACGGAGACATGAGCAATCGGATGATGAGCTTGGCGGCGGGTCTGGGGCCTTCACAGGAGATCTACAGCATCGATGAGTCGTTTGTCGGCTTGCAGGGGCTGCGGGGCGACCTGATCACACGCAGCCACGCCATCCGCGCCCGTATTCACCAGTGGGTGGGCATCCCCTGCGGCATCGGCATTGGTCACACCAAGACACTGGCGAAGCTGGCCAACCACATCGCCAAGACGGCCGAGCGCAAGCCAGGCAGCTACCCGGCCGAGTTGGCCCAGGTGTGCAACCTGACCGCCCTACCCGCTCAAGACCTGGACGACGTGCTGGCCGCCACGCTGGTGGAGGAAGTCTGGGGCGTGGGCCGCAAGATCGGTGCGCAACTGCATCAGTGTGGGGTGCATACGGTCCTGGACCTGGCCCGGCTGGACCCGGCCATGGTGCGCAGGCGCTGGAGCGTGGTGCTGGAGCGCACCGTGCGCGAGTTGCAGGGCATGCAGTGCATCGAGCTGGATGACACACCCGAGCCCAAGAGGGAGATTGCATGCACCCGGTCATTCGGCCAGGCGGTGACCGAGCTGCCACCGCTGGTGGAGGCTATGAGCGAGTTCGCCAGCCGTGCAGCCGAGAAATTGCGCAAGCAAGGCAGCTTGGCCAGCCAGCTGCTGGTGTTCTGCCACACCTCGCCGTTCCGGCCCGGCCCGCGTTTCAACAAGTCCGTGTTGGTGCCCCTTCGCCGGCCTACGGCCGACACCGGCAAGCTGGTGTGGGCGGCCGCTGCCGGCATGCGCCGCATGTTCGAGCCTGGCTACAAGATGGCCAAGGCCGGGGTGATGCTGCTGGACTTGATGCCCGGAAACGTGCTGCAAGGTGAGCTGGATCTGGAGGATGAAGACCACCGGGACCGCACCCGACTGATGGTGGCGCTGGATGCGCTCAACCAGCGCTATGGCAAGGGCACCGTGCATTCAGGTGCCACGGGCGGCACCAACAGGGGCAAGGACTGGGGGATGAAGCAGGAGAGGCGCACGCCGCAGTACACGACCCGGTGGGAGGATGTGCCGGTGGCAAGGGCCTAAGCGTGAGGGAGCTCCCGCGCTCGAGTCGGCTCTGCAGCGGTTGCGGAAGTTCATCTCAGAATGTAGATGTCTGCGCCACTGTCGAAAGCTGACAGTCGCTGGTATCAGTGATGTGGTCGTAGGTACATTGTTCACAGCCTGGCTGACCAAGCGTTGTCAAGTTCGTCGGCTTGGCACTTAAATGATTGCCTGGATTTATGCTTAGCACGATGCCTATCGTGAATCCCCACCTCATCGCCCTGCGAGAGGCCTTACTAGCCCTTCCAAGCTCCGGCACCAATGGATTCGAAGGGCTCCTTGCTACGGTGTTCGCGAAGCTCTTGGGCGTTCCATTCCGGCTTGCCAAGTCTGGCTCACAGTTTGGGGTAGACGGAAAAACATCCGACCCTGCATTCCCTGTTGCGTTCGAAGCCAAACTGTTCCGAGACAACGTGCCTTCCTCTGAAGTGCTAAACAAGATCGGGGCCCTGGCCATCCGTGATGACCCTGTCGAACTTTGGATTCTGGGAACTACTGGCATCGTCTCGAGCCAAGTTGCTGATGACCTCGAAGCGCTGGCAGCAATTCACGGTTTTGCTACTTTGATCTTGGACTGGCAGCCAGACGTGCCAAGGCTTGCAGCGGTGCTCACGCAGGCCCGTGCCGAGGTGGACGAGTTCTTGAACAGAAGCGTACCCACACCTGGATTGGCAACAAAAGCAATTGCCGAATTGCAAGCACTCTCAGGCCGTGAAGACATCGAGCACAGCGCGCATTCGGTTGTTTCCCAATTGCGTGCGGCGAGCGTTGCGACACCAATGGCTCGAGAAGCGAATCACGGGTGGCTTTTGGAAACGCTTTCGAATCGCATCAAAGCCAAGAGCCGGCTTGGCCAAGCCCTCACACCGCTCGATACGGACGAAGCCCCAGCGCTGACCCGCAGCGGATTGAGAGACGAACTGCAAACGGCGCTCGAAAATTCGGCAGAGGCTCGTCTAGTCGCCGTATTGGGAGACGAAGGAAACGGCAAATCTTGGCTCGCTATCCAAGCTTGCATCGAGTTTTCGACCGCGCCCCTGGTGGTGGTCTTCTCTCCGGAAGAGTTCGTTTCGATCCCTGAAGGCGCTAACTGGCATGTGATCCTCGCGCAGAAATTGCTCACACAGACCGGAGAGTCGGGCGCTGAAGTATCCGAAAAACGATGGTTGCGAAGATTCGAGCGTTGGCGGCATGCGGAAGCTTCCAGCTCTCCTCGGTTGCTGGTACTAATCGATGGATTGAACCAGCGCCCCACCGTCAATTGGGGACGCCATATTGACAGCCTTGTGTTGCACACGCACGAATTGGGAGGATGCACTGTGATCACGAGCCGTCCGGAGTACTTCCGGCGGCATGTCGAGTCTAGGCTGATGTCGCCCGTGACTTCGGTCATAGTGCCGCACTGGACCGCAGCGGAGCGGGACCAGATCCTCGATAGCAAGGGGGTGCTGGTCGCAAACCTACAACCAGCCGTAGCGAATTCGCTTCTCAACCCCCGCTTGCTCGGGATAGCGCTCGCGTTGCTAGACGCAGAAACGTTGGAAGGTTTGGAATCACTTAGCGTGACATGGCTGCTCTTCGAGCACCTTCGAACGCTTGACTGCGAACGATCCGACGACCACTCGGCTACAGAGTTCGCCCGCATGCTACAACTCCATGCCAAGGACATTCTTGCGCGTGTCCGTTCACAGGTCGCCGACGACCTTACCGTCTTCGAAAATCTTGCACCTGCGGCTGAGGGGCATTTTTTCCGAGGTATAGACGGTGACCCACACAGGTACACGCTCGGCGAGCAGGGATTGACGTATGCCTTGGGCCTAGCTGTCATTGAGGAACTCCGCGCGGCGGTGCGCAATCGTCGGGACGTCCAGGAAGCGCTGCAGACTGTCCTGGAACCGATCGCTGCTCTGGACCAGACTGCGGATGCCACTATTGCAGCGCTCACCATCGCATGCCTGGACCCGCAAGTTCCGGAGTCCATCAGGGTAGCTCTCCTGATCGGCTTCGCGCAGCTGCAGAACCCTGATAGCGCACAAGCTGCCTTGTTGACAGGGCTAGCGAGCCGAAATGCGCGGGTTTTCCTCGAAGCATGCGAGGTACTGTGGATGGCTCCTGTTCCCCCGCCCAACGCGGATTGGTTGGAGGACTCTCTGCAAGCCATCAAGCGTCGATCAGCCATTGAGAAGGAAGTGCAGACCTTTGTGGGCAGGTGGCTGCGCTTCTGGTGGCCCGATGTTCGTGTCGACTACAAAGTCAGCAACGCTCAAGGTTCGCCTGACGACTTACGGCGTGACGCAGAAGCAGAACGTGACCAGCGAATCCGCAGTCTGAACGATGTCGAACGCGAATACCTGTCCCGTTTGATACGCCAACAGGCAAGCCCATATCGATTGGTGCAGTTTGCTCTGCAGCTCTGCGCGGGCATGCCCCTAGAGAACCTTGCCAACAGTCTCGCCTGTGCGAGCTTCTCGATGGCGCTAACACCTACGATCTATGCGCCTCATGAAGAACTGTCCAGTCTGATCGTCTTCAATCGCCGCGATTGGTCCGCCACTCGGAATCGATTGATTAGTCACGCAAAACGATTTGAGTCACCTGGCTCTTCCGAATCGGGGCGATGGGCTGCGGTGACCCTGCTGCGTTCCACCGGTGCGCTTGCCGACTCCGCAGCAGCCCACAAACTGTTCCTCGATTTGACCAAAAATCGAGAGCAGTTCCAATCGCGGCGGCGCTTGGAGACGTACTGCGCAACGGACCCATGTGATCCGGAAAGCGGTAGTCCTAACAACATCGGAGAAACGGCGCGCAAGTATGCGGAGTTGGATGTCCGAAAGCTCAGGCTTTTCATGGGCATGACCGAGCACGATCGCTTTGCCGAGTCAGCATTACCAGGTTTGGCGCGCTTCTCACCGGATGTCGCAGTACAAAAACATCGCGAGTTTCTGGCCTCGATCCCGACCAGAAGCGGCCTATCGCTGCGCCAAGCGACATGGGCAACCCTCAACGATGCGGCGCTGGTCGATCATCAGTTGGCGGCACGCCTGTTGGCACTGGCCACCTCCATGACCCGAGAGAGTTCAGGGGTTGATGAGAAATCTTTCGGTCACGTCCAGCAAGCACTTCTGGTCGCTGCGTTTCCACACCTGTCTCCGCAAGAGCAGTTTGATGCAATCGACGCGCTCCCTGACCCAAACCACGTCTGGCTAGAGCTCTTGCAACTCGCCAAGGGAGGCTCACCGTCACAGCTGATGGACGAGGTGCGCCTGCGAGACCCGTCAGCCCTGCAGGTGGCTGTGCCTCTTGTTCTGGCCAGCCGTTTTGCCGAAGGGCCTCTTCCTGGTATTGCGGACGTTCTACCCGCCCTGCTAGATAGTCCTCACTCGCTCGTCAGGTCAGCTGCTCTCCGCTTGGCAGGCATAACGGCCGATCCGGAAAGTCTGCGGGCAGTCGTCGCCTCGAATTGGAGATCCGAGACGGCTTCGTGGTCTACCCGCGAGCGAATCACAGGGTCAGTCGCGCTCATCGAAGCAGCCAGACTGGGTGTTGTAGCCGCATGTGAAATCTATCCACGGATCGCTCCAGAAACTCTAGGTGTCGCCTGCACGCGGCTCGATGACGAATCCATAAAGGAGCTTGCCATCATGGTCGACGGGTGCGTGCGGTCAGCCTCTAGTTTTGAAGTTCCGCTTCCTCCAGTAAAGATCATCCTATCAATCAACCGGGCCAAAGATGAGATCGATGCTCGGTACAGCCTCGAAGAGGTCGGCACCGTACCGAAAAATCTTGACGACGCCCTTGAAACTCTTTCCGAAAGCGAGTCGGCGTTCTACGCGAGAGAGAGGCGGCTGAATGACGCATTTGAAGCCTTTAAGGATCAGCTTTCGCCACAGGCTGCCACGGTAGTTCTGGATGCTTTTGGTCTAGAAGAGGTTCATGCCATTTTGCGAGTGGCGCCCCAGGTGGTGAATGGCTGGGTCGCGCTCCTGCGTAACGCTTCGATGACTCGTCGGAGAGCGTTGCGTAACTTTGGTTTCTACGTAGCATGCGCGCTGACGCACGGCGAGAGTTCATCTGAGGGGTGCGAGCTATTGTCGATACTCCAGGAGGACACATCCTTCGTACAAGTGCGGCACACGCTAGCCGGCCTGCCGCTGGAAGCGGTGGCGCTATGGCGGTCGGCTGATACGGCGGAGGTCAACCAACTTCGATTCGCGCGGCTTGATGCGTGTAGAAGCGATCAAGAACTCGCCTTGGAAGCCGCGACTGCAATCTATGCCGACAAATCCGCAATCCTCAAAGCATATGTCCGTGACAGGCTCAACTCACTACTTCCAATCGACATCGCACGAGCGATCACAGTAGCGGGGTTTTCAGAAGATGCAGTGTTTGCAAGTGATGTGGCCGCGAGCATCGATGGCGACGAGGGCCTGCTCGTCACGGCGGCACGATCTGGTCGATATGCAATGGACCGGCACCAGTGGAGCAGGCACTGGTTCTACAAAATGCTGGTTGCAAAGACGGAGGCTGAGTTCTGGGCTACGTCCGTACTGTTCCTGAAGGTTGTAGATGCCCGCTTTGACGCCGAGCACCGCGATGTGCCCGTGGGCTCCGAGGTCTTTAACACTTGGTGGTGGTCAGTGGAACGGAGTCTTAAGGCACGCTTCGACAAGTGGGCTGACAAAAGAAAGAAGACACTTTTCGGATCGAAGGTGCCTGATTCGATCTACTTGCGCCGACTTTAGTTGGCACGCCAAGCGCAAGCCTGCCATCTGCAGGACCGATCCCGATCTCCGACTACGACCTCCTGCGCTAGCTCCTCGCACAACCATGCGGGTAGCAGTGCTCACCTGAGCCTGCGCATGCTCGCCGATGTCCCTTACCATGCGGATATCTGGCGTTTATCGGCAGCAGTTCGCGTTGTGCTCTCGGCGCCCGCGGAACCTTGGATATTCCTTACGCTTATTGAGATATGCAAGTATTGACCTACAGGAATGGGGGAGCGTGGCGCGAAGTTAAAGACCCTCAGGAGGATGGCAACGGACGCACCATCCCTGACCCAGCACTTGCAGAAATCAACCGCAACCTGTCCGATTGCTTCAGGTGCACCAATCTTATTGTTCTCACAGGGCTCGGTACGTCCTTGCATGTGAACGTGCAGCCGAAAGCTCCAGGGGAGTCTGGTCCACGCGCAGCACAGCCTGACAAGCGCATCGCCCCCACGATGGCTGACCTGTGGAGGGAGTGCAAGGTCAACTGTGGGGACCGCTTCGACAAGGTCATCGCGCTCACGCATTTCCCGGCGGCCAAGGGAGAGAACATCGAAGCGCTGCTATCGCACTGCAAGATTGCCGAAGAGTTCCTTGGAGACGGAGACGACAAAGCGCTAGTAACGGAATTCATCGCCTCGGCCGAAAAGACTGTGCGTGATTGCGTGCGCTTCTTGGATGTTGAAGACGAAGTTGGCCTTCATGCCGACTTTCTTCGCCGGTTGGTCCGCCGGTCCACGCGAAAGTTACGCACAAAAGTCTTTACAACCAACTATGACTTGTGCTTCGAGTACGCCGCGCGCAAAGGTCGCTACGTAATCGTTGACGGCTTTTCTCATACAACGCCACAAGTCTTCGACTCGCTCTACTTCTCGTACGACATCGTGAAACGAGAAAGCAGCCCAGACAGTCACGATTTCATTCCGAACGTCTTCCATCTCTACAAGCTGCACGGCTCTGTAGATTGGACGAAGAACAAGAAATCCGGGGAGATTGAAAAAGACCCCACCTCCGAATCGCCGCTGCTTATCTATCCCCGAAATACGAAATACGAGTTGTCATTCGAGCAACCGTACCTCGAGATGATGTCGGCATTCCAAACTGCATTGCGGCAACCGGATACCGGCCTTCTCGTTTTGGGATTTGGATTCAATGACAACCATTTGGCTGAGCCAATACTTTCGGCCATCAACTCCAATCTGCATCTCAAGGTCGTCGTCTGTGACCCTGGCCTTGGTCCATGGGAACACAAGGACAACGGTGTCCAGGAGGGCTACGATGCGAAGAATTCATACCTGTCAAAGCTCAGGTACTTGATTGAGCACGGCGATGCTCGCCTGGCGCTCATTTCCGCCACCTTTGAGCAAGCCGTTCCGGTGATGCCGGACATCGCGGCGGAAACCGACCTCGAGCAGCACTACGAGCGCATTCGACTGATGCGGGAGGCAGGATGACAGGCAGGCTCGCAACAAGCCCGTTTGACCCCAGTCGGTACATCGGTGCGGTCACCTTCGTGGGCCCAGACAGTGCTCGCGTCAATCTGCCAAAAGCCGCGGGGGTTGCTCCCCGGCAGTACTCGGGATATGCGGTGCTCGGCGGTCAGGTCGGTGAGTTCATCTTCATCGAGGGCGAAGGGGTTGCAGTGCTGGGGCGCATCACCGAGGTGAAACTGCCTGACAACGAGCGGCTCAAGGCCGAGCCTTCCCTGGGCGCTCCCCCAGATGCCAACCCCATCGGGTTTGTGCAGCTCTTGACGACCCTCGAGCTTGCGACCGCCAAGGTCATCTCAGGGATTCCGTTCCATCCCCGCATCGGGCAGCACGTTTTCTCGGCTCACCCGCTCCTCGTGAAGCACATCGTGGAGGGACAGTCGGTCTCCAGCGCGGGAGCCGTCGAGCTAGCCACGATTCCGCATGACCCGAGCACGATGGTCAACGTGAGCCCGGCCCACTTGTTTGGCCGTCACTGCGCGGTACTGGGAGCGACCGGGGGCGGCAAGAGCTGGACCGTCGCTCGAATCATTCAGGAAGCCGCCAAGCTTGGGGGCAAGGTTCTCCTCGTGGACCCCAGTGGCGAGTTCCACACATTCACCAAGGGTGTCCGCTCTGTGCATCTCGGCGGCGCACCTAAGAGTGCTGAGGACTCTCGCAAGTTTGTTGCTTTCCCGTATTGGGACCTCACCGAAACGGACCTGTTCGCAATCTTCCAGCCGTCACCTGGCGCCCAGGTTCCGAAACTGCGGGAAGCTCTGCGCAGCCTGAAACTCAACTACGTCCTGCGCGGCGACCAGGAGCCTCATCTGTACGTGAAGGCAAACGCGGATAAGAAGGACTTCAACTACGCGGTGAACAAGCACGAGGCAAAGGTCGAGGCGCATGGTGCAAGGTATGTCATCAAGCACCTGGCAAGGCAGGTGTACGAAGAGTGTGTCTACGAGAGCGGTGGCACCTCGCGTGAGCCCAACTATTTAATATGGGGCGCCCCCGACGAGCGCATTCGGGGCTACTGCGACACGCTCGTGTCCAAGATTCACAGCATCACCCGGTCGCCAGCGCTTCGATGCCTCTTCGCGCCGGAGCAGTTCGCTGCGCTGACGGAAGAAATTCAATCGTTTTTTGCGTCTGACGATGCCGTGCTGAGAATCAGCTTGGCTGACTTGCCGTTCGAGCACCACGCGCGCGAGCTGCTCATCAACGCCATCGGGCGGCACCTCCTGGGCTTGGCTCGGAACGGGGCGTTCCAAGAGATGCCCACGGTAGTGGTTCTCGATGAAGCCCACCAGTTCTTGAGCAAGTCCATAGGTGACGAAGCCAACCGCGTGTCGCTCGACGCCTTCGGCCTGATTGCAAAAGAGGGTCGAAAGTACGGTCTGACGACTCTTCTTGCGACGCAGCGTCCGCGGGACATCCCTGAGGATGTGTTGAGCCAGATGGGCATGTTCATCGTGCACCGCCTGATAAACGAGCGCGACCGCGACATCGTCGAGAAGGCCTGTGGCAATCTGGACGGTAGTGCAGCAGCCTTCCTGCCTACGCTGGGTCAAGGGGAGGCAATCCTGGTCGGCGTCGACTTCCCTATGCCCACGCCCATCAAGGTCACTGAGCCGGAGTACCCGCCCAAGTCGGAAGGCCCCTCCTACGCAAAGTTCTGGAAGAAGAAGCCTCCAGCGGAAGCCGCCGCGGCCGCCGCTGCAGCTGACCCGGCGCATTGACGAGGGGGCTAGTCATCCATGACACAAGAGACGGCATGGGAAAAGGCAGCCTCAGCAGACGGTACGACGGCCTCCGAGCGAGCGCTGGCGGGGTTGGCACGCAAGGCCTTTCTGAGCCTCTGGAGCTATCCCAATGTCTTCACCGACGAGGGTCGAGCCAACGGCAAGGGGGATGGCAAGGAGCTCTGCGACCTCCTAGTCGTCTTCGGCAACGACGTGCTGTTGTTTTCCGACAAGGACTGCGCCTACCAGAGCAACGTTGACGTTTCCGTTGCCTGGCCGCGGTGGTATCGAAACGCCATCGACAAATCCGTCCGGCAACTGGCGGGGGCCGAAAAGTTCATCAAGGCATTTCCCAAACGAATATTCCTCGACAAGGCTTGCCAGGCGCCACTGCCCATTGAGTTACCCGACGCGAGCGTCGCACAGTACTACCTCATCGCAGTCACCCGAGGGTCGCACCTGCCTGCGCGCCATTTCTTCGGAGGTGGAAGTTCCGGCAGCCTCATGTTGCTTAACGAACTCGTCGGGAAGACCGCCCATGTCAAGAACCCCTTCCATATCGGCTACCCGCTGGAGAGCCGGCGCTTCGTGCATGTCCTCGATGAGATGACTGTCGACCTGCTTCTCGAGGAGCTGGATACCGTGCCGGACCTGGTTGGGTACCTGCGCAAGAAGGAAGAGTTCATGCAGCAGCCTGGGGTCATCATCTCCGCAACAGGGGAAGAAGACCTGCTGGGCCGATACATGTCCACAACTCGTGACGAGGAACACGAATTCCCCAAGATACCCAAGGGCGCCAACTTCATCGCACTTCCTGAGGGGGACTGGCAGGTATACAGAACAAGTCCGCAATGGCAGGCCAAGCAACAGGCCAATGAAATCAGCTACCTGTGGGATGCGCTCATAGAGCACCAGAGCAAGTTCATCCGCTCAGGCAAAGCCATTAGCATGCCTTGGCTTCCAGATTCAGACGGAAGTCATCACGAGCGCATAGTCCGGGCTCTCGCTTCCCAGCCTCGCCTGGCCCGCCGCAGCCTGTCCACGGACCTCCACTATGTCATGCAGCGTAGTGAGCCGGGCCGCATGTTTGCGCGCATCAAGATGACAGGTCGGCCGCCCGACCGAGCGTTTGTCTTCCTCACCATGCCCAGGACCGAGGGGGAGGACTACAACACGACGTACCGACACCGACGGATGCATGCCTTGACGGTCTACTGCCATGCCGTCAAAAGTGAGATGCCAACGCTAAAGGAAGCCATCGGAATCGCTAGCGAGCCGTTTTCTGAAGGCTCGGCATCACAGGACTTCATGCACGTCGACCTGTCCGCTATATCGGCCGAAGAGCTCACAGGGTGGCGCAAGGAAGCAGACGAACTCGATATCCTGCGGCCGAAGACAGAAATGCAGCTCTTCCGGCACTCAGAGCGGGAGTTTCCGGTCCCGTTTCGGTTCGTTGACTCACCGTCAAAATATGTCGGCAAGGATGGTGTGCCCATGAACAGGGCGGCCAGGCGCGCAGCAGATAAACAAGAGCGTCGAGAGCGGAAGAACTCGCGCGGATAACAGTAATCAAGAGGCATCGCGGGGTAGGCCGCGATGAGGTGGAAATAGAGAAATGCAAGTTCATCAAGTCATCAGCCAGAGGCTGAACGTCACTCTCGGGCGCAAACTCTCGGACAGTGGCAACTACGTCGATGTCATTACTGGGCCGAACGGGTGCGGAAAAACGGAGCTGCTAGAGGTACTCTTGCAGCACGCGAAATCGCCATATCAGAGTCGGCCCAACCAGCCCAACTTATGGCCTGTGGTACACGCTACCGGCATGCCAGAAAGGGTCGTTGTACAAACATTCAGTCCCTTTTCACGCTTCGAGGCGCCTAAGGCCGATGTCTCCTCGCTCACAGAAAGGTACACCGAAGAGGATGTTGAGCAAAGCAAGTACGTCTGCGCTGGTCTTCACAGGTCCTCTCGAAGCGTGGGTGCCACTCTGTCGCGCAAGGTTCTGGAAGAGGCACTTATCAGGCTGAGCGAAAACCCAGAATCGGCCAAAACTCTCTTTTCCGTGCTGTACGAGCTCGGCTTTCAGACCCAATTCAGTCTGGGGTACAAGCTGAAAATGGGGTTCAAGAAGGCGTTTGAGAATAATGACCCAGCTCGTTTTATCGAGTCGCACCTGCAAGACCTGCAGACCAAAGGCAGGCTCCCCCCCAGCGGAACACGGATTCTTCGCGAACTGAACTCGGGCAAAGGGGAGGAGTTTCTTGGCGTACTGCGCCATTCCATCAGTGTCGTCCGCGACCACTACGACCAACGCGCCAAGAGCTACATCCTTCCTATCTCACTTCAGAATGTGAGACGGGATTTACACATCATCCAGGCCTTTGCGCTCCTGCGTCGGTTGGACCTCCTGAACCTGACGTCGTGTGAACTTCGCGGCAACGATGTTGAGTCGATAGACGTTGCAAAAAACCAGTTCCGGCCAGCAGCAAATGCTGTGCGCCATCTTCGGCCTCGCGACCTCCATAACTCCCGGCTGCCTCGCCTTGCTGGACGAGCCTGAGCTGAGCCTCCACCCGGAGTGGCAGCTAAAGTACGTGGACGCACTTGTCCGCATTGCGAAGTCGGTGGATAACGCTCACATCGTCGTTGCGACTCATTCACCGTTGGTGGTCCAACAAGCCGTGCTTCACGGAGCTGACGTGGTGCAGATGGGGGACAGGACCGGGAGTTCTGCGAACCCATTGCCCATGCGTTCAGACACGCCCTTGTCGATTGAACAGGCTCTCGTTGACGTATTCCAAACACCCATCGCCGGCAGTGCCCACGTTTCAAACGAAATCTTCCAGGCCGTGGTCATGGGGGAGACGGGCGACTTGCTTGAAAAACAAGAGGCGTTGGCCAAGCTCGACCAGCTCGGCAAGATTTATCGGGACGAGAAGAACGGGAAGACGGCTCGGCTTGTCAGGGATGCGATACGGCTGATAAACACGCCGGATACCCCACCACCTAGCGGCGACGTGCGTCAGCTCATTGGGTGAACACGATGACATTCAGAGAGAAAGCAGCCCGCCTGACTCAGCTGACCACCCTCGACGACGTGGAGCACGGCACGCTCAAGACCGACGGCGCACAGAATCACCACCTGTGGTCGGATACCCAGTATCAGCACCGACAACTCGTCAACAGGTTCAGGACAGAAGTCAAAGACCATTACTTCTGGCAGCAGCGCTTCCGGTGCTGCTACTGCAGTACGGAGCTCCAGCCGAATGCCCGTGTCTACGACGCCGAGCACATCCTGGACAAATCTGGTTTTCCAGAATTCATGTTCCATCCGGAAAACATCGCGGTAGCTTGCGTGATATGCAACACGCACAAGTCTGCGAAGTCAGTACTGACCGATGGCACCGTGCGGCCTCAGACTATCCCCGACGCGTCTACCGACTACAAGATTCTTCACCCACACCTCGACGAGTGGGACCACCATTTGAGTTTTGACGAAATAGGCCGCATAGCACCGATTCCAGGTAGCACCAAAGGCCCTGAGACCATCTCAATATGTGCGATGGACGGCATCAACCTCTTGCGCCTGTCCGGGCATTTTGCTGCGAAGTACCGTAAGAAGGTCTACGAGATGATGTGCAAGGTAGTCACCTACGTCAGCCCATCGAAAATCAACGACACATTCCGCATCATGATGGAACTGGCAGAGCAATCGCCCGACGCTCTTGCAGTTGTTGCAACGCTGAAAGACCGCGTCGCTCAGTTGCAAGCCCAGCGAGCCGCGGATGATGCCGCGGCCAGAGCAGCGCTGGCTGCCGCCGCAGCCAAACCGGCGCCGGCAGGCCCACCGGCAACCCTCGCTTTTCCGCCCCCAGAAAATCCTCTGACGGGCAGTTGGTAGTTCGCACCAAACGCACCTGCGCAGAAGCGGCAGGCTAAAACTAATTCGCTAAAAATACTTTCAAACCGTTGGTCCCCGCCGCGCCCCGCCTCTCGTTGAGCCCATCGTTATGCTTGCAGGCCAGCTTGGTCATGGACTGCGGCTGCATCGCCGGCAATCGATGGGTTGGTGCGTGAGAGTCAGTCATCTGGTATGCGTCTCATGAGCACGTGCGTCTCCCCGTCCTCGCCCATACGATGTAGTTCCACGGCGAAGTTCATCCCCAAGACTGAGTGGGGCGCAAACGCAGCGAGCTGCGATATGACCTCGCCGGTTTCGACGTGCCGATACTCAGCAGTGCGAACTATCGGCACTGAAGTCTGTTCGATTCTGAGCTCTCCGAAGAATTCGATGCGCTCTACCCTAGCGTTGCCTACCTCCGTAACGATGTAGAAATAGTCGTCTCCTGAGTACTGTCCGACGACGCAGACCTTCTTCGGACCGTCAACGGCAACGTCGTCAAACGCAGTAGGCTCCGTCTCCACTGCCCCCAAGAATGCATGTGTGACTGAGACGTGTTCTTTGCTCAGCGAAGCCACCAGCAGGGCGTCGTTACCGCTGGCGCGCTCAATCACGCGCTGCGCAGCGGCTTTGACCTCTGCCGACTCAGTCGAACTTATGACGATTTTTGCGTGGTGCAGGTCATGGATCTTCTTGACCTGAGTCATTTCGGAGATCTGAAGCCAGCTCTCAAAGCTCGTCGGATCAAGAGTCTGCACCTCGCGGAGCTCAATCCCTGCGCGGCGTGCGTAGTCGGAAGCTCCTGCAGCGAAACCTGTCGTGGAGACTGCGGTCACCTTGTTGAAGCCGAATCGATCTCGACGACCAACTAACTGCTCAATCCACGAGCCCGGGGCGGCGCCTTGACCAGGACGGTCTCTGCACTCGATTAGCCAAGCGATCATGGTGGAGCCTACCTTGCCGTGGATTTCGATGTCGAACTCGGCAATCTGCACTCCCTCGTCGTTGAACACCCGACTATTGGCCTTCACCTCGAATCCGGGTGGCACCAAGGCTTCTTCGACGAATGCGACCAACGCCTCTAGTTGTTTCCCGTCAGGGCTCATCTTGCGGCCTAATGTTCGACGTGATGGATGGGATGGCCCCCCTCGGTTGTTCGCGCGAGATTGGCAGCTTGGTCTTTATGTGCGTGGGGGACTAGGTGTTCAACCCGAAGCAATCTAGCATGCTACTACCAACAGTTGTCCGTGGCGGCTCCACTATGCATGTCGGACGTAAACAGCGAGCCGCGTTCCTGCCCACGCTGGGTGTATCAGTTCATGGAGTTCGGAAAGCGTGCGGTGATCTTCTTCACGGTCTGCTCTTGAACGCAGCAGCCGTTCAACCGCGAAGGATGACTGGCCGCAACCAGCCTATTGTGGACACATGGCTTGACATGCGCCCGAAGGCGATCTCAGCGGGTTGTTCATACGGAGGAAAGAAAAGCAATCCGTCCAGCACAGCATCAAAATGCTGAGGCAACGCGATCCACCAGCGTTAGCGCATCCAGGCGCTTCATGCCAACCGCACTTCGAAGTACGCCCCGTCCCCCTCACCCAGATCCCTGAACCCCGCTTGCTTGGCCGCAACGCTCGCCCTGCCCCATGCCTTGAGCAGCGTAAGGTCCCCCGCCGAGACCACCTCCGGCGCGGAATCCTCCAGGCTGGTCATGGTCTCGAGAGCAGCAGCCACCTGCTCGGGGCCGCCCAGCTGCTTCTCAAGCGCTTTGGCGTAACGTACCTCCGCTGCAAGGCGTTCCTTGAGCGGGAGCTCTCCGGGGTAGTCGCGCAGGGTGACGGCGTAGGTGGACTCGATGACTTTCATGGTTCTTCTCCTGTGATGGCATACTGTATAAATATACAGTTTTCTCAGAAAGAACGTGGCTAGGATGCGCCGAGGAGGCACCCATGATCTGGCTGGTCGGAACGGCATCCTGGACGGACAAGACGCTGCTGGAGAGCGGCAAGTTCTACCCGGCAAGCGCGAAGTCGCCCGAAGCGCGACTGCGCTTTTTATGCCTCCCAGTTCAACCTGGTGGAAGTCGACACCAGCTACTACTCCATCCCCTCGGTGAGCACCGCCCAGCACTGGGCGGAGCGCACCCCACCGGGATTCGTTTTCAACATCAAGGCCTTTAGCCTGTTTACCGGGCAGTGGACGAGCACCGACGTGCTGCCCAAGGACATCAGACAAGCCCTGGGGGCTGGGCGCAGGATGGTCTACAAGGACATGGCCACTGAATTGCGGGACGAGCTGTGGCGACGCTTTGCCGCCTCGCTCGTGCCGCTGCAGGCCAACGGCAAGCTGGGCCTGGTGCACTTTCAGTTCTCACCCGCGGTGTCTCGCCACCCACAGGTCGTGGAACACATCGAGCACTGCCTGGAGCAGCTGCCAGGCCACACCCTGAGCTTCGAGTTTCGCAACCCCAGCTGGTGGGAGAGCGAAGAAACCACCGCCGAAACGCTGGCCATGCTGCGACGCCTTGGGCTCGTGCACACGATCGTCGATGGCCCCCAAGGCTCGGCGAACAGCGTGCCGGCCATATGGGAGAGCACCCATCCCGAGCATGCCCTGCTGCGCCTGCACGGGCGCAATGCACTGGCCTATGGCAAGCCCGCCAAGACGGCCGCCGAGCGCTTCGACTACGCCTACGACTCCGAGGAACTGCAGGCCCTGGCCCAGCGGATTGCTCCCGTTGCCCGGTCGGTGAAGTACGCCCACGCCGTATTCAACAACTGCATGTTAGCGCCGGAGTAATACTGACCCACCCCGCCGACGTAAAACTGACCCACCTGGGAGAGGATGACGGCTTTTTTGGTGCCGTCGATGTTGACCCAGGAGGAAGCAGTGGAGATACGAGTGATGGCCCGAAGGGGCGAAGGAATCAGGGCGATTGCCAAGCAGCTGGGCTGCTCGCGCAACACAGTGCGGCGCTATTTGCGTGAGGCGCAGGCCAAGGTGTATGGACCGCGCGCAGCGCGTGCCTGCAAGCTGGACGACTACAAGGACTACCTGGATGGATCCAAGCCCAACGGCAATTCCCGCGCATCCAGCCCCATGGCTTGCAACTCGCGGCGGAAGTGCGTCATGGCCAGCGGGAAGGCCTGCGCGACCAGAACGTACTGGTATTCGTGGTCGTCCAGCAGCGGCGTGATCGTGTCCTCGGCCACGGCTGCAGCGTAGTAGAAGCGGGCCTCGTACTCACCGGCATAGGTGGCGACATCGCTGGTGTCGTTTTCGTTGGTGGCCTTGGCGTCCAATTTGACCCTCACGCCCAGCATCAGCGGGGCGCCGGCTACATCGGGCACCGCCAAACCCACTTCGATCTCTTGCTGCACTTCCAGCCGCATCCTGGCCCCCGCAGCCTCTCCACGGTTCTGGCCGTTGGAGGCCAGCACCCGAAAGCTGCGCAGCACGGGGCGGGGAACGGTCATTTCTGGCATGACACGGCCCCTTGACTGAATCGGCGGAACTCCCGGGGGTCGTAACGCGGATCGGGCTGGTTCGTATTGCTTTTTCCGCCCGTGAGGGCCACCAATGTCAGGCGACCCTGCAAATCCGCACGCACGGGTGCACGCTGCTGCGTGAAATCAGCCTGCAAACCCTTCTCTTCCACCAGCGCCCAAAAAGCGGCCGGACTGCGGCGCACCAAGCGCAGCAGCGTGTCCATGGCTTCCGACTGGGCCACATCGTCGTTCTCGTATTTGCTGAACGCCACCGGCCCGCCACCAAACAGCTGGGCTGCCTGGCCCTGGGTGAGCTTGTACTGCTTGCGCAGCGCAGTGATTTCATCGCCCGTCAGCAAGCCATCGACCTGCTTGCGAAACGCCATGACGATGCGCTTGTTCAGCTTGGACTCCGCCATGCCAGCGTAGTCTGACGTGCAGGTATCGCACAGCTGGTAGTGCATGGGCAGCAACGCCTTGGTGCCCTTGTAGTCCGTCTCTACCACGCGTGTTTGCGCGGTAACGTGACCTTCGCCGCAAATGGCGCACAGCGCCTTGTTTTCCATGACGGCTCTCCTTCAAGACAGGTGGCACGACACCAGCAACACCAGTTGCCCCGTCTTGCCCACCGCAAACTTCACAAAATATTCAACACCCAGCTCTTTGCCCGCAGAGGCCACCCATTCCACGCGGCGCAGAGCGTAGGCATCGCACGCGGCCAGCGCATTGCGACCATTGGTGCACCACTCAGAATCCCGGTAGTCCGCTGGGCGCAAATGTCCTAACAAACCGGCCACCACCTCCAGGTCCCCCGCAAACAGGTCGTACACCGCCTTGTCGCAGCGATCTGTCCAGGTGTTCAGCCCTCCGGCCGCCGCCAGCCTCTGCACCCGGGCCAACTCGTACAAAGGCCCGCCGGCGATCTTGAGGCGCCCCTGCCCGCTTTCGGGAGGATTCGGACTGTACTCTGAAACGACGACCATTTTTACCATGGTGGTAATTTTAGAGGGGCGCCAGGGCCATCACGCCACGGAATCCACCAGCGCCTCGGCCAGACGGGCCTGCACCGACTGGCGTTCGGTCAGGCGCTGGCGGAGGTCGGCGCACAGGCGGCGCAGGGCGGTGACGCGGGTGACGATGCGGGATTGTTCGGCGAGGGGAGGTAACGGAATCCAATACTTCTTCAAGCTACCCGCTGCCAAATTTGGCTGAGCCGAGCCGTTGTCGTGCTGCCATATAAATGATCTGCCTGCAGGGCTCGTCAGATACAAGAACAAAAATTGATTGTCCAGCTTCGGTGAAGGACGAACTATTACCAGAGACGAAGCGATGGCTCCCTCCTCGTAATCGACTATCGCTGTCTTACCAAGAGTCGCACCACGAAGGCAATAAACGAGATCACCCTTACGCACTTTTCCGCCGCGCAAAGAGTCAAATTTTCCTCGCGTCAGAAAATGCATTCTTGATGAGGATAGAGAACCGTCTGGATCAATGTGTCCAGTGTTTATAAATGGGACCCCAACAGGAACGTACTCCGACTTATTAGGATAGTTTTGACCCCGATCTCCGTTTATTAACTCCGCGACTTCTCCCAAACGGCACCATTGCCAGTCAAGTGGAATGGCAAAAGGGGTTTCATCTTGCGTCCGTGAGCTCTCATTGGATTGAGCAGTAAATGATTCATCGCGTTGATGCGGGGTAAGCAAGCCGCGCACGGCCAGTTGCAGCAGGGTTTGCTCCAGGGCGTCGATGGCTTCGGGGCGGTCGAGCAGCAGGTCGAAGTGCTGGGCCACGCGCTGCCAGTTGTCGGCCAGCTCTTTGGGCGTGGTGCTGGCGGTGAGCGTGCCCAGCAGGGTGCTGACCAGTTGGGCATGTTGCGCGGCCTCCAGTTGGCCCTTGGCCTCCAGAGCATCGCACAGGCGCATGAGGGCTTCGACGCGGGTGACGATGCGGGATTGCTCGGCCTCTGGAGGCAAAGCGATAAGACCCTGGAAAAAATTAGCGTCATTAATTGCAGGGTAAGCAATGCCAACAGCTTTGCCATTCACGTAGTCCGTGAACGGTTGGCTGCGCAAGTAATGCAGCAAATACTTGGGCACAACACCAGAGTGCGGATGCATGACCGCAAACGCTGTGCTCGCAATGGCTCTTGGTGAGTAATCTCGCTCGATTACTGCGATGTTCTTCAAGTACGGACGTATCGTGGAATAAATCACCGTTCCAAGCGCGACATTCTTTCGCGCACGCGAAGGAGCATCGGCTGCTTCCAGAACTTGAATCTCGGAAGCGACGCACCCCTTCAGGTTATCAACCGAGGCAACGTCGATATAGCTAAATGCCCCAGTTGGCTCCCCTTGCCCTAAGTTACGGGTCACCTCGGGTATGCGCACCCACTCCCACCCCACCGGCAACTCAAACGGCTTTTCCTCTTCGGCAATCTCCGCCAGCGGCTTGTCCCGCTTGATCTTGCCTTCCGCAATCAGCCGATCCTTCTCCGCCCGAATCTTCTGCAGCAGCACGCTTGCCGGTTCATCGTCCGGGTCTTGCGGCACCAGCTTGCCTTGCACGGCCAGGGTGAGAATGAGTTCGCGCAGTTTGGCAACGCCACCGGGGGCGGTGGCGAGTAGCTCCATATTTGATAGCAGCATGCGCTTGTTCCTCAAGCGCTAGTGGCTGTTTTGGCCAAAGACTGGGCGAGGATGCCTTTCAACTCATCGCGCAGGGCCTGGGCCTCGGCCTGCAGACGGGCGTAGTCGGCCAGCAGCTCGTCGGGGTCGTGGCTTTGCTGTTCGCCGATGTGGGGGTTCTTTTGGTCCAGGTTGTAGCCAGCGGCCTTGATCTGGTCGATGCTGACCTTCCAGGCGCGTTCGTTTTCCACGCGGGCGGCAAAGCCGTCCTGCTCGGTGCCCCACCAGGATTTTTCGGCATCGAATTCGTCGATGCGGATGGGCTTGGTCTTGTTGTAGGTTTTGACGCCCTGGGGGTAGGGGTGCTCGTAGTACCAGATGTGCTGGGTGGGCTGGCCTTTGGTGAAGAACAGCAGGTTGGTTTTGATGCCGGTGTAGGGCGCAAACACGCCATTGGGCAGGCGCACGATGGTGTGCAGGTTGCAGTGCTGCAGCAGTTGTTCTTTGATGCGGGCCTTGACGCCTTCGCCAAACAGAAAGCCATCGGGCAGCACCACGGCGGCGCGGCCGCCGGGTTTGAGCAGGTGCTGGATGAGCACCAGGAACAGGTCGGCGGTTTCCTTGGTGCGCACGTCGGCCGGAAAGCCCGCCTCGATGCCGGGCTCTTCAATGCCGCCAAAGGGCGAGTTGGTGAGGATGACGTTGACGCGGTCTGCGGCGGTGTAGTCGCGCAGGGGGCGGGCCAGGGTGTTGTCGTGCACGATCTGGCTGGGCACTTCAATGCCGTGCAGCAGCAGGTTGGTGACGCACAGCATGTGCGGCAGCTGCTTTTTCTCTACACCGCGAATACTGTTTTGCAGCACGGCTTCGTGCTCTGTGTTGTGCACCTGTTTGCGCAGGTGCTCAATGGCACAGACGAGGAAGCCGCCGGTGCCGGTGGCCGGGTCCATGACGCTTTCGCCCAACTGGGGGTTGGTCATGTCCACCATGAACTGGGTGACGGCGCGGGGGGTGTAGAACTCGCCCGCGTTGCCCGCGCTTTGCAGGTCGCGCAGGATCTTTTCGTACAGGTCGTTGAACTGGTGGCGTTCGGCCTGGCGGTTGAAGTCGATGGCGTTGAGTTTGTTGACCACCTGGCGCAGTAGGTGGCCGCTTTTCATGTAGTTGTAGGCGTCTTCAAACACGCCGCGCACCACGTAGCCGCGCGGGTTGCGCTGCGGGTCGGCGCTCAGGCCCTTGAGGGCGGGAAAGAGCTGCTTGTCCACAAAGTCGAGCAGTGCGTCGCCGGTCATGCCTTCGGCATCGGCAGCCCAATGGCGCCAGCGCAGGTGCTCGGCCATGGGGCTTTTGTAGTCGTCGCGGGTGAGTTCGAGTTCTTCTTCCAGCGCGTCAAACACCTTGAGGAACAGCAGCCAGGTGAGCTGGCTGATGCGCTGGGCGTCGCCATCCACGCCGGAGTCCTGGCGCATGATGTCTTGGATGGATTTGATCACGGGGGTGAGGTTGGACATGGAACGCGGTATTTACGCAAAAACAGGCTCTAGCGCTTATCTATTAAGCGCTAGCAGCTATCAAATCAGGAGTATTTGGCGGCACGCTGCGGCGCACCGCTAGTGGGCCGGGTGCGTAGCGTACAGCGCTTGCTCCAGCGCCTGCAGTGCGCTGAGGTATTGCGGACGGCCACCAAAGCTGCGCACCAGCTCCACCGGGCTGCCCAGGTCGGTGAAGGGCTGGAGCTTGAAGACTTCGTTGCTCTCAATGGTGGCGATGCCTTCGTCGGCGTATTTGTCGAGCAGGGCGTCGAGCACCTTGCGGGCGACGGGGCCGTATTGGGTGAAGACGTTGCGCTTTTTGACGCGCTGGGCGCGCTCGCGGCGGGTGAGCGGGGGCTGGTCGTAGGCGACGTGCAGCAGCAGGTCGAACGGGTCGAGGTCTTTGCCCACCTCGTCGGCCAGGGCTTCCAGCAGCACGCCCTGCCCTTCCAGCTCTTGCAGCAGGGCGGCCTTGCGGTCGGCGTCATTCCACGCTTGCAGGAATTTGTCGAGCGACTCGTACTGGCGGGTCAGGTTGATGCGGGTGTAGTCGCGCAGGCTTTCGGTGATGAGCTTTCCTTCAGCGTTCAGGTACTGCACGCGCTCGCGCGCCACCATGACGGTGACGTTGTGACCCATCACGTATTTTTTGGGCTCGTCATCCGGGGGCTCCCCCGTGATGCCAGGCGGGCCAGGGGGCAGCGGTGGCTCCTCGCCCCCCACCGGCCCTGTCGGCCCCGCAGGAGGGGGAGATTCGGGTATCGGCTCGGGCGGCGCGATGGGCTCGCCCGGCTGGGGTTCGTACACCTGCACTGGTTCGCCGTCGAAGTCTTTGTCGGCGAACAGCTCTGTGGCGCGCTTGAAGTCGAGGATGGTGAACCAGGTTTTGCCCAGGTCTTCGCGCAGGCGGGTGCCCCGGCCGATGATCTGCTTGAACAGCGTCATGGAGCGGATGGTCTGGTCCAGCACGATCAGCTTGCAGGTCTGCGCATCCACGCCGGTGCTCATGAGCTTGGAAGTGGTGGCGATGACCGGGTAGGTCTTCTCGGGGTCGATGAAATTGTCCAGCTCACGCTTGCCCTCGGCGTTGTCGCCCGTGATCTGCACCACGTATTTGGGCTGGGTGGCACACAGGTCGGCATTGGCGTTGCTCAGGGCCTGGCGCATGCGGGTGGCGTGGTCGATGTCCTCGCAGAACACAATGGTCTTGGCGTAGCGGTCGGTGGCCTTGAGAAATTCCGTGATGCGTGCGGCCACCACTTCGTCGCGCCGCTCCAGCACCAGCTTGCGGTTCATGTCGGCAGCGGTGTAGATGCGGTCCTTGACGAGGTGGCCGTGCTTGTCCCTCATACCTTCGGTGGGGCGCCAGCCGAAGGTGTCCTTGTCCAGATCGACACGCACCACCTTGTAGGGGGCGAGGTAGCCGTCCTCGATGCCTTGTTTGAGGCTGTAGGTGTAGATCGGCGCGCCGAAATAGTCGATGTTGGAGACTTCTTCCGTCTCCTTGGGTGTGGCCGTCAAGCCGATCTGCGTGGCACTGCTGAAATAGGTGAGGATTTCGCGCCAGGCCGAGTCGTCGGCCGCACTGCCCCGGTGGCATTCGTCCACCACGATGAGGTCGAAAAAGTCGGGGCTGAACTGCTTGTAGATGTTGCGCTCTTCTTCGGTGCCGGTGACGGCCTGGTAGAGCGAGAGGTAGATCTCGTAGCTCTTGTCCACCAGCTTGGTGGTTTTGTTGACGGCGATTTCCACGTCGTCCAACAAAACCTGGCCCTGTGCATCGACGCGCTCCACGCCCTTGGCGTTGGGGCTGAGCTTGGCCATGGCGCCCTTGAAGGGGCGGAAGTCATTGACCATGGTCTGGTCGATGAGGATGTTGCGGTCGGCGAGGAACAGGATGCGTTTCTTGGCACCGCTCTTCCACAGGCGCCAGATGATCTGAAAGGCCGTGTAGGTCTTGCCGGTGCCGGTGGCCATGACCAGCAGCACGCGGTTATGGCCAGCGGCGATGGCCTCGACCGCGCGGTTTACGGCGTTGAGCTGGTAGTAGCGCGGGGTTTTGTGGGGGGCGTAGTCGAAACCGGCGACACGGCTTTGCTCGGCGGACCAGCCTTTCCAGGCGCAGTAGCGGCTCCACAGCTCCTGCGGCGAGGGGAATTCTTCGAGGGTGAGGTTCTGCTCCAGCACGCCGGTGGCCAAGGTCGCATCGCGGAACACGAAGCCGTCGCCATTGCTGGAGAAGCTGAACGGCACATCCAGCAAGCCAGCATATTTCAGCGCCTGCGCCGTGCCCGCGCCTAGAGCGTGTTTGTTGTCTTTGGCCTCGACGGTCGCCAGGGGAATGTTGGCCTTGTAGAACAGTGCATAGTCAGCCCTGAGCACGGAGCTCTTGTCCCGGTAGGCCTTGCTGCCGCGCACCACGACACGCCCGGCACGCAGGGGGTACTCACGAAAAATCTGGTCCAAACCGTTCCACCCAGCTTGCTCCATGGCCGGGCGGATGTACTTGTCGCAGATGTCGCTTTCGGAGAGGTTGGTCTTGTCCATTGAACGAATCGCACGGTCCTCGACGGTTCAAACATGTCTCACAGTTGTTACTGGATACTACTGCCAACTATGACCCCCTAAATTTTTGGTCATTGTTGAGGCCGCGAGGCTTGCCGCTTCCAAAAGCGCTTGGCGCCCAGGCATCCTGATTGGAATAGACGGACAAGAAGCTCTCCGCATCTCGGAAAAGCTTTATCACTGCATGTCCGAGCAGGGCACGGGGTTATCTCCGAGAGCGCGCCTCGCCACTCAGAGGCAAGGCGCACCGCGCCAACATCGCCTGCTATCAATCTCAAGATGGCAAGTGCAGCGCCCTGACCGAAGCAAAAATCTCCTGGCATGCCCTTGCGACGCGGTCATATACTGTATTTTTATACAGTTATTGGCCCGCGCCTTGCCCCCCGCCCTCCCCCTTCCTTTCTGCCCGGACGACGCGCCCGACCTGCACCCAGCAGTCGGCATGCGCCCGTGTGCACCAGAGCCCAGGCCCTTGCCAGCGCATGTGGCAGAGGCGCTCTGGCGCGGCACCGAGATCGGCGGGCAGGCTGCGGCCATGGTCCCCACGGGCTTTGCTGCGCTCGATGCCCAGTTGCCCGGCGGAGGCTGGCCTAGGCGCAGCCTGACCGAACTCCTGACGGCGCAGGCAGCGGTCTGCGAATGGCGCCTGCTCGGCCCTGCCCTCCCTGCTTTCACGCGCGAGCGCGGTCGCCTGTACCTGGTGGCGCCTCCCAAGGAGCCGTATGTGGGTGGACTGTGCCAGCTCGGCCTCTCGGTCGACCAGGTGGTCTGGATAGAGGCCGCTACCCCAGCGGACCGCCTCTGGACAACCGAGCAAGTCATCAAGGCCGATCCGGCAGGCGCCATCCTGTCCTGGCTGCCCCAGGCCAGGCCGGAGCAGATTCGACGGCTCCAGGTGCAAGCCCATGGCTGCGAGGCACCGGTGTTTCTGCTGCGACCGGTGACGGCGCTGCGCGATGCGTCATCGGCGCCGCTGCGCCTCTCTATTGCCCTGGGCGCGGGCTGGCAACTGGAGGTGCGGATCGCAAAGCGCCGCGGCGCCTCGATGGACGAGGCCCTGCACCTGCACGCCCTGCCAGGCCAATTGGCACGCGTGCTGCCGCCCCGGCTGATCCGGATCCCCGCGCCGGTCGCTGCCGCCGCTGCCGCTACCGCTGCCACCCCATCTTCCCAACTGGAGGCTGCCGATGCTCGGGCATTGGGCCGCGTTGCTCCCCGTCCCGTCGCCCACCTCGTCGCCCGCCCACTCGCCCATTGATGCAGCCGCCCTCGGCGTCTGGGCGCTCCAGTTCACACCGAGGGTGACCTTGCTCGAAGAGGCCGTGCTGGCAGAGGTGCAAGCGAGCGCGCGGCTGTTTGGCGGCCTGGAGGTGCTGCGCCAGGCAATGGAGGACGGCGCCGCGGAACTGGGGGCGCGGATCACCTGGGCACCGACGGGGCTTGCTGCCCTGGCCTTGGCCCGCGCCGGCCGAGGCGACGGGTTCATGCATCCCTTGGCCAGGCTGCTCGACGCCCTGCCACTGTCCTCACTCACCCAGGTGGCGCGCCACGCAGCCACCTTGGCGCGCGTCGGCTGCCGCACCCTGGGCGACGTGCGGGCACTGCCGCGCGGGGGACTCGGGCGGCGTTTCGACAAGCAGCTGCTCACCGCGCTTGACCAGGCCTACGGCCTGCGCCCCGAAGCCTACGAGTGGCTCACGCTGCCCGAGCGCTTTTGTGCTCGGCTGGAATTAATGTCCCGGGTCGAGACCGCTCCCGGGCTGCTGTTTGGCGCGCACCGCCTGCTATTGCAGATGGCCGCCTGGCTGTGCGCGCGCCGCCTGGGCGCCACCGCGTTCACGCTGCGCTGGTTTCACGACGCCATGCGCCCCAAGGACGCGGGCACCAGCGAGGAGATCACCATCCGCACCGCGCAGCCCATGCAAAGCGTGGCGCACTTTGCCCGGCTCCTCTCGGAGTATCTGGACAGAACCAGGCTGCTGGCGCCCGTTGGCGACATCGAACTGGTCGCAACCGAAGTGGCGCCGGTGGTTGAGTGCAGCCGCTCGCTGCTTCCAGAGGCCACCTCCAAGGGCGCGGGCATTGCGCTCGCGCTCGAGCGTATCCAGGCGCGCCTGGGCACGGGCTGCGTGCGCCGCCCGGTACTCCGCCAGGACCATCGCCTGGAATGGATGCAGTGCTGGGAGAGCGCAGAACCCCTCCCTTCCCAAAGTGCTCCGAGTGGCCAGGCGCCTGCAAGCAGCAGCAGCAAGCCGTATGCGCTTCCTCTGCCCACCTGGCTGCTCAGGGACCCCTTGCGCCTGCCCGAGCGCGAGCATGTCCCCATCTACCAGGGCCGTTTGCAGATGCTGCTCGGCCCTGACCGTGTGGAAGGTGGCTGGTGGCACCGCAGCGAGGGAGCCGACGCGCAGCCGCTCAACGTCCAACGCGACTACTGGCTGGCCTTGAGCCCCCACGCGGGGGTGCTGTGGATTTACCAGGAGCGGCTGGCGGGAGAGCAGACGGCCTGGTTCTTGCACGGGCATTTTGGATGAGCGGCGTGGTGGCCCCCATGGTTACTCGCACCCCACCTGGCGCCCCCGCTTTGCCGGCGTATGCCGAGCTTCGGTGCCTGTCCAACTTCAGCTTTCTGCGCGGCGCCAGCCGCCCGGAGGAATTGGTCGAGCGTGCCAAGGCGCTCGGCTACAGCGCCCTGGCCATCACGGACGAATGCAGCATGGCGGGCGTGGTGCGCGCGCATGTGGCAGCCAAGGAGCTTGGCCTGGCGCTGGTCCTGGGGTCGCAGTTCTGCATCGAGTCTGCGGATGCGGATACGGATGTAAATGAGCCCGCCTGCACCTTGGTCGTGCTGGCGCAGAACATGAACGGCTACGGCAACCTGTGCGCCTTCATCACCCGCCTGCGGCGCGCCAGCGAGAAGGGTACTTACCGCGCCACCATGGCGGATGTCACGGGCGCGGCGCTCGCGGACTGCCTGGTGCTGTTGTGCCCGGAGCGCGCATCGAGCGATGGGGAGCTAGAGCGGCTCGGTCGCTGGGCACTCCAGGAATTCACCGGCCGCTGCTGGATCGGCGTGGCGCAGCTGCGCCAGCTCGACGACGAGCTGTGGCTGCACCGTATGCGCGAACTTTCTGCCTTGACCGCGCTGCCGCTGGTGGCGGTCGGCGACGTGCACATGCATGTGCGCTCACGCAAGCCCTTGCACGACGTCCTCACCGCGACCCGGATTGGCAAGCCCTTGACCGAATGCGGCGACGCCTTGGAGCGCAGCGCCGAGCGGCACCTGCGCAGCCGCCTGCGCCTGGCGCAGACCTTTCCTGCGGAGCTTTTGCAGGAGACCCTGCGCGTGGCGGCGCGCTGCAGCTTCAGCCTGGACGAGCTGCGCTACCAGTACCCCGACGAGGTGGTCCCGCCGGGCCATACGGCCACGAGTTACCTGCGCCAGGCGACCTACGAAGGCGCGGGCCGACGCTGGCCGGCGGGCATTCCCACGAAGGTGCAGGAGCAGATCGAGCATGAGCTCGAACTGATTGGCGAACTCAAGTACGAGCCGTATTTCTTGACGGTGTACGACATCGTGGTCTTTGCCCGCTCGCGCCACATCCTGTGCCAAGGCCGGGGCTCGGCGGCCAACAGCGTGGTCTGCTACTGCCTGGGCGTGACGGAAGTCGATCCCGCGCGCATGTCGGTGCTGTTCGAGCGCTTCATCTCCAGGGAGCGCAATGAGCCGCCGGACATCGACATCGATTTTGAGCACCAGCGGCGCGAAGAGGTGATCCAGTACCTCTACAACAAGTACGGGCGCGACCGGGCCGCGCTCACCGCGGCCGTCATCACCTACCGCCCGCGCTCGGCCATTCGCGACGTGGGCAAGGCCCTTGGATTTGACCTGGAGACGGTGGACGCGATTGCCAAGGGCCAGCAGTGGTTCGATGGCAAACAGGTCCGGCGCGAGCGCTTCGAGGAACTGGGCATGGAGCCCGAGTCGCTGGCAGTGCGCCAACTTGTTGAATTGACCGGGCAGCTGATCGGATTTCCGCGGCATTTATCGCAGCACAACGGCGGCTTTGTGCTGACCCGCGATTTGCTCTGCCGCATGGTGCCGGTGGAGAACGCCTCCATGCCCGAGCGCACCGTGATCCAGTGGGACAAGGACGATCTGGACGCTGCCGGCCTGCTCAAGGTCGATGTGCTGGCCCTGGGCATGCTCTCAGCCCTGCGGCGCGCCCTGGACTTCATCTCGGATCGGCGCGGCTACGCGTTTGGCATGCAGGACATTCCGGCGGACGACAGCGCCACCTTCGACATGATCTGCAAGGCCGACACGGTGGGCGTCTTCCAGATCGAGAGCCGCGCGCAGATGGGCATGCTGCCGCGCCACCGGCCGCGCTGCTTCTACGACTTGGTGATCCAGGTGGCCATCGTGCGGCCCGGGCCCATCCAAGGCGGCATGGTGCATCCCTATCTGAACCGCCGCCAGGACAAGGAGCCTGTGGTGTATCCGAGCAAGGACCTGGAACTGGCGCTCGGTCGCACGCTGGGCGTGCCGGTGTTTCAGGAGCAGGTGATGCAGGTGGCCATTCTGGCCGCTGGTTTTACGCCGGGTGAAGCCGATGGCCTGCGCCGGGCCATGGCGGCGTGGAAGCGCAAGGGGGGGCTCGAGAAGTACTACAGCAAGATTGTTGACGGCATGACGGCGCGCGGTTACGAACAATCGTTTGCGGAATCGATTTTTGAGCAGATCAAGGGGTTCTCGGAGTACGGGTTTCCAGAGAGCCATTCGGCGAGCTTTGCATTGCTGGTCTATGCCTCGTCCTGGATCAAGTGCCACGAGCCGGCAGCGTTCCTTGCCGCCCTGCTCAACAGCCAGCCGCTCGGTTTTTACTCCGCCAGCCAACTGGTGCAGGACGCGCGGCGCCACGGCGTCCAGGTGCGGCCGGTGGACGTGATGCACAGCGACGTGGACGCCAGCCTGGAAGACCTGCCCGAAGTCCCCGCCGTGCGGCTCGGCCTGCGCATGGTCAGAGGGTTGCAGAGCCGCCGCGCTGAGCACATCGTGCAGGAGCGAAGCAGAGCGCCGTTTGACAGCGCCGAAGACCTGGCCCGGCGCTGCCACTTGGAACTGCACGAGACGAAGCTGCTGGCGGCTGCCGGTGCGCTGCAGAGCCTGGCCGGACACCGCAGGCAACAGGTCTGGGAAGCGGCTGCCCTGCATGCCGTGCCAGAGTTGCTGCACGACGCGCCGGTGGACGAGGAGGTTCTGGAGCTGGAAGAGGCCCAGGAAGGCGAAGAGGTGCTGTGGGACTTTGCCTCGGTGGGGCTGACGCTCAGGAGCCACCCGATGGCGCTGCTGCGAGCGCGCCTGGAGCGCTATCGACTCAGGACTTCGGAGCAACTGCGCCAGGTTCCCAATGGCCGCATCGTTCGCACCGCCGGTATCGTGACCGTGCGCCAGCAACCACAGACGGCGGGCGGCACAATCTTCGTGTCGCTCGAAGACGAGTACGGATCGATTCAGGTGATTGTCTGGCGGAGCGTGCGCGAGGCGCAGCGCGAGGTGTTGCTGGGCGCGCGGCTGCTGGCCGTGAAGGGACGCTGGCAGCGCGAAGGGGAAGTGTGCAATCTGATTGCGGAGAAGCTTGCGGATCTGTCACCTCTGCTGGGGAGGTTGGCGACGCAGAGTCGGGACTTCCGGTGAAGAGTCTCCAAGGATTTTCGTGGCCACAAAGACGCGTCGGTGGCTCGATGGGACCTCTAGTTAGCGCCCGCCATCGCCCCCTGAGAGCCTGTCAGAAATTTTGTGTGTGAGGCATAGCATGTCAACAAGGAGCATGAATGCCACGCAAGACGAAGACCACCGCATCAGCGGACAAGGCGGCGCAGCCGCAATTCTCAGCCGAGTTGCTCGAGCAACTCATCCCCGGGCCGGTGACACCGGCCGAGCTGGAGGGTATCTTTCAGCAGTTCAAGAAATCGGTGCTTGAGCGGGCGCTGGGCGCCGAGATGAGCCATCACCTGGGCTACGCGCCCGGTCAGGCCAAGCCCGAAGGGGCGGCGGCCAATCACCGCAACGGCAAGAGCGCCAAGACCGTGCTGACCGACGTGGGGGCCTTGCGCATCGACGTTCCCCGCGACCGCGAGGGCACGTTCGAGCCGCAGCTCATCGGCAAGCACGAGCGGCGCTTCACGGGCTTTGATGACAAGATCATCGCCATGTACGCGCGCGGCATGACGGTGCGCGAGATCCAGGGCTTTCTGGCCGAGATGTACTCGGTGGACGTCTCGCCCGACCTCATCAGCCGCGTCACCGACGAGGTGATGAGCGAGGTCACGGTCTGGCAGACACGCCCGCTGGAGTCGATGTACCCGGTCGTGTTCTTCGACGCCTTGAGGGTCAAGATTCGCGAGGACGCCGTAGTGCGCTCCAAGGCTGTGTACCTGGCGCTGGGCGTGCTGCCACACGGCAGCCGCGACATCCTCGGCATCTGGATTGAGAACACCGAAGGGGCCAAGTTCTGGATGAAGGTCTTCAACGATCTGAAGACCCGCGGGGTCAACGACATCCTGATCGCTGTCACCGACGGCCTCAAAGGCATGCCAGAGGCGCTGGGAGCGGTGTTCCCGGCCACCACGCTGCAAACCTGCATCGTGCACCTGATCCGGGGCAGCCTGGACTTTGCGTCATGGAAGGATCGCAAGGCGCTGGCCGCGGCCATCAAGCCGATCTACACAGCGGTCAACGCCGAAGCGGCCGAGGCCGAGTTGCACGCATTCGAGGCTGGGCCGTGGGGGCAGAAGTTCCCCACTGTCGCCAGCGCCTGGCGCAGGGCCTGGGACAAGGTCATCCCGTTCTTTGCCTTCCCGCCCGAGGTACGGCGCGTGATCTACACGACCAACGCAATTGAGAGCGTGAATGCGCGGCTGCGCAAGATCATCAAGACCAGAGGACATTTCCCTAGCGACGACGCGGCCACCAAGCTGATCTGGCTGGCACTGCGCAACATCACCGAGGACTGGGGGCGGGCGGCCAACAACTGGAAATCAGCGATGAACCAGTTTGCGATCCTCTACGAAGACCGGTTCACGAAATCGAGCACGTAAGATCTTCAACCAGCTTCACAAAATCGGTGAAGGTTCAATGAGCCTCACACACGAAAATTCGGACAAGCCCCCCCCTGAGAACCCAGGTGAGCCCCACTCAGGGCCCAGGACCTTGGCAATCGACACAAGGCCATCGGCCGCGCCCATTCGCAGACCCGCGTCCAACCGCGTCGGCACAGCACACTTATTGGGATTAATGCAGGCCAGGTCGGCCGTCACCGCCTGACGGCAGGACTACAACGAGGTAACGCCGCACAGCAGCTTGCCGAGAGCTGCGGCTTCAAGCCTCGGCTGTGCCAACCCTACCGAGCCAAGATCAAGGGCAAGGTCGAGCGGTTCAACACACCTGAAGGGCAGCTTCCCGGTGCCGCTGGCAGCAACGCTCGAAGCAATGGCCTTCTACTGGATGCACACCTGGCCAACATCCATGTCCGCCGCTGGCTCGACGAGGTTGCCAACGCCCGCGTGCACGCCACCACCAAGGCCGTGCGAGCCGTGCGGTTGGTCGAAGAACGCGCCGTCATGCTCGCTGCTCCCGCCCTCAAGGCGCCAGCACCGATGCGCCAATGCGTGGTCCTGTCGGTGGAGAGCCTGCAGCATCCACTTCAGGCTGCCCGTCCCTCCAGGCGCACCTTTCCCGCCAGGTAAGACCCGGCTTGGGTGTGAGCAGCTCGCCTACCCACTTCGCGCCAACTTGCCCCGTTGGGAGGGAGGGGATTTGCACCCCCGACACGTCACTTGAAGAAGAAACTCAGCCACTCGTGGATTGTGTCAATTCCACGCGCCCGCCCGCTTGCGCTAAGACGATCACCAACACCGCAATCAGATTCAGACGCGTTGGCATGGGCACCCTCATGGGCCATGTGCAGTTCTTCGGGAGCCCATCGACCCCCACGGTTGCAAAGCCGTATCACCACCCTCCTACGTGCTCCACCCGCCCCATTCGGCAGATGCTACACACGCACTGGTCGCTAGCCAGTTGGGTTTCACTATCTCAAGCACTCGCTCTCTCTTGCCTGGAGCCTCTCGCCCCCACCTTCCTTTTCCTTTCTCTCGTATTGCGTTCCGCTTCGGCCCAGCGTGCAGTGTTCCGCTTCCTCGACAAGGTGCCCACCGGGTTGCTTTCCACAACTCCCCAGCAGTCTCTCGTCTCGGTCGCAGCCCCACTCTCGCAGTAGCTTCGCAGTTCGCCTTGTGGTTGTTGACCAGGGTCTCCCCGGCCTTGCTTTGTCGTTCAGGTGCCCTTGCGATCGGCCGTTGCAGCCGTCTTCGCACCCTTCTTCGTGTCGCTCAATCTGCCTGATTCGTAGGCAAAAGTAGCTCGAATTTCTTCACTGATTCAGTTCTGTGTAAAGCGCTGTAGTGACGAAAATTCGTAAGTCGTTGTCAGCATTGAGCTAATCGAGCTTTTTCCGACACTCTGTGGTGAGCTGTAGTGAATCGCATCAAAGAGCACTACTCCCGAGGGAGTGCAGGCGCAACAAAAAAAACGGACCGACCGAAGTCGCCGCATGTTGAACCCACCGAGAGTGCTATTTCAAAGGTTCCCGCAATTGCGGAGTTGGAAAGCGTGCGCAGCCTAGCTAACCGCGCTTGGGGGAAAGCTTAGGTCAGGCCAAGCGAATCAGCAAGCGCAAATGCTGTCGAAACAAAGCAAGTATTTGGCGCTCTTGCGACCTATGGCAATCAGACACTTCTGCCATGCAGAAAAACGGAGCAGAGTCCGGAAAACCTGACGATTCTCAATTTTCTGCACCAGCGTCCGTTTTTCTTCACCAGAGTAAGTTTTTCTTCACCAGAGTCAGTTTTTTTACACCAGCGTTCAGAATTGTTCACGCTGGTGCAGATTTCTACACGGCGCTAACCTTTCAACCTCTGGCCATTACCTTATGCGTTCTCACCAATCTGACGAAGACCGTTGCCAGCTCAATACCAAAAGGCCGTCCATCAGGGTGCGCATCACGATTCGTCCTGATGATTTCGGGCTGCTTGGACTGTACCTTCATCTCTCTCAAATTTCCTCGGACCTTGGGAGGGCAACCGCCTTGCGAGGTGTCCTGTCGTTGGGCATTGCATGCCCATCACCTACGGAGCTGCCCGAGAACATTGATCGGCTACCAGCCATTGCGGTACGACTAACCATCATAGCCAGGGATCTTGGGCTCAAAAACCTGCACGACGAGCTGCTGCTGCTCCCGACCGATTTGCATAGACGGATTCATCTGAAAGACAAGATCACAAAAATTCAGATCGGGGCCAATGAATCGAAGAGCGCGAAGGGTATTCAGATGGTAAAAATTAATCGGTATTCATCGGTCGATTCTTCGCAGTCGATGCCTGCCCACCAAGAGTTTGATGCAACGCAATCACCGGCGTTGCAAAGCGATGAGTTTTCGAATTTCTCAGCAGAAGAGCCCATTTCCGAAAGCGCCCCGCTGACCACGCAGACACCAACCAGCAACCAGGAATTAAAAAAGCGCATGCGCGACGCGTCCAGAGCCTTTGATATTTGAACGACAGCACCAGAAGGAATTTACATGGCAAACACGGTTATCGGCATTGATGTTGGATACGGAAACACCAAGGCGGTATGGGGTCACTCGCTGGACAAAGCGGGACGCGAGCGCTGGGGTGAAACCTGCTTTCGCTCCATCGCCCCTCTGGCGACGATTGACGAAGAAAGTATGGGCGGCGGCACGAACCCGGACCGGATTCGCATTGAAATGAAGGGCAAGCATTACTACGCCGGCCCGGCTGCTGCCTTGGGGATCGAAGCCCGTGGATTGGACCCCAATTACATCGAATCCGACGAGCACGAAGTTCTCTTGCGTGCCAGCCTTTATATGGCCATGCGCGAAAAGGGTGAGGTCTTTGAGGAAATCGACATGCTGGTGGTTGGACTGCCGGTATCCGGATTTTCTGCCCGTGGAAAGCGGCTGCGGGAAATCGCTTTGCTTGAGCGTGAGGTTCCCATCCCACCGCATTTGCGTGGCGCAGGAATGTCGGCCACGGTCACCGTGCGCGCGAAACAGGTCAAGGTCTTGCCGCAGCCGTTTGGCGGCCTGCGCTATGCCGCTCAGACGCTGCCCGCAACCGATGAACTGTTCTCCGAACGCGCTTTGTCGATGGTGATTGATCCGGGATATCGGACCTTTGACTGGTTTGTCGCCAATGGCATGCGCCCCGAGATGAAACTCAGCGGCTCATTCGACGGTGGCGTCTCCAGTCTTTTGCGCCAGGTCAGCCAGAAGATCGGCTACGACCACGGCACCGGCAGTCTTGAATTCGACCAGGTGGAAGAAGGATTGCTGCGCGGCTCGATCAACCTGGGATACCAGGTCATCGACACCCAGCCCTACCACGCCACTCTGCTCGACGCCGCCCGCAAGGAAGTGGTGGCCTTCCTCGGCCGGATCGACTCGAACAAGGCCCGTCTCAGCAGGGTTTTTCTTACCGGTGGCGGCGCCTCCTTCTATAAGGACGCGCTTACCGAAAAGCTCCCCGGATATCGCATTCAGTCTTTGGACAACAGCGTGATGGGAAACGCTCGCGGATATTGGCTCTCCGGATGTGACGAATTCGACGTTTGACCAGCGTTCGAAATTTGACTTGAGATGCCTGCGTGATAACTTGAATACGGAGTAAAACAAATGAAGGAGCACCAAAATGAAAGAGGAAACCAAAATCGAAAAGCTGGCTGTCGATTCCACTCGAGTTTTGTATTTTTCTCATTGAGTTTTGTACTTTTGGGGCGCGAAAAGATCGCGTAACTATTTGATTTTCAATGGGAAATTTCTTCCTGGTGACATTTCGCCTATCTTCTCAGCCTTCTTTTGAAGCAAATTTCAGAAATTTTGCCCCACCCCTTAGAGCCGCGAATCGCGCGTTGATTGCTCCGCAATGCGGCCTAGCCACCAGTTGAATGCACATTGTTTGTGAGTGCTTGCTTTCTCTGTTCGGTCATTGGGAGGAAATTGGTGAGAAATTTCCTCTTTCGTTGCCGGCCCAAGAACTGGGAGCAACGGCGCCCCTACCCGTTTCCTACGGGTTGCTCGTTCGTGTGGCAAAGGAGTGACAGTGCGTGCCAGTGGACGAGTCGCGATCGGACAGGTTTAGGCTGGATTGGGACGTTCAAAGGCGCTGGACCAACGACAGTGATAGGCATCTCACCGGTCATTCGATGAGGAGCGCCCTGAGCGTCCGCAGGACACCCTGAACCGGCTTGAACAGTGGAATCCGCCGCAAGAAGCCAACACAGCATCCATTTGCACGTTTCGATGTAGCGCACCCAATTCAGTCACAAGCCATAAGTTAGCTCGAGTTGTCATCGATTAGGCGGTCGCTGAAAGTAAGGCAAGACAAATCCTCGGGATTGCTCACTGACGGTGAAAAGCAGTTGGATGCTCATGGAATGGTAGGGAATAGCACGTCTCGAGGTGGGGTAAGTCAGACGAACCAAACTCATGTCTGGTGGACAAATCACGATTGGATAAGGTTTGATACACTCATCAAGGAAGAATGCAGGTTCAATTTGCGAGCACGCGAGGCATAGGCTCGCCCATTCCATATTTGCCTCAGTGGGAAGGGCCTCTTTCAACGTGATTCCGTGATCTTGCTTCAGCGTGGCTTCGATGCAGCGGCACAGCGCCTCACTCACTTGGTAAACCCACCAGAAATGTATGAGCATGTCCCGCGAGAATGAGAAGGCTGTTTCTAGGTGGCCGTGCTTTTCGTGCAGCTTTCTGTTTGGGCCAATCGATTCTGAGGAATGTGGGCCATCAAGAAAGTAGCCCATTACCACTGGGCCTTCGGTGTTTCCGCACACAGCCCGTAGCTGTGCACTCGCATGCTTCATCTCGTTAACGATGACACCGACGTGTTTATTGCGGTAGCCCTTGTGTATCACATCTTGAAAGGTACGGAAGCCTGGTAGCTTCGTGGCACCAAGAAAATCGCTGTGAGTGCGGCACTCCTTGTCGGTTGGTTCGCGCAAGGCGCGCAGAACCTCGTGGGCCGCGTCAATATGCTCATTGAGACGGTAGAGCAAAGCCTCATAGCCTTCAAGCGTCGCCGCATAGTGCTTGAGTTCAAGCTTGCACATGACTTCGAAGCGAAGCTTATCCAGTAACGGAAAAACTTTTAGCCAGGCAGTTTGGATTCGGTGCAGAGAGGTCTGGTACACCGTGAGCGGATGCTTTAGCCCATGCGCCACATGGTGCAAGAGATCGGGAGGAATCGCCCGTATCAGATTCTCAGCCCGAGGCCGAAGCGAACCGTTGGCCGCAACACTTCTGAATATTTCCATATCGTTCTTGTTCGATCATCTCTCCAGCATTTTGCACGTGGCGCTAAGACTGGTTGACGAGTGTAAGCCGCTTCGCCCAATAAACTCACTCAAGCATATGACCGCTCCTGGCCGTGACGGCCAGTTGACCCGCATACTCAGAAGCCGACGGTCAGCTGCTGACGGCGACTGATCCGCAGATAAATTGCAGTAGCCCGCCCCCGGCTCCGAGGCGCATGCTGCGAAACCCTCAACTCGATGGGAGTCCATCATGGGTACCGCATGCAACACCACTTCTCGCGAGCCGTGGAACAAGGGCAAGATCGTCGGGCAGAAGGCCCCCTTTAAGGTCAAGGATATCTGGGCTCTGCGCGTTCGCCTCCAGATGCACGGCCGTGTACGCGAGCTTGCACTCTTCAACCTGGGCATCGACAGCAAGCTGCGCGGATGCGATCTCGTCGCCCTCAAGGTCCGAGACGTCTGCCATGGCGACCAGGTCGCGGCGCGCGCGATCGTGATGCAGCACAAGACGCAGCGGCCAGTCCAGTTCGAGATCACGCCAGCCACCCGAGACGCTTTGCAGGCGTGGATCAAGCAAGCAGGGCTGAAGCCGAAGCAATTCCTGTTCCCCAGTCGTGTCCATGAGTCACCCCATCTCGGCGCGCGCCAGTACGCCCGGATCGTTGGCCACTGGGTAGACGAGCTTGGGCTGGACCGCGCCGACTACGGCACGCACTCGATGCGACGGACGAAGGCGACGCTCATCTACCGGCGCACGAAGAACCTCCGCGCCGTACAGCTGCTTCTCGGGCATTCCAAGCTGGAGTCGACGGTGAGGTACCTCGGCATCGAGGTTGATGACGCCCTGGAGATCTCCGAGCAGACGGAGATCTGAGAGGGGTGCGGTGGTCGCTCCTGCCAAAGCGCCAGGGCGACCACCGTAGATGGCCGCTATGTGGCACAGGGCCAAACGGGAGCTCCCGGCCAGTAGTGGTACTAACTCAGCCAGTTAAGCAGTCTTTCAACGCTCAGAGGGATGCTTCGTCAGCTGCGCCCCTTTCAGGCAAAAGATTATGTTTTAATCGGTTTCGGAAAATTCCCGCCCAAGATTCAATGCCTTGTAAAGCCCATAGAAAACTTGGTAATCGACGCCGTCCTTTACCTTTGGGGCAATATTCGCATAGCTTCGTTCGCGGAAGCACCACCTGGGATACGGAACCTCATTTTCTGGCGCCTCGATGTAACAAATAATGTTGAGGTCATAAAGAAACTGAAGAAAGGCGTTATGGGATCGTAAGAAATCAGGCAGATTTTCGTCCGCCTTGTCGACGACTTGGCGGAAATTAGAATATATCTCGAGGTACTGCTTGTGCGAAAAGCGGCCCCTGCCATTAGCGACCGCGAAGAACTTCAACAGCAATTCGAATTCCTCTTCCCGATAGTAGAACGCCAGCTGGTCTTTAATCTCTCCAAGAAGATAGTCAGCGTATTGACGCTTGAAGGAAGGGCTGTCGAATGCCTCAAAGGTGAACTTGTCCGCTTGCCCGATGCCTTGCCTTTGCAAATCCTGCAGTATGGCAAGCATCGTCAGTATGTCGCGTGGCCTATAGTAGGACCAACGGAGGAAGCTGATAAAGCTGCTTGGGCGATCAAACTTTTCTCGAACATTTGGGGCATCCCATGGGAAATAGTGATCCCAGGCATCGCCATCCGAAATAGGCTCTTCTTGTTGTGTAGCAAGCAGGCGATCAATGACCTTGAAGATTTCGGATCCCCTGTGGTTCAAATAATCTACACGCCAGTCGAGAAACACGGAGTTGTCCCGGCTCTTAGTGTTCTGGTTCTGCAAACCTAGAGACGCAAAGATGTCCGGACGAACAAGCAGGACAGCGCGTAGGCGACCACCGCCACCCTTAATTGTCGGAAAAAAATCGTTATTTATCTCCCAGACGGCATTTGCAAGCCCTTTTATGCATTCGAGATAGTCAGGATACGGAATGGATGCGGGGCGGATGTCGATACCATCAATAAAGAGAATATGGCTCCGTGTGCAGCGAGCCTGTCTTATAGCGTCCTCAAACTGCCGTTGAATGTAGAACAGATTGGTCTGAAAGCGACTCTCAGAGAATTTAAGTGACTCCTTCTGCTCACCCGATGCCTTAGCATGTTTTGCGAAGAGTTCTGCTGCTAGCTTAGATTCCCGTATCAATTCAAGGGCCTGAAGAATCTCAGGAGAAAAGGCACGGTTGTAGTACTCATCAATCGCGTCCTGAACATCACCCATGCGCGTGAAGCGTCGAAGGAACTCTGGCCCTCCCTCGGTTTCGATGACGTGCTGCGAAAGGAGCAGGTAGATGATGACCTTCCAAATGCTCGTGTAGTCAGAGAGCTGAAGATGTCGCTCTCGCTTCAGAGTGACAAACTTTTGGTAGTCCGTCTCACGGATGTAGCGTAACGATCCGCGCGTGTCTTTGTGATCGTTGTTCGCCATATAAACAGCATATGCCGTTTTCCCCGTCCCCTTCTCACCAACGAGGAAGGAAATCGCAGGCTCGCAGAGTCGATCCAAATGCCGGTTTCGAATGAAAACTTGATTGAATAGCTCGCGGTTCTCGCGCCGCTTGTAGTTCTCGGCGTCCGGAAAGCCGAGTTCGAGCTGAGATACAAGTTTCATCCTCTTTCCTTTGTTGCGGGAGTTGCTATATGCAAAGCAGTGTATCCTTCTCGTACCCGCAGACGTCCGGAAAGTGGATTGAAGTTTGAGGTCTGCTATGGGTCGGGAAGGCAAGTTGGCGCCATTGGCCAGCGGACGTTCGGACGACCTCATTTGGCAGGCGCTGAGGCAAGGTCAGCAATGCCCTCGAAACCGTGAGTTGAGGTCGGCTCTGCCATCGACAGCAACCGCTGCGGAGCTGACTTGACCGCACTTCGGCAGCTTCAGGCTGGTCTCGAACATTCACACTTGTGGTGCAGCCGGCGGCTGGGCGATTCAAAGCCACTCCTGGTTGCAGTTCTCACGCTGGAGCATCTTGGAGTAGCGCTCGCCACTTCTTGGTTGAACCGGGTACTGCAATCAGCATGGCCCTCACCACAGTGCTCGCCTTCAGCCAAAACCCCTAGGCTTCTAGCAGCGCCTTGACCGTGGCCAGGATCTGGTCGGCAATTTTGTAGAGTCCCGACTAAGGGACGCCCGGTATGGCGTTCGATTCAGCGGAAAGATCCATGCGGATCAGGTCAACCAATTCAGCGGGTAGGGACGCCAATGGAGCAGCCGAGATATTCGTTGCAACGTCCTCGTCCGCGTTAGTCGGGTCTGTGTTATCCGGATCGTCAAGCCGCTCATCAACGTCGGTCGGAAATTCAGGTTGTCCCAAAAGCACCTCGAACTTTTGTGCGCGTGAGTGGAGAGTCTTGAAGCGAAACTCGTCGTAGTCGAACGCTAGAAATGGCACGCCAATATCAAGGCGGTGCTGTTGCGGATCAACCTGATACAAGCGCTCACTTAGGGAGCCGACCCGATCGAGGCGACCGGTTCGCTGCTCAAAGCGCGCCGGATTCCATGGGAGGTCGTGATGGATGATCTCATCACAATTGAGGTGGAGGTCGATACCTTCGGAACCAATCGCGGTGCATACCAGGATGTCGGGTAATAGTGGCGAATTGAACGCCGCGCATCGGCTGATCCGGGTCTCCGGTTTAACCTCGCCGTGGAGTTCGGTCACGATTTCCTCGTCCCGCAGGTAGACGCCCTTCCACAAGCTCTGACGACGCGAACTGTGCTGTTGCGGCCGTCGAATGCTGCCTTGGGCGTTGCAAAGCTGACCCAGGAAGCTCTCAAGCCGGTGCCAGGGTGAGCGCAGGGGATGATCGGTCGAATGAGCGATGAGCTCGACAGCTGCCACCCCAAGACGCTCTGCTCGTGCGCTTCCGATGCTAGCCAGGGCGTCGAGTCGCAGCAGGATCTTGCGCAATCCTTGACCGACATCCAGCAAGAGGTGGGCAAACGCAGACAGGTCGGCCGATCCCGCGCTGTTCTGAAACTGATCGCACTCGTCCTCAAGCAGATTCCAGAGGCGGGCATGCAAAGCGCCCGAGTCGACCACCGGGTGCCAGATTGTCGGGCCATTGGTGATGTCTCCTAGTGCGTCCACCAGGGGATTGGCATCCGGTTCGTCCTCCGGGTCATCGTCGAAAGACTGTAGCTCCGGATTGGACTCAAGCCGCAGATAGACGCGGAGGGCTACTTCGGACTCCAGGATGCCTCGGAACATGTCCGTACACAAGTTGTGCGGGGAGTGGGCAGCGAGCAATAACAAATCGAGGATTTTGTCGCGCTGACGACTGTTAAGGCGGCCGAGTTGCTCCTCAAATCGTTCCAAGGCAGCTGAAATCTCTTCCTGACTGGCAATGTGTTTCTCAGAGTTTCTATGGGCGGCTTGCCACGAGCGGCTCCAGTACAGCTCCACTGCCTGGTGGTCCCTGAGGATGTCGCGGCGCATGCGTTTGGTGTCATCGATGCTGATCGACTTGAAGTCCTCCTTGGCAATTCGGTTGCGCAAGATCTGGACGATTTCGTCTTGGGTCGCCAAGCGTTCGCAGAAGATCAACGTTTTGCTGCCGGCCCGGAAATTGGCCAGCGCCCGATCGACGGTCGCCGAGACTTTTGGGTGTGTCGTCCGGCTCAACGCTGATTCGAAGAATTGGAGGTAGCGTTTGGTTGCGCTGGAAACGTTGGCGCCCGAAGTCAGGTCTTTATTGCTCTCCCGAAACGCGCTAAAGCTCGATGCAAAACCGCTCAAAAGGTGCGCGTTCGCCTCTTTACCACTTTGCAACGAATCCTGTCGGACGCGCTGTTCGACCCGCATGCCTAAGTAACTCAGTAGGGCGGCCGACGTGTCCCCTAGACCGACTGTCGTGTAGAGCGCGCTGCGCGGTTGGGCGTAGTTTGGGGAACCGCCTCGCACATAGTCGCTTCCGGCATGGACATGGCGCTTGTCGCGCGACTTCGTATGCCGGATGACGACTTTGGACAAGCCTTGCCGCAAACCCTGAATCGACTGGTGGTAGTCGACCAATGCAGAAACAAAGGCAGCAAACTCCCCAGAGCAGGGATTGTCTGCCACAAAAGAAGACAAGGCAGCGAGGCGACTCGCACCATCATGGTTCGGATGGGCGTCGACGAAGGACTGGAGCAGGCTGACGTCCTCATGGGCGAGCCGACCCCAGGCGCCCTGGAAGTGGGCGCTGGCGGCGAGGCAGCGTGATGCGTGTCCGTCCGGCGCGATCAATTGGCGAACGATCTCAAGCGACTGGTCGTGCTCTGCGGCCACAAATTCGAAGATTCTTCCCAACTCATCCTGGTGTAGCTGGAACGGCGTTGCCGACATCATCAGTTTGTAGGGGATTGCCTCACGGAACACCTGCGCGAAGTCCTGCGCTCCGTTACCGCGGTTCTTCCAGTTATGTATTTCGTCGATGACGCTCAGGGCGATATTCGCCTTCCGAAGCTTGGTTTCGACGATGCGATCAGAAAGTGCCTTGATGCATCGCTCAGGATGCTCACCCAACAGATCCGCGACGACTTGCTCGGATCCGACCTCGGCAATGGTTGCGTCGACCACTGCCTCGAACCCCCATAGCTTGGTCGAGTAGAGTTTGCCGAGCCAGTCCCCAAGGACCTCCAATTGTTTCTTCTTGCTCGCTGGCGCGTCCGGCAATTGGCAGACGAGGTTGGATTTTTCGACCGATCGAATCACGCCCTGTCGCGTCTGCTCGCGCCGGCGCTTGAGCGCACGCGACACGATGTACGACGCGAAAAGTTTTGACTGCGGGTTGTTCGACTTGGCCCGGCGCAACTTCGACATGGCGACCACGTAGACGTTGGGCTCCATGGCATCCTGCTGCGCGCCAAAGTCGCGAAGCAGCTCCTTCAGGAAGTCATACGACTGGTCTGCGGCAAGATCCCCGGCCATCTGGTCGAAGCGTTCTGGTTCCAGCGACTTCTGCTCGTCCAGATAGTTGTTCAGCGCCAGCTGCGACAGATGCGAACTGAGCGCCAGAACGTCCGGATGGAGGTCGTCGAGCCCATCGCAGATGGCCCATCGTTGCCGATGCTTGCCGCGCTTACGGCGCGCGTCAAACCACTTCAGCACGAGGTACGCGAAACTCCTAAGCATCGTTTCGGAGATTCGGGGGACGTCTACGTTTTCATAGTCGTGCAGGTTCTGCACCAGGTCCCAGTAGCCACCTACGACGAGTGGGCGCAGCTGTTTTCGCCCCTTGTGCTGAAGGTAGTCGCGATTGAACGTGCGGATTTCCTGTTCCCACTTCGCGCTCAGCAGATCGTTGGGAACTACCAGCAGAGCCTTGAGATTGTTGCGACGTGTTTCGAACAAGTGAGTGGCGATTGCAGCCAGCGCGGTATAGGTCTTGCCCATGCCGACCTCATCGGCTAGCAGCACGCAAGCGATTCCCTTTTTGTGACGCTCGCGAATGACCGTGGCGGTGTAACGCTGCCGATTCCAGTCTTCCTGGATGCGCGGGTCAGGAGCCTGTTCGTTGAGAAGTTGTTTCATGGTGCGGACCGCAATTGACCCACGACGAACGCGTGGTAATCGGCAGCCAGGGCGTCGGATCCCTTGGCAGCGTCAAGCGCTGACCTGATCCCTGCTACCAGTTTGGCGAATTCAGTGCGTTCGGTTGCCGAGGTCTGTCGCGCCAAAGACTCAACAAAGAGACCCAGCTCACCAAGCTTGAACAAGCGATCGGCCGGCTGCTGCACGGGTTCGCGCTGCAACAAGGTCGCCAGCCCCGAAAGGGGTTCGACGACTTGGCTACGAATGGCACGCTGGCGGGCTGATGGCTCGTCGACCTTGAGCGATTCGGCTAGGCGCCGTTCGAAGCACCCCTCAACACTGGAAAACAACGAGAGGTAGTGCTGCATGGCGATCACACAGTTCGCTTCGCGATCGACGTCAAGCATCGCGACCGGCAGGGCCGCACTGTTACGGCCGTCCAGCCATTGCGTGGATTCTGGGTCCTCCCCTTCGTCGGCACCGTTGGGATTAAGGTGGAAGGCCAGCCAATCCCAACTGGACGCATGTATCAGGGCTTGTCGGTCGGCGATGATTTCACCACCGTACTGGAACGGGAACCAGAAACTTCGATCGCCCTTTTGCCGATGCCGAAACTCGAGCGTGCGGCCGCCGAGCAGCGTGTTGCGGAACTGGCCGATGGGGATGTCCTGTGATACGCCATCAGCAAATGTGAGAAGCATGTCTGCCCAGTGGATATCGTATTCCGCCATCCGCTCCAGCTGCTTACCGTGCACCCTAAACCGGAAGCAATCGGCACCTGGTGACGGGGCGAGTACGACGAAATCGATGAAGCCCGGAAACAGCGCATCCTCGTCGATCTCCTCAGGATCAGACTTGGGTGGGGACTCAGGCGGTAGCGCCGGGAGTTCTTCGAAATGATTACTGGGTGCGACCGACAAGCCGCGCAAAACGATCTCGCGCAAAGCGTGGGCGTTGTTGATCCGTTCTATGAAACCCAGTTCGCGGTTGTCCCCGAGCCAAGCCTTACGCGAAAAATTCGCGCTGCCCAGGTAGGCGATGCCGGCGCCATCCCCCGTCGCTAGCAGCAGGACCTTCGCGTGCAGCACGCGATTGAGTGCCAGATCCTTGGTAGATTGGCTGCCCTGCCGTTCGATCCGTGCGCGTTCATCAGCGGAGATCGTTTCCGGAATCAGGCGAAGGGCCGATTGATCCGGAGCGAAATGCTTGCCGAAGTGGGCCTTGGAGAGGTTCGCTTGATTGGCTGCATCGGTGACAATTTCCAGGCGGGAGAGCGTCGGGAAGCGGCGGCTAATCTGCTCGGCTAGGCAATGAGGGGCGGGGTTTTCGTCGAAAAAGGGGGAGACGGCAAAGAGGCTCGACGGTACTTGCCCCGGGAACCAGGCATTCCACTGGTCAACCAGCGCGTCGAGGCCGGAGCGCTCCCCGTAGCCGGAAGTCAGTAGATGACCGGGCTTCTCGGGGGCCGGCGGTGGAAGCCTCCAGCTGCTTGTTCGCGCATCCAAGGTTGCCAGCGCAGCGGCCAGCGCCGATTGCGATGACGCTTGCGCCTCGGTCATGTAGTGCTCCCGAAGAAACGTCATCCATTCGACGAGAATGTGCGTATCCGCCGACTTTGCGGACTGCCAAGTCCATTCCTGTAGGACCTCGCGATTGCGGAAGAGCCCGGTGTAGGTCAGGTTGAAGCTTCCAACGACCAACCGGATCGCCTTACGGGTGACGATGCAGTAAGCCTTGCTGTGGTGACAGGAAAACCCTGGGGTCTTGCAGGGGTGCAGTTCCAAGAATTGTGGCAGGCGACCGAATGGTTTGGTCTTGCGTGCATCGTAGAAGACCACGGGCCTGATGGTCGACAGCAGCTTTAATCCGGAACGGGCCAGGTCCTTTTGTTCCTCAAGTGCGCGGTGTTGCACCAGATTCAGGAGCTGCTGCTCATCGAACTCAAAGGTGAGAACCATGAGGTGCTCAATCGGATCGTCCTCTGCGAGCGCCACGGCTGCCGAGAAGATTTCGGAGAAATTGAGGAAGTCGCCGGACGGCATTGGAAGCTTTTTCGCCATCACTGGATTCCTGCGTACTGCTGCCACAGCTGGGCCCGCGCAAAATGCCAGTTGCGGCGATAGCGCCATTGGGTAGCCGACAGCAGCGTTTCGGGCGCATCGGCGACCGATTTGAAAAACTGCATGAATTTCTGACCATCGACGCGATCCTGGACAGCGATCGCATCTCCCGTGATGAAGGGGGACGTTCCCTTGCCGCGCTGGTGCGCCGAGTGGTGGGCAAGGACCGTCGCCACCATCGTCGGAAAATCCGCTATGTTCTCTAGAGTGCCCGGCAGTGCCCAAAACTCTCGTGACCCCTGCACGGCGCGGAACGCGCGCGCGGCCTCACGAACGTCGTTCGTGACCTGGGTTGGCAGGGTATTGGCGGACAGACCGATCTTCTGGACGTAGTCCAGGCGCCTGACGTACTCCCATTCGAAAACAAACTGGACGAGACCCGATAGCCGTTCGAAACAGTTGCAAAGCTCGATTCGACGGCAAAGCTCCGGGTGGGCCTTGTAATGCGCCAGCAAGCCCTGGAAGAAGCTAGTGTAGGTATCGACCTGGCGGCCGAGGGCAAGGACGTCTTCGGGAACCGGCTCGTCCCATAGCGGAGCAATAAGGGGTTCACGGCTACAAAGGTCATGAATTAGGGCTTGCCAGGTTTTTCGCTCTGCAGACTCGGGTTCGGCATCCAGGCGATAAACCCGCGCCCACTCGTCGAGTGCAGCATCGGCAAACAAATCGACGCCCGACATCCATCGGGTCGCAAGGTTTGCGAAATCAAATCCGTTCCGGTGCTGCCAGGCTTCGGCAAGTGCTGCGCCGCTGGCGGACAACCCAGCGCCATTGGGCTGGAGAATTCGCCACGTCGTGCTGGGGCCCCCGTAGTGGCCCAGTGCACCGTAGTTGAGGCGCGCATACAAAGCCGGTCGTTTTTTCGCATCGTCCAAGCACAAGTAATCCTGGCCGGTGAGAGGCTCGTACTTAGTCACATTGATGACCGAGTCGCCACCACGAACGCTCAACACACCCCAGAGAATCTCAAGGTCGCGCACCCGCCGAAGGAAGTTCTTTTGGCCAGGCTTCAGCGAATTCCGCTCCAGGAAGCTGAACGCAAACGCCAAAAAACCTTGGTAAGCGGGATGGTTCGTCAGAACTGTGAAAGGGCGGAAGAGTCCGGAGGAGATTTCCCCCGCAGGTTTCAGGTAGCCCAGCGGGTCAACGGAGTTGCCAGCGGATTCGGTGATAACGAAATCGGTAAATTTCATGGCGTGAATGTGGACTTTGCTGAATTTTTTCTCGTGCGGCGCACACGGGAAACGGCGTCCCCAAACCCACGCAACCACCACTCCAGCATCGCGCTGTCAACCACTGTGGCCGTGATTTCCAATTCCCCGTCCTCTAGTTCAACCACTTGTTGGTCGCTGGACAATGGTGACTCCATGAGGTGCAACCCCGCACTGCGTTCAATGCGGAAGACCAGTCGGACCTTCTCTCCCTCACCAAACCCAAAACGCCCGTCATCGTCATAGCGCTTGAGGTCAAATGTCTTGGGCCGCTCGAAGGTGAGCGTTGAAACTTCGGCTGCAGCGATCCGATGCAACGCCAGGTTGCGTTCGTTGTCAAAGCCCTGGTAACGGCAAACGAGATACAGCCGCGATCCCTGTTGCACCAGGCCCAGCGGCATCACGTCTGCGCTGGTGCGTTTGCCGCCTGCATTCTTGTATTCGATGTGCAGCCAGTGATTGCTGTACAGCGCTTCGCTCACTGCCTCAAACACACCGGAAACAATCTTGGGCGGTAGCAACGGCTGGCTGGTCGCCACCACTCGTACCTTCCCAGGCCATTCGCGTTCCAGGCGGGCGCTGCTCTCCAGACCCAGATTGCGTCTCGCTTGACTGAAAAACGCATCCATGGACTTCATTAGCCGGGGCGGCAACAAGTTCTTGAGGTGCTCCTGCGCCAATTGCAGCAGCAGAGACTCTTGGGGCGTGAGGTTGGGCACAGCGAGTGCTTTAGACTGCTCCAGCCATCGATAGCCATAGGGCTTGCTGCTGTCGTCGCGCTCGATTTCGAAGTGCTCGCTGAGCATTTCCAGCTGACGCTGGATGGTGCGCAGTTCTCGCTCCATCCCTGCATGCTTGAGTTGCTGGTGCAGTTCACTGGCAGTGACCTTGCGGCCACGGGGAATACGGCGCAGCAGTTCGACAGCGAGCTTGACCGTTTCGAGGGTGTCGGATCGTTTCGCCATATCAGATCTTCAAAGACGAGTTGGAGAACGCGGCCCAAAGACGGACCATGGCGTAAGTGTCGAGCGCGCAATACGCCAGAAGTTGTTGCTCAATCTCAGCCTTGCGTGCCGCCGAGGTTTGCGGCGAAATCGCTTCCAGAAATGCTTCCATGGCCATGCCACCATCCTGGACGCCATCAAGGTCTCCGTATTTCAAGTCTGGGCACAGCGCTGGGAGTACCGCCTTGATGCTCCAGCTCCCTTGCTGGCTTGGGTGGTAGTAGTGCTCACGCGCCACAGGCAGCAGATCCACAACACGCTCGTTCAGCGCCAGGAGGGCTTCGGACAGTCGTGGAAAACGCTGCGCCAGATCGCGGATCCGGGCCATTTCAAAACCAGCGTTGTAGACAAAGATGGGGCCACGCTCGCCGCATGCACTGAGCAATGCTTCAGCAAAGGCTTTTGAGGGGTCACCGCCCGAGAGATCAAGAAAAGCCAGCTGTTCGAGCTTCCCGGTACGCGCGAGGCGATGCACGCTGAACTGAAACGGGATCTGCTGGTAGGGGCGCGTGCCTTTCCAGATGGGTACGGCGAACTGGATGGTCTCAAAGTCCATGAAAAACGCGGGCAGTTTGTGCTGGGCCAGTTCTCGCAGCGCACTATCTTTGTCAAAGTACGTCTTTCCCGTGAGCGTGACCGCCTTCACGCGCCTCTGCTTCTCGCTGAGCAACGCATCCGGTACATCGCGCAGTTCGCACACTCCATGGGCCTCGACATGTGCTTTCAGCCCTTTGCTCTGTGCCCCCGGTAGCCAATGCAGAGGCTGCTCTGCTTGGGGCTCCTGGCCTTGGCAATAAGAGAAGAAACCGCATTCATAGGGCGCGCTGCACTGCTCGCCCGTTGAAACACGGGGTTCCTTCTTCTTGGCAACGATTCCGTGGGACTCGTCGATCCAGCTGCGAACCTCTGTCTCGCGTGAAACCGCCTCGTTGGTCAGATCGTTCTCGACCAAAAGCCCGCTGTAGTCACCACCGCCTGGATAGACCCATGAACTGTCGATATGAGCCAGCGCAATCCCAGCCAGGGGCACACCAGAGGAGCGAGCCAGAAAGGCTTGCACGGCAGCATCGTCCCGGTGGTAATCCTTGACAGAGGTGGACGACTTCACTTCCACCATGCGCCAGGCCCTTTTGCCGCCTCGCTTGACAGGCAGCATCACGTCGGCAAAGGCCAGTGCCCCTTCGGCACGGAATCCAGCCTCGAAGATCGGCTGATTCACTTGCAGGAGCGCCTGTGTCCGCGCAAAGGCTGCCTCGAAGCCCCCTACTTTGAAATCGATCAGCGCGCCTTTGCCCTTGGGGTCATAGACCTGCCTGGCGATGTCGCCAACTTGGTGACCCACCGTGAAGCTGGCCTGGGTGGCCGAGGAGTCTTCTCGCAGGTCCGGGCGATGTACCTCCAGCCACAGTCGCTTGGGGCACTGCCGAAACGCCAGCAGCTTCGATTTGGAAAGCACACGCAAGGCCGACTCCCTCTTGTTTGAAAGAAATTCTCCCATGGGTTTGTGCTCACAAAAACCCAATGGCGCGATTCGTGCCATGTTTCACTGCGCATTCGGCTTCGAGGGCCGATACAAGGGCGGTAGCAGACGTGATGGGCCGGAATCGGTGCTGACGCACCACGGCTGCAAAGTCTCCCGGCGTCAGCGAAACCAGTCGTGAAATCCTGGCTTGCTCCTCCGGCAGCGGTTGCTGCAATCCGAGTCCTTCGCAGTGACGCGAAAGCAGCCCCCACGCTTGGTCGGCACGCAGAAAGTCGAACTTCACTTTGAGGTCAAACCGGCGCAGGGCCGCCTGGTCCAGCCCTTCCATCAGGTTGGTCGAGGCTACAAACACGCCAGAGAACGATTCCATCTGGGTCAGCATTTCATTGACCTCGCTCATTTCCCAGTTGTGCTGGGCACCCCGCCTGTCCTGCAGAAAGCTGTCCACCTCATCGATCAAGAGGAGCGCGCCTTCGTTTTGCGCCTCGCGGAAAGCCTTGGCGATGTTCTTTTCGCTCTCGCCCAACCACTTGGATTTCAGATCGGAAGCGCGTTTAACGAGCAGTGGGACGCCGAGCTGCTCAGCGAGCCAGCGTCCGTAGGCCGTCTTGCCGGTGCCAGGTGGTCCGTACAGACAGAGCCTGCCAGAGCGCGCAGCGACAAGGCCTGCGGCTACGGCCGCCAGATCCACATCGGCATGGATGAAGCCAGGGTCGTAAATCTCCGGCAGACCGCTTGGATCGTGCTGTACTAACGGGCGATGTCCTTGCGCTTCAAGCGTGTTGGAGATCAAGCGCTCAAAGGCAGCAGCCGCATTCTTGTGGCCGATTGCATCCCGAATCGAACGCACAACAGAACCAGCCTTGACGATCACAGCCGGTGCTAGGAATTCAACATCAGCGATCCGCGAGATACTTCTTGCATCCAGCAAGTCTCCGCAATTGGCTTGCAGAATGCGCTCACGTTGTCGCTTGGGCGGCACAGGTAGCTCAAACACCATGTCAAAGCGTCGAACGAATGCAGGATCAAGACCTTCAAGGGAATTGGACAGCCACAGGGTGGGCACCGGATTTTCTTCGAGCATCCGGTTGATCCAAGCCTTTCGTAGCTGAGCCGTGCTCTTGCGGCCAAAAATCCCATTGCCGTCGTTGAATACGTCTTCGACTTCATCGAAAACGACCAACGCCTTGCGTTGCGCAAAGAAGCTTTGCGCTGCGCGAAATGCACGTAGCCGACGTTCTCCATTGACTGGGTCACCATCAGCATCTTCACTGGCAACTTCAAAAAGCTCGCAAGCCAGTTCACTTGCCAACGCTCGGACTAGCTGACTCTTTCCGGTTCCTGGTGCACCGTGAAGAAAAATGTTGACACCACGTCTACCCGTCAAGACGGTATGCCGAAGATATGGATGCAAAACATCAAGCATTGGCTGGATGTGATCGTAGTCTGCCAAGCTAAGCTGGCCAGGATCGACCTCCGAAACGGTGCCCCGCAGCAAGCTAGCGGGAGCTACCTCGGATGAAATCATTAAATCTGCGAAGGCATCAGAGAGCAGGTTCAACTTACCTCGGAGTTGGTTGTCTCCGCTGCGCTCCACCGAGATCAAACCAGAGCGTGACAGGATGCCTTCCGCGCCCAGTGAAGACCGAATTTCCGTTTCAGGGATATTCAGAATCACAGATAGGACATGAAAAAGCTTGACCGACGAAAGTCGACCTAAGCAATCTGCAGTTTCGTCAAGCCTGCGCTCAGCATTGATCAGTACGGCAAATTCGAGAAGCCTGCAATCTTTCGGCGTCAGCCCTACCAGATCTGCCAATTGCCCAATGTTGAGTTTCAGGCACGGAGGAATTGTTAGGCTCGCCGCTTGCTTTTCAGCGTGCCGGTGAAGCAGCCTCAGTTGAGCCAATACCTGTTTCGCATCGAAATCCCTTTCGGCAACAGGTGTGTCGCGCTTTCGCAGAAACTCAGGAATCGAATGCTGCGACGCATCAATCCAGAAACCCAACCCAAGCGCCTCTGCGACGGGGTCATTGCTAAAGCCTCGAGAAGTGACAAATTCGCGGTGCCCTCCCAACGTCATCAAAATACGCAAGATCCAGAGTTGGACGGCAGGGCAGATATCCAGTGCATTCCCTGCACCACTGGTTCGAAGTATTGTCATGATGATTTTTCCCGTTAGTGGGATCAATCATCATTAAAGGTGCGACATCATGTGTCGCATGGATAGCTGGGTCACTCATCAACAGTCGCTTCACAAGAGTCACGGCAGTCGCATCACAGGTTCACATCCTCCGGGCGACATTGGCTGTGCCGTGGGCGCTCAGTTTGGGCGACGGCTTTCTGTCAATCCTCGTGAAAGCGAGCTTCCGAGCAAAGGCCAGAACCTCCTCTAACCTACTGCCTTGCGCGCGTTGAGTTGAGAATCAAAGTGCAGTTGCATCTCCAAAAGTACACTTCATCCTGTACCGTCCGTCCAGTTTCGTAATTGGGTATCACCCCAGGTTTTCCTCCTGAATGATTCCCTAGAACAACACCTTCTGCGCACTCGTCAATGCCACAAAGCTATCTCCCAGCGGCTGAAGAATCGCATCGGCAATAGGCTGCAGTTGCTTGACGAGGTAGTGCTCATAGTCAATCCGCGAATGTCGGACCTCTAGAGGTTCGGGGCCGCTCTGCGTCATCACGTACTCGATCCAGCCTCCACGCTGGTACTGCTGCGGACGGTTCAACTTTGCGTTGTGTGCATCAGCGATGCGCGCCGCGCGCACCTGAGGCGGCACATTGACCTCGTAGGCATCGAGTCGGTGGCGCAGGCGCTTGCGGTAGACGAGCAACGCATCCATCTGGCCTTCCAACATCGACCGCGCTTAGTAGGCCACGAAGTCCCGATAGGGCTCGCCGTGGAAAATGCGTGATAGCAAGCCTTCCTGGAACTGGCGTGCCAACAAGGTCCAGTCGCTGCGGGCCATCTCCAGCCCGCGATAGACCATCTCCTCCCTTCCCTCTTCATCGATGCTCAAGCCGGCGTAGCGCTTTTTGCTGCCGACATCCGATCCACGGATGGTGGGCATGAAGAACTTGGCGTAGTGGGTATCGAACTCGATTTCAAGGAAGTTCTCCAACTGCTGCTCCTCGCGCAGCTTGCGGGTCCACCAGGCGTTGATCTCCTGCACCAGGCCGGCCGCAATGGCGTGCGCCTGCGCGTTGGGATAGGTGCGTTTAAGCCAGATGAAGATGGAGTCGGTGTCTCCGTAGATGACTTGGTATCCGCGCTCCTCCACGAACACCCGGGTGAGCTTCATTACCTCATGGCCGCGCAGGGTCACGGAGGACACCAGCTTCGGGTTGAAGAAGCGGCACTCGGATGCACCCAGAACGCCGGCGAAGGAGTTCATGAGCAGCTTCAGGGCCTGCGACAGCGGCTGGTTCCGAACGCGCTTGGCCTCGTCCCGGGCATTCGAGAGTGTGGTCACGATGTCCGGCAAGCAGTGCTTCTCGCGCGAGAACAACGTGCCTTGCGGCCCCCGCACCAACCCGGTCTGTGTGTCGGCGCTCTCTCCCTCTGCCAGGCCCACGGGATCCACCAGAAAGGTCCGGATGATGGAGGGGTACAGGCTTTTGTAGTCCAGGACCACCACGGAGTCGTAGAAGCCCGGGGTGGAGTCCATCACATAGCCGCCAGGAAACGCCTTGGCCGCGATGTCACCCACGTTGGGTGCCACGTAGCCCAGGCGGTGCATGCGCGGCAGGTAGTGGTGGCTGAATGCGGCAATAGACCCTCCAAAATGATCCACCTGCAAGCCCGTCGTCTGCGCTCGCTCCAGCACAAACGGCAGCAACTCCAGTTTGTCGAAGATACGCAGGACAAGTGTGCAGTCGCGGATGTTGTAGCTGGCCAGCGCCGGCTGGTCTTCCTGGAAGCGCCGCTCGATCTCGGCCATCTTGTCGTAGGCATCGCCGATCTCCTTGCCCTCTCCGAGCAGTTCCTGTGAGACCGCTTCGAGGCTGAACGACGGGAAGCTCCACATGCCCGCTCTCAGCGCTTCGATCCCATCGACGACTACACGTCCGGGCATGGGTGCGAACAGGTAGCCCTGCCGACCCGGGTGGGTCCGCCACGCGATGGGGCGGCGCTCTCGTCCGAGCAGCAGTTGCACGGAGTTCGCGTCGGCGGTCTTTTGTAACACCCGCAGATCGAACTGGATCACACTCCAACCGACGATGACATCCGGATCGTGACCCGCAAACCAGGCATTGAGTTGCTCGATCATCTCCCGGCGGGTTGGGCAGTAAACAAGCCTGAACTCCATTGGTGGCGCAGCTGGGACCGACACCGAAGCTGGAGCATCCCCAAGCATGAACACCACCCGGTCGCCCGCACCATCCAAGGCGATCGAGTACAGGTCCTCGGTCGCGCTCGTCTCAATATCCAGCGACACCACCTTCAACACGGGGCGCCAACCAGACGCGGGCTTTAACCTGCCGTCGAGGATGGTTGAGCCTTGGCGCTGGCCTCCCTCGACCACAACACCGGCCGTGATGAACCGCTCCATCAGGTAGCGGTCGTGTGGGCGGACATCCGCTTCGTAGAGCGGGATCCCCAGAGGTTGGAGTGCGCGTGTCAGCTTGCCGAGATCTCGGAACCTGCGGGCATAGACGCCGAGGACGGGCTTCTGGTCGAACGTCTTCAGACCGAGCTCCTTTACCTCCAAGCCTTGCAGGTTTGCCAGTTGGGCTTGTGCCGCAGACCGGTGGCGGGCCGGCAGGAAGGCGACCGAGCTCTGCCGGGTCAGAAGCACCTTCTTCGGCCCCTCGTCGGTGGCCAGCCAGTATTCAATCTCGGTGCCCTCTGGGAGATCGCGCCAGTTGCGGGTGAGGAGGAAGCCCCGGAGTTCGGTGGGTGCGAGGGCTGAGCACATCAGGTAGAGCAGAGGACGCTGACGCGGCAATTCTGATGCCTGGGGCGAGATGATGGACGGGTGCGGCAACACTTGCGCATGATACTGATTTTTTATACAGTATCGCGAACCGACACCGAGAAAGTCATGTACAAACCATCCCGTTATGTATTCCGTCCTGCCCGGCCGGCTCCGGCATTTCTGCGGCGCATTTGGGCGTGGTTTTAAGACATCCCCTCAGGCTGTTCACTGCCGTCCACTGTATTGCCTCCGCTGCATACCGTAATCTCGCCAAATCAGGCCTAGCTCGCAAAAAAGATGACGGCTCAGACCATCTACTATCTATGTCGACCGACGTGAGCGCGAGTGCAAAGCTAATCAGCAGTACCAGTCGAAAATTGACCAGGGTCTGGTGCTGGTTCCATCAGAAGCCCGCTAGGCTGGTGTGAGACCTGGCGAATGTGGCGTTGGCCGCCGCTGTGGAAGGGGACTGGGCTGTGGCCTGGTCCCCTTTTTGTTGGGGGTTCTTTTTTTTTGGTTAGAAGCGGATGACAAGGCGGATCGAACGCACAACCGGAGCTTTTTGCATGTCATAACGGAAAGGTGGGCTTGCATGGTCTTTGCCGCTGAGACCAACGCAGATGTCGATGGCACACCTTCTAGGATTTATACATAGGATTCCGAGTAGCCCTCTCCCCTTCCTAGAACGTGAAGTCCTGCCTGGCCCTAAAAACTTGCGCCGGACGTTGTGCCCCTCGCACAAACTCATCGGTCTCAATAATGTCGTCCGATGTCTTCAGGCGTCGTCGGAAAGAACTCTTGTCGAGTGGATGACCCAAGATGATCTCGACCACCTTTTGCAACTGCGACAACGTGAAGTGTTCGGGCAGCAGGTGTAGGGGAAGTACATCTGCTGTCACTTTGGCCCGCAGTTTCTGGACCGCTACCTCCAGTTGTTCCGAATGGTCAAAAGCCAGGCGGCGTTTTGGAGAGACAACGTCCACCCATTCCACTGCCTCTACTTTGTTACGGACAACGGCATCGGTCTTGTCCAGAGGTAGTAAGGCATAAAACAAGACGGCGATAGACCACCCTCGGGGGTCGCGGTCTGGCCCGCTGTATGTGCGCACTTCTTGCAGATGTGGCAATTCAATGGCCACCTTGTCGGCTAGTACTCGGCGCGCCGTCGCTTCAAGAGAGTTGTCCAGATGGGGTTTGAGCACGCCACCAGGCAATGCCCATTGCCCGACTTCGGGTTCTTGCGCCCTCTTCACCAGCAGCACTTTAAGGCACTCATCGACCACGCTGAACAACGCGATATCGACACTGACGAGTGGGAAGAGTTCACGATTCTTAATCATAGTTGCAAATTGCCACTAACACATGCACAATAGTGGCATTATGCAACTAAGGGGGAGCTCATGGGCTACGACATCGTCGGAGACGTACATGGTCAGGCGAGCAAGTTAGAGGCTCTCTTGGAGGGGATGGGGTATCGGCTGAAAGCCGGGGCATTTCAGCACCCGCATCGCAGAGCCATCTTTGTGGGCGACTACATCGACAGGGGGCCTCGGCAGGTGGACACCTACAGGATCGTGCGCGCCATGGTGGAGTCTGGCAGCGCCCTGGCAATACTCGGGAATCACGAATTCAATGCAATTGCATGGCACACCGCAGACCCTGCCACTGCGGAAGGGTTCTTTCTGCGTCCGCGCCACGGTGCAACCGGCGCTAAGAACCGTCAACAGCACCAGCATTTCCTGGCGGAGGTTGAGGGGACGCGACTGCACGATGAAATCATCGAATGGTTTCTCACCTTGCCGCTCTGGCTGGACCTGCCCGAATTGCGAGTGATTCACGCTTGTTGGCATGACGGCTACATCTCGGAACTCAAACCTTTGCTGGGGCCCTCGCAAACACTGACCACGGAATTGATGGTCCGGGCGAGCCGTCAGGGCGACGCGGTATTTGAAGCAGTTGAGGGTTTGACCAAGGGTTTGGAAGTCGCGCTCCCTGACGGGCACGCGTTTCTTGACAAGGACGGGCACGAACGGCGCAATGTGCGCATTCGCTGGTGGGACGAAACCAGTCATAGCTATCGAGATTTGGCGCTCATGCCGGATGAGGCGCGTATGGCGCTTCCCGCAGCAACCGTACCTGCTCAGAGTAGGCCTATCTACGACCAGCGCAAACCGGTTTTCATGGGCCACTACTGGATGCAAGGCGAGCCTGTACTCCAGAGCAGCAAGATTGCGTGTGTGGATTACAGCGCCGGGAAAGGTGGTCCGCTGGTCGCTTACCGATGGGACGGTGAATCTGAACTGAGTACCAAGAATTTCTTTGCTGAAGGAGGCTCAGATGCGTAAAAGGATCGAGACTCCACCAGAGGTTGCCCTGCACGCGGACTCGCAACAAAAGAACCCGTCGATTGATGGAGTTGATTCGGTCACAAAATGGCAAAAGGCTGCAACAGGTGCCATCGACACTGCAAAGAAAGCTACCGCCTTGGCCAAGGCCCATTTGATCCGTGAATCACGCAAGCATGGCGGGAGGTGGCAATGGGTCGACTTTCCGGGGCCTAAGGGTCGAGAGTCTGCAGGCATCGTTGACATCCTGGCCATCCGAAAGCGTTGGGAACTATCAGACTCCCCCGAGGACGCCGACCTCAAGCACCTAGACCTCTTCGACATCATGCTCATCCAGGTCAAGGGCGGCGGTGCAAAGACACCCACGCGCGAAGAAATTGCCCGTATGGAACGAGTGGCTGATCTTTACCAAGTGTGCAAGGTTTTGCTGTACCAGTGGAATACCAAGAAAAAGGCGGAGACGGGCTACCGTCTTCTCAATCGTGAGACTCATGAATTTGGTCCATTGGTGACAGACGGCAAGGAGCTCTTTGGCAAGAAATGGGCTACGTCTTGAATTCGACCAGCGCGCTCATAGTGACAAGCCTGCCTGCGTTTTCCGCCAAGGGTCTCAGGCGCTGCCTGGTACCCGGAGTGGGCTGTACGGTTCTGGGAGGCGTTTCTGGGTCCGGTTCTTCCGTCGCAGACTTTTGGCGTGGGAAGGATGGTGACGTGTGGCTGCGAGTCACTTGGATGGGCCAGGTGTGGAGTTTTCATGCTCGGGGGCCGGCGGGAGAATCAATCCCTGACGATCAAGACTCCATGGCTGTGTTTGCGGACTTCGTGTCGCGAGAACTATGCCGGTGGATGACTGAAGACGCACCCGACACGCCTCCATTTGATGCCTGTACTGCCGCAGAGCAGGAGAATTTTTCCTCGGGAAGAAAAGCATGAATTCCATCCAGAACTTGGCTCAAGGATGTTTGCTAGGCGCATTGGTCGGCGACGCAGCAGGATCTCGACTGGAGTTCCTCGGAAGAATACCGACGCAGGCCGATGTGGGCGAAGCGTTAGTAATGAAGGGTGGAGGAGTCTTTGGACTAGCTCCAGGCCAAATCACAGACGATGGAGAGATGACGCTCTCACTCGCCCGTGCCCTCGTAGGTTCTACAGTATTTCCGCGAGAGAAGGTCGCGACCAACTACCGCGCATGGGTTGCCAGCAATCCATTCGATATGGGGCAAGCTACCTCTGCAGCACTCGGGGGACCGATCGAAGACGGAGATTTCATAGCCGATTCTGTTTCGAGAAGAGCGGCGATGTACAACATGGGCTCCAAGGCGAATGGAGCCCTCATGAGATCCAGTGCGCTGGGCATCTGGTCTACAGGAGTGTCACAGGAAGATGCGGTGAAAGCCGCCTGCGACGATGCACGCCTCACTCATCCAAATCCTAGCTGTTTGTGGGCCTGCGCTGCCTACGTAGTTGCCATTCGGCATTTGCTACTCCATCTCAACGACACTGAGGGTGCGTTTGAGCAGGCGCGATGGGCGCTTGCACTTGCCCCAAGAGACGACTCGGAGGAAGTGCATGGATGGCTCGAAGATGCGGCCATTGGCACATTGCCAGACGGACAACACAGCATGGGGTTTGTGCGTATCGCCTTTATCCACGCTTTTCATCACATGCGACTCGGCACTCCGTACATCGACGCACTGCAAAGTGTCCTCGGGTATGGAGGGGACACAGATACGAATGCTTGCATAGTCGGAGGACTTGTAGGTGCGCGGATCGGGATCACAGGTATTCCCCCAAACATGATCGATGCAGTGCTCAGGTGCGACACGAAAAAAGGTCGTCCGCGCCCAGCATGGCTGAGCACCCAGGACGCCTTGGAACTTACCCAGGGACTTCTGAATGAAGAAGTACATTGACCACGAGTTGGTTCAAATCGGCTGACTTGCTGGCGGCTGCCCAAAAGCTGATGTGAGACATGCACGGAAGATGACTGGACAGCGGTGAGCGCCAACAGCGGTCATTCAGAGCCCTTGACCTCGAACAAGTGCTGCGCCGCCGACGGCAGTCCTTCGACCGCACTCCAACCAGCAAGTCCGCTTCAACGTCGACACCTGCGCAGAGTGACTGGCTCAATACGTCCCATCGCAGCGCTTACACCGTCTTGTTGACGGACTTCTTTGGACAGGTTGCTACTGCTAGAGGCACGTAACAATGCAATCAACTGTTGACGACAAGTCGGAGGGCAACCCCGTTGTGATCCGAGAGTCTGCCAGGCTCATTGCGGTCGCACCAGATATGAAGAGGTTCGCATGAGATCAGATCAGAGCTGCTCCAAATGTGATCCACGATTGCCCTATCAGCTGCCCTTGTCGCGCGAATGTCTTCCAGCGTGTGACACGTAAGGCCAATGCTGGTTAGTCCATCAACTAGCCTTATGCGTGCTCCATGATGACCATACCAATTGCTGCCATCAAGGCTGGTATTGAAGTCACCAGCCAAGACGATCCTGGCTTCTCGCAATGCGGGGTCTGATCGCAAGTGGCAAAGATCAGCAACAACATCATCCACAGCTTTCTGGTGTCGCTCCCATGCCGAAGCGACTCGCTGGCGCACGCCGTCCATTGCGTACGGAATGATGATGCCGTAGACAATGATGCACCCCAACGGAGGTGGTGCCGCCAGAGCGACGCATACAGAGAGGCGACTATCCCTAACAGGCAGTGCCCTTCCTTCCCACGACGATGCAATACCGACTGCCCGATCCCGTGGTGTGTAAGGTGGCTCCCCTGGATCAGACCACCAAAACTGCTTTCCGGGCAGTTGCGTTGTATCCCGGACCTCGGTCAAGACCACGATGTCAGCAAGCAGTTCTTGAAGAACTTCAAGTTGCCGTGGCAGAAGGGATTTTGCATTTGAGCGGTAGCCGTCAAGATTCCAGGTGGCTATGCGAAATGTGTTCATGAGATCGAAGGCTACTGCAGCCAGAGCCCAATGACATCCCTCGGCCGAGTGAGCCTGTTTACAGACATCCGATAGTGGAATGACCGGGGCTGAAGCTCAAGCCAAGCGACTGCTGCTAAGTTGATCGCCCAATTGACCCTGCCGGCCAGGAGCAGTCGGTGAGAATAATTGCCCGAGAGGCAGTTTCAGGCTGGGTGCAGTCACTCGAGTTCGCAAAGCTGAATGTCAGGCGTAAGTGAGACCTGACGAAGGTGCTTCATTAGTAGTTGACACCGGTAGCCGCTCCTTCTTACGATCTACCTGCGGTTCAAGCCGAATCGTGGGCAAGTTGGCGCCCGTCAGTGCACGCACCGGACCCTGTCCGGCACGGCAAAGCCAGTTGGATTGCGAGTGTTCCCTTTCCCCGGCTCGATGACCTCCACTTGGAGAGCCGGACAACGCGTGCCGTCCCTCGATGCTCTCTAGGAGTTCATCCATGGCAACCACTGCTGCGCCGACGGCGCATCCCGCCTCCCCTCAAGACCTGCAGGCTACGGCCGCAGCCCTGTGGACCTACGTCCATCTCAAGGTGCCCCGCTTCACTTCCGAGGCCGCGCTCAAGGTCGTCGAAGGCCTCCAGCCCCAGCCCGATGAAGACCCCAAGCTCCTGGCCAAGCGCCTGCGCAAAGCTCTGAGCGACACGGGCGTCGCTCTCAAGCACACGGCAGCGCTGGACGCCGCGTCCCGCATCCTCGGCCGGTCCAGCTGGCACGCCCTCAATCGGGAGCCGCTCACCCCGAAGCTCAAGCTCACTATGGTGGTCAAGGCGCCGGAGGAGGAGTTCTCCAGCTGGCACGAGCTCGCGCCGCGGCTCGCCGAGTGGCTCGAGGCTTGGCATCAGGTCAAGCCCACCAAGTTGTTCGAGGTTCGGTTCGGCAGCGACTTCATCCTGGTCTGCGTGCCGGAGCCGAAGAAGGACAGCATCGCTGGCGAGACTAACATGGTGCCGGCACTGTCCATCACTCCGCTGGGCGGCACGCAGGACTGGCTGACCGAGGCGCCGGCGGCGTTCGAGATGGTCCGCAGGCGGTTGGAGGAAACCGACAAGGCCATCCTGGACGGGGTGGCCACGCTCCAGATTTGCGGTCGACACGGACCCGAAGTGTTGGCGAGGTTGCCGGCCATCCCGCAGTCCGTCACGCCCGACGACACCTGCAATTCCGAGCTGGTGCTCCTTCGCGAGGACAACGAGCTGGTGCCAGGCGACGGGTTCGAAATCGCCCGCGGTGACGAGATGACGTGCTGGTCCCAGCTCGAGCTGGCCGTAAAGGATGAGGCGAAGGGCCAGCCGCCGGAAATTTCCCTGGAGGAGGCCGTCTGGTGTGTCGGCAAGGGCCGCTACGTGTGGCAGATGACGACCCTGCACCCCGACGACTATGTACCTGGGCAAACTCACTCGATGCTCACCGAGGCCGAGTCCGAGAAGCTTCTTCGTCGCTACCGCTTGGCGAGGCGCATCCTCGGCGGAAAGGTGATGCACCACCACGTCACGAAGCAACTGAAGTACCTGAGCGGCCCGGATGACACCTACTGCGTCGATCTGCATCGAGTCTTCCATGCGCTGAACGACGCTGGCCACGACTGGGACTCGTTCTGCGCCGAGACGGGCATCGAGCAGGAAAAGGTTCCCGAGGTGAAAGTCGGCTTCGTCATGACGTTGGCCGAGCACCTGAAGCTGAAGGACCCCAACAAGCTATTTGCCTCACCGCCGCGGGCGAAGCTGGCCAAGGCCGTCGATGACACCCTTGTCCGCGCGCTGATGCCGCGCGTGGACTTCGTGCGCTACCGGACGCCGCGAGACCTAACCCCCGACCAGGTCGAGGGCATTCGCGATGCCATCGAAGACTTCAGCGCCTCCATCCGCATCCAGAAGATGCAGCAGCTCGGTCAGTTCGTCGACCGAGATGACCCGCTGCCGTACCTCTGCTATGCAGGCGACAGCGAGGAGCTGCGGCTGAAGCTTGCGGAGCTTGGGCTGGAGATGTATGTCGGCGTGATGCCGCACCTGGTTTCCACTGAAGGAGTCATCGAAAAGCTGCCTGGCGTGTGGTCGTTCGCCTTTGGGCACGCCATCTACCTGGACATCGACCGCATCGAGGAGGGCGCATGAGCAAGAAGTCCAAGAAGAAGCCACAGGCAATAACCGCTGTCGCGGCAGCGGTAAACGCAGTAGCCGTTGAACCGGATGCCCCGCCGGAGCCGCAGTTCCGCTTGGCGGACATGCAGGCATCGGCTCGAGCGCACATTGACAACAAGGCATGGGCCGAAATCCTCGCGTTGGGTCGCGTGCCGCTGACGGCCATCCACAAGGACGACCGGAAATCCGCCGAGGTGTGGCTGTTGCGGGCAAAGATTCTTGGTCTCTATCCGTCCGGCATTCGGTCCCCCTACGAGCTGGCAAGGGAGGTACGCGAGGAGTACCAGGGCGCGCTCAAGGAACTGGCCGGCCGCGTCGAGGCGCTGCATACGCTGCAGCTCGAGTTCGACCTGTACCTCGACACGCTGGGCTGGTCGATTGACGATTGCGCACAAGCGTTCCGGCGCCTGTCGCGTGCCTGTATGGAGCTGACGAATGTCGATTGGCTGCGGAAGCTTCGCGGGCGCGCGTTGATGCTGTTGAGGGCTCAGGAGGGGCGACGGGGCGAGGAGATGTCGGCCGCTGACCAGGAGACGCTGGCGGCCCTTCCAGACCCCACCTTGGCGCTCAGCGAAGCTTATGCGGCGGCAGAGCAGGGCGAAGCCCTCGATGAAGAGGGCCGTGCGCTCGTCACCGTGCTGAGGCTGGACCTCGACCTGATGATGGCGGACCCGTGGGACTACGGGCGAGTTGGTGACGCGCTTCTCCGGCTTCCATGCCCGAGCGAGGACACCTTCATCGCCTTGCCCAAGGACGAATCGTCGGGCCGTGCGCAACTGCATTTGACACCGCGCGCCTGGGCCTTCATGTGGACGCTCGGGCACACCCCCGGAGAGGGCTTCGCCGACCTGCTGCAGCGCTTCTCAGAGCCGTTCGCCTGCGATGCCTGTGAAGGGCTTCGCCGTGTGCTTTGTGCCCTGTCGGCCGTGCCCGCCGACGTGGACGAGCATTTGTCGCTCGCGGTGCGCGCCTTGATGCGGTTCGCCGACGCTGACGCGCATTGGTTCGGGGAGCAGCTGACGATGACGCTGTCCGACGGGGTGCGGGAAATCTACGTTGGAATGTCAGGGCTGCACATGACATCGGTCGGTGACCTGCTGTTGCGGTTGTACGAACATTCGTCCGAGGACTTCACACGGCGAGCCGAGCTCGAGAGCCTCTATCGGATTTTCACCGCCAGCACCCAGTACTCACCGTTGGAGGACGAAGACAACGGCGACCAGGACATGCCGGGCCTTGCCTGGCTATGCGAGCAGAGCCTGTCCTTCCAGCTCGCGGCGGCCTACGTCATCCAAGGTGTGGCCGGTCGGATGCGCCTGCTGCTCGACGCCATGCATCGAGCGACAAGTGCTGGCGTGCCAATGCCGCAGAACTACTACTCAGGCGACCTCAGCGGCGAGGACCTTGATGAGCCCGAGGCCTGGCCGGTACTCGATGCACTCGAGCAGCTGTCGGCGGTGCGTGAGCAGATGGCCGAGAAGACCCGGCGCATGTGGCTCGAGGTCGTAGGGGACATCTTCGACGCGCTGTCCAAACTTGGCGACAAGGTACGGGCCCAACTGCTGCCGCTGGCCCGCGACTTCAGTGATGACCTTCTTGAGAAGAAGCATTCGTTCCGCCTGGGCTACCTCGAGCAGGTCGCGGGCGACCCTGACGATGCATTGCACTACTACCTCATCGACCTCGACACCGCCGAGAACTTGCCCGACGTCAGCGTGAAGAACGCCAAGTTGCTTTGGGCGCGGTCCGAGGACCTGGGGCAAGTGCAGCAGTTCGTCGACAAGCTTCAAGAGGAGATACCGACGTCGAGTCGTAGCGATGTGGTGCAGCAGCTCTTGACGGATGCGAAGGCGCGCCTTGCCACGCTGAACAAGCGCGACCAGTTCGAGCGGACGGTGGTGAGTCGTTGGCCGTCGCTGACCGCACCTGCGCGCAAGCTGCTCAGCGTGTTCGCCAGCATCAAGAGCTACAACGGCCTGGCCGAGGTGGCCGAGTACGCCGGCATGGACCTGACCTGGGCCGGTCGACATTACGACAAGCTGGTCGAGCTTGGGATGCTCTTGGTCACGGACAAGACCTTCCGCATCAACCCGCACATCGCACCGCTGCTTGAACGCGAGTCTCAGCACGCGGTCATTGGCAGGATTGTTCGCTCCCAGGGAACGAGCGCGGTCAAGCAGGTGTTCAACAGCCAGCGCGAATTCACCATCTACCAGGTGCTGGTGCAGCTGTGCCCCAACCACCTCGTGTTCCCAAACTGCTCGCTGCAGAGCGTCATGAGCTTCGACCGGATGAAGGAGCTGGTGAGCGAAGACGACTTCGGCTACTACCTTCGGGCGAGCGTCGACATCGTCGTTGTGTCTTCGACGACGTACCTGCCGATGTTGGCCATCGAGGTCGATTCGGTCTGGCACGACACCGAGCGCCAGCAACGGAATGACAACAAGAAGGACCGCCTGTTCGCAGCCGCCGGCATTCCATTCATGCGCCTTCGGCCGGTCGGTAGCCCGTCCGAGAACACCATCCGTGCCCAGGTTGCTGAGCACGTCGATGCGCTGGTTCGCAGCCTGCGCGCCGACCTGCCGGGGTACGACCAAGCACGTGGTCTGCTGGAAGACCTGTCTGGCGTTAGAACTTGAGCGGTCAGTATCAACACGCAGCCTAGGGAGGCTCAATGGGAGTAGGTGATTGGTTCCAAACTTTCTGCGGGAACATCCGCATCGGCACGGAGAAGCGTAGTTCTATTGGCTACCGCACAGGCCGCATCGTTGGCCAGCTGAACGCTGACCTGCGCGGCCTCGACTCGAAGACGAGCTACCGCTTCTACGTGGGCTCTTACGGGCGTTCGACGGCCATCCCGAGCGTGAGCGACGTCGACTTGCTGTACGAGCTGCCCAACGAGCTGTACGCCCGGTTCAACGGTCACGCCGGCAACGGGCAGTCGGCCCTGCTGGCCCATGTGCGCGCGTCAATCCAGAAGACCTACTCGGTCACCGAAATCGGTGGGGATGGGCAGGTCGTTGTTCTTCGGTTTGATGATGGCGTGAAGTTCGAGGTCCTGCCGGCGTTCCTGAACACAGAAGGTGGCTACACGTTCGCCGACACCAACAACGGCGGCTCTTGGCGCGCCTGCAAGCCGAAGCAGGAAATGACGGCCTTCAGCACGCGGAATACCGAGTGCAACGGCAACCTGTTGGAGCTGGCGCGTATGGCTCGTGCGTGGCGCGACCGGAACAACGTTTCTATGAGCGGGATGCTCATCGACACCTTGGCCTACCAGTTCATCAATGGCTGGGCGTACAAGGACAAGTCCTACGTCTACTACGACTGGATGACCAGGGACTTCTTCGCCTTCCTGGCGGGCCAGGATGCCGGCAAGACGTATTGGACGGCGCCGGGCAGCGGCTCTTGGGTGTACGGCAGCGGCTTCCAGTACAAGGCCCGCCAGGCCGAACTACGTACGAAAGAAGCCATCGATTACCAGCAGAACAACTATGACTACAGCGCAAAACAACTCTACAGGGGCATCTATGGCACCGACTTCCCCAGCTAATCCGTCCACCGCCCTGGAGGGGCAGCTGCGCGAGATGTATGGCCGTGCCGCGTACACGCACAAGACCCATCAGAAGATGGCAGACGGCTATGTCACCAAGTACAAGCGCATCAAGCTCATCGAAATCGTGCTGTCGGCAGCGACGACCACCAGCCTGCTGGTAGCACTCTTTGGCAAGAGCGAGGCCGCGACGGCGGTCGGTGCGGTCCTGTCGGCCATCTTGGCCGGCTGCGCCCTGTACTTCAAAGAGGCATCCCTAGGCGAGCAGGCGCAGCTGCACACCGAGGTCGGTGCAAAGCTATGGGGCGCACGCGAGGCTCTCCTCAGCCTGCTGGTCGACCTGCAAGACGGGCGACCGGTCGAGGAAGTTCGCCTGCAACGCGACCGCCTGAACGCCGAGTTGGAAGACATCTACAAGGCCGCGCCGAGAACCAACAGCAAGGCCTACAGCGATGCGCAAGAGGCGCTCAAGAATGCGGAGGAGCTTTTCTTCACCGACGAGGAGCTGAACAAGATGTTGCCGAAGCAATTGCGTAGCAACGCTGGGACTACGACGTAGCGATAGGCCGACCCTAAATGACGGGTGTGCCGCCGAGACGGGTCGTTCGCCAGGGAGGTTCGAAAGTCAGCTCCCGCTGCATAGCCGAATTCGCCACATATCGCACTGGGCGTCCAAGAAAATTGCTCCCCACATCAAGCTGGCCACAGATACCAATCCGTGAGGTGACTTTCACCAACTGAATATTTGCTCGCGATTTCGATCACCAAGGGCTGTAGGAAACCCAAGCAGTTGCACTGATCCAAGCTACGCAGCAGGCAACATCGCCGTATCGCCTTCAGGCCACGCACCTGCAGCCATGGCGGCCCATATGACATCGCTCACATCGCCAGATATCATCTGCAGCTCCTTCAATGCGCGCAGCCGCATCAAGTCCCGGAGCGCCTCATCTCCTTCAGGCGGCACACGCAGCTGATAGCTGCGCCCCGACTCCGTCCTGACAGCTCCACTGGCCAACTCCATGGATTGCAGCTTGGAGGTCACACGCAGCGCTCCTGAGTCCATTTGTGCGGTCAAGTGCAAGTCCCCATTGCCGCGAAGGAGGATGCGCCAGTGTTTGAGCTCCACTGAAGGTTGGGACTCAATGTCTGGAGCCTGGCGATCATTCACAAACTCAAACTGCATTGAAGACTCCATGCGTTGTGCAACGAGGATTTCAACCGACCGGTCTCGACTCCAATGCACTTGTGCCCTATTTTTGCACTTGCCCTTGCACTGCACGTCTTCTAGGATGACTGTGGAGGTATCGCATGGCATTTCTGTTTCTGGACTTTGATGGTGTCCTGCATCCCGAACATTGCCACGAGTCCAGGCACTTTACCTGTCTGTCCGTGAATCGCCCCGGCTGTACTAGACACCTCCGAGCCTCAAACCTGAGGCCCAATAGGAGGTGCCATGACAAGCAAACAACAGCCCTATCCAGAAGAATTCAAGATCGAAGCGGTCAAGCAGATCACGGAGCGAGGCCATCGGGTGGCCGAGGTCTCCGCGCGGATCGGTGTCAGCCAGCACAGCCTGTACAAATGGATCAAGCTCTTCGCAGTGCCTGAATCTGAGCGCCAGGTCCAGGTGTCCCAGACCGAGGAGCTGCGGCGCCTGAAGGCCGAACTCAGGCGTGTGACCGAGGAGCGCGACATCCTAAAAAAGGCCGCGTACTTTGCCAGGCAGTCCGGGTGAGGTACGCGTTTATCAAGCAGCACGAGCAGGAGTACAGCGTGCGGCGCATGTGCAAAGTGATGCAGGTCCATCCCAGTGGCTACTACGCCTGGAAGGCAGAACCGCAGAGCCCGCGGGCCAGGGACGACCAGCGCCTGCTGGGCCTGCTCAAGCAGGCGTGGCTGGAGAGCGGCGGTATTTACGGCTACCGCAAGCTGACGCTGGACATGCGCGACTTGGGTGAGCGCTGCGGCAAGCACCGCGTGGCGCGTCTGCTCAAGGCCGAAGGTCTTCGTTCGCAAACCGGCTACGGTCGCAGGCCAGGCATGCGAGGTGGCAAGCCTGCGGTAGTTGCACCCAACCACCTGCAGCGCCAGTTCACGGTGGCCGAGCCCAACCAGTCCTGGGTCACCGACATCACCTACATCCGAACCCATGAAGGTTGGCTCTACCTGGCCGTCGTTGTTGACCTGTTCTCCAGGCAGGTGGTGGGCTGGTCCATGGCAAGCCGTATCGACACCAGCTTGGTCCTCGATGCGCTGCTGATGGCGCTATGGCGACGCCAGCCGCTGACACCCGTAGTGGTTCATTCCGATCAGGGCTGCCAATTTACAGGCCATGAGTGGCAGACCTTCCTGCGTGACCACAACCTGATCAGCAGCATGAGCCGGCGCGGTAACTGCCACGACAACGCCGTGGCCGAGAGCTTCTTCCAACTGCTCAAGCGTGAACGCATCCGCCGACGCATCTATGCGACTCGCAGTGATGCACGCAGCGATGTCTTCAACTACATCGAGATGTTCTATAACTCCCAACGCCGCCATTCGTCGGCCGATGGACTATCGCCGGTAGAGTTCGAGCAGCGACATTTCCAACGGCTCAGGGGTGTCTAGAAAAGCCGGGGCGATTCACGTCAGGCTTTCGCGTCACGGGCGTGAGCCAATAACGCCTGCTCACGAAGCCAGCTTGACTTGTCGTAAACAAAGCCTGGGAACTCGTCGGTCAAACTGGTTTTCTGCAAGATGAGCGCTCGGGCCAGCCGCGCCACTTCCGCCAGTTCCTTTTCATTCCGGACTTCAAGCGGCGCCACAAGGCTGACGCCCATCGCCCAATTGAGACGCTCCCATTTCCAGGATGGGCGGACCTCCAAGTCAATCCCATCCCGCGTCAGCCGTTCTTCAATTGCCTGAAGCTTTGCGTAATGCTCCGTCTGGGCTTCAGAGGGCGCGCGACTGGTGGTGGTGAACAGCTTTTTGCGCCTTTTGAACTTGCCAACCATTTTGTAGTTCTTGGTCCCTCCCTCGAAGAGCCAGTCATCGCGAGGGCCATCTCCTGCTTCCTTCCATGCCATGGAGGAAATTGCTTCCCCATAGATCCGTCTGGGGTGCTGCCACCAGACAATGATGCGCCGTCCATTGAGAATGAAGCCTACGTCGTCCCAGGTCGACAGGCTGTCAGGCCCCATGTTCCAGTAGGCGTGCGGAACGAACAGACCGCCCTCCGACAGGCGCCACTGGTGCGTGCGGTGGTACTCGCGCATGCGCCTTCCCAAATACTCATAGTGCGGATTTTTCATGTGGATTAACCTAAAGGCGAAAATTGGGCGCAAGTGGCTAAGACCAAGCATGTGAGAGGTATATGTGTCTGAGCGCCGTAGCTGCTCGAACGCGTTTTGCTGAATGCATGGACACTGGCGGCAGGAGTCCGCATCCCCTCACTTTCATGATGCGATTCCAGTTAGCCACCCCTTGTTCATTCGTTGGTTTTGGGCGCTTCGTTGTTCAGATGAACATCCGACGCAGCCTTTTGGCGACGCAGCAGTTCTTCCGGGGTCAGCCGAAAATTGACATGCGGCAGATATCCAAGCCGCTCGATCCTTATGAGCTGCATGAAGCTGTGGATCTTTTCTTCCCCCTGGACACGCAGCCGACCGTTTGCCAAGCTTGCCAAAGCAGCACGTCCGTTTTTAACTTGCACCCGCTTGTTGATTTCCGCGCAATTCTGACCCCGGTTTTTCATCCAATATTGACCCCACCTGTTTGGGTGTAGCCGGGCTACGCGTCTGTGGATAAGTCTACTGTTGGTGCGTTCGTTTCTCCTTTCTCAATGACTTCCGGCAGGGCCGTCCTGGGCCGCCTTTTCTGAACGGTCTTGGGTGCTGCGCTGGAATGCTTGAACCGCCAGCTCTCGTTGCCAGTCTCCACGATGTGGCAGTGGTGGGTCAGTCGGTCGAGCAGTGCGGTGGTCATCTTGGCGTCGCCAAATACCTGACTCCATTCCCCGAAGCTAAGGTTGGTGGTGATCAGCACGCTGGTTCTCTCGTAGAGCTTGGAGAGCAGGTGGAACAGCAGCGCTCCACCAGTCTGGCTGAACGGCAGGTAGCCCAGCTCATCCAGGATCACCAGGTCCATGTAGACCAGCCGGTGGGCCAGCTGTCCGGCCTTGCCCCGGCTCTTCTCCAGCTCCAGCGCGTTGACCAGCTCCACGGTCGAGAAGAAGCGCACCCGCTTGCCGTGCCGCTGGATCGCCTCGATCCCGATGGCGGTGGCCAGGTGTGTCTTGCCGGTGCCCGGACCGCCGATGAGCACCACGTTGTGCGCGGCCTCGATGAACCCGCCGCCGTGCAGCGTGCGCACCAGTGCCTCGTCCACACTGGCCTGACTGAACTCGAAGCCGGCCAGGTCACGATGAGCGGGGAAGCGGGCTGCACCCATCTGGTACGCCATGGAACGCACCGAACGCTCGGCCTGTTCGGCCCGCAGCAACTGACTCAGGAAGGCTTCAGGAGTGAAGTCGGTGTGCCGTGCCTGCGCCGCCACCTCGGGGTAGTTGGCGGCCATGCCGTGCAGCTTCAGGGCCTTGAGGGCGCCGATGATCTCCTGGCTCATGCGCGCGCTCCCAGTGCGTCATCGTCGCCGACCGAGCGAAGCCGGTCGTAGCGCTGCACGTTGGCCTGCGGCGCCACCGTCAGGGTCAGCGGCGTCCTGGCCGCCGCCACCTCTTCCTGGCTACCGGCCTTCAGACGCGCGAGCACGTTGAGCACGTGCTCGCCGCTGGGCTTGCCGCTCTCGAGCGCCAGTTCGGCGGCCACCAGCACCGGCTCCAGACCGTGCACCGGCACGGCCGCCAGCACCTGGGCCATCACCCGGTCGCCGCCCTCGTGGCGCAGCAGGATGGCCTGTAGCTTCTTCAGCGGCTCGGGCAGGGTCTCGAAGGGTGCGCCGTTGCGCAAGGCTCCGGGCTTGCGTTCGATCAGGCTCACGTAGTGGCGCCCGTCGTAGAAGGTCTGGCTACGCTCGAAGCTGCGCACATGACTGGCGATGCGGGAGTTCTCGGCCACCACATCAATGCGTTCGGGATACAGGCGCAGGCTGACCACCTCGTGGGCGTGCTCGGTGGGCACGCTGTAGCGGTTGCGCTGAAGGTGCACTAGCGCCGTGCTGGAGACACGCGCCAGCACCTCGATGTAGCCGTCAAACGGCCGGGGGTTGGGCATCAGGCGCTGCTGCTCGTCCTGCAGCACGTCGGCCACCTTCAGCGTCGGCCACTCAGGGTGGTTGAGTTCGGCCCAGGCAGCGCGGCACTCGCCCTCCAGCCACGTATTGAGCGCCTGCATGTTGGGCCAGCGCTGCTTGGTCGCCTTGTGCCAGATGCTGATGCGCCGGTCGCGCACGTTCTTCTCGACGATGCCCTTCTCCCAGCCGCTGGCGACGTTGCAGAACTCGGGCTCGAACAGGTAGTGGCCGGTCATGGCTTCAAAGCGCGCGTTGACCGTGCGTTTCTTGCCGGCGCCAACCTTGTCCACGGCCGTCTTCATGTTGTCGTAGATGCCCCGCTGGGGCACGCCGCCGAAGGCGGCAAATGCCCAAGCATGGGCATCAAACAGCATCTCGTGGCTCTGGCTCGGATAGGCAACGAGCCAGAAGGCACGGCTGCCGCACAGCTTGGTATGGGCCACCTCCAGACGCCGGCGCAGCCCGCCCACCCAGGCGTACTCGGTACTCCAGTCGAACTGGAACGCGTCGCCCAGGGCGAACTTCAGCGGCACGAAAGCACCCTTGCCGACCTTGCCCGACTGCTCGGCTCGCCAGCGCCGGGCAAAGGCCGCCACCCGGCCGTAGCCACCGGTGTAGCCCTGCTCGAGCAGACCTTCGTACAAGGCCTTGATGGTGCGGCGATCGCGTTTGCCGCGGTACAGGTCGGCCTTGAGCCAGGTCGCCAGCGTTTCGGTATAGCCGTCGAGCTTGGTCTGGTTCACCCGCTGGGGGTACTTGGGCTCGACCATCTCGCCCTTGCGCAACCAAGCCTTGATGGTGTTCCTTGCCAGGCCCGTGCGCCGCTCGATCTCTTTGATTGGAAGGCCATCGCGCAGATGCATCCTGCGGATCTTTGCCAGTGTTCCCACGTTGATCACTCCTTGATCCCCTCCTGCTCAAAAAACAAGCAGAAGACGTTACTCAAGGGGTCAAAGTTGGGTGAAAAAACTCAGTCCAGAGGGGTCAGATTTACGTGGAAATCAACAACCTTGGTGCAGCCAGTGGTGGGATTCCACGTTTGCTCCGTCCATTCGATGGTTGATTGTGTTGCCATGGGGCCTCTTATCTCAATGCGGCGCAGCGCCCGACGAGCGGGCCTGCGCGTTTTCGGACGCGAAAGCGTCCATCAAGCGCAATAGCGCCGAGCGTATCTGAGCCAACTTCGGATCGGCCAAGGATTCGCGCACGCGGTCGGCGAGCTGTTCCGCTGACGGGGCTGTCTCGCCTTCAGCGGCATGCACCAGACGCATGCAGCGGTTGATGACGCCGATCGGCGGACTTGCCTTGCCGCGCTCGTACTTGCTCACCATTGATTGCTCGACTTCCAGCAGATCGGCGAATTCCTTCTGGCTGCGCCCGTTGCGCGCTGCCCGGATAAGTTCTTGAACGGTCTCGAAAGCCACGATCTTGCCTATCCTTTTAATGCATCTAATGAATAATTTATCACAACTATTCTTTAGGTGCCTAGATTGTCTGGCAGGCCACCGTCACTTGGAGAATGCATATACAATCTGGCATATACCATCGGAGATAAGCCATGACCGCTCTATCGCGTTCCTCTCGGCCTAAAGAGGCAAAGCTTTTTCGCAACAACCGCAGTCAGGCGGTACGCATTCCGGTCGAATTCGAGCTTCCCGGTGATCGCGTGCTGATCCACCGTGAGGGCGACAGGCTGGTCATTGAACCCGTGACCCGGCCCACCAACATCATCGAACTGCTGGCCCAGTGGCGACAAGAGCCACCGCTCGGGCCAGAAGATCAATTCCCGAGCATCGAGGACGACCCGGCCCGACCGGAGGACATATTTTGAACGGCTACCTGCTGGACACCAACATCATCAGCGACCTCATCCGCAATCCTTCAGGCCCTGCTGCCCGGCACATCGAAAGTATCGGGAGCAAGAACATCTACACCAGCATCATCGTCGCGGCGGAGCTGCGCTATGGGTGCGCCAAGAAGGCCTCGCCCAAACTCCTGGCCAAGGTGGAGGGCTTGCTCGAAACCATTCCTGTGCTGCCGCTGGACGTTCCTGCGGATAGCAAATACGGCGCAGTCCGTGCTGAGCTGGAGGCTGCTGGCTTGCCCATTGGCGCCAATGACCTGTTGATCGCTGCACACGCCTGCGCCCTGGGGTTGACGCTGGTGACCGGCAACCTGCGCGAGTTCAGCCGCATCCCTGGCCTGGCGTTGGAAAATTGGTTGTAGGCGCGACCCGAGCCGCCGCGCCTGCTTTTGCCTCTGCGTGATCGCCAGCCGGGGCCGACAACCCACGAAGATTCCACGCGCCTGCACTCAGGCCAAGGCCATTTCTTCCTCTGCCTGCCCGATCAACACCTCGGCAGGGATGCCCATGCCCTTGTGGAGTCGGCGGATCATATGCAGCGTGAGCGGGCGCTTGCGAGCGAGTACCTCGTAAACTCGATTCAGCGGTCCGACGAAGGGCACGAGGTCTTTCACCCCCATACCAGACTGGTCCATCCGAAAACGGATGGCCTCGATGGGGTCTGGCGGGTCGATCGGGTAGTGCGCGGCCTCGTAAGCTTGCACCAAAGTGCCCATTACCTCCAGGCGCTCGCCGTCCGCAGAGTCTTGCTCGGGGTCCAGGTCGATCAGAATTGACACTTGGCGCAGCGCCTCACGGTAGTCGGCATCGGTGCGGATGGCTTTGACTTGCATGGTCTTGCTCCATTACTTGAACTGGTCGATGGTCGCGGCATCAACCGCATCGTATTGCTTGTGCGTGCCGACGAATTTGATGAAAACGTACTGCATCTTGTAGGCCACAGCGACGATCAAGCGGTAGTCATTGCCCTTGATGTTGAACACCACACGATTGTTCGCAATGAAGCTGGCGCTGGCATACCGGGCCTTTATATCGGACGGAGTTTTCCACTTCGCCTTCTTCGCCTCTTCGTACCATGCTTTGAGGGCGGGCTCAGCGTCCCGGTAGATCGGGTCTTGGTAGAAGACGATCAGCTTGGAGTTGGCAACTACATGCACGCAGCAATTTTAGTCCCAATTTGGTACTTATGCAATAAATCGCACCGCAGCAACCCTTGAACACGTAGTGGGCGCAGCGCGGGCCGCCGTGTGAGAAGCGCCCAGCGCATCGGCTATGCGCCCTGCCCCTCGTTCAAAATCCCCGACTCGGGCATGCGCGCGATCCCGGTCTCGACCAGGAAGGGCGAGAGCGGCGCCTTGCCCGCTGCGCTGATGAAAAGCATTTTGCGCGCCCGCGTCATCGCCACATAGAACAGGCGCCGCTCTTCTTGGATGCTGCTCGACTCGTCCGGAAACACGCCATCCTCAGCACCCAGAATCCAGACCTCATCGAACTCCAGCCCTTTCGAGCCATGCGCCGTGAGCAGCACCACCGGGTTGCCACCGGGCTTCTTGTCCTCGCTCGGCGCAGCGATCATTTCCTTGATGCGCTGCACGCGGGCACGCATCTCCCCTGGCCCGTCCTTGCCCTCCTGGGTGCCTTGACCATTCTTCTGCGTGGAGCGGGCAAACACATTGCAGACGATCTCCAACGTGGCCTTGCTGCGCTTGTCGTCCGTGTGCTCGGTGAGCAGTCGCAGGATCTTGTCGAGCACGTAGTCCACGCCGCCCGATTCCAGCACCTGTGACCACTCCACGAATCGGCGCTCAATGTGGGCAAACGCCCGCTTTCCGTTGGGCGAGAGCTCGACCTGTTTCCTGCCGGCCTTGGTCTTGGGCTTGAGCAGGTTGGCGCCGTAGTGCGCATGCAGCGCCTTGAGGTCGTCTTCGCTCACCCCACACCAGGACAGCAGCACATCGGCATCGCGCGCATCCAGGCAAAGCAGAGCCGACATGGCCGCCAGGAACACGGCCATCTCGCTCGACTTGAGAACGGAGCCCCCCTCGCTGCGCGTGTAGGGAACCTGGTGCTTGATGCACTCGGCCTCCAAGTCGTCCAGGCGCTTGTTGGTGCGGGCCAGCACGCCAAAGCTGCGCTCCGCCCGCAGGGCATGCCGTGCGCGTTCACAGCCGGCCTCAGCCTCGCGCAGGCGCTCGCCATAGCGTTCCCAGGTTGCCAGGCCTCCAGCGCCCTTGAAGGACGTAAGCGCCTTGTCCATGCGCTCCTTGTTGAGTGCAATGAGCTTCGCGGCAGGGGCCAGGACTTCGGCGTGCGAGCGGTAGTTGATGCCCAGAACGACCGTCTCGGCGCGCAACTGCTGCGCAAAATCGGTCATGCCCTTGTAGCCCAGCGCCCGGCGAAACCCGTAGATGCTCTGGTCGTCGTCGCCTACGGCCGTGAGCACTGAAGACTTGCGGTGGTGCATGGCCCACTTGAACTGCGCAAGATCGGTGTCCTGAAATTCATCGATCAGCAAATGGTCGCACTGCAATGGGCTGATCACGCCCTGGTCAAGCGCCTCGTTGGTCTTGAGCAAAATGTCCTGAAAATCGATGACCCCGTGGCGTCCCATGATGTCCTGGTACGTCGCGGCCAACTCGGCATGCCGCTGGGTCTCGGGTTTGGAGTGGCCAGATTTGATGCCCTCGATGACTGCGGTCGCCTCTTCGATGGTCAGTTCGAGTTCGGCGTGCTCAATGGCGCGGGCGACGAAGCCTCTGCGGCTTCCCTCGCGCACGATCTCCCAGGGGCGGCTCAAGCGCGAGTGGCCCTTGCGCAGGATGTCCGCGCCCATGGCGGTCCTTTGCTTCCCGGGGAACGCCATCAGTAGATCGATGCTGTGAAAGGTGCCCACGAGCAACATGGACACCGCCTGCTGCCCAGCAATCGCCAGGATGCGATCTCGCAGCTCCAAGGCCGCGTCTCGGGTGAACGTCACGGCGGTCACGCTCTTGCCGCGCGAGAGCAGCAAGGCGGCTTTCACGGCCAGGGTCTTGGTCTTGCCCGAGCCTGGGGCGGCAATCGCCAGGCAGTGCCCGTCATGCAAGGCGACGGCCTTTTGCTGGGGATTGAGCCCATCGAGTTGGGCGGCGAGCTTGCTGTCCATGCGCGGCTTTCGATATCGACCAAAAAAAACACCCGGACGCGCCGGGTGAAAGGGGGGGGAGGGCTGAGAAAAAAAGGGGGTTAGTCGGCGAGCGCTTCGGCAGGCTCCGCATGGGCCGGTTCTGCCTCTTGCATGGCAGGCGCCGGGCTGGCAGCGTGGCCATCGTTGCGTTCATTCGCGGCGGCCATCGAGCGGCGGCTCATGCCCATGATGATGGTCACGCAATGCTTGTTCAGCGCAGCAAACAGGCGGCGCTCGCGCAGGCGCACTTCGCTGATCTGCGAGGACGTGGTGCAGGCGTTGAATTCCATCTCGCACATGAGCCGGATGGCCTCGTCCCAGTGCTGCGCGGCTTCGGCCAGCGCGAGGGTGCTGCGGGACTTGACCTGGAACTTCACTTCCAGGGCGGGAGCAAGGTAGTGCGGCTCGATCCACATGAAGTTCTCAGCACGCCCCTTTTGCGACAGCTCGGCCGCGACGGCAGCGGCTTGGCGGCCTTCCTGCACGTAGGTATCGCACATTTCCTGAATCGACTGCTGGAGTTTTTCGATCTGCGCATCGCTCATGAAGTGCCGACCGATGCGGCCCACCAGATGGATCGTCTTGTCGGTCAGGCCGAGGAAGCGCGTGACGGACGAGGCAATGTGCGGGTCGAAAATCTTGATCTCGCGGTCCACCACCATGACGCCGGAATAGACGCGCTCCAGCTCCTTGAGACCCTGCTGGCGCTGGCGAGCGGCCCGGCGAATGAACAGTTGAACGCGGTCTTCCTTGCGTGCGGCACGCTCGGCATCGCTCATCTCGGCGGCAGGTGCCGGCTCAACCAAAGCCGCTGCCGAAGGCTGCTGGGCGATGATGGTCTCACGGGCGAGCTGGGTGGCTTCGTCCAGCTCTTCGATCACCTGATGCGCCGCAGCGTGGGCGGTCTGGTCGATGGCAGATTTTTCGGCTTTCATGGGCATTTCGTGAAGGTTGTGGTTGAGACCATTCTGGAGTCACCACTTCTGCCCGATTTGTCGAATGACGGCGTAAAATCGTCACGAGTCGGAATTCGCACCTTTTTGCTGAAAATTTGGCCGGTGATCGGCGCCCCACTCTGCGCGTTTGAAATCTTGCGTTTTAAATGCATCATTCGATGCGAAACCGTGAAAAAATTGAGTTTTAATTATAATGGGTATTCTAACAAGGGCGGTGTTAGAACTCTTAATACCTAATACTATCTAATAATATAAACATTATATAATAATACTAACGTATTATTATATAATGTTATAATATTACAATAGTATCCCCTATTATAGATCTGTTAACTATAATATAGATTTTTTATTTTTTGGTTTTGGTTTTTGGTTTTTGGTTTTCTAATTACGTCCGTTTTTAATTTAAGAGCCGTCGAATACCGCTTTTCCGTGAAGTGGTTTTGCATGCGCTGCGCTCGTTAAGAGGCGTCCGTTCTGGCGCCATCTCCCCACCCCCCTCTTAGAGTCGTCACTGATCTGCGCACGCGCGGGACCGGCTAAATTTGGCCGGTCGCAGACTGCGCGCGACAAGAAATCTGCGCATTCAACGTGCGCGCGAGATGCTCGCAACGCGTTTTTCCTGAAACACCGGCCAAATTTAGCCGGTCGAAACAGGCGCCGTAGCCCTTAGTTTTCGCTGCTGCTCGCCCTACCCCCTCACGGCCTTGCTGAATTTTTGAGCATGCAGGAGCGAAACACCGGCCAAATTTAGCCGGTCGAAACAGGCGCCGTAGCCCTTAGTTTTCGCTGCTGGTCGCACTACCCCATCGCGGCTTTGCTGAATTTTTAAGCACCGGGCGCACGACCGGCTAAATTTAGCCGGTCGAAAGGCGAACTTTTTGATAGCGATCAAGCTTTTTTTGCAGAATTTTTCTATGTCTCCTTGCGAGCCAAGTAAATGTATGTCTGAAAGAAGACGTCAGTGCGCTGCTCTTCTATCTCTGGTTCGTTGGGCGCTTATTGAATGGCGCAGTTTCGTTCCGTCGCCTGACTGGTCTACCGTATAGGCATTCCTCTTGGGTAAGAAAGTCGGTCTGAGGACTCCGCTCAAATTTGACTTCACGCTGTCACATGAGATCTTTGGCTGGCCAAACCCACAGATCGTCTGCACGGGGGGCATCCAACTCACTGGAAAGCATCATGCACAGCAAATCTACCGAAACCACTCTCTCCTCCATCTCGGGCACGCAAGGCCCTGCGCCTTCTCCAACGACTCTCCTGCGCAGCCTCCCTGTGGCTCCCCTCCAAGAGCCCGAGTTCATCTGCTGGGAGGACTCGGGTCTGGCCGGCTCCCAGGCCGCCCTGGCCTGCGCACTCGGCGGCCTCCAAGCCCAGGTGGCCGACTCCATCCTGCCGGCACTGCTCAATTCCGAACTGTCCGCGCAGCTGCGCCAGCTGGATCAGAGCATCCAGGAGCGCCGTCTGGAGCGAGAGCAGCTCGCCTTGTCGAACGTGGGTTTTCGCATCCAGGCGGTGCTGGAGGTCGCAGGCGGCGTGCGCGCGCTGTTTGCACAAGCACCCAGTGCCCATCTCCTGGCCGAGCAACTTCCCGAGCAGCTGGTGCAAGACCTGGAACTCGCCGGGATCCATTGGGAGGGTCGGATCTCACTTGCCACCTGGGCGGCCCACTTGGAGGCTGCTCTGAGGCGCCTGCAGCGCGAGCGCCATGCGCTCGAGCTTCTCCAGCGGGAATTGCAGGAGGAGCTTGAGCTGGTGACAGTACAGACGGAGGTAGGAGCCGTTCTTGCCACCGGCGCCCAGCACCTGCTCACGCACCTGCAGGCCAGCGATTCATCTGCACCGGAGAAAGGCCGCACCCAGGAGCACCTGCAGGCGCATGTGCGCCAGCCGCTCGGCAAGGATTGGTACTGGCTACTCGACCCGCAGGGGGAGAACGACGGCGAGAAGTGAGCGAGGGCTGCCCGAATGCCCGAGAGGGCCTACTCCCACCGGAAATGGGGCAGGTCTAGCCTTCAGGGACCACAAGCAGCGCTCGGTCCCGTGCGCTGGCCACAACCCCGCAGCCGATCCAGAAAGTACCGTGATGCCAATCCAACCCAACGACGCAATCGACGGCGAAGTCAAACCCGAGGGTTGAAGGCAAGCACAAGGTGAGCGACCTGTTCCTCTTGAGTCAGCTGATCAGGATGTTCTTGCTGGCCATGAGGGCGATCTCGAACTCAAGGGTGGCCTATTCAATCGGTTGCCGGATCAGAGTCTTGTTCATTAAGCGCTGGTCGAAAACGACGATTTTCACCTTCTCATTTGGCAAAAAACCAGCGGCGTTAGGTAATAAATTAGCAACAACAAATTCGTTAGTTACAGCCAAACAATGCTCCCCGACAACCAACCGGCCCTACAAAAACTGCCAGCCCCTCTTCGGGTAACTATCACCCGGTGCGGCAGGGGGAACAGCGTAAGCAAACTGGCAAAGATTACGGCACGTTCACGCGCCTCCGCCCGCGGAGGTAATCTGACGCAGGCGATTAAGCAACCGGCGGCCTGGGCGGCCAGGCTTCAAGCTTCGATTTGCACGACCTCAATTGCATTCCGCCGCCTCCCACAACAGGAGAGCACGTGAAGAGCCTGCAGCCAATCATCACCCTGACGCCGCTCTATCTGGCGCGGGAGGATGCTGCCAAGTTCCTTTCTGTCTCAGTCAGCACACTTGAGAAAATGGCAGCGCGTGGCGAAGCCCCGAAGCCACGCCTTATCAGCAAGGGGCGCACAGCCTGGCTAACGGAAGAACTTGTAGCCTGGGGGCGCACCCTTCCCGTGTCCGACGCCTTGCCCGTTCCAAACAGCGGCTATGGCAGGGCAGGCAAGCCCGAGTCTGCGGGCACCAGGCCTTCAAGAAAGTCCGAGAGTTTCCGCAGCCAGTAAATTCGCTCGGCGTCGTAGGTGTAGGCGTTGTAGGTGTCGACGATCTGGGTAGGCAGATGCCCCATGATGGCCTCTGCGATTTCATGCACACAGCCGAGTTGCGCCAGGAAAGTACGGGCCGTTTTGCGAAGGTGATGAGGTGTCCAGCCTGATACCGGAAGGACAGGCCTACCAGGACGCGCCTTGGACTTGATTGAATAGGGCTGGAGATCGTAGACGTAGGTTGAAAAATCGTGCTGGGTGTATTGCTCTCCGCGCGCATCCTCGAACAACAGACCGGAAGCGCCTGCATGTGCCTTGCGGCGCTCCATGACCTCCCGGGCCCGTCCGAATAAAGGCACGCGGAGATCCACCGAATCGGCAAACCGCGCGTTCTTCGTGGACCTCTTTGGGATGGTCCACCACAACACCTTTCCGTCGTGGCGAAGATGCTCGGGCTTGGCCCCAAAAATCTCGACGCCACGCGTCGCCGTCCACAAGTACATCAACACCCCATCGCGCGCCAGGTCGTGCATATTGGGCAGCCAACCCAATAAGGACGTGACCTCAGGGACTGGTAATACACGACGTTGGCGCCCAACGTGCTCGCCTCCAATGATTTTTCCTTTGCTGCGGAGCTTGCCTCGCAGAACTTCGCGCCACCAGTTGGGCGTTTCGGGCAAATCGCCTTTGTCCTGCGCATATTCCCAGGCAGCCCCCATCAAGCTACGCAACTTGGCCGCTGCGGCTGGGTATGCCTTGCGCCCGTCGATCACGGCAAAAGCCTTGTCGCGCTTGAGATGCAGCGCAGGCATAGCAGCAAACTCGGGGTCTTCGTTCAATAGACGCAGCAGCGCCCGTTTCGCCGCCGTTGCTCCCTTCTCTGATCTCGTCTGCGTGAGCGGCCCAAGCGCGTAGTTCATCACGACACTTCGTACTGTGGGTGCCTCGCAAGCGTCAGATTCGCCCGCCCTCACCAATACTTGCCGCGCCTCACGCTTTGCCCCCACGAGGTCCACTCCGGCTGCACGCTCTGCGCTTAACACTCTCCACTTGCCGACGGCCTCCTGCACGGACATGACCGGCCACTGCCCGATGCCCACTTGTTTCATGCGCCCATTGAGGTCCTTGTAGCGGTATGTCCAGGAACGTCGTGTTGTGGACGCCTCCAATCGAAGGCCAGGACAACCATCCAATAAAAGATGCCGGCCAGGCTGTAGTAGCTTGGCCGCGCGGGCATCGAAGAACATGCGCCTATACTCCCGTCCATGATCGGCCAAGCCACAAGCCGGGCCAGAAGCGTAGGAACCGAGAAAAGTTACGCCAGAACCTACGCCTGAAGCGTAAGTATAGTGATGCCGACGGAGGCAAAGCTAGGTTGCTACGACTTTTACGACACTAAAGAAACACGAATAAAATCAGGTACTTACGTCATAAGTACTTGATTTTAAAGGAACCGGATAGACGCGGGTGTAGTTCAATGGCAGAACGGCAGCTTCCCAAGCTTCATACGAGGGTTCGATTCCCTTCACCCGCTCCACATTGCCCTCTCGCTCTGTGCCTGTAGAGCCTGTCTGGGGCCCGCAGCACGGCACCCTCACTGCGGCAACACGTACCCCTTGTCGCGGATCAGCCGCGCAGTCGCTTCAACCACCTCCGGGTCGTACAACTGGCCCTGGTTGTCGATCAACTCCTGCAGCGCCTTGTCCAGCCCGAGCGCAGGGCGATACGGACGGTGTGCAGCCATCGACTCCAGCACGTCGGCCACGGCCAGCACCCGGGCCTCGGGCAGGATGTCGTCGCCCTGTAGGCCCCGCGGGTAGCCGCTGCCGTCCATGCGCTCGTGGTGCTGACGAATGATTTCGGCCACCGGGGCATCGAAGGGCACGTCCTTGAGGATGTCATACCCCGCCTGCGCGTGCTCCTGCACCAGCCGCATCTCGATCGAGGACAGGCGGGTGGACTTGGTCAGAATTTCCGAGGGCACGGCGATCTTGCCGATATCGTGCACCAAGCCGACCATTTCCATGGTCTTGCAGCGCTCCGCAGACCAGCCCAGCTCCTGCGCGATGGCCGCAGCCACCATGCCCACGCGCCGCTCATGGCCGGCTGTGTAGGGGTCGCGCATTTCCACCATCGTGGAGACCACCTGCAAGGTGGCCTGCAAGGACTCTTCGAGGCGCTGCACGTACACGGCAATCTGCTCGGCGGCACGCTTGCGCGCAGTGATGTCTTCCACCAACCCGATCACCGCGGGCTGACCATCGTCCCATTCGATGATATTGAGCCTGAGGCCCAACTCGATCAGGGAGCCATCCTTGTGGCGCAACTGGACCTCCAAGGGCACATTCTGGCCGCCGGTCTGCAGTTGCTCCCAGGCATGGAGCACTTGCTCCCATTCCTGCGGGCTGATGGTGCCGAACTCGGTCAACTCATGGCCCAGCAGTTCCTCGGCCGTGCGGCCCAGCATGCGGCAGAAGCTTTCATTGACATAGATGAGCTGGGAATCCCGCCGCACACACATGCCCGTGACCGCATGCTCCACCATGGAGCGGAAGCGCTTTTCGCTGTCACGCAACTCTGCCTGCTGAAGCCGAATACCGGTGAGGTCGGCCCAGACCACAATGATGTCATCGCCCACTCGGGTGGCGATGGGCCGCGCCACCTTCAGGGCGCCCTCCTTGCTGCGCAACGAAAACTCGCGCATCGCCACCGTGACCTGACCGCCTTGCAGCTGCGCCACGTCGGCCTCCCAGATCTGCTTCTGTTCTTGGGACTCCTGGGGCGTATACCCCATGGCACCGAGCCACTGCGGCTGCGTGGCGATTTCCTCCAGTTCGTACCCGAGCCAATTGCGGTGGGCCTGGTTGATGAAGCGCAAATGCCGCTGCACCCCGGTATGAATCTGCATGGGCACCGGCGTGGCTTCAAGCACCTGCTGCAAATGTGCGTTCGCTTGCCGCACCTCTTCCTGCTGCGCCTGCACCTGGGCCTGCGCATCGAACTTGTCCAGGGCATAGCTGATCTGCCTGGCAAAGCCCTCCAGGAGCGACTGCACCTCGGCGTCGTACCAACCGACCTGTTCGTCATAAAAGGTCAAAGCTCCGATAGGACGGCCAGCACGGGTGATCGGCAGGGACCCCGACGAGCGCCAGCCAAACTGCGCAGCCCGGTCGCGCCAGGGCGCTGCGCGTGGATCGCTGCGAAAGTCGTGAATCCAGACCGGGTGGTTTTCGCGCACGGCCGCCCCGGTGGCGCCGCGACCGCGGGAGTCGTCCGGATGCACCGAAATCTCGATGCCCCGGAGGTACTCGGTGCCCCGGCCAAAGGCGTGTACGGGCTGAATCAGGCCGGTTTGCGGGTCGGTCACCCCGATCCAGCACATGTTCATGCGGCCCGACTCCACCACCACACGCGTGATGCGTTCGAACAGCTGGTCCTGCGTGGTGCAGTGGATGATGGCGGCGTTGCATTCACTCATTGCGGCGTTCAGCTGCGCCAGTTGCTGCACACGCAGGGTGTTTTCCGTCTGCTCTGTGACGTCGGACGCGGTCCCGATCATCCGCAGGGGCTGGGCTGCGTCTCCGCGTTCGACCACCGTGCCGCGCATGTGCACCCACCTGTAACCGCCGTCCTTGGCCTGCAAGCGGTGCGTGCTGTCGTAATCGGGCGTCTTGCCATCCAGGTAGGCCTGCAAGTCGCTGACCACCACCGCCCGGTCCTCGGGATGGATGCGCTGCTCCCATTCCAGGTAGCGGTTGCCGATTTCCCCCTCGGTATAACCCAATAGCTGCTTCCAGCGCAGTGAATAGAACACCTCGTTGGTCGCGATGTTCCAGTCCCACACGCCGAGGCCCGAACCGTCCAGGGCGAAGTTCCAGCGCAGTTCGCTCGCGCGCAGGCGCTGCTCCTGGCTTCGTATGTCGGCAGTGAGCCGTTCGGCCATCTTGCTGGCCTGCCGATTGCGGTTTTGCAGCATCATGACCAGCCAGAACAACAGACCACTCAACGCCATGCCGGCGAACCGGGACCGCCATAGGGGGGTGTAGTCCACACGTCCCGGGCCGGGCAACAGATCCATGGCCAGCGTCCAGGTGCGGCCGTTGAACTGGACTGGCCGCTGCTGGGTAAACAAGCCGCCGTCCTCCTGCGCTGCACTGGCCCGGCTGCTGTACAACAGCTTGTCCTCGGACACCTGCGTGCCGTCGTACACCGACAAATTGATTTCCGTGCCCAACTGACCCTGCCAGTCGCGCAACATGCCGCCCATCAGGTCGTTCATGCGGAAAGGGCTGTAGGACCAGCCGACCAACGCCGCGTGGCGATCGGACAGCGTTTGCAGCGGCAGGCCCCGGCGATAAACGGGTACGTACATGAGCACCCCCACCTGCTCGCTCTGTCCATCTTCCTGGACCAGCTTGACGGGGCCCGTCAGCGCGGCATGACCCGTGTCCCGCGCTTGTTCCATGGCCTGGCGGCGCACGGGCTCTGAAAACATGTCGTCCCCGAAAGCGCGCAGGTTGCGTTCGGCAAAGGGCTCCAGGAAAACAACCGACGTGTACACCTCGCGCGGGCCGGGTGGGCGCACGGTGTAGTCCTGGAACCCTTGCCGACGGATCTGTTCGATATGGGCGTCCAGTTGCTCAGGCGCGATGCGCTGTGCAAAACCGAACCCCTGCAACCCTGGCAAGTGGCTGTCTGCCTGCGAGGCCTCCCAGTACATGCGCCAGTCGCTCCGGGTGACTTCATCGGTCGCAGACACCAAAGCGGCACCACCGTGCAGCAACATTTCCTGGTTCGCCAGTCGCTCGCGCACCTTGGTGGCGATCTGATCGCTGGCGTGGGCGAACCGCTCGGCCGCCGCTGTTTGATACCGCGCTGAATGTCAAGACCGACCAGGCCTGTCGCCAGCAGCGACAGGATCAGAACGGGCCAGGCGATGTGGCGAAGCAACCAATGGGTGTTATCGGTGCGCATGGAAGGAGATCGCGTGCGGGCGTGTCCCAGTTGTCGTGTAAACCGAGCGGACTCAATTGCTGGAGATGCGGTCTCCCAACTGCATCCACCGCATGGTAAGGCGGATCAGGCAGCCCTCCAATCCCGCCGGGCAGCCCCACCACCCGGACGCCTCATCGGCCCAACAGCCCGTTGAGCTCCGCACCCGCCGCGGCGCCAGCAAATCCATCGAAACGCCCCTCCTCCGCGATGCCGCGCGCCGCGCGCAAAAAACCGCCCCAGGCCGCGCGCGCCAAGGCGCCGCCGACGCTGACGCGGCGCACGCCCAGGCCCGCCAGATCCTGCAGGGTCAGTTCGCTCGGCCAGCCGATCAGCACGTTCACCGGCTTGGGGGCCACCGCCTGCACCACGGCACGGATCTGTTCGGGCGTCCGGATGCCGGGCGCGTACAGGCAGTCGGCGCCGGCTTCGGCGTAGGCCTTGAGGCGGGCGATGGCGTCGTCCAGATCGGGGCGGCCGACGAAGAAGTTTTCCGCACGCCCCACCAGCAGCGTATCGCCGCCCGCAGCGTCAATCGCCGCACGCGCCGCGCGCATGCGGGCCACGGCGCCCGCCAGGTCGCGCAGCGGCGCCTCGGCCTGGCCCGTGGAATCCTCGATGGAAATCCCTGCCACGCCGGTTTCCACCGCCAGGCGCACGCTCTCCGCCACACCCTCGGGGGTGTCGGCAAAGCCACTTTCAAAATCGGCGTTGATGGGCAGGTCCGACGCCTGCGCCATCTCGCGCATGTGCGCCAGGGTCTCGGCCCGCGAGAGCTGGCCGTCGGCCCGCGCGCGCGACCAGGCATGGCCGGAGCTGGTGGTGGCCAGGGCCTGGAAGCCCATGCCCGCCAGAGCCTGCGCGCTGCCCAGGTCCCAGGGGTTGGGCAGCACGAAGCAACCCGAGGCGTGCAGCGCGCGGAACGCCGCGCGTTTTTCGGAAACAGTACGATGGGCCATGGGTGCCTCCAGCAAGGAATACGTCGTGCCTGGCTTTTATAGCGCCAAACCCCTCGGGCGACGCTTCGCTCTGGCAGACATGTGCGCGGCCACCTGCCTGGGCGTGCTGGCGTTCCTGCCGGCCGCCGCCGCCGACAAGCCCGTGGTCGGCGTGCTCCAGCCCAGGGCCGTCCCCTTCTCGCCCGAGTTGCTGCAGCGCCTGCACGTTCCGGCAGGTTTTGAAATTTCCGTCTTCGCCCAGGGCCTGGGCAACGTGCGCTGGCTGCAGGTGGCTGCCAATGGCGACGTGTACGCCAGCCGCCGCGCGCAGGGCGAGGTCACGCTGCTGCGCGACACCGATGGCGATGGCGTGGCCGACGTGCAGCGGGCCGTGGCCCGCATCCCCCTGGCGCACGGCCTGCTGCTGCATCAGGGCACGCTCTACATTGCCAGCGACCGCGCGCTGTACCGCGCCGCGGTGCAGCCCGATGGCACGCTGGCCGCGCCGCAGCAACTGCTGGACGACCTGCCGCCCGGCGGAAACCACCCGCGCCGCACGCTGGGAATAGGGCCGGACGGCTGGCTGTACCTGAGCGTGGGCTCGACCTGCAACAACTGCGCCGAAGCCGACCCCGAAAGCGCGACGCTGCTGCGCCTGCGGCCGGACGGCACGCAGCGCGAAATCTTCGTGCACGGCCTGCGCAACACCATGGGCTTTGCCTGGCACCCGGCCACCGGCCAGCTCTACGGCTTCGACCACGGCTCGGACATGCGCGGCGACGACCAGCCGCCCGAGGAGCTCAACGCCATCGCCCAAGGCAAGCACTACGGCTGGCCCTGGTGCCTGGGCGCGCGTGTGCCCGACCCGCTGCAGAGCCAGAACCCGCCGGGCGCCACCAAGCCGGCCTTCTGCCCGAGCACCGAGGCGCCCGCCGCCACCTACACCGCGCACGCGGCGCCGATCGGCTTCGTGTTCTATACCGGCACGCAGTTTCCCAAGGAGTACCGCGGCGACGGTTTCGTCGCCATGCGCGGCTCCTGGAACCGCTCGAAGCCCAGCGGCTACCGCGTGCTGCGCGTGCGCTTTGGCGCAGACGGCCGCCCGACCGGGATGGAGGATTTCGTGACCGGCTGGCTGATGGACGGCGCGCCACCCACGCAGTTCGGCCGCATCGCCGGGCTGGCGGTGGCGACGGACGGCGCGCTGCTGATCGCGGAAGACCAGAACGGCATCGTCTACCGCGTGCGCCACACCGGCCACTGAGGCGTCGCCGCCTTGTCAGCGCCGGGGCGGCTGCGAGGCGTAGGATGGCAACCATGAGCCGACACCTGACCATCCTCACCGGCGCCTCGCGCGGCATGGGCCTCGCCATGGCCGAACAGCTCCTGCAACCCACCGACACGCTGCTCTGCATCTCGCGCAGGCAGGCGCCTGCGCTGCAGGACGCTGCCGACGCCATGGGCTGCACGCTCATCCAGTGGCAACACGACCTGGCCGATGGCGCCGGGGCGGCGGCGCGGCTGCGCGAGTGGCTGGCGCGCAAGTCGCTGGACGATTTCGGCAGCGCCACCTTGATCAACAACGCCGGCGTGCTGCCCGCCATCGCGCCGCTGTCCGAGAGCGATCCGGACGAACTGACGAATGCCCTGCGCGTCGGCCTGGAAGCGCCGATGCTGCTGACGGCCGCCTTCCTCGGCGCCACCGAGCACTGGCTGGTGCCGCGCAAGGTGCTGAACATTTCCTCGGGCCTGGGCCGGCGCGCCATGGCCTCGCAGGCGGCCTACTGTGCCGCCAAGGCCGGCATGGACCATTTCACGCGCTGCGCCGCGCTGGACGAAGCGGCCAAGGCGCACGGTGCCCGGCTGTGCGCGCTGGCGCCCGGCGTGATCGACACCGACATGCAGGTGCAGCTGCGCGGCACCGATCCGGCGCTGTTCCCCGACGTGCAGAACTTCGCCCAGCTCAAGGCGGCCGGCCAGTTGGCGACGCCGCAACAGGCCGCCGCGCGCGTGCTGGCCTGGCTGGCGCGTGCGGATTTCGGCGAGCACCCCGTGGCGGACGTGCGCGATGCCTGAATATTTACTATTTATTCAATAGCTATCAGCGCTTACGCAGCAAGCGCTGGAACCATTTTTATTGTTTTTTTTTAAACTGGAGAAAACCCATGTCCCGTGAAGTCGTCGTCGTCAGCGCTGTGCGCACCGCCATTGGCACCTTTGGCGGCAGCCTGAAAGACGTGCCGCCCACCGAACTGGGCGCACTCGTCGTGCGCGAATCGCTGGCGCGCGCCAAGGTGGAGGGCAAGGACGTCGGCCATGTCGTCTTTGGCCACGTCGTGAACACCGAACCCAAGGACATGTACCTCTCGCGCGTCGCCGCCATCCACGGCGGCTGCGGCGAAGCTACGCCGGCCTTCAACGTCAACCGCCTGTGCGGCTCGGGCCTGCAGGCCATCGTCAGCGCCAGCCAGGCCATCCTGCTGGGCGACACCGACATCGCCATCGGCGCCGGCGCCGAGGTGATGAGCCGCGCGCCCTACGCCAGCCTGGCGACGCGCTTTGGAGCGCGCATGGGCGACACCAAGATGATCGACATGATGGTGGGCGCCCTGCACGACCCGTTCCAGAACATCCACATGGGCGTGACGGCGGAGAACATCGCCGCCAAGTGGGGCATCTCGCGCGAGGACCAGGACAAGCTGGCCGTCGAGAGCCACAACCGCGCCGAGCGCGCCACGCAGAACGGCGTCTTCAAGGACCAGATCGTCCCCGTCACCCTCAAGAGCCGCAAGGGCGAAGTGCAGTACGCGACCGACGAGCACTTCCGCCCCGGCGCCACACTGGAAGACTTGGCCAAGCTGAAACCCGTGTTCCTGAAGGAGAACGGCACGGTGACGGCCGGCAACGCCTCGGGCATCAACGACGCCGCCGCTGCCGTGGTGCTGATGGAAGCGGGCGCCGCCAAGGCGCGCGGCCTGGCGCCGCTGGCCCGCCTGGTGGCCTACGCCCACGCCGGCGTGGACCCGAAGTACATGGGCATCGGCCCCGTGCCGGCGACGCAGCTGGCGCTGAAGAAGGCCGGCCTGACGGTGAACGACCTGGACGTGGTCGAGGCCAACGAGGCCTTTGCCGCGCAGGCCTGCGCCGTCTCGCGCGACCTCGGGCTGGACCCGGCCAAGGTCAACCCGAACGGCTCGGGCATTTCGCTCGGCCACCCGATCGGCGCCACCGGCGCGCTCATCACCGTGAAGGCGCTGCACGAACTGCGGCGCGTCCAGGGCCGCTACGCGCTGGTGACCATGTGCATCGGCGGCGGCCAGGGCATTGCGGCGATCTTCGAGCGCATCTGACCGCCTTCCGGCAACAAAAAACGGCGCCTGCGGGCGCCGTTGTGCATGGGGCCGGGCGCCTCAGTTGCGCACCACCAGCACCGGAACATGCGCCACACCCAGCACGCGCTGCGTGACGCTGCCCAGCATCAGGCGTTCGAGCCCGCGGCGGCCGTGCGAGCCCATGACGATGAGGTCGGCGCCGGTGTTCTCCAGCGCGCGCACGATGCCTTCGTGCACCGCGTGCCCTTCGCCGAGCACGGTGTCGACCGATACGCCGGCCGCCTGCATGGTGACCTTTACGGCGTCCAGCGCGCTGTTGGCTTCGGCGGTGGCCGCGCTCAGGTACTGCGACTGGCCGTAGGCGAAGTCGGCGCCCACGCCGGTGAAGGGGTACGGGTCGATCACGTAGAGGGCCGTCACCTGGCTGCCGAAGGCCTTGGCCAGATCGGCGGCCTTGGAGACCGCGAGCATCGAGGTGGGAGAGCCGTCGACCGGAACCAGAATGTGCTTGAACATGTTGTCCTCCTTGGTTGAATGCGTTGCACCGGAGTATGCGGGCCGGGCGTGCGACGCGCCCTGACCCGCATCATAGGGGACGCTTCAGAGCCCCGGCCCCTGGAAGCCGCCGCGCCGCCAGGTCAGCACCAGGGTGTCGCGCCGGGCCTGGGGATCACCGGGGCACAGCGGCTGTATGGGCGTGGTCTCGTGCACCATGCGCGCGTCGTCCAGCAGCAGCACCGACCAGGGCTCGGCCAGCGTGAAGCGCTGCCCGGCGGGCGAGGCGGCCTCGAAGACGCGCGTCTCGCCGCCCTTGATGGCGCCACGCTCGACCAGGAACACCGCCACCAGGTCCACGCCGTCGCGGTGCGCGCCCTCGGGCGTGGGCCGGCCAATGCCGCCGGCGGCGTCGATGCGGAACTGGTGCGCCTCGACGAACCAGCGCACGCCCGGCGCCCCCGGCGCGAACACGGCGTCGCACAAGGCACCGAGCGCGCCGACCAGCATCCGCCAGGCGGGTGCGGCCAGCACCTCGGGCAGGATGGGACCGAACCAGCGCTCGATGCCGCCGTGCAGCGCGTTGTACTGCAGCGGCTGCCAATGGGCGCGGGGCGCGACCGGTCGGATGGCGCCCGCCTGCACCTCGAAGCTGGCATGGCGCCGGCGCCGGTAGCTGCCGCCGTCGAGCAGGTAGTCGTCGGGCGGGAGATCGTCCCAGGCGCTTGCGAGCGCTTGCAGCGCCTGCGGTGCGGCACCCGACCAGTGCGCCGTGCCGGCGGCGTCGAGCAGCGCAAAGCCGCGCTGGCGCAGCCGCTGGGCCGCCTCGTGCGGGGCGCAGTACGGCGGCGCGAACAGCGGCGGAGTGGCCGGGGCGTCCTGGAATGAATGGCCGGTCTGCGGCGGGGTAGCGATTTCCATCGCAAAATTTTAAGTAAAATAGTGCTCTAGCGCTTATCCATATTGATTTTATAGCTATTCATTCAATAGCAATGAGGGCGCAGCCACGGCGCCCCTGGCTTCGCGCAGCATCTGTTCGGCGGGCGCGGGCCGACCGAACAGATAACCCTGCCACAACCGGCAGCCAAAGCGTTCGAGCATGGCGCGCTGTTCTTCGGTTTCCACGCCCTCGGCGATGACGGCCAGGTCGAGGCTGCGCGCCAGCGCGACGATGGTGCGGGCGATGGCGGCGTCGTTGGCGTTGGTGATCAGGTCGCGCACGAAGCTCTGGTCGATCTTGAGCTGGTCGAGCGGCAGGCGCCGCAGGTAGGACAGGCTGGAGTACCCGGTGCCGAAGTCGTCCAGCGAGAAGCGCACGCCGTGCGCGCGCACCTCGATCATGCGGGCGATGGCCACCTCTGCGTCGCCCAGCAGGAGCGACTCGGTCAATTCGAGCTTCAGCCGCGCCGGGTCGGCGCCGGTCTCGCGCAGCACATCGAGCAGTTCGGCGACAAACTGCGCATGGCGGAACTGCTGCGCGCTGACATTCACCGCCAGCGTCAGGTGCGCGGTGCGCGCATCCTGCGCCCAAGCGGCCAGCTGCCCGCAGGCGGTGCGCAGAATCCAGGCGCCCAGCGGCACGATCAGGCCCGTGGCCTCGGCGATGCCGATGAATTCGTTGGGGTAGACACGGCCGCGCGCCGGGTGCTCCCAGCGCACCAGGGCCTCGGCGCCCACCAGACGGCCGCCCGCCTCCATCTGCGCCTGGTAGTGCAGCACGAACTGCTGACGGGTCAGCGCGTGGCGCAGGTCGGCCTCCAGGGCGGTGCGCTGCGTGACCGCCAGCTGGATGCGCGGGTCGAAGAAACGCAGTGTGTTGCGCCCCTGCGCCTTGGCTTCGTACATGGCGAGGTCGCCCCGCTTGAGCAGTTCCTCGGGGCTGTTGGCGGCGTCCGTGTACAGCACCACGCCGATGCTGCACGAGGTGTGGTACGCCCGCTCGCCCAGGGTGAAGGTCTGGCCCAGCATGTGCAGCACGGTGTCGGCCACGCGCTGCGCTTCGGTCGCGGCCTTGCGCGGGTCGCTGTTCAGACCTTCGAGCAGCAGCACGAATTCGTCGCCGCCCAGGCGCGCCACGGTGTCGCTGCGGCGCGTGCACTGCTCCAGGCGTTCGCCCACCTGGCGCAGCAGTTCGTCGCCGATCTCATGTCCCAGGGTGTCGTTGAGGTCCTTGAAGTTGTCCAGGTCGACCACCAGCAGCGCACCGCCCATGCCGCTGCGGGCGCTGTTGGCCAGGCTGCGCTGCAGGCGGTCGGACATGAGCCGGCGGTTGGGCAGTCCGGTAAGCGCGTCGTAGTAGGCCAGCGTGCGGATTTCCTCCTCGGCGGCCTTGCGCTCGGAGATGTCCATCTGCGTGCTGACGTAGTGCGTGATCTCCCCCGCCGGCGCGTGCACCGCGGCGATGTTGACCCAGGCGGGGTAGTTTTCGCCGCTCTTGCGCTGCACCCACATTTCGCCCGCCCACTGCCCGGTGGCGGCCACGGCCTCCCACACGTCCTGGTAGAACGCGGCGTCGCTGCGGCCCGACTGCAGGCGGGTGAACTCCATGCCCAGGAGTTCGCCCTCGGGGTAGCCCGTCATGCGGTGCACGGCACGGTTGGCCTTGAGGATGCGGCGCTCCGGATCGGTGACCAGCATGCCCTCCTGCGACTCGAAAATCGTCGCCGTCAGGCGCAGCGCCTCGTCCGCAAGGCGCAGCGCCGTGACGTTGGTGGAGTACCCGCACAGGCCCATGACGGCGCCTTGCCCATCGAACAGCGGCACCTTGACGGTCAGGTAGGTGGCCAGCGCCCCCGCCTCCCCAGGGAGCGCAGCGGATTCCTCGACCTCGATGCGCTCGCAGCGCGCGAACACCTCGCGGTCGCTGCGCTCGCGCGCGCTGGCGACCTCGGGGCCGAACAAATCCGTGTCGGTCTTGCCGATCACTTCGGAAGGCGCGCCACCCAGACGCTGCGCGGACTGCCGATTGGCATACTGGTAGCGCAGATCCAGATCCTTGATGTAGACCAGCGCCCCGGCGTTGTCGAGTATGGCGGCGAGCTTCTGTTCGCTGCTGGCGAGGTGGCGCGTGCGCTCAGCCACCTTGCGGCGCAGCACCAGGATGTTGAGCAGCAGCACCAGGCAGAACAGCCCGAGCAGGATCAGCCCCCAATGCAGCCAGGTCAGCTCAGGGTGCAGTTCCAGCGCCAGATCGAGGTCCTGCGCACGTGCGCGCAGCGCCGGCGCGAGCACCGAACCGGCGCATACCGCGGCGATCCATCGTCCTGCCTTGCGCATCCCATGCAACCTCACATTGCCGCCCCGGGTAAAGTATGCAACGCATGGTAACGACATTCGTCCGAAGCGGTACAAACCCCGCCCTTGCCGGGGGCCGATCCGCTATTTGCTAGCATGGCGGCGCAGCCCGGCAACCGCCCGCGCGGCCACCCCACGGAACGCCCTGAGATGCCTTACGAACGCCGCCACTTTGTCCGGGTCGAATTTGCCGCACCGGCGCGGCTGGTGTGCCACGACGTCACGCTCGAAGTGCGCGTGCTCGACGTGTCGCTCAAGGGCGCGCTGGTGGCCCTGCCAGCCGGTGCGCGCATCGGCCAGGACGCGCTGTGCTCGCTGGCCCTGCCCCTGGCCAGCGGCGGCGGACAAATCGAGATGGCCGTGCAGGTCGCCCACGTCGAGGGCGAACAGTTGGGCCTGCTGTGCCTGCACACGGACATCGACAGCGTCACGCATTTGCGCCGACTGATCGAACTGCACCTGGGGGACCCAAGCCTGCTGGAGCGTGACCTGCGCGAATTGGTGGCCGCGGCCGGCTAAGGGCGTGCCGCCTCGGCCTCCTGCAGCGCCCGCCACATGACCTTGCCGGTGGCACTCTTGGGCAGGGCCGCGGCAAACTGCACCAGGCGCGGTGCCTTGTAGGCCGCCATGTTCTCGCGGCACCAGTCGATGATGTCCTGCTCGGTGGTGTGCGCGTGGGAAGCGCGCAGCACCACCACTGCCTTTACCGTCTCGCCGCGGTAGCGGTCGGGGCTGCCGATCACGCAGGCCTCGGCCACCCCGGGGTGGCGGAACATCAGCGCCTCGACCTCCGCCGGCCAGACCTTGAAGCCCGATGCATTGATCATGCGCTTGAGCCGGTCGGTCAGGAAAAAATAACCGTCTGCATCGGCATGGCCGAGGTCGCCGGTGCGGAAAAAACGCTTGCCTTGCACCTCCACGAACGCCGCCGCCGTGGCGTCGGGGCGCTGCCAATAGCCGGCGAACACCTGCGGCCCGTGCACCAGGATCTCGCCCTGCTCGCCCGGGCCGAGTTCCTGCAGCGTATCGGGGTCCACCACGCGGGCATCAACGCCTATGAAGGGCACGCCGAGGCACTGCTGCTTGGGCGCGTCCACGGGGTTGGAATGCGAAGGCGCCGCGGTCTCGGTCAGGCCATACCCCTCGGCGTAGCGCAGGCCATAGTGCTCCCACAGGCGCTGGGCCACGGCCTGCGGCATGGCGGCCCCGCCACCGCCGATGTAGCTGATGCTGGAGAGGTCGTATTCGGCAAAGGCCGGGCTGGCCAGCAGGTCGATGACCATGGTGGGCACGTTGGTCCAGTTCGTGACCCGGTAGCGCGAAATCAGCCGACCCGCCAACTCGCGGTCCCAGCGGGGCATCAGGACCAGCGTAGAGCCGCAGTACAGGCTGGCGTGCATCACGCTCACCATGCCGGTGATGTGGAACATCGGCACCGCCGCCAGCGCGACGTTTTCCGAGGAACCGTTGGCCCACAGCGCGCTGGCGATGGCGTTGTGCATCAGGCTGCCGTGCGGGTGCATGCAGCCCTTGGGCAGGCCTGTGGTACCGCTGGTGTAGGGCAGGACGGCCAGGTCATCGCTGCCCACGACGTGCTCGGGTGCGGCGCCCTCCTCTGCCAGCGCTTCGCTCCATGGGCGCACCACACCGCTCGCCAGGTGCGGCAGCGGGTGCTCCGCAGCAAGCCAGGCACGCCAGGCGTCGGGCGGCGCGTCGGCCCCCGCCACTTCCGGATCGAACGCATCGAGGAAGCGCGCAACGACCAGGTGCCGCAAACCTTGCGCCTGCGGCAAACCGTTGCTGGCTTCTGCCAGCTCGGCCGCGAGGTCGGAGGTGGTGATGGCCACCCGCGCCTGCGCGTCGGTGATGTAGTGCTGCAGTTCCTGCGCCCGGTTCATGGGGTTGACAGGCACCACCACGGCGTTGGCACGCAGGATGGCGAAATGCGCCACCACCCATTGCGGACAGTTCTGCATGCACAGCAGCACCCGGTCGCCGCGCCGCACGCCGCTGGACCACAGATGCGCCGCCAGGCGCTCGGCAGCGTCGACCAGCTGGCGGTAGCTGGTGGCCGTGCCAAGGAAGACCAGCGCTGCCTTGTCCGGATAACGGCGCGCGTTGACTTCGAGGTTGTGCCAGAGCGACGTGGCCGGAACGGTGATGGATTTCGGCACCCGGCGGGGCCAGAAGGCGTGGTGTGCGGGCATGGCGTTTTCCTTGTGCGCCGAAGTCTAGGCAGGCCTCCGCCACGGTCCGCGCGGGTTTGCCCGCAAGGGTTGTCGCATACGGGTCAGCCCGTCCAGAGCGCCGCATCCCCGGAACAGCGCGGGAGTTGCACCCCTTACCCGGGATTCAACAGGACCGAAACGGCCCACACTCGGCATGCGAACTTTGGATGGGGCCGCGTGGCGCAACCCCGTCCGCGGCAGCCGGCGCCACCGAAGGACCCAAGATGATCGACATTTCCCAAGTTTCCAGTCTGTTGCAGTCGCTGGGCGTTTCTGGGGCCGCGGCGTCCAAGGCCGCCGAGCGCGCTGCCGGCAGCAGCGACGCGGCCGGCTTCCTGAAGCAGTTGCAGAGCAGCCTGGCGGAACCGGCCGGCGAGAAAAAGTCACCGGCCGACGCGGCCAGCGCCACAAGCGCTGCCTCCAGCCACGCCACCAAGCCGGCGGTGCAGGCGCCTTTCGAGAGCTTCGAGGAATTCCGGACCTGGGAAAAAGGCCTGGGCAATACCTTCGCAGCCGACTACCAGGCGCCCGACTACGTGCGTGCCATGGGGATGTGCCGCATGGGCGGCGAGGCCGAAGCCTTCGGGCGGTACACCTTCTTCAAGAACCATCCGGAATGCGCGATCGACTACCAGGCCGTCCGCAGTGGAGCACCGTCCCAAATGCCCACCGACGGCTCGACACTGGTCAAGAGCGACCTCTCGGCCATGCCGACGGAAACCGCCAGCTACTACAGGAAGAACCCCGGCGCGCTGCTGATGGCCGAGGGATTCAACATGGACCCGACGCTGTTCAAGCAGCGCCTGGACGGCAAGGCCGATATCCCCATCGATGCCGACGCCACCGAATGGCTCATGCAGCACCAATGGACGGCGAGTGGCGTGGTGGCCAACGACAACCGCGCCACCCTGGCGCAGGCACCTTTCCGGGGCCTGGACGGCAATGGCGCCAGCACCTACCGCCTGGCGCGGATGGATCCGGGCTCGGGCGCGCTCGTGGATCTGGACGGAAGTCGCTACGACCCGCGCACGGGCGATGCGGCCGTGTAAACGCCGCCCCGCAACCTGCCCATGAAAAAAGGCTTCCGTTGGAAGCCTTTTTCTTTGCGTGCCTGGAAACCGCTCAGACGCGCTTGCGGTATTCGCCGGTGCGCGTGTCGATTTCGATCTTGTCGCCTTGCGAGACGAAGAGCGGCACGGGCACTTCGAAGCCGGTGGCGATCTTGGCGGGCTTCAGGACCTTGCCCGAGGTGTCGCCCTTGACGGCGGGCTCGGTCCAGGTGATTTCGCGTTCCACGCCGGTGGGCAGTTCGACCGAGATGGCCTTGCCGTCGTAGAACACCACTTCGGCGGTCATGCCGTCTTCCAGGTAGTTCAGCGCGTCGCCCATGTTCTCGGCTTCGACTTCGTACTGGTTGTAGTCGGCGTCCATCCAGACGTACATCGGGTCGGCGAAGTAGGAATAGGTGCAGTCCTTCTTGTCGAGGACGATCTGGTCCATCTTGTCGTCGGCCTTGAACACGACTTCGGTGCCGAAGTTGGCGATCAGGCTCTTGAGCTTCATGCGCACGGTGGCCGAGTTGCGGCCGCCGCGCGAGTATTCGGTCTTGAGGACCACCATAGGGTCCTTGCCGTGCATGATGACGTTGCCGGCGCGGATTTCTTGAGCGATTTTCATAGCGGTTTGCTGGGTTGGGCCGCTCCATGCGGGCCGGCGGTGCCCTCGTGGGCCAGCGCGCCGGAGCATGTCCGCGGCAGGAATTGCGCGGCGCCGAAGCAAGAATGCGGCCGGCCGATTGCGCAAAGCCTGCGATTTTAGCGTTTTGCCGCGCAAAAACCCAGTAGTTGGCTCAACAAATCCTTTTGCTGCAGCAAACGCGCGCGTGCCGCACGCACGCAGTCGCCCCAGTTCTGCAGCATCGCGGCGTCCACCACCGGCAGCGGCCCGGGCGCCAGGCCGTTCCAGACCACATGAAAAACACGCAGGCTGGCCGGTGCCTGCAGCCAGTCCAGGAATGCGTGCAGTTTGGGCCCGTGCGCGCCATCGTCCTGCGGGTAGATCTGCCACACCAGCGGCTGGCCGGCCCACAGGGCACGCACCAGCGAATCTTCGCCGCGCACGAAGTTCAGGTCGCAGCCCCAGAGGAGTTCGTCGTAGCCGTCCTGGGGGGTTGCCGGAATATTCAAAATGGATAGCTTGCTTCCCAATACCATCAAGCGCTGGGTGCCAATTTGACCGTTATTTTCTGCACCTACCGCCTGCACGGCCGCCTGGGCGCGCCCCGGCGTGGCGAGCAGCAGCGTCGGCCCGCCCGCACCGTGCTCGCACTGCCGCAGCCATTCGGCCAGCGCCGGCGGCTCGTAACAGAACAGCGACACCCAGCGTTGCGCCGCGCCGGGCGCCGGCACCGGCGCGGCCTGCCCCGCGCGCCACGCCGCGCGGTCGAAGTGGCGCTGGCGTTCGGGCAGGTCGGGCTCGCGCAGCAAGCCGCCGGTGGCCTCGGTGAAACCGGGGTAATAGAACCACTTGGTCCAGCCCGCGGCGGGCCCGTGCTGCACGGGGCTCGGCAGGCCGTGGTGGCGCGGCACCCAGGCTTCGGCGCTGAGGTATTCGAGGTTGATCCAGACAGGCCGGTGGGCTCCCCGGGCCACGCGCTCGGCGCACCGGGCGATGAAGGCGGGGGGGATGTCGCAGCCGAAGGCCTCGACCAGCACGTCGCCGGGCCGATCGCCCGGCGCGGGCAGGCCGCTGAACGGGCGCAGCTCCACGCCGGGGCAGCCGCCCGGGGCCATCCAGGCCAGCGCCGAGGCGTCGTCCACCCACAGGCGCACGCGCTGGCCCCGGGCCGCCAGCTGGCACGCCAGGCGCCAGCAGACCCCGATGTCGCCGAAGTTGTCGATGACGCGGCAGAACAGGTCCCACTGGAGGGCAGAGGATTGGCCGAGCGGCGTGGCGCGCATGCGGGCGATTGTCCACAGGCGGCGCGGGCCAGCGGCCGAGTTTGCACAATAGCGCCATGCACGACGCGCATTCCGAGGAACTTCTGGCCCAGGTGGCGGCGCTGCCGCCGCTGCCGGGCGTGTACCGCTACTTCGACGCCGCCGGCGGGCTGCTCTACGTCGGCAAGGCGCGCAACCTCAAGAAGCGCGTGGCGAGCTACTTCACCAAGGCCCACGGCAACACGCGCATCGCGCACATGGTGGGGCGCATCGTGCGGCTGGAAACCACGGTGGTGCGCTCGGAGGCCGAGGCGCTGCTGCTGGAGAACAACCTCATCAAGTCGCTGCAGCCGCGCTTCAACATTCTGTTCCGCGACGACAAGAGCTACCCCTACCTGAAGATCACCGGCGTGGCCGCCAAGGACGGCACGGGCGACGACCCCAGCCAGCGCTTCCCGCGCCTGGCCTACTACCGTGGCGCGACCGACAAGCGCCACCGCTACTTCGGCCCCTACCCGAGCGGATGGGCGGTGAAGGAAACCATCCTGCTGCTGCAAAAGGTGTTCCGCCTGCGCACCTGCGAGGACACGGTGTTCGCCAACCGCACGCGTCCCTGCCTGCTGTACCAGATCAAGCGCTGCAGCGCGCCCTGCGTGGGCCTGATCTCGCCCGAGGCCTACGCGGTGGACGTCGCGCACGCCGAGGCGCTGCTGCGCGGCGAGGCCCAGGAGGTGATGGAAGACCTGCAACAGCGCATGCTGGCGCACGCCGAGCAACTGCAGTTCGAACAGGCGGCGGAACTGCGCAACCAGATCAGCGCGCTCGCGCGCGTGCTGCACCAGCAGGCGGTCGAAACCACGAGCGACAAGGACGTGGACATCCTCGCCGTGCGCGTGCAGGGCGGGCGCGCCTGCGTGAACCTGGCCATGGTGCGCGGCGGCCGGCATCTGGGCGACCGCGCCTACTTCCCGGTGCACGTGGACGACGCGGCCGCGCTGCACGAAGCGCAGGACGACACCCCGCATGCCGGCCAGGACGCGGCGCCGGGTGCAGAGGGCGGCTCCGGGCGAAGCGTCGAGGCCCTGGTGCTGCAGGCCTTCATCGCCCAGCACTACCTGGGCGTCCCGGTGCCGCCGGTGCTGGTCATCAGCGAACCGGTGGACCGCGCGCTGCTCGACGCGCTGGGCGAGCAGGCGGGCCTGCGCGTCAACGCCGTCCACCAGCCGCGCGAGCAGCGCCGCGCCTGGCTGGACATGGCGCAGAACAACGCCGAGCTGCAGCTCGCCCGCCTGCTGGCCGAGGAAGGCTCGCAGCAGGCGCGCACGCGTGCGCTGGCCCAGGCGCTCGACCTGCCGCAGGACGACCTGGACCAACTGCGCATCGAATGCTTCGACATCTCGCACACGGCGGGCGAGGCCACGCAGGCCTCGTGCGTGGTGTTCCAGCACCACAAGATGCAAAGCAGCGACTACCGGCGCTACAACATCGCCGGCATCACCGGCGGCGACGACTACGCCGCGATGCGCCAAGTCCTGGAGCGCCGCTACGGCAAAGTCGCCGAGGCCCAGCGCGAGGCCGGCGGCGCCGAGCCGGCGCCGGGCCGCGCGCGCCTGCCCGAACTGGTACTGATCGACGGCGGCAAGGGCCAGGTCGGCGTGGCGCGCGAAGTCTTCGAGGCGCTCGGTCTGGACGTGTCCCGCATCGTCGGCGTCGAGAAAGGCGAAGGGCGCAAGGTCGGCCTGGAAGAACTGGTGTTCGCCGACGGGCGCGAGAAGGTCTACCTCGGCAAGGATTCGGCCGCGCTCATGCTGGTAGCGCAGATCCGCGACGAAGCGCACCGCTTCGCCATCACCGGCATGCGCGCCGCCCGGGCCCGCGTGCGCACCGGCGCGAGCCGCCTGGAAGACATCGCCGGCGTCGGGCCGAGAAAGCGCGCGCGCCTGCTGCAGCGCTTCGGCGGCGTGCGCGGCGTGGCCGAGGCCAGCGTGGCCGACCTGTGCACCGTCGACGGCATTTCGCCGGCGCTGGCGCAAGAGATTTACCGGGCGCTGCGCTGAACTGCAGCACCTCGGCGCGCGGCACGGCGCGGCGCACCCGCATGACACAATCGGCCCATGTTCTGGACCATCCCCACCATCATGACCTGGACGCGCATCGTCGCGATACCGCTGATCGTGGGGGTGTTCTACCTGCCGCTCTCCACCGAGTCGCGCAACCTCATCGCCACCGTCATGTTCGTGGTGTTTGCCGCGACCGACTGGCTCGACGGCTTCCTGGCGCGGCGGCTGAACCAGACCTCGTCCTTCGGCGCCTTCCTCGACCCGGTGGCCGACAAGTTCCTCGTCGCGGCCTCGCTCCTGGTGCTGGTGCACCTGCAGCGCACCGACGTGTTCGTCGCGCTCATCATCATCGGTCGCGAAATCGCCATCTCCGCGCTGCGCGAATGGATGGCGCAAATCGGCGCCTCGCGCAGCGTGGCGGTGCACATGCTCGGCAAGCTCAAGACCACCGCGCAGATGGTCGCCATCCCGTTTCTGCTCTACGACGGCCCCTTGCCCGGCGGCTTCGATTCGGGCATCGTCGGCCTGTGGCTGATCTGGGTCGCCGCCGTGCTCACCGTCTGGTCGATGGTGTACTACCTGCAGAAAGCCCTGCCGGAAATCCGCGCCCGGGTGAAGTGAAAATTTAAGCCAAATCAGCCTCTAGCGCTTGATGGATAAGCGTATTCAGCTATTGTTTCAGGAGTTCTCATGGCCCGACACCGTATCGCTGTGATCGCCGGAGACGGCATCGGCAAAGAGGTGATGCCCGAAGGCCTGCGCGTGCTCGAAGCGGCGGCGACGCGCTTTGGCATCGACCTGCAGTTCGACCATTTCGATTTTTCCAGCTGGGACTATTTCGAGCGCCACGGCAAGATGCTGCCGGACGACTGGAAGGCACAGATCGGCGGCCACGACGCGCTCTATTTCGGCGCTGTCGGCTGGCCGGAGAAGATTCCCGACCACATCTCGCTGTGGGGCTCCCTGCTGCTGTTTCGGCGCGAATTCGACCAGTACGTGAACCTGCGTCCGGCGCGGCTCATGCCCGGCGTGACCGCGCCCGTGGTGCGCCGCGACGGCAGCGCGCGTGCGCCCGGCGAGATCGACATGCTCATCGTGCGCGAGAACACCGAGGGCGAATATTCGAGCATCGGCGGCCGCATGTTCGAGGGCACCGAGCGCGAGATCGTCCTGCAGGAAACCGTGATGACGCGCCACGGGGTGGACCGTGTGCTGCGCTTTGCCTTCGAGCTGGCGCGCTCGCGCCCGAAGAAGCACCTGACCAGCGCGACAAAATCCAATGGCATCGCCATCACCATGCCGTATTGGGACGAGCGCGTGGCGGCCATGGCGGCCCAGTACCCGGACGTGCGCGTGGACAAGTTCCACATCGACATCCTCACCGCGCATTTCGTGCAGCGTCCGGACACCTTCGACGTGGTCGTCGCGAGCAACCTGTTCGGCGACATCCTGAGCGACCTGGGCCCCGCGTGCACCGGCACCATAGGCATCGCGCCGAGCGCCAACCTGAACCCGGCACGCACCGCGCCATCGCTGTTCGAACCGGTGCACGGCTCGGCGCCGGACATCGCCGGGCGCGGCATCGCCAACCCCATCGGCCAGATCTGGTGTGGCGCGCTGATGCTCGACTTCCTCGGCTACCGCGCAGCGCACGACGCCGTGCTCGGCGCCATCGAGACCGCGCTCGATCCGCGCGGCGGCGGCCCGCGCACTCCAGACCTGGGCGGCGCGGCGCGCACGCAAGACCTTGGCCAAGCCATCGCCCAGTTGCTGTGAAAGCGCTGTCAACCCGGGGTTTGCCCGTGTGGCCGAAACGTGGCGTGCTCCGCCCGCAAGCCCTTTGGGCGCGCGGAATGCGGCTAGAATCCATTCTTCCTGCGGGCTGCACGCGGCCCGTATTGACACCGCGAATTCCGGTGGTTGTAATCTGATTGGCAGCACCACCGTGTGCCCACACTGCCCCACTCATCGCTGTGCTCAGAAGTGCACCGTCGCAAGTGTCCAGGCAGGCAACGACCAGAGAACCAAGAGACATTCAACCCCCCACATCCCGAGAGGCACCTTGTGAACAAAACCGAACTGATCGAGCACATCGCGAACAACGCCGACCTGTCGAAAGCCGCCGCTGCGCGCGCGCTCGAGTCGACCATTGAGGCTGTCAAGAAAACCCTGAAGAAGGGCGGCACGGTATCGCTGGTCGGTTTTGGCACCTTTGCCGTGGGCAAGCGCGCCGCACGCACCGGCCGCAATCCGCGCACCGGCACTGCCATTAAAATCAAGGCTGCTAAAGTTCCGAAGTTCCGTCCGGGCAAGGCGTTGAAAGACGCCTTGAACTGACACCCAGATCAAGGTGGGGTGCTTAGCTCAGTTGGTAGAGCGGCGCCCTTACAAGGCGTAGGTCGGCGGTTCGACCCCGTCAGCACCCACCAGTGATTCAAAGGCGAACGCAAGTTCGCCTTTTCTTTTTGTCATTGAAAGACTGGCCATGTTTGAATCCATCCGCAAGCATTCGAAGATCGCGATGCTCGTGATGTTCTTGTTGATCATTCCGTCGTTCGTGCTTGTCGGTATCGATTCCACCTATTTTTCCGGCAGCAGCCCGGTGGTGGCGCGGGTCGACGGCCACGACATCACCCAGGCGGAATGGGACAACTTCCACCGCTCGGAATCCGACCGCATGCGGGCACAGCAGCCGGGCATCGACGGCGCCATGCTCGACTCGCCCGAGGTGCGTTACGCGACGCTCGAGCGCATGGTGCGCGACCGCGTCCTGCAGGCAGCGGCCAACAAGATGCACCTGCAACCCAGCAACGCCCGCCTGGCCGGCGCCCTGCAGCAGATTCCCGAAATCGCCGCGCTGCGCCGCCCAGACGGCAGCCTGGACGCAGACGCCTACCGCCAGCTGGTGGCTACGCAAGGCATGACGCCGGAGGGGTTCGAGGCGTCCATGCGGCGCGAGCTGGCCGTCAACCAGGTGCTGGGCGCCATCGTATCCACGAGCTTCGCGACCAAGGCGCAGGCCCAGGTCACGCTGGGGCCCTTGTTCCAGCAGCGTGAGATCCGCGTGGCCCGCTTCGACCCCAAGGACTTCGCCTCCAAGGTCGCCGTGACCGACGCCGACCTGCAGGCCTACTACCAGGCGCACACCGACCGCTTCAAGCAGCCAGAAGAAGCAGCCGTCGAATACGTGGTCCTGGACCTGGACGCCGTGCGCGCCGGAATCGTTTTGAACGAAGACGACCTCAGGACCTACTACAAGGAAAACCTGCGCCAGATCTCCGGCAAGGAAGAGCGGCGCGCGCGCCACATCCTGATCGCCGTGGACAAGAACGCGCCGGCGGCCGAGCGCGCAGCCGCCAAGGCGCGCGCTGAGGCCCTGCTGCAGGAGGTGCGCAAGGCACCCGCGACGTTCGCCGAAGTGGCCAAGAAGAACTCGCAGGATCCCGGTTCGGCGAACACGGGTGGCGATCTCGGCTTCTTCGCGCGCGGCGCCATGGTCAAGCCCTTCGAGGACACCGTGTTCGGCTTGCAGAAAAACGCGATCAGCGACGTTGTGGAGACCGACTTCGGTTACCACATCATCCAGCTGACCGACGTCAAGGAGCCGCCGGTGCCCAGCTTTGAAGAAAAGCGCGCAGAGATCGAAGAGCAGCTCAAGCAACAGCAGGCGCAGCGCAAGTTCGCCGAAGTGGCGGAAAACTTCACCAACATGGTCTACGAGCAGTCCGACAGCCTGACCCCGGTCGTGGAGAAGCTCAAGCTCAAACTGCATACCGCCACGGGCGTCACCCGCACGCCGGTACCCGGTGCACAAGGCGCCTTGGCCAACCCGAAGCTGCTGGCAGCACTGTTCTCCACCGAATCCGTGCAGGACAAACGCAACACCGAGGCCGTGGAAATCGGCACCAGCCAGCTCGCATCGGCCCGCATCACCAACTACCAGCCGGCGCGCACGCTGTCGTTCGACGAGGCGCGCGACAAGGTCCGCGCCCTGTACATCGCCAGCAAGGCCGCCGAACTGGCGCGCACGGAAGGCCAGGCCCGACGCGCCGCCTGGAGCGACAACGCGGCCGCAGCGGGTGGCGCCCTGTCGCAACCGCTGGTCGTGTCGCGCCAGAGCGCACAGGGACAGCCGCCCGCGCTGCTGGAGCAGGTGATGAGCGTGGACCAGGGGGCGCTGCCGGCATGGGTGGGCGTCGACCTGGGAGACGACGGCTACCGGGTGGCGCAGGTAACGCGGCTGGTGGAAGGTGCGCCAGTACCCGCGGACACGGCCGCGCAACGCCACCAGCAGTACCTGCAATGGTGGACCAACTCCGAGGCGCTCGCTTACTACGAGCTGCTCAAGCAGCGCTTCAAGGCCCAGATCAAGGTGCCGCGCCCGGACGCTTCCCGCACGGCAGAGGGCTGACAAGGGCCAAACTCATCGTATAATCTAAAGCTCTACGGTGGCTGTAGCTCAGTTGGTAGAGTCCAGGATTGTGATTCCTGTTGTCGTGGGTTCGAGCCCCATCAGCCACCCCAGATTCCCAAAAGCCTCCAAGCAACGCTTGGGGGCTTTTTTATGCCTTTTCCCTACGAAGAAAATGCCGGGCATCTGCCGAGGCGTTCGGGCACGCGGTGGCGATGCCTTGGGGCACCGCCTTCCAACGCTCGGTCAGAGCGCCGTCACACCGGCTGCGCCACCAGGTCGTGCCCTTGCACGCCGACGATGTGCGCACGCGTGAATTCGCCCACCTTCAACTGTTTGCTGATTTTCTGCGGCGGTAGCAAATGCACCACGCCGTCGATTTCCGGCGCATCGGCGTAGCTGCGGCCGACGCCGCCCTTGCGCCCTAGGCCCGGCGCGTGGTCGACCAGCACCTGCATGCTGGCGCCGACGCGGCTTTGCAGCTTGGTGACGGAGACCTCCTCGGCCACGGCCATGAAGCGCGCGCGCCGCTCTTCGCGCAGTGCCACCGGCAGCATGCCGGGTAGCTGGTTGGCGGCCGCGCCGGCCACGTCGCTGTAGGCAAAGCACCCGGCGCGGTCGATCTGCGCTTCGCGCAGGAAATCCAGCAGGTGCTGGAATTCCTCTTCCGTTTCACCGGGAAACCCAGCAATGAAGGTGCTGCGGATGACAATCTCCGGGCAGGCCGCGCGCCAGCGCTCGATGCGCTCAAGGTTCTTTTCCCCGCTGGCGGGCCGCTTCATGCGCTTGAGCACGTCGGGGTGGCTGTGCTGGAAGGGGACGTCGAGGTACGGCAACACCTTGCCGGCGGCCATGAGTGGCACGATCTCGTCGACGCTCGGGTAGGGGTAAACGTAGTGCAGCCGCACCCAGGCACCGTAGGGCTCGGCGATCTCGCCCAGCTTGTGCACCAGTTCCAGGAGCCGCGTCTTGACGGGCTGCCCGTCCCAGAAGCCGGTGCGGTATTTCAGGTCCACGCCATAGGCAGAGGTGTCCTGGCTCACGACCAGCAGCTCCTTCACGCCGCCGGCAAACAGCGCCTTGGCCTCCGCCAGCACGTCGCCCACGGGGCGCGAGACCAGATCCCCCCGCATCGATGGAATGATGCAGAAGGTGCAGCGGTGGTTGCAACCCTCGCTGATCTTCAGATACGCGTAGTGGCGCGGCGTGAGCTTGATGCCGGCTGCGCCGAAAGCGCCCGGCACCAGGTCCAGGAAGGGGTCGTGCGGTTTGGGCAGGTTGCGGTGCACCGCGTCCATCACTTCCTGCGCGGCGTGGGGGCCGGTCACGGCCAGCACGCTCGGGTGCACGTCCTGCACCAGGGTGCCACCGTCCTTGCCGCTCTTGGCGCCCAGGCAGCCGGTGACGATCACCTTGCCGTTCTCGGCGAGCGCCTCGCCGATGGTGTCCAGGCTCTCGCGCACCGCGTCGTCGATGAAACCGCAGGTATTGACGATGACCAGGTCCGCGCCTTCGAAGGTCTTGGCCGTTTGGTAGCCCTCTGCGGACAACTGGGTGAGGATGAGTTCGGAATCGGTCAGGTTCTTGGGGCAGCCCAGGCTGACAAAGCCGATCTTGGGGGTGGTTGGGGTTGGGGCGGGAGCGACGTCGTTCATCCCGCTATTGTCCGCTGAGCGGCGCCCCGGGTCGCTCAGCGCTTGAGGCCCATGGCTCCGAGCATCTGCTCGGTCTGCTTCTGCATCTGCTCCTGCATCTGCACGAACAGCGCGCGCGACTGCTCGGCGTAGTTGCCCATCAGGCCCTGGGTCATGGGCGATTGCGCGCCCATGAACTGCGCCCAGGCTTCGGGCGTCATGCTGTGCGCCTGCTCGGCCAGCTTGGCCTGCAGGTCGGTGAACGCCTGCACGTTCTTCTCCAGGTAGCTGCCCATGAAGCCCTGCATGGCGTGGCCGTAGAAGCGGATGATGTTGGCCAGGGCCGCTTCGGTGAACATCGGCCGCCCGCCCGCCTCTTCTTCCAGGATGATCTGCAAGAAGATGCTGCGCGTGATGTCCTCGCCCGACTTGGCATCACGCACCACCACGGGCTGGCGCTGCATGACGAGTTGCTTGACTTCGGCCAACGTGATGTAGGTGGAGGTGTCGGTGTCGTACAGCCGGCGGTTCGGATACTTCTTGATGACGCGGAGGTTCGCTGGGCTCGGCGCGGCGGATGCGGGCTCGGACATGTTTCGGTTCTCTGGGCCACGGCCCGGTATTGCACTGCAACACATTCTAGGCAGGGCCCGTGCGCGCGGACGCAGGATTACCCTGAGCGGGGTGGCTCCGCACATCCGCAGGCGCTGCCGGCCGACACGCGCCGCGTTCCGGTACGCGCAGCATGGTGCCATGTAACGCCATTGGAGGCCGCCATGCGCAAGCCCGAGCCCAAGCAAGTCAAGGAAGCCGAAAAGAAGGTCGCGGCCGTGCTGGAGGAATTGGAAAAAGAAACCCGCGCCGACGTGCAGCGCATCGCGCTCGAAGACGTGGTGGATACCGATTCCACCGGCCGGCCACAGGTGCTCAAGAGCGTGGACATCACCGTGACGCCGCGCACGCAGCGCCACTGGTCGCGCTGAGGCAATGAAAAAAGGGCATAGCCCTGAAGCTATGCCCTTGATTTCATACCATTTCTGGTAGGCGCGATTGGACTCGAACCAACGACCCCCACCATGTCAAGGTGGTGCTCTAACCAGCTGAGCTACGCGCCTGCGTGTATTCGAGAAGCTGAAATTGTAGCAGTAAAAATTGGCGGTTCTGGGCTCGCCGGTGTTCAGCGCCGCCGGGCAGAGTGCACGCCGGCAACCTGCCCCACCGTCCCCAGCACCTTCGAAAGGCGCGAGGCATCGGCAACTTCAACGGTGAAGGTCATCCACGCCGTGCCCTTGATGGATTGGGTCTGCACACCGATGACATTCATCTTTTCCTTGGCGAATATCTCGGAGATGTCGCGCAGCAGGCCCTGGCGGTCCGCCGCCTCGACGGCGACGTCCACCGGGTAAAAAGCGGCGGTGCTGGCGCTGGCCTTGGGCAAGCCCCACTGCACCTCGATGACGCGCTCGCTGCTGCGCGCGGCCATTTCGCGGAAATTGCGGCAGTCGGCGCGGTGGATGCTGACACCCTTGCCGCGCGTGACGAAGCCGCGGATGTCGTCCGGCGGCGCGGGCTTGCAGCAGCCGGCGAGCTGGGTCATGAGCGAATCCATGCCGACCACGAGCACCCCCCCCTTGGGGGGTTTCTCGGGCACGCGGGCTTTCTTCAGCAGCAGGTAGTCGTCCGGCGCCAGCAACGGCTCAGGCGGGCGCAGCAGCGTTTCGATGTTGCGCAGCGAAAACTCGTCCTTGCCGACCACCTCGAAGAGCGCGTCTGCCGAGCGGAAACCCAGCTGGCTGGCCAGGTCTTCGAGCCGCATGGCGGTGCGGCCCTCGCGCTGCAAGAGTTTTTCCACCGCCTCGCGCCCGCGCGCCACGGTTTCATGCTGCGCCTGGGCATTGAACCAGGCCCGCACCTTGGCGCGGGCGCGGTGGCTGGTGAGGTAGCCGAGATCGGCGTTGAGCCAGTCGCGCGAGGGGCCACCTTCCTTGGCGGTGGTGATCTCCACCGTCTGCCCGTTCTGCAGGGGCGTATTGAGCGACACCATGGCGCCATCGACGCGCGCGCCGCGGCAGCGGTGGCCCACGCTGGTGTGCACGGAATACGCGAAGTCGACGGGCGTTGCCCCCTGCGGGAGCTCGATGATGGCGGCGTCGGGCGTCAGCACGTAGATGCGGTCGTCGAACAGATGGCGGTGCTGCGGTGCACCCGAAAAATCGCGTTCCCAGGCCAGCAGCTGGCGCAGTACCGCGATCTTCGCGTCGTACTCGCTGGTGGCCGACACGCCGGAGTAGCCCTTGCTCCCGGCTTCCTTGTACGCCCAGTGCGCCGCCACGCCGCTTTCGGCGTGGTCGTGCATGGCCTGGGTCCGTATCTGGATCTCGACCGCCTTGCCCAAGGCGTCGCGCACGATGGTGTGCAGCGATTGGTAGCCGTTCGGCTTGGGTTTGGCGATGTAGTCGTCGAACTCCTCGACCAGCGGTGTGAAGTGGCTGTGCACCCAGCTGAGCGCCTGGTAGCAGTCTTTCACGTTGGGCACGATGACCCGCAGCGCGCGCAGGTCGAACAGCTGCTCGAACGCGAGCGACTTGCCACGCATTTTCTTGACGATGCTGTAGATGTGCTTGGGCCGGCCCTGCACCGTGGCGCTGATACTTTGGGCGCGCAGCTGCGACTCGACGTAGGCGCGCAGCTGCTCCATGTACTGCTCGCGCTCGGTGCGCTTCTCGTCGAGCAGGCGCGCCACTTCCTTGTAGGTTTCGGGTTCCAGGAAGCGGAACGCAAGGTCTTCCAGCTCCCACTTGAACTGCCAGATGCCGAGGCGGTTGGCCAGCGGCGCAAACACGTGCAGCGCTTCCTGCGCAATCGCCGGCGACACCGGCCGTTTGCTGACGGCGTAAAAACGCAGCGTCTGCAGGCGCGACGCCAGGCGCAGCATCACCACACGCAGGTCGCGCGAGAAGGCGAGCAGCATCTTGCGCACGCTCTCCGTCTGCTGGCCGGGGTCGTCCGGTGCGCGCGCCTCGCGCGCCTGCTCCTGCAGGTGCATGAGCTGTGTGGTTTCCACGGCCAGCGTGGCGAAGTTGTCGCCGAAGGCCTTGGCGATGATTTCGCGCGGTCGGTTCAGGTGTGGGCAGGTGTGCACCAGGTAGGCCGCCGCCTGCATGGCCTCGGAGCCGCCAATGCCGCGCAGGATGGCGGCGACGGCATCGGCGTGCTCGAGCGCGTTTTCCCCCGTGGCCAGCCACTCGTGGCCGATCAGCGGTTCGGCGAAGGCGCGCGCGCGCGCCAGGGCGTTGGCCTGCTCGGGAACCGCGCCGGCCGTCGCCGCGACCAGCACCGGGACGCGTGCCTCGCCTGCGCCGGCCGGTTCCACGGTGGCTGTGTTCTTCATGGGCTGCCTTCCGTGCGCGCGGCCAGCAGGAAGTCGGCGACCGCCTGCACCTGGTCGGCGGCGACCAGGGTCGGCGCGTGTCCGACGCCGGGGAATTCCCGGCAGCGCGCTCGGGGCCCGCGCTCGGCCATGGCGCGCGCGGTCGCGGGGCTCAGCAGGTCCGACTCGGCGCCGCGCAGCACCAAGGTCTCTGCGCCGATGGCGTCGTAGAGCTGCCAGAGCAGCGCTTCGCCCTGCTCGGCGGCTTCGCGCGTCAGGGCGTTGAAAGGCTCGGCAATGGCCGGGTCGTAGTGCAGCCGGTAGCTGCCCTCCGGAGTCGCACGCAGCATGGGGCGCGTGAGCGCCATCCATGCTTCGGGCGTGTGCGGCCCGAAACTGGTCGAAACGGCCCACAGCTGCGCCGCCGCCTGCTCGGGCGATTCAAAACGCACCGGGGCACCGAGGTATTCGCCAATGCGCTCCAGCGCCGACCATTCGATGGCCGGCCCGACGTCGTTCAGTACCAGGCGGCGCACCGGCGCCGGGAGGCTGCCCGCCGGCAGGCTGCAGACCACCATGCCGATCAGGCCGCCCATGCTCGTGCCCACCCAGTCAAGGGTGCCGATCGGCGCCTGCGCGTGCAGCTGCTGCAACAGGGCCACCATGTCGGCGGCGTACACCGGTACCTGGTAATTGGCCGGGTCGGCGAGCCAGTCGCTTTCGCCCCGGCCCACGACGTCCGGGCATACCACGCGGGCGTGCCGCGCAAGCGCCCGCGCCAGGGTGTCGAAATCGCGCCCCTGGCGCGAAAGCCCGTGTACGCAGACGATGACGTGCGGATGCGCCGGGTCGCCCGTGGCGTTCCACTCCCAATACGCCATGCGGTGGTCCGGCGCCGCCGCGCGGCCCGGTTGGGGAGCGGCCGGGGCGCCGGGGCAACGTACGTAGTTCAGCCTAGGTTCAAGCATGGTGGAAGACAAACGCAGGCTCACTGGATAATTGCTGCATTGCATCGTAAATCATCCGGAGAAAACCATGCTTCAAGAAAAAACGGCACTCGTCACCGGCTCCACCAGCGGAATCGGGCTGGGCATAGCCAAGGCACTGGCGCGCCAGGGCGCCCATGTGATGCTCAACGGCTTCGGCGACAGCGCCGGCGCCGTCCAGCAGGTGCAGGCCGAAGCGACCGGCGGCGCGCGCGTGGCCTACCACGGCGCCGACATGTCGCGCGTGGCCGACATCGAGGACATGGTGGCCGCCTGCGCGCGCGAACTGGGCGCGGTGGACATCCTGGTGAACAACGCCGGCATCCAGCACGTCGCCAACATCGAGGATTTCGCCGTTGAACGCTGGGACGCGGTCATCGCCATCAACCTCACCAGCGCCTTCCACACCACGCGCCTGGCCCTGCCCACCATGAAGGCACGCAACTGGGGCCGCATCATCAACCTGGCGTCGGTCCACGGCCTGGTCGCCTCGGCGCAGAAATCGGCGTACGTGGCCGCCAAGCACGGCATCGTCGGCCTGACCAAGGTGACGGCCCTGGAAACCGCCACCACCGGCGTCACCTGCAACGCCATCTGCCCCGGCTGGGTGCTGACGCCGCTGGTGCAAAAACAGGTCGACGCCAAGGCGGCCGAGCACGGCCTGTCGAACGAAGACGCGAAAAACCTGCTGCTGGGCGAAAAGGAGCCTTCCATGCAGTTCACCACGCCCGAGGAGCTCGCGGAACTGGCCCTGTTCTTCTGCTCGCCCGCGGGGAACAACGTGCGCGGCGCCGCCTGGAACATGGATGGCGGCTGGGCGGCGCAATAGCACCGCCGGGCCCAGCGCTGGAAAACTATTGAAATGATAGCTACCAACGCTTATTGGATAAGCGCTAGAGGCCAATTTCTCTTCAAATTCAGCGCATCTGCACGCTGCCCGACACGGTGACGGTGACGCTGGCCTTGCCGGCCTCCACCGGCAGCGGGGCGTCGGCCTTGCCCAGGCTGCGCGCTTCCATCGCCATCATGTGCGGCTGCGGGCCGGGCCCGCCGTGGTTGCTGTGCACGGCCACCTCGCGCAGGGTGTAGCCGCTGAAGCCGAAGTGCCCCGCCAGGCGCGCGGCCTGCGCCTGGAAGCGCGCGATCGCCTGCTGCTGCGCCTCGCCCTCGACGCTCTCGCGCTGCTCGCGGCTCAGGTCGAACGCCACACGCTGGATGCTCAGCGTGCCCACGCGCGCCGCCGCGCCGGTGATGCGCGGGAAGTCGCGCCCTTCCAGCACCAGCTCGGCCCGCCCCTGCCAACCGCTGATCTGCTGGTTCTGGCCGTAGCGCGGCGAGAGCGAGAAGTTGCCCGTGCGCACGTCCATCTGGCGCGGCTCGGCGCTCTTGCGCACTTCGGCCAGCGCAGCGTCCAGCGCCTGGCGCAGCTGGGACTGCACGCTGGCGGCGTCCTTGCCGTCCTTCACGGTGCCGAGCGTCAGCACCAGCACATCCTGCTGGACCTCCACGGTGCCGGAGGCATCGAGTTGCATGACGTTCTGCGGTGCGGGCGCCGGAGCCGGCTGGGCGTGGGCCGCATTCAGGGAAAGGGCGAGGACGGTGGCGGCGGCGAGCCAGGGAATGGGTCGGGACATGGGCAGGGATGAACGGAAAAAGGGCCTGCACCTTAGCGCAACTGCGGTGCTCGGCGTGTCAGCCAAAGGCGCGAACCACCTGCTGTGCGGCCTCAGGATTGTCGCCGCGCGGAAAAAAATGTAACCGGAGGTCATAGTGGCGGGCGTCTGGCGTTTTCCGGCCACAAAGTGGTAACAATGGCCGCTGTTACAAATTGGACCGAGGAGTCACCATGGCCACCACCCCCCAGCCCACACGTACCGACAAAGTCCTCGTGGTGGACGACGATGCCCGCATCCGCGAGCTGCTGCGCCGCTACCTCACCCAGGAGGGATTCGAAGTGATCCTGGCGGAAGACGGCAAGGCGCTCAACCGCATCCTGCTGCGCGACACCGTGGACCTGATCGTGCTCGACCTGATGATGCCCGGCGAGGATGGCCTGTCGATCTGCCGGCGCCTGCGCGCCGTGCACGACCGCACCCCCATCATCATGCTGACGGCCAAGGGGGAGGATGTGGACCGCATCGTCGGCCTGGAAGTCGGCGCCGACGACTACCTGGGCAAGCCCTTCAACCCGCGCGAACTCCTGGCGCGCATCCACGCGGTGCTGCGCCGCCGCCCGCCCCAGGAGGCGCCGGGCGCCCCCTCGGGCGACAACGAAACCGTGCACTTCGGCCCCTTCACCTTCGACCTGGGCACGCGCGCCCTGCAAAAAGGCGGGGAAGAGCTGCCGCTGACGACGGGCGAATTCGCCATGCTCAAGGCCCTGGTCCGCCACCCGCGCCAGCCCTTGTCGCGCGAGAAGCTGGCGGTGCTGGCGCGGGGCCGCGAATTCGAACCTTTCGACCGCAGCCTGGACGTTCAGGTGTCGCGCCTGAGAAAGCTCATCGAGGAAGACGCCGCAGCGCCGCGCTACATCCAGACGGTCTGGGGCGTGGGCTACGTCTTCGTGCCGGACGGAGCCGGCTGAACGGACGCGTCCGCCCTGTTTGAGACCGCCCAGCAGCAACGCCCACCGCCATGGCAAGCCCCGCCTCGCCCGATCAGGACGTGACCAGTCCCGTGCCGCTCGAACCCGCCAGCGATGAGCGCGCCTCGCGCAGCCGCGTCGGGCTGAACCTGTTCTGGCGCACCTTCTTTCTGCTCACCGTTCTGTTGATCGGCAGCATCCTGGCCTGGCTGCAGACGCTGCGCGCCCTCGAATTCGAGCCCCGGGCGCTGCACACGGCACAGCAGATCGCCTCGCTCGTCAACCTCAGCCGCGCCGCGCTGGTGCACGCCGACCCGATTGCCCGCGTCTCGCTCATCAAGACCATGGCCGACCAGGAAGGCGTGCGCATCCTGCCGCGCGAACCGGGCGACCGGTTCGAGCTGCTCGACAACACCGACCTGGGCCTGCGCCTGACGGAGGAACTCACGCGCCGCCTCGGCCAGGGGGCCATCGTGGCGCAGAACGTGAACGGCGAAAAAGGCCTGTGGGTGGGCTTCACCATCAACGGGGACGCCAACTGGTTGCTGATGGACCGTTCGCGCTTCTCCCCCGCGGGCGGGCGCACCTGGCTGATCTGGCTGGGCACCGTGGGCGTGCTCTCGCTGGCGGGCGCGGCCATCATCGCGCGCTTGATCAACCAGCCGCTCAAGCGCCTCTCGTACGCTGCGAACCGGGTACGCGACGGCGACTTCGCCGCCAGCCGGCTCGACGAAGAGGCGGTGACGAGCGAGATCCGCGAAGTCAACATCGGCTTCAACCGCATGGCCCAGAAACTGGCCAAGCTGGAGCAGGACCGCGCCGTGATGCTGGCCGGCATTTCGCACGATCTGCGCACGCCCCTGGCGCGTCTGCGCCTGGAGACGGAGATGAGCGTCGCAGACGAAATCGCCCGCGAGCACATGGTGGCCGACATCGTGCAGCTCGACGCCACCATCGACAAGTTCCTCGACTACGCGCGGCCGGACCACGTCACGCTGACGCCGGTGAACCTGCGCGGCGTGGTGACCTCCTGCGTCTACGCGGTACAGGACCACCGCGAGCTGCAGATCACCATGGAAGTGCCCGAGGACCTGAATGTCCTGGCCGACGAGGTGGAGCTGGCGCGCATCCTGTCGAACCTGTTGGAAAACGCGCGCCGCTACGGCAAGACCAGCGACACCGAAGTGGCTCGGGTGGACATCGCCGCAAAGGGGCGCGAGGAATGGGTCCTGCTCAAGGTGCGCGACCACGGGCCCGGCGTGGCGCCGGAGCAGTTGTCCAATTTGGTCAAGCCCTTCTTCCGTGGGGACTCGGCGCGCACGGCGGCGGCGGGCGCCGGGCTCGGCCTGTCGATCGTGGACAAGACGATCCAGCGCATGGGCGGCATCTTCGCGCTCGCCAATTCGTCCTCGGGCGGGCTGGTAGCCCATGTACAGCTGCGCCGCGCGGGCGGTGCCGACGGGCACCAGCGCCTGCAGCGCCCCCAGGTCAAGCGCAAGCTTCCGCCGCGCGCGCCCGGTTCGGGAAGCTGGAAGAAATCCCGCCCTTAGAACCTGGCTTTCAGGACCCCAGGCGCCGCACCAGCAGCGCGACGGCCCGCGCCTCGATCGCCAGGCCCTGGCCCACGGGCCCGAGCCGCTCGGCGGTCTTGGCCTTGACGTGGACCTGCTCGGGCGCAACGCCCAGCGCCACGGCCATGCAGGCGCGCATGGCGGCAATGTGCGGCGCCAGGCGCGGGGCCTGTGCAACGACGGTGCTGTCGATGTTTCCCAGCTCCCAGCCGGCAGCGCGCACGCGGCGCATGGCCTCAGCGAGCAGGCGGGCCGAATCCGCGCCCCGGAATTCGGCCGCGCTGTCGGGAAAATGGCTCCCAATGTCGCCGAGCGCGGCCGCGCCGAGAACGGCATCGGTCACGGCGTGCAGCAGCACGTCGGCGTCCGAATGGCCGAGCAGCCCCAGAGGGTGTGCGATGCGCACGCCGCCGATGACCAGCGGGCGCCCCGGCACCAGGGCATGCACGTCCCAGCCTTCGCCAATGCGCAGGGCGAACGTCACGCGGCGCTCCCTGTGGCACCCACGCCCGGGGGCGCGGCGGGGGAAGGAGGCGCGGCGCGGTGCGCGCCGCCGAAGCGGTCCAGCGTGGCGGCGTGCATGCGCTGGGCGAGCACCGCCTCGGCCAGGGCAAAGTCTTCCGGATAGGTCACCTTGAAATTGAGCGCGCTGCCGGCCACCAGGCGCGGGTGCTCGCCCATGGCTTCCATGGCGCTGGCTTCGTCGGTGGCCACCGCGCCGAACTTCTCCAGAGCAGTCGTGAGCGGCCCGAGGCGAAACATCTGCGGCGTTTGCGCCAGCCACTTGTCGCCGCGGTCCACGGTCGATACGACGCGAATGCCGCCCGGCCCGCTGCTGGCCGTCTTGAGCGTATCGGCCAGCTTGTGCGCCAGCAGCCCGCCGACCTGGTCGCCCGCGCAGCTGTCAATGAGCGCGTTGATCTGGGCCGTGGTCACCAGGCAGCGCGCGGCGTCGTGCACCAGGACCCAGTCGCGCTCGCCCGCGCCGCGCGCGCGCAGTTCGCGCAAGCCGCCCAGAACGGTGTCGGCGCGCGTCGCGCCGCCGCACGCGGCCGTGAAATAGCTGCCGCCGCCGTGCGCTTCGAAGAACATGTCGCCCGGCGCCACCGCCACCAGGGTGCTGCGCAAGCGCTCCACACCGGCGAACGCGGCCAGGGTGTGCAGCACCAGCGGCAGGCCCGCCACAGGGCAGTACTGCTTGGGCGTTGTTCCAGCGCCCGCGCGCGTGCCCGATCCGGCGCAGGGCACGAGCGCCCAGAAGTGCGCAGGGTCGGCGGCCGCGCGCCCCTGCAGCTGGGCGGCCAGTGGCAGCGGTTCCGGAGGCATGGGAGCGGGGTTCATGGCCGCATTCTAGAATTGCCGCTCCCGCCGCCCCGGGTGGCCGCCTGCCGGCGCCGCCAGGACGCCGGCGCGGCCCTGCCCATCCCCGCGTCCATGCAACTGCCCACACTTTCCCCCGGCAAGCGCTTTGCCCTGCCCCGCCCGCCCGGAAGCGCCGACGCGCTGCTGCTGGCCCATCTCGCAGAGCGCGAAAGCGCGCAGCACGGCGTCACCGCCATCGTCACGGCGGATGCCTCGGACGCCCGGCGCCTGCTCGACGAGATCGCTTTTTTCGCGCCCGGCCTGCGCTGCGCTTTGTTCCCCGACTGGGAAACCCTGCCCTACGACAGCTTTTCCCCCCACCAGGACCTGATCAGCGAGCGCCTGGCCACCTTGTGGCGCATCAGCCAGCGCGACCGCGACACCGGCGCGGACGTGGTCATCGTGCCCGCCACTACCGCGCTGTACCGCCTCGCGCCGCCGTCGTTCCTGGCCGGCTACACCTTTCATTTCAAGGTCGGGCAAAAGCTCGACGAGGCCAAGCTGCGCGCCCAGCTCGCGCTGGCCGGCTATGCCAACGTCGGGCAGGTGGTCAGCCCGGGCGAATACGCCGTGCGCGGCGGACTCATCGACCTCTTCCCCATGGGCTCGGCCGTGCCCTACCGGGTGGACTTGTTCGACGACCAGATCGACTCGCTGCGCGCCTTCGACCCGGACAGCCAGCGCAGCCTCTATCCCGTGCCCGAGGTGCGCCTGCTGCCGGGCCGGGAATTCCCGATGGACGAAGACGCGCGCGGACGCTTTCGCAGCCGCTGGCGCGAAATGCTCGAAGGCGACCCGACCAAGAGCCGTGTCTACAAGGACATGGGCCAGGGCGTGGCCACCGCCGGCATCGAGTACTACCTGCCGCTGTTCTTCGACGCGACGGCGACTGTGTTCGACTACCTGGGCGAGCAGGCGACGGTCGTCCTGCACGGCGAACTCGAGCCCGCCTTCCAACGCTTCTGGCAAGACACACGCGAGCGCTTTCGCCTGGTGCAGGGCGACCCCGAGCGCCCTGCCCTGCCGCCCGAGGCCCTGTTCCTGAGCGCCGAGCAGTTCTACGCCTGCGCCAAGGCCCATGCCCAGCTGGCCATCCGGCCGGGCGTGGAGGATGTGGCCGCCAGCGCGCTGTTCCAGCGCCTGCCCGAACTGGCGGTGCTGCGCGGCGCGCCCGAACCGCTCGCGCGCCTGCAGGCGCACGTACGCTCCGGTGCGCAGCGCGTCCTGCTGCTGGCCGAGAGCGCCGGACGGCGCGAGAGCCTGCTCGACTTCCTGCGCGCGGGCGGAGTGCACCCGCCCGCCTTCGATGCATTGGGCGAGTTCGAGCAAGCCGCCGGCGAAGCGCTGGGTATCGCCACCGCGCCGTTGGCCGAAGGCTTTTCGTGGGTCGAACGCGGCATCGATTTCGTTACCGAAACCGAACTGTTCTCCACCCCGGCCACGGCGCGCCGCCGGCGCAAGCAGGAACAGGTCAGCGATGTCGAATCGCTCATCAAGGACCTGTCCGAGCTGGGCCTGGGCGACCCGGTGGTGCACAGCGCCCACGGCATCGGCCGGTACCGGGGCCTGGTCAACATGGACGTCGGCAACCAGAATCCAGACGGATCGCCGGCACTGCAGGAGTTCCTGCACCTCGAATACGCCGGCGGCGCCGTGCTCTACGTGCCGGTCAGCCAGCTCCAGCTCATCAGCCGGTATTCCGGCGTGTCGCCGGACGAGGCGCCGCTGCACAAGCTGGGCAGCGGCCAGTGGGAAAAGGCCAAGCGCAAGGCGGCCAGCCATGTGCGCGACAGCGCCGCCGAACTGCTCAACATCTACGCCCGCCGGGCTGCGCGCGAGGGCCATGCCTTCCGCTACAGCGCGCCCGACTACGAGCAGTTCGTCGCCGATTTCGGCTTCGAGGAAACGGCCGACCAGAACGCCGCCATCCACGCCGTCATCCAGGACCTGATCAGCCCGCGCCCCATGGACCGCCTGGTCTGCGGCGACGTCGGCTTCGGCAAGACCGAGGTCGCGCTGCGCGCTGCCTTCATCGCCGTCACGGGCGGCAAGCAGGTCGCCTTCCTCGCGCCCACCACGCTGCTGGCCGAGCAACACTACCAGACGCTGGTGGATCGCTTCTCCCGCTGGCCGGTGAAGGTCGCCGAGGTCTCGCGCTTTCGCTCGGGCAAGGAGGTCACGGCCGCGCTCAAGGGCCTGGCCGATGGCACGGTGGACATCGTCGTGGGCACGCACAAGCTACTCTCCGAATCGACCAAATTCCACAACCTGGGCCTGCTCATTATCGACGAAGAGCACCGCTTCGGCGTTCGCCACAAGGAACAGATGAAGCAGCTGCGCGCCGAGGTCGACGTGCTCACGCTCACCGCCACGCCGATCCCACGCACGCTGGGCATGGCGCTCGAGGGCCTGCGCGACCTCTCGGTGATCGCCACGGCGCCGCAGCGGCGCCTGGCGATCAAGACCTTTGTGCGCAGCGAGAGCACGGGGGTGATCCGCGAAGCCGTGCTGCGCGAATTGAAGCGCGGCGGCCAGGTCTATTTCCTGCACAACGAGGTGGAAACCATCGAGAACCGGCGCCAGAAGCTCGAGGAAATCCTGCCCGAGGCGCGCATTGCCGTGGCCCACGGCCAGATGCCCGAGCGCGCGCTGGAAAAGGTGATGCGCGACTTCGTCGCCCAGCGCTACAACCTGCTGCTGTGCTCGACCATCATCGAAACCGGCATCGACGTGCCCACGGCCAACACCATCGTGATGAGCCGCGCCGACAAGTTCGGCCTGGCGCAGCTGCACCAGCTGCGCGGGCGCGTCGGCCGCAGCCACCACCAGGCCTACGCCTACCTGATGGTGCCGGACGTGGAAAGCCTGACCAAGCAGGCGCAGCAGCGGCTCGACGCCATCCAGCAGATGGAGGAACTCGGCAGCGGCTTCTACCTGGCCATGCACGACCTGGAGATACGCGGCGCCGGCGAGGTGCTGGGCGACAACCAGAGCGGCAACATGATGGAGATCGGCTTCCAGCTCTACAACGAGATGCTCGCCGAAGCGGTGCATTGCCTGAAGGCGGGCAAAGAGCCGGACCTGCTGGCACCCCTCAACGCCACCACCGACATCAATCTGCACGCCCCCGCGCTGCTGCCCGACGACTACTGCGGCGATGTGCACCTGCGCCTGTCCTTCTACAAGAAGCTCGCCACGGCGCGCACCAGCGACCAGATCGACGGCTTGCTGGAAGAAATCGTCGACCGCTTCGGCAAGCTCCCGCCCCAGGCACAGACCCTCATCGACGTGCACCGGCTGCGCGTGCTGAGCGCGCCCTACGGCGTGCTGAAGGTGGACGCCGCGCCGGGCATGACGACGGTGAGCTTCCGGCCGGGTGCGCCGGTGGACCCGGTGCGCATCATCGAGCTGATCCAAAAAAACCGGCACATCAAGCTGGCCGGCAACGAGAAGCTGCGCATTGAACGCGCCTTGCCGGAAGCGCAGGCGCGCGCGCAACTGGTGCGCGATCTGCTGCGCAGCCTGGGCACGCCACTCCAGGCGCCGGCTTAAGAGGACGCGGGTGCAGTTAAGAAAAAGCCGGCACGCGGCCGGCTTCGGGGTGCGGGGCGGCAAAGCGCCCGGTGCAGTGGAACTTACAGGTTCGCGAAGCGGTCGCGCATGGCCTTGACTTCGTCGTGGTTGCGCTGTGCGCCGGCGGCCTGCCGTTCGACCAGGGTGCGCACGTCGGCCGGCAGCGCCCGGCGCAGCGCCTTGCGGTAGCTGGCGACGGCGGAGTCCTCGCCGCGTTCGCATTCCTGCAGCACGGCCTTGTCGTCCATGGTGGCAAAAGCGGTCTTCACCGCCACCCAGCCGCGGTGCATGGCACCGACCGCCGTACCGCCCTCGGCCGGATCACCGCCGAGGCGCCGAATGGCCTGCTCCAGTTCCACCGCGGCCGAAGCGCAATCGGTGGCGCGGCGCGACAGCAAGGCCTTCACTTCGGCCGAGTCGGCATGCTCCGCAGACGTGCGGAAGCCGTACTCGCCGTCCCGGCTGGTTTCGAGCAGATCGTTCAGCACATCGACCACGTCGTCGTTGTCCATCACTTCCATGGGGTCGTCCAGCGCCGTGGTGGAGAGGCTGGCGCGTTCACGCGCGGCGCGCGTGGCGTCCCGGGCTTCGGGCCAGTCGAGGGGGGAATTGCCCCGGTCGGTCAACCAGCGGTCGCGCAGTTGCGGCTCGACCGTCTCGAACGGCCCTTCGTACAGGCCTACGGATTGCCAGCCCAGGGCGTACGCCGGGTGGTAATCGTCGTAGCTGCGGCCTTCAGCGACATACGGCTCGTCGCGGTAGGCGTCGCGCCAGTAAGCTTCTTCGGCCGTGGGGTTCACAGCCTCGGCCGCGGCCTTGCCGGCCAGGCCGCCCGCGACAGCGCCGACCACGCCACCGATGGCGGCGCCCACCGGTCCGCCGAATGCGCCCGTGGCCGCGCCAGCGGCTGCTCCGCCGACGGCGGCACCCAGCCCCGTGCCGACAGGGTGGGCGCCTGGTTCCTTGGTAATAGGGTCGCGGTTTGCGTCGTTGCGATCAGACATGGAAAGCTCCTTGGTTGGTTCAATGGAGCTATTCTGGGAGCCGACGACCGTGCGGCAGGTGCGCCCTGCGCGCACGGCGGTGTAGGACTGGGGCGCACCCGCGGGGACGACGTCCTGGCCGGAATAATTAAATAAAATTGATAGCTGTAAACCTATACGCAATAAGCGCTAGAGGCCATTTTCATCTGAATTTTTTCCGTCCAAGCCCAATTCCTGGATCTTGCGCGTGATGGTGTTGCGGCCTATGCCCAAACGCTGCGCCGCCTCCATGCGCCGGCCGTGCGTGGCATCTAGCGTGCTGGCGATCAGGCAGGACTCAAAGCGCTGGGCCAGTACGTCCCAGACATCGGTTCGGCCGGACGCGAGCAATGCCCGGACCTCACCCACCAGGGCGTGTTCCCACTCGGCCTGAGGAACGTAGCGCACCTCCCCCGCGAGCTGCGCGAACACGCTCGGTGCCGCCGGCTGCGGCGCGTGCGCCTCAGGCGCGGCAGCGGCGGATGCGGGCGCCGCCGTGCGCGGCTCGGGCTCCAGAGCCACCGGTTCAGGGCCGGCACGCAGGACCTCGGGCGGCAGATCCTGTACCGAAATGACCTGCGCGGGGGCCATCACCGTCAGCCAGTGGCAGATGTTCTCCAACTGGCGCACGTTGCCAGGAAAGGCGAAACCCTCCAGCCGCGCCAGCGCGGCATCGGAGATGCGCTTGGGGTCCACGCCCAGCTGGCGCGCGCTGACCTGCAGGAAGTGGCGCGTCAGCATGGCGATGTCTTCGCGGCGCTCGCGCAGCGCCGGCAGGCGCAGGCGGATGACGTTCAGCCGGTGGAACAGGTCTTCGCGGAAAGCCCCGTCCTTGACGCGTTGTTCCAAGTTCTGGTGCGTGGCCGCCACCACCCGCACGTGCGCCTTCACCGCGCTGTGTCCACCGACGCGGTAGAACTGGCCATCGGAGAGCACCCGCAACAGGCGGGTCTGCAAATCGAACGGCATGTCGCCGATCTCATCGAGGAACAGCGTGCCGCCCTCGGCCTGCTCGAAGCGCCCGCGCCGCTGTGTCTGCGCACCGGTGAAGGCACCGCGCTCGTGGCCGAACAGTTCGGATTCGAGCAAATCCTTGGGAATGGCCGCCGTATTGATGGCCACGAACGGCCCCTGAGCGACGGGCGAGTGCTTGTGCAGCGCACGCGCCACGAGTTCCTTGCCCGAACCGGATTCGCCGGTGATGAGCACCGTGACCTGGCTCTGCGACAGGCGGCCGATGGCACGAAACACGTCCTGCATGGCGCTGGCCTGGCCGAGCATCTCGGGAGCGAGCTCGGTGCTCTCTTGCGCCACCTCTTCGCGCTGGCTCTCGTGCACGGCGCGGCGGATGAGCTCCACCGCCTTGGGCAGATCGAAGGGCTTTGGCAGGTATTCGAAGGCCCCGCGCTGGAAGGCGGAGACGGCACTGTCGAGGTCGGAATAGGCCGTCATGATGAGCACCGGCAGGCCGGGGTGCGTGGCGTGCACCTGTTCCAGAAGCTGCAGACCCGACCCCCCGGGCATGCGGATGTCGCTCACCAGCACCTGGGGGCCGGGCTCGTCGCCCGTGCCGGCCGCCACGGCGGCCAGCGCGTCCAGCACTTCGCGCGGGTGGCTGAAGCTGCGCGTGTCCAGGCCCTCTCGGGCCAAGGCCTTTTCAAGCACGAAGCGGATCGAAGGGTCGTCGTCTGCTATCCAGATCGGCTTCATAGATGTGGCTTTCCCCAAGTTTGCGGTGCACGTTCCTCAGGGCAGCGGCAGCAGGATGCGGAAGTCCGTTCGTCCCGGCACGCTCTCGCACTCCACCAAGCCGTGGTGCTGCTGCACAAACGTCTGCGCAAGCGTCAGCCCCAGCCCCGAACCGCCCTCACGGCCCGATACCAGGGGATAGAAAATTCTGTCCAGAATGGCATCGGGCACACCGGGCCCGTTGTCGATGACATGCAATTCCAGTGCCAGCTTGTAGCGCTGCCGCCCGAACGTCACCTGGCGCGCCACGCGCGTACGCAGGGTGATGACGGCATCGCCCGCCGTGATGCGCCGCGCCAGGGCCTGCGCGGCGTTCTGCACGATGTTGAGCACCGCCTGGATCAGCTGCGCACGGTCGCCGCGGAACTCGGGGATCGAGGTGTCGTAGTCGCGCACCACCTTCAGCCCCGCCGGGTGCTCGGCCAAAACCAGCGAGCGCACGCGTTCGCAGACCTCATGGATGTTCACGTCGCCCACCTGGTGTGGGTGCCGGTGCGGCGCGAGCAGGCGGTCCACCAGGGTCTGCAAGCGGTCGGCTTCGTGGACGATGACCTCGGTGTATTCGGCGAGCTCGGGGTTGGGCAGCTCGAGTTCGAGCAGTTGCGCCGCGCCGCGAATGCCGCCGAGCGGGTTCTTGATCTCGTGCGCCAGGTTGCGGATCAGCTCCTTGTGCGCTTGCGACTGCTCCAGCAGGCGCTCCTCGCGGTCCTGGCGGACCTGCTGCTCGAGCGGCCACAGCTCGACCACCAGGTGTTCGCGGGACTCGCCCCTGGCGAGGTTGACGTGCACCGGGATGCCGTCCTGATGCAGGCGGCGCAGCGCCGCCTCAAAGCGCAGCGCGGCGAATTCCTCCCCCTGCGCACCCACCAGGGCCGACTGGATCAGTGCCGGGTCGGCAAAGTACTGGCTGAAATCGCTCCCCAGCAAGGTGCGCCGCGACTGGCCGAGTGCCTGCTCCAGAGCGGCGTTGGCGTACTGCACGCTCCCGTCGGGATGCAGCACCGCCACCAGCACGGAAAGCGAGTCGAATGCGCCCCAGGACTTCGGGCCGCGGCGGGCGGGAGCGCGTTCGTGCGCCACGCCTTCAGCGCACCGGTGGGAGGCGCTCGATCTCGCGCTGGATCCCCGCCACGTCGGCTTCGGCACGGCCCAACGCGGCCTTGAGTTCGGCCGTACGCTCCATGTACTTCTGCGGATTGCGCAGCTCGAGCGCATTGCGCTGCGGTGCGCCATTGTTGTATTCGGCCTTGATTTCGGCCACGCGGGCCTCGGCCTTCTTCAGCTCGGACTGCAGCAGCGCACGGGCGTCGGCGTCGCGCGCCTTCTGGTCGTTGGCATCGACGCGTGGCGCCGAAGGGGGCGAGCTTGCAGACTTCGGCGCGCCGGCCGCGCCCCCCGCCGGGCGCGTGCCTTCCACCACCGTGACGTTGCCGCCTTCCACCACCTTGCAGCCGCGCTCCTTGGCGACACTGGCGTTGTTGGTGTACTCGTTGCCGCATCGGTAAATGCGGTCCTGGGCATTCGCCGGGGACAGCGCGGCGCCGGCACCGAGGCAGGAGAGTAGAACGAGAAAGAAGTGTTTCATAAGGCAATCGGCGGCAGGTGAGACACCGCCCTCGGTGCAGTATCGCCCAAAATACGAGTGTCCTACAACGCGCGGCGGGCGGGTGCTACCGACGCGACGGTCCGGCGCAACGCCCGGCGGCCGCACCGGTGCCCAGACAAAAAAGGCGGCCGAAGCCGCCCGTTTTAAGCACCGCCCGCGCCTCAGAGCGAGTAGTACATGTCGAATTCCACCGGGTGGACGGCTTGGCGGAAGCGGGTGACTTCACCCATCTTGAGTTCGATGTAGGCGTCCACCATGGCATCGCTGAACACACCGCCCTTGGTCAGGAAGGCACGGTCCGCGTCCAGGGCCTCAAGCGCCTGGTCCAGGCTGTGGCACACCGTGGGGACGAGCTTGTCTTCTTCCGGCGGCAGATGGTAGAGGTCCTTGGTGGCGGCTTCGCCCGGATGGATCTTGTTTTCCACGCCGTCGAGGCCGGCCATCAGCAGCGCCGCAAAGCCCAGGTAGGGGTTCATGAGCGGATCGGGGAAGCGCGCTTCCACCCGACGCGCCTTGGGGTTCGCGACGTAGGGAATGCGGATCGACGCGGAGCGGTTCTTGGCCGAATACGCCAGCTTCACGGGCGCCTCGAAATGCGGCACCAGGCGCTTGTAGCTGTTCGTGCCGGGGTTGGTGATGGCGTTGAGCGCGCGCGCGTGCTTGATGATGCCGCCGATGTAGTACAGCGCGAACTCCGACAGGCCGGCGTAGCCGTCTCCGGCGAACAGGTTCTTGCCGTCCTTCCACACGGACTGGTGCACGTGCATGCCCGAACCGTTGTCGCCGGCATAGGGCTTGGGCATGAACGTCGCCGTCTTGCCGTAGGCATTGGCCACGTTGTGCACCACGTACTTCTGCAGCTGCGTCCAGTCGGCACGTTCCACCAGGGTCGAGAAACGGGTGCCGATCTCGTTCTGGCCGGCGCCGGCCACCTCGTGGTGAAAGACTTCGACCGGAATGCCGAGCGACTCCAGGATCAACGACATTTCGGCACGCATGTCGTGTGTGCTGTCGACCGGCGGAACGGGAAAGTAACCGCCCTTGACGGTCGGCCGGTGGCCGCGGTTTCCGCCTTCGAGCTTGGCACCGGTGTTCCAGGGCGCTTCGTATTCCTCGATTTCCACGCTCACGTTCCCGGGCTCATTGCTCCAGCGGACCCCGTCGAAAATGAAGAACTCGGGTTCGGGGCCGAAGTAGGCCGTGTCGCCCAGGCCGGATGCCTTCAGGTACGCCTCGGCGCGCTTGGCGATGGAGCGCGGATCGCGATCGTAGGCCTTGCCATCGCTGGGCTCGATCACGTCGCAGGTCATGATCAGCGTGGTTTCCTCGAAGAACGGGTCGATGTTGGCCGACGCCGGGTCGGGGATAAGCTGCATGTCGGACGCTTCGATGCCCTTCCAGCCGGCGATCGACGAGCCATCGAAAGCGTGCCCCGAAGCGAACTTTTCTTCGTCGAAATGCGACACCGGAACCGTGGTGTGGTGCTGCTTGCCACGGGTGTCGGTGAAGCGGAAGTCGACAAACTTGACTTCGTTTTCCTGCACCATCTTCATCACGTCTGCAACGGTCTTGGCCATCCGAATCTCCTGGGGGTAAATCGCGGTTAAGAAAGGGTTTGGGAACTGAAAAGCAGTTTGTGTGCCAGGGCGCGCACACCCGCCCACAGCGGGACGCCGGGCCCGATACGCGCGGCGCATCGATTTGGTGCGACCGGGCCGGATCCCCAACGGGGTCGAAAGAGCACCATTTTGGGGCTTTATTGCTCCAAGTCGGTGCGTTGTACCGCTTGGGCAGGTGCCGGGTTGGCCGTATCGCGCAGGAGCGCCAGGGCGGACAGGCAATAGTGGGCGAACCACAGGGAAGAGAACGCAAACACCAAGGTATAGATCCAGATGCCGACCGGAATCAGCACCACGAAGGCTGCGGCAAACACCACCCCCGACGCCCAGACGATGGCCGGCGCCGCCCCCAGGTAGCCGGTAACAAGCCCGATCACCAGCAAGGGCACCCGGTGGTGCTCCAGGATCCGCGCGCGTTCTGCTGCATCCGCGTGCTCCGCCAGCGCGTCGAAAGCCATGACGCGGTAGGTCAGCCAGCCCCAGATCAATGGGGGCAAGATCAGCACCAGAGGCGGCACGAGCCACAAAGGCATGGATGCCAACAACGCCAAGAGCGCCAGCAGCATGGAAAATAGCGACCACGCCAGGCTGTGCAGGAAAGACGCGCCGCGCCTGCGCTCCAGCGCCGCAAAACGACGCTGCGCGACGAGGTTCACCAAGGCCGGCGTCATCAGCGTGGCCACTACCAGGAGCGAGGCCAGAACGACCAAGGGAACCGCCACCGCCAGCACGACGAACGGCGCCAACATCGCGGGAAAGTCTCCCGCACCCCAGGCGCTGAGCCAGCGCCATAGGCTTCCCATCAAGCCGGAAGCATTGATCCAGGCAGTGACGGTGGACACCGCCGCATCCCAGTAGAAGTGGCCCAGCAGCAAGGCCGCAACGCCCATCACCAGCAGCGGCAGAAGTGACAGCAGCAGGACACGCGGGCGCGCGCAGTAGGCCACGGCCCGCCAGAAGGAATCAATCAGCAACCCCATGCTGGCGAGCATACCCGCATGGTTGGTGGATAAAAAAAGCCGCCTGTCTCGCAACAGGCGGCTCTTGGATTCTCTGGCGGAGTGGACGGGACTCGAACCCGCGACCCCCGGCGTGACAGGCCGGTATTCTAACCAACTGAACTACCACTCCTGGCAGGCAGCTTGGGCTTGCGAAACGCAAGCCAGGTGCTGCAACCTGGCGACCCCACGGGGATTCGAACCCCGGTACTCACCGTGAAAGGGTGATGTCCTAGGCCTCTAGACGATGGGGTCAAAACCTTGGAACTAACCGATAACCATTTTGGTGGAGGTAAGCGGGATCGAACCGCTGACCTCTTGCATGCCATGCAAGCGCTCTCCCAGCTGAGCTATACCCCCCTGGAAAGCCGCAAACAAGTTCACGACTTTCACCTGAGCCTTGAATTATAGACAGCTTTTTCAGTGCTTACGGAGCCTTGCCACAACTTTTTCGCGATCCATCAATTGGAGCAGCGCGTCCACCGAGGGCGTGTGGGCCGTGCCCGCGACAAGCACCCGCACCGGCATGGCGAGCTGGGGCATCTTGAGTCCGAATGCAGCCAGCGTTTCCTTGAGGGCGGCGGCGATGGCGGGGCGCTCCCAAGCGCAGCTCTCCAGCGCCCGTGCGAGCGCTTCCAGCGCAGGAACCACCGCCGCCGTGACGTGCTGGTCCCGCTCCTCCGGTGCCGCGGGCACGCCCGCGCCCAGCAGCCGCTCGGCCCAGTCCGCCAGCACCACCAGCGTATCGCAGCGGTCCTTGAAGAGCGCGCACAGCGCGCGCAATTGCGCTGGGGTCCCGCCCGCGCACTGGCGCCGTGCCAGGTGGGGGGCGAGCAGCCCGGCCAGCGCCTCGTCGTCCATGGCCTTGAGGTGTTGGGCGTTCACCCAGCGTAGCTTGGCTTCGTCGAACTGCGCGGCGCTTCGCCCCAGGTGGTCCAGGTTGAACCACTCGATGAACTGCTGGCGGCTGAAGATTTCATCGTCTCCGTGGCTCCAGCCAAGCCGCGCCAGGTAGTTGACCATGGCGTCGGCGAGGTAGCCCTCGTCGCGGTATTGCGTCACGGCCTTGGCGCCGTTGCGCTTGCTCATCTTCTCGCCCTGCTCGTTGAGCACCGTGGGCAGGTGCGCATACACCGGCGGCTGCGCGCCGAGCGCCAGAAAGATGTTGATCTGGCGCGGTGTGTTGTTCACATGGTCGTCGCCGCGAATCACGTGCGTGATGGCCATGTCGATGTCGTCCACCACCACGCAGAAGTTGTACGTCGGCGTGCCGTCGGGGCGGGCGATCACGAGGTCGTCGAGTTCGTCGTTGCGGATTTCGATCCGGCCCTTGACCTTGTCGTCCCAGGCCACCACCCCGCCCTGCGGGTTGCGGAAACGCAGCACCGGCTGCACACCCGGAGGGACCGCCGGCAGGCTCTTGCCGGGTTCGGGCCGCCACAGGCCGTTGTAGCGCGGCTTTTCCTTGTTCGCCATCTGCTGCTCGCGCAGCGCATCGAGCTCCTGCACCGACATGTAGCAGGGGTAGACATGGCCGTCCGCCTTGAGCTGCTCCAGCACCTGGCGGTAACGGTCCATGCGCTGCATTTGGTAGAAGGGGCCTTCATCGGGCTGCAGGCCCAGCCATGCCAGGCCTTCCAGGATCACGTCCACCGCAGCCTGGGTGGAACGCTCCACGTCGGTGTCTTCGATGCGCAGGATGAAGTCGCCGCCCGTGGCGCGCGCGAACGCCCAGGGGTACAGGGCGGAGCGGATGTTCCCGAGGTGGATGAACCCCGTGGGGGACGGTGCAAAACGCGTGCGCACGCGCTGCGGCGCCGCGGAGGGTGGGTGGTCGTTCATATCAGGGTATCCAGGCCGCGCGCGAGGTCGGCCTTCAGGTCGTCAATGTGCTCCAGGCCAACGGCGAGGCGGATGAGCCCCTGGCCGATGCCGGCCGCGTCGCGCTGGGCGTCCGTCAGCCGGCCGTGCGATGTGCTCGCCGGGTGGGTGATGGTGGTCTTGGTGTCGCCCAGGTTGGCCGTGATGCTGCAGATCTGTGTGCTGTCGATCACGTGGAAGGCGCTGGCGCGGGCGGACGCCGGACTTGCGTTCCCGACCACGAAGGACACCACCGCCCCGCCCTGGCCACCCTGCTGGCGCATGGCCAGCTGGTGCTGCGGGTGCGAGGCCAGACCGGGGTAGAAGGTGCGTTGCACGGCCGGGTGCGCTTCCAACCAGCGCGCCAGTGCAAGCGCGTTCGCGCTCTGCGCCTGCATGCGGATCGACAGCGTCTCCAGCCCCTTGAGCACCACCCAGGCGTTGAACGGCGAGAGGTTCATGCCGGCACTGCGGATAAGGGGCCCCAACTTGTCCTCGATCAGCGCGCGCGGCCCGCACACCGCACCGGCCATCACCCGTCCCTGGCCATCGAGGAACTTGGTGCCCGAGTGGACCACCAGGTCCGCCCCGAAGGCCGCCGGGCGTTGCAGCGCGGGCGAGGCAAAGCAGTTGTCCACCGCCAGCAGGACGCCCGCTTCGTGGGCCACATCGGCCAGCGCACGGATGTCGCACAGCTCGGTGAGGGGGTTGGTCGGCGTCTCGGCGAACAACAGGCGGGTGTCCGGCCCCACGGCGGCGCGCCAGGCCGCCACGTCGGTCTGCGGCACGAAGCTCGACCGCACGCCAAAGCGCGACAACTCTCCGGCGATGAGCTTGATGGTCGAGCCGAACATCGATTGCGAGCACACCACGTGGTCGCCCGTCTTGAGCAGTGCGAGGCACATCAGCAGGATGGCCGACATGCCGCTGGCGGTGGCGATGGCCGCCTCGGTGCCCTCCATGGCCGCCAGCCGCTGCTCGAAGCTGGTCACCGTGGGGTTGGCGGTGCGGGTGTAGGTATAGCCCTCTTCCTCGCCGGCAAAGCGCCGCGCCGCGGTTTGCGCATCCGGCTGCACGAAGCTGCTGCTCAGGTACAGCGCCTCGGAGTGCTCGCCGTACTGGCTGCGCGGAACCGCCTGGCGGACCGCCAGCGTATCGGGGTGCAGCCCAAGGGGCGGCTTGGTGGCATTCATGAACGGTCTTTCGCTGGCGGCCGCATCATGCGTCGGCCGCGTTGGGGAGCGCCAGGCGCGAAGCCTCTTCCTCGTCGTCGCCGCGCTTGCGGCCGGCGTTCATGAGGGCGATGTCGCCGGCGCCGATGTCGCCGGTGACATAGATACCGTCAAAGCACGACGCATCGAACCCCGACAGCGCCGGATTGCCGGCGCCCACGGCCTTCTTCATGGCGTCAACGTCCTGGTAGATCAGCGCGTCGCAGCCGATGAGTGCGCGGATTTCCTCCACGCTGCGCCCATGGGCGACGAGTTCGTCGCTGGTCGGCATGTCGATGCCGTAGACGTTGGGGTAGCGCACCGGCGGCGCCGCGCTTGCCAGGTAGACCTTGCGCGCACCGGCCTCACGCGCCATCTGCACGATTTCCCGGCTGGTGGTACCGCGCACGATGGAATCGTCCACCAGCAGCACATTGCGCCCCTTGAATTCGCTGGCGATCACATTGAGTTTCTGGCGCACCGACTTCTTGCGCACCTCCTGCCCCGGCATGATGAAGGTGCGCCCCACATAGCGGTTCTTCACGAAACCCTCGCGGTAGGGAACGCCCAGCAGGTGGGCCAGTTGCGTCGCGCTGGGCCGGCTCGATTCCGGAATGGGAATGATGACGTCGATCTCGCTCGGCGGCACCGTGGATACGACGCGCGTGGCCAGCGATGCGCCCAGGTTGAGCCGCGCCTGGTAGACCGAAATGCCGTCGAGCACCGAATCCGGCCGCGCCAGGTAGACGTACTCGAACACGCAGGGGAAATGCTGCGGGGCGGCGGCGCACTGCTGTGCGTGCACGGTTCCCGCCAGGTCGATGAACAGGGCTTCGCCCGGCGCCACGTCGCGCTCGAACTTGTGTCCCGTACCCTCTATGGCCACGGATTCGCTCGCCAGCACCACCGTGCCGTCCGGGCCCCGGCCCATTGCCAGCGGCCGGATGCCGTAGGGATCACGGAACGCCACCAGGCCATGGCCGGCGATCAGCGCGATCACCGCGTACGAGCCGCGAATGCGCTGGTGCACGGCACGCACCGCCTTGAACACGTCCGCCGGCTGCAGGGGCACACCACGCGTGGCGTGTTCCAGTTCGTGCGCGAACACGTTCAGCAGGACTTCCGAGTCGCTATCGGTGTTGGTATGGCGGTGGTCGGTCGAGAACAACTCGGCGCGCAGCGCGGTGGCGTTGGTCAGGTTGCCGTTGTGCACCAGCACGATGCCGAACGGCGCATTGACGTAGAAAGGTTGCGCTTCCTCTTCACTGAATGCGTTGCCCGCCGTCGGGTAGCGCACCTGGCCCAGGCCCGAGTTGCCCGGCAGCGCGCGCATGTTGCGCGTGCGGAAAACATCGCGCACCATGCCTTTGGCCTTGTGCATGAAGAACTTGCGCTCTTCCTGGGTGACGATGCCCGCCGCGTCCTGGCCCCGGTGCTGAAGCAACAGCAGCGCGTCATAGATCAGCTGATTGACGGGCGACCCGCTGACTACCCCCACGATTCCACACATACTCGTTCCATCCGTTCGCGGGCCTGGGCCCGCATTGCGTTTACCGAACCGCGCACACCCTGTCAAACCGGCAGCATCGCTCCGAGCTTCTCGGGGAGCGCCGGGCGCAGGTCCTTGACCACCTGGGCAATGCGCGGACCGCTGTGCGAACCGGTCCACCACGCCGCTTCCCCCACGGGCGTGAGCTGGGCCACCACGCCCAATACCAGCACCAGTACTCCCGCGCGGACCACGCCGAACACCGCGCCGAGCACGCGGTCCACCGGGCGCAGACCCACCGCCTCGATCAGCTTCTTGGCCAGCCAGGCCACCAGGCCGCAGGCGAACAGCGTGGCAACGAACACCAGCACGAAACCGGCCGCATAGCGCACATGCTCGGCCGAATCGGCCATGGGCAGCAGGGCCGCCGCGTCGTCCGCCAGCCATTGGGCAGCCAGAAAGGCCGCCACCCAGGCGAGCAGCGACAGCACCTCGTACACCAGGCCGCGCCAGGCGCCCAGCACCAGCGAGGCCACCACCACCGCCAGCAAGACCCAATCGAGGGCCGCCAGCGGCGTCGCCAGTTCGGACATGGCTTCGGGCAGGCCGTTCACAAGGTGAGGACAGCGGCCGGCAAGCCCAGGGCCTTGATCTTCGCCGCCGCGTTGTCGGCCTGCTCGCGGCCCTGGAACGGCCCGACGCGCACGCGCGTGCGCTTGCCGTCCTTGGTGTCCACGGCTTGGGTGTAGGTGGTCAGGCCCGCGCGCTCGAGCTTCTGCCGCGCTTCGCGCACCTTGGCTTCGTCGGAAAACGCCCCGACCTGGACGATGAAGCGCTCGCCGCCGGCCGGCGCTGCGGCAGCGGGGGCCGGAGCCGCGGCTACCTTGGCGGCGGCCGCAGGTGCTGCAGCAGCAAGCGTCCGCCCTTCGAGCAGTGCCCGCGCGCGCTCGGCCTCGCTCGGGCGCGCGGCGGCGGCAGGTGCCGCCGCTACCACGGGAGCATCTGCCTTGGCGGGCGCGGCTTGCGACTTGGCTTCGACGAAAGCGGGAGAAGCGGCGTCCTTGTGCGTCGGCGCGGGCGTGGCTGCTTGTTCGGCGACGGGGGGTGCAGGCTGCACGGCGGATTCGGCAACCCGTGCGGCGGGAGCCGGGGGCGCTTCGCTGCCCGCTACCGCGCCGGCCGCGGCCTGCTCCGGCACCACCAGCGGCGCGAGCTTGTCGCGGTCGGGAATTTCAATGCGGGTATCGACGGGGATGGGGCGCGGCTGGGTGTCGAAGACCAAGGGGAAGCCGACCACGCCCACGAAAACCAGAAGGGCCGCACCCATCAACCGGTGCCGCGCGCGCCGGCGCATGACTTCCACGGTTTCGCCGCGCACCGCCCGTGCCACTTTGGCGGACTTGGTTTCCGCCGCTTGCTGCCCGGGCCAGCGAATCTTGAAAAATGCCATGGAAAGGTCGAAAACTAGGGCCCGTTCAGGCTGCGCTTCTGCGGGTGCTGAAACCCAGGTGCTTGGCCTGCAGCCTGGGCGTGCCGTGCTCCAGGACGCCGCCCACCGTATAGAAGGAGCCAAAGACGACGATTCTATCAGCGCCCCCCGCCGCGGCGACGGCCTGGTCCAGCGCCTCCTGGGGCGTGGCGTGCAGGCTGACGGGGACGCCGCCCTTGCCAGGCAACCCCTGCGCCACCTGGCTCCAGCTCTGCGCCAGGTCGGCCGCACGGGCCGCGCGCGCGGTCGGCAGGTCGGTGAAATACCAGCGGTTCACCACCGGGCCGATCTTCGCCAGCATGGCTGGCACGTCCTTGTCCGCCATGGCGCCGAAGACGGCGTGCGTCGTCGGGTGAAAGCGCATGGCGTCCAGGTTCGCCGTCAGCGCGGCGACGGCGTGCGGGTTGTGCGCCACGTCGAGCACCAGGGCGGGCTCGCCGGGCACGATCTGGAAGCGCCCGGCCAGCTCGACCATGGCCAGGCCGTTGCGCACCGCCTGCGCCGTGACCGGCACGCGCTCGCGGAGCGATTCCAGCGCCGCGAGCGCCCCCGACGCGTTGACCAGCTGGTTCGCGCCGCGCAGCGCCGGATAGGCCATGCCGGCGTAGCGGCGGCCGCGCCCGGCCCAGCTCCACTGCTGCTTGTCGCCGGCGAAATTGAAATCGTGGCCGAAGCGCCAGAGGTCGGCGCCGATTTCCACTGCGTGGTCCACCACCGACTGCGGCGGCACCGGGTCGCAGACGATGGCCGGGCGGCCGGTGCGCAGGATGCCGGCCTTCTCGCGCCCGATGCTCTCGCGGTCGGGGCCCAGGAACTCGGTGTGGTCGATGTCCACGCTGGTGATCACCGCGCAATCGGCATCAACGATGTTGGTGGCGTCCAGCCGGCCGCCCAGGCCGACTTCGAGGATGGCCAAGTCCAGCCCGGCCAAGCTCATCAAGCGCAGGATGGCGAGGGTGGTGAATTCAAAGTAGCTGAGCGAAATTTCAGCGCCATTTTGGGATCTAGCGCTTTCTAAAGCTTGAAAGTTAGCTATTAATTCAGAAGCATTCACGGATTCGCCGTGGATCCGGCAACGCTCCTCGAAATGCACCAGGTGCGGCGAGGTGTAGACGCCCGTTCGGTAACCCGCCTGCAGCGCCACCGCCTCGATCATGGCGCAGGTGGAGCCCTTGCCGTTGGTGCCTGCGACGGTGATGACCGGGCAGTCGAAGCGCAGGCCCAGCCGCCGGGCGACCTCGCCCACGCGGTCCAGGCCGAGCTCGATGTGTTGCGGATGAATGCGCTCGCAGTGCGCGAGCCAGTCGGAAAGGGTCAGGGGCGGGGTGGTTTGCATACGGGGCGCCATTGTCCTCCGAGCCGCCGCTTGCGCCATGATGGGCGCATGAAACACCTCGTCTTGTATGGCCTACAGAACTGCGACACGGTGCGCAAGGCCCGCACCTGGCTGGCGCAGAACGGCATTGCCCACGAATTCCACGACTTCAAGAAGTCCGGCGTTCCAGAAGGCGCGCTGCGTCGCTGGCTCGAAGCGCTCGGCCAAGCGGAACTCGTCAACCGCCGGGGGACGACCTGGCGCCAGCTCGACCCCGCCGCGCAGGCGGCGGTGGTCGACAGCGCCTCGGCGCAGGCCCTGCTGCTGGCGCATCCGAGCGCCATTCGCCGGCCGGTGGCCGAGTGGCCGGACGGCGCCATCACCGCCGGGTTTTCCGAGGCGGCATGGGCAGAGCGGCAGAAAGCGGGCGCCAGCGCCTGAAACCGCACACTTCTTTACGCAGATTTACGCGCTGCGGGGCACGTTACGAAGCAGCGCTGGATAAACTTTTCTTCACCTTGGCGCGTTGTAGGTGCGCCATTGAAAGGGTTCACCATGAAGAAGATTCTGCTTTTTTCCTTGATCGCCAGCGCTTCGGCCATGGCCATGGCGCAGGAACGCGGGCGCGTGCTCTCGGCCACGCCGATCATTGAGCAAGTGGCCGTGCCGCGCCAGGTCTGCGGCAACGAGACGGTGTACACCGGCCCGCGCACCAGCGGCGGCGGCGCCGTGCTGGGCGCCATTGCCGGCGGCGCCGCGGGCAACGCCATCGGCGGTGGCAGCGGCCGCGCCGCGGCCACCGCACTGGGCGTGATCGGCGGCGCGGTGCTGGGCAACCACATCGAAGGCCAGGGCCGGCCCGAATACCAGACCGTGCAACGCTGCAGCACCCAGACGGCCTACGAAAACCGCACGGCCGGCTACGACGTGGTCTACGAATACGCCGGCAAGCGCTACACCACGCGCACCCAGAGCGACCCCGGCCGCTACATTTCCCTCAGCGTGCAGCCCCAGGAGCAGGCCTATTACCCGCCGCGCTACGAGGACGACGGCTACAGCGAACGCGGCGTGACTTCGCCCTACACCACGGCCCCGCAGCCGGGCGTGACCATCATCGAATACGGCTACGAGGGCCAGCGGCCTTACTACCCCTACCCGCCGCCGCGCCACCACTGGCGTTGAGCCACCGCACGCCAAGGCCCTTCGGGGCCTTTTCTTTTGCCCGCCGGCGCGCTGCAGCGCGGCCCGGCGCCACGATGGCACTGGCCTAAAATCGCCCGGTTTTCCCTTTCGCGGCGTCCCGCACCACCATGACCACCGAAAAAATCGACGGCGTCTCCGTCACCACCCAGGCCAACGTCTACTTCGACGGCAAATGCGTGAGCCACGGCATCACCTATCCCGACGGAACGAAGAAATCGGTGGGCGTGGTCCTGCCGGCCACGCTGACCTTCAAGACCGGTGCGCCGGAAATCATGGAATGCGTGGGCGGCTCCTGCGAGTACCGGCTGGCCGGCAGCAGCGACTGGGTCGCGTCCCGCGCCGGCGAGCGCTTCAGCGTGCCCGGCAACAGCCAATTCGACATCCGCGTCACCGACGCCTACCACTACATCTGCCATTTCGGCTGAACCATGGCCACCATTCTGCAAAACCTCCCCCGCGGCCAGAAGGTCGGCATCGCGTTTTCCGGCGGCCTGGACACCAGCGCCGCCCTGCTCTGGATGAAGCAAAAGGGCGCCGTGCCCTATGCCTACACCGCCAACCTGGGCCAGCCCGACGAGCCCGACTACGACGCCATCCCGAAGAAGGCCCTGGAATACGGCGCCGAAAAGGCCCGCCTGGTCGATTGCCGCACGCAACTGGCGCACGAAGGCATCGCCGCGCTGCAAGCCGGCGCCTTCCACATCAGCACCGGCGGCCTGACCTACTTCAACACCACGCCGCTGGGCCGCGCCGTCACGGGCACCATGCTGGTCGCGGCCATGAAGGAGGACGACGTCCACATCTGGGGCGACGGATCGACCTTCAAGGGCAACGACATCGAGCGCTTCTACCGCTACGGCCTGCTGACCAACCCCTCGCTCAAGATCTACAAGCCCTGGCTGGACCAGGCGTTCATCGACGAGCTGGGCGGGCGTGCCGAGATGTCGGCCTTCATGACGCAGCACGGCTTTGGCTACAAGATGAGCGCCGAGAAGGCCTACAGCACCGACAGCAACATGCTGGGCGCCACGCACGAGGCCAAGGACCTGGAATTCCTCTCCAGCGGCATCCGCATCGTGAACCCCATCATGGGCGTTGCCTTCTGGAAGGACGACGTGGTGGTCAAGGCCGAAGAAGTCTCGGTGCGCTTCGAGGAAGGCCAGCCCGTGGCCTTGAACGGCCGGGAATTCAACGACCCGGTCGAGCTCATCCTCGAAGCCAACCGCATCGGCGGCCGCCACGGCCTGGGCATGAGCGACCAGATCGAGAACCGCATCATCGAGGCCAAGAGCCGCGGCATCTACGAGGCCCCCGGCCTGGCGCTGCTGCACATCGCCTACGAGCGCCTGGTGACCGGCATCCACAACGAGGACACCATCGAGCAGTACCGCACGAACGGCCTCAAGCTCGGGCGCCTCTTGTACCAGGGCCGCTGGTTCGACCCGCAGGCCCTCATGCTGCGCGAGACGGCCCAGCGCTGGGTGGCGCGCGCCATCACCGGCACCGTGACGCTGGAACTGCGCCGCGGCAACGACTACTCGCTGCTCAACACCGAAAGCCCCAACCTGACCTACGCGCCCGAGCGCCTGTCGATGGAAAAGGTGGAGGACGCGCCCTTCTCCCCGCTCGACCGCATCGGCCAGCTCACCATGCGCAACCTCGACATCGTCGACACGCGCGGCAAGCTCGGCGTGTACGCGAAGAGCGGCCTGCTCTCGCTGGGCGGCAATGCGGCGCTGGCGCAGCTCTCGGACGACAGCGGAAAAATATAAGCAAAAATGGGCTCCAGCGCTTTATCCATAAGCGCTGGCAGCTATCTTTTTTGATAGCTCCACCTCGGGCGTACGGCCCTGCGGGCTAGAACCTGATGCGCACCGACGCCACGCTGCGCTCGGCGGCGCCGTGGTACACGGCCTCGATGTTGTTGCCGTCCGGGTCCAGGACGAACGCAGCGTAATAGCCCGGGTGGTAGGGGCGCTCACCCGGGCCGCCGTTGTCCCGCCCGCCATGCGCCAGGGCGGCGGCATGGAAGGCGTCCACCTGCGCCCGGCTCTGCGCCTGGAACGCCAGGTGCGTCGGGCCGGTCAACCGGCCCTGGGCAGCCCGGCTGTCGGCCGTGGAGACGAACACCTCATCGGCCCAGAAATAGTCCGGCCCTGTGCCGCCCATGGGAACGCCCAGGCTGGCGAAGACCGCCGAATAGAAATCCTGGGCCGCCGCGAGGTCGCGTACCACGAGCTGGATGTGGTCGACCAGCCGCCCCCGGTGCAATTCCTGTGTTTCCATTGCATGCTCCCTAAGCCGCAGGCTCCGCATGCTATGCCAACCGGCGCGGCGCTGCAGCGCACGCTGGAATCAGCTATTGAATAAAGAGCTGCAAAGTCAATGGATACGGGCGCTAGCGGCAAAAATGCCTTGAATCCGGCCCACCGGAGCACCCGGCAGGGCGCTCTACACCACCACCGGCTCCGGCTCCAGCCGGATGCCGAAGCGCTCGTACACGCTGGTCTGGATGGCCTTGGCCAGCGTCATCACCTCGCCGCCGGTCACGCTGTCGGCGCCGCGCCCGCGATTGACCAGCACCAGGGCCTGCTTTTCGTACACCGCCGCCTTGCCCACCGTCTTGCCCTTCCAGCCGCAGGCGTCGATGAGCCAGCCGGCCGCCAGCTTCACGCTGCCGTCGGGCATGGGGTAGTGCACGATTTTCGGATCGCGCGCGATGATGTCCTGGCACTGCTCGGGCGTGACGGTCGGGTTCTTGAAGAAGCTGCCGGCGTTGCCGAGCACGGCCGGGTCGGGCAGCTTGGCGCGCCGGATGTCGCACACCCAGTCGAACACCTGCTGCGCGCTCGGCTGCGGGGTGCCCGCCTCCTCGGCACGGCGCGCGAGTTCGAGGTAGCCCAGCTCCGGCTTCCAGGCCTTGGGCAGGCGCAGACGCACCTGGGTGATGACCGCCCGCCCCGCCAGGCCCATGCCGCGCGGCAGGCCGCCGGCCGCCGGCGCGGCGTGCTTGAACACGGAATCGCGGTAGCCGAAGCCGCATTGCGCGGCGTCCAGCGTGAAGAGCTCGCCGGTGGCCAGGTCGATGGCGTCGAGCGAATCAAAGCGGTCCTGCAGCTCGACGCCGTACGCGCCGATGTTCTGCACCGGCGCAGCGCCCACGGTGCCGGGGATCAGCGCCAGGTTTTCCAGGCCGGGCCAGCCCTGCGCCAGGGTCCAGGCCACGGTGTCGTGCCAGGATTCGCCGGCGCCCACCTCGACGATCCAGGCGTCCGGCGTCTCGCGCGCCAGGCGCCGGCCCGAAATCTCCACCTTCAGCACCACGCCGCGCACGTCGCCCGTGAGCACGATGTTGCTGCCGCCGCCCAGCACGAACAGCGGTTCGCCGGCCAGCGGCGCATAGGCGCGCAGCGCGGCGACGTCCTGCGCCGAGCGCACCCGCACCAGGGTTTCGGCGCGGGCCATGATGCCAAAGCTGTTGTAGGGCTGAAGCGAGCAATTTTTCTCGACTAACATCGGGCGAATTGTCGCATCCGCCCCGTGTGGGCCTGTTTGGGAGTTCTGCCGCCATGCCATCGTTCGATACCGTTTGCGAAGCCGATTTCGTCGAAGTGAAGAACGCCGTGGAGAACGCCGCCAAGGAGATTGGCACGCGCTTCGACTTCAAGGGCACCTCGGCGGCGGTGGAGCTCAAGGACAAGGAAATCACCCTGTTCGGCGATGCCGAGTTCCAGCTCGCGCAGGTGGAAGACCTGCTGCGCGGCAAGCTCACCAAGCGCAACGTTGATGTGCGCTTCCTCGACGTGGGCAAGGCGCAGAAGATCGGCGGCGACAAGGTTAAGCAGGTTATCAAGGTGAGGAACGGCATCGAGAGCGAACTGGCCAAGAAGCTCCAGCGCCTCATCAAGGACAGCAAGCTCAAGGTCCAGGCCGCCATCCAGGAGGACAAGGTCCGCATCACCGGCGCCAAGCGCGACGATCTGCAGGCGGCCATGGCCCTGATCCGCAAGGACGTGGCGGACATGCCGCTGTCGTTCAACAACTTCCGGGACTGACGTGTGGCACCCCCTGGGTCGCCTTCGGCGCCTTCCCCCTCTCCTTCGGGAGGTGGACGCACCCAGGGGCCTGGCAGAGCCAGTTCTACGGGTGCGCTGGCCTTCGCCGCGCCCGTTTTAAGCGCTTCAGGAAGCAAGCAGCGCCATGGAGAACTGACATGCAGCGTACGGCAGCCCGCCTAGGCGCCACCGGTTTTGCACTGTTGGTGGGCCTGGCAGCGCTGCCGGCCTGCGCGGCCGACGTGGCCCTGGCGGGCGTGCTGGGCGGCAAGGCGCTGCTGGTGGTGGCCGGTGGTGCGCCCCGCGCGCTGGCGCCGGGCGAAAGCCACCTGGGCGTGCGCCTGCTCTCGGTGGGCGGCGACGGCGCCTTGATTGAAGTCGACGGCGCGCAGCGCCAGCTGCGCCTGGGCGCGCCCGTCAGCGTGCGGGCCACGGGCGGCGCCCGGCGCGTGGTGCTCTCCCCCGACAGCCAGGGCCACTACCTGTACCAGGGGCACATCAACGGGCGCACGGCGAACCTTATGGTCGATACCGGCGCCTCCACCGTGGCCATGGGCAGCGCGGATGCCGAGCGCCTGGGGATCGACTTCCGCAAGGGCCGCGCCGTCGGCGTGCGCACGGCCAACGGCACCGCCCAGGGCTGGCACGTCAAGCTCGATTCGGTCCGCCTGGGCGGCATCGAGGTCTACGGCGTGGACGCCGTGGTCACGCCGCAGCCCATGCCCTTCATACTGCTCGGCAACAGCTTCCTCGGGGAAGTGCGCATGACGCGCGACGCACAGCAGATGGTGCTGGAAAAACGCTAGAACACCCCACCATGTCCACCGAGGCGCTCTCGCGCAACCCGCACGACGAGGAATACGAGGATTTGCTCAGCCTCTGGAGCGACCTCGAATCGGCCCTGTCGGTGTTGCTCTCGCGTCCCGGCCAGGTGCGCGATTTCGCCGCCAAGCTGCGCCAGTTCGACCGCTGGCTGCAGGAACTGGTGGCGCACGACATCGACGCTTCGCTGTACCTGATGTTCCAGCTCGCCTCCACGTCCACGGTGGGCTACAGCGCCTCGCACGCGCTGGTCTGCGGCACGCTGTGCCACATCATGGCGCGCGAATTCGGCCTGCCCGACCACGAACGCAACGCCCTGGTGCGCGCGGCGCTCACCATGAACATCGGCATGACGCAGATGCAGGACGAACTGGCGGTGCAGCGCGAAGCCCCCACCCCGGCGCAGCAGAAGGCAATCGCCGACCACCCGCGCAAGAGCCAGGACATGCTGGAGCACCTGGACATCACGAACGACCTCTGGCTCGACGTGGTCGGCCAGCACCACGGCCGGCTGGCCGCAGCGGCGCCGCTGGCCGAACTACCGGCGTTGGACCGCCTGACGCGCATTCTCGGCACCATCGACCGCTACGCCGCCATGATCAGCCCGCGCAAGTCGCGCGCCGGGCGCAGCGCCACCGATTCCGTGCGCGCCCTGGTCGGCCAGGAAATCGACCAGCGCGACGAAGTCGGCCTGATGCTGGTGCGCACCGTGGGCCTGTGCCCGCCGGGCACCTTCGTGCGACTGGACAACGGCGACACCGCTATCGTGCTGCGGCGCGGCGACAAGCCCAACATGCCGCTCGTCGCCAGCGTGCTGGATGCCGCCGGCGCCCACCTCAGCGAGCCCAAGATCCACCCCACCGCGCAGGGCCGGCCGCATGTGAAGTCGGCCCTGGCGCACACCAGCGTGACGGTGGACATGAACCACCGCACCATGGTGCGCCTGGGCATGTACGCGGCCCGGCGCGCGTCGGTGCTGGTGGCGCACGGTGGGGCTGCTGCGGCGGCGCCGCACACCGGCGCGGGGGCGCTGGCACCGGCCGGGCCCGCCAGCGTGCCGCCGGTGGCGGCCGTCGGCCAGAACCCGCTGGCCGCGCACGGCGGCGTGGTGTAGGCCTGCGCAGTGGCCCGCCTCAGTGCGGGTGGCCCCAGACGAGCATCGCGTTGCGCCCATCGACGGCCACATCGACCTTGGCGCCCACGGGCAGCAGCACCTTGGTGGCCACGTGGCCATAGGGCAGCCCGGTCAGCACCGGCGCGGCGATCTGGCTGCGCAGCCATTGCACCACGCTGTCCATGCCGAAACCCTTGTCGTGCGGCGCCAGCCGGATGCCGGTGAACTGGCCCAGCAACACGGCCTTCTGGCGCCCCAGCACGCCCGCGTGCAGCAGTTGCGTGAGCAGCCGCTCGATGCGGTAGGGATGCTCGTTCACGTCTTCCAGGAAGAGCACGCCGCCGTCGACCTGTGGCAGCCAGGGCGTGCCGACGAGCGAAGCCAGCACGGCCAGGTTGCCGCCCCAGAGCGGCGCGTCCAGCAGCTCGAAGGCGTAGTCGGGCGTGCTCTCCCGCGCCACGCGCGAGCGCGGGTACGGCAGGCGCCAGCCCGCGCCCTCGCCGTGGCCGGTGAGCAGGTCGTCGAAGCAGGCTTCCATGATGTCGTCCGGCGCACCCGCAACGCCGAAATCCTGGCACAGCGCCGGCCCGGCCCAGGTGGTGGCGCCGGTGCGCGCCAGCACCGCATTCTGGAACGCGGTGAAGTCGCTGACGCCGACAAAGCGCATGCCGCCCTCGACCGCCTTGGCGACGGCGGCGTAGTCGATGCCCGGCAGGATGCGGGTCAGCCCATAGCCACCGCGCGAGACCAGCGCCACGTCGGCACCGCTGGCGGCGGCGCGGGCGATGGCGGCCAGGCGCGTGGCGTCGTCGCCGGCGAAGCGCGTGTGCACGGCGAGCGCATCGCGGTCGATTTCCACCTCGTGGCCAAGCGCCTGCAGGCGTTTGACGCCGCGCCGGAACGCCGCCTTGTCGCGCACCGCGCTCGACGGCGAATAGACGTAGATGCGGCGCGGGCCGTGCGCATGGCCGCAAGCGCAGTCGCCGTGCGCGGCGTGGTCGGCGTGGTGTGGGTGGTCGTGGGACACGGGCGTGCAGGCCGCGGGGCGGCGATGGGTTGCGGCGCGCAGGCAGCTCAGCCGTGCACGCCAGATGGCCGGAAGTATTCCACAGCCTGCTCGGCCACCGCCTTGCCGTGCTCCTGCACGAAATGCCCGGCCTGGGCCAGCACGGTGGGTGGCGGGCAGCCGCGCACCTGGGCGGCGAGCCGGCGCATCACGGGTTCGCCCAGCACCGGGTCTTGCGCGCCGACGAACACCAGGCTGCGGCCCGTCCAGTCGCGCTGCCAGAAGTCGCGCGCCGCGCGGGAGACGGCCGCGCCGGGCGCGTCGGGGGCATCCGGCACCAGCAGCGGAAAGGCGCGGAGCGCCGCGCGGTAGCCGGCGTCCGGGAACGGCGCATCGTAGGCGGCGCATTCCGCCTCGCCCATCTGCGGGTTGCCGCGCCCGAGCAGGCGGCCGACGCCGAACAGCGGTTTCTGCGCGCACATCTCGCGCCAGGCAAGAAAACCGGGCGACAGCGGCTCTTCGCCCGTCGCCAGCAGCGTGTTCATGGCCAGCAGGCCGGCAAAGCGCTCGGGCATGGCCATGGGCAGGGTGAGCCCGAGGATGCCGCCCCAGTCCTGCACCGCCAGCACCACGCGCCGCAGGTCCAGGCGGGCGATGAATTCCAGCAGCACCTGGCGGTGCCAGTCGAAGCTGTGCGCGCCCTCTTTCTTCGGCTTGTCGCTGCGGCCAAAGCCGATCAGGTCGGGCGCCAGCACGCGGTCGCCCGCCGCCAGGAACACCGGCAGCATGTGGCGGTAGAGGTAGCTCCAGGCCGGGTTGCCGTGCAGGCACAGCCAGGTGCGCGGCGCGTCCGGGGGGCCTTCGTCCAGGTAGTGCATGCGCAGGCCGGCGAGCGCCGGCAGGTCGCTGAGGTAGCGCGGCGCCCAGGGGTAGCCGGGCAGGTCGGCAAAGCGCGCCTCCGGCGTGCGCAGCGCGTCCTGGCGCAGCGGGTGCGCGGCCAGGGCGCGCGCGCGCTGGGCGCTGCGGCGGCTTTGGAAGAAGGCTTCGAGCAGCGCGCCGCATTCGGCGGCGAGCACGCCGCCTTCAACCTGCGTCTGGTGGTTGAGCTGCGGGTTGGCGAACAGGTCGAGCACCGAGCCGGCGGCACCCGTCTTGGGGTCGGCCGCGCCAAACACCACGCGCGCCAGCCGGGCGTGCAGCATGGCGCCGCTGCACATGGCGCAGGGCTCCAGCGTGACGTAGAGTGTGCAGTCGCCCAGCCGGTAGTTGCCCAGCCGCTGCGCGCCGGCGCGCAGCGCGGCGATTTCGGCGTGGGCTGTGGGGTCGTGGTCCTGCAAGGGCGCGTTGCGGCCCGTGGCCACCACTTCGCCGCCACGCACCAGCACGGCGCCCACCGGCACTTCGCCGGCCAGCGCGGCGGCGCGCGCCTCGGCCAGGGCGAGCTGCATGAAATGGGTGTCTTCCATCAATTCGCTACCCTATTAATAGCTATAACCTTATACAGGATAAGCGCTGGAGGCCACTTTTGCTTGAAATCAATCGGCCGGCTCCGGGCGCGGCTGGTTCAGGGCCTTGTCCAGCGCCTGCTGGTACTGCTGCTGGATCTGCTGGCTTTGCATGCGCACCGTCTCGGCGGCCGAGGCGCCGCCGGCGGGCGGCACCGCCGTCAGCCCGGGCGGGACGGCGCGGCCGGGCTCCAGGCCCTTGCGCGCCAGCACCGCGACGAGCGCCAGCGCCAGCAGCAGGGCCACAAGCCCGAGGCCGGCGCGCAATTCAGTGCTCCCCGGCCGGCACCAGGCCCAGCGTTTCCATCCACCGGGCCAGCGCCTGCGCGTCGGCGTCGCCGGCGCGGTAGCGCGCGTGCAGCGCGGCGTGCGATTCGGGCCGGTGCTGGTTGAGTTTGAGCGTGCACTGCAGCTCGGTGACGCGCAGTTCGAAGCCGACGATGGCCTTGAGCATCTTGCCGGTGTAGTCCTCGGGCAGCGCGCGCCACTGCTCGGCATAGGGTGGCTCGTGCTGGGCGATGAGCGCCTTGAGGAGGGCATCCTTGCCCTCCGGGTCGTCGATCAGCGTCGCCTCGACGCGGCAATGCACCGCCAGGTAGTTCCAGCTCGGTACACGCGCCAAATCGGGGTAGACGCCGGGCGAGAGGTAGGCCTGCGGCCCGAGGAAGGTCGCCAGCGCCTGCGGCCGCGCCGCCAGGTAGCGCCAGTGCGGGTTGGCGCGCGCGCAGTGGCCGAGCAGCGCCAGCTCGCCGTCCTGCTCCTCCAGGTGCAGCGGCAGGTGCGTGACCACCGGGAAACCGGTGTCGTCGGTGGACACCAGGCTGGCCAGCGGATGCGCGCGCATCAGCGCGCGCGCGTGCGCCGGGTCCTGGGAGCGGAACTGCGGGGGCTGGTACATGGCGCGGGCCTCCGACCCTCAGTTCAGCGCCACGCGCGAACCGTCCTTGTAGGTGTAGAGCGTCACCGCCGGCTCCACCAATTCGCCCTTGGGTGTGAAGGCGATGTTGGCCGTGACGCCGTGGTACTGCGACTTGCCGATGAAGGGCAGGTACACCTTCGGGTCGACCGAGTCGGCGCGCTTCATGGCATCGGCCAGCACCATGGCGGCGTCGTAGGCGTAGGGGCTGTAGATCTGGAACTGGCCGGGGAACTTGGCGTCGTAGCGCTTCTTCCAGTTCGCGCCGCCCTGCATTTTGTCCACCGAAGCGCCGCCCGTGGCACAGGTCACATTGCGCAGTGTTGCGGCCTTGGCCGCCAGGTCGGGCAGCTTGGGCGTGCACAGCGCGTCGCCGCCAAAGTACTTCACATCGGCCAGGCCGAGCTGTTGCATCTGGCGCAGCATGGGGCCGGCCTGCGCGTCCAGGCCGCCGTAGAAGATCGCGTCGGGCTTCTTGCTCTTGATCTTGGTGAGGATGGCCATGAAATCGGTGGCCTTGTCGGTGGTGAACTCTTCGGCCACCACATTCATGCCCTTTTGCTTGGCCGTCGCCTTGAACACATTGGCCACGCCCTGGCCGTAGGCGGTGCGGTCGTCGATGACGGCGACGTTCTTGAGCTTGTAGAAGTCCGCCGCAAACAGTGCCAGGGCGCCGCCCAGCGCGTTGTCGTTGGCGATCAAACGGAAGGTCGTTGGGTAGCCAGGCTTGGTCAAATCGGGGTTGGAAGCCGAGGCCGTGATGTTGGGCAGCCCGCACTTGGCGTACACCGAGGCTGCGGGGATCGATGTGCCCGACTGCAGGTGTCCGACCACGCCGGCGACCTGCTGGTCGCACAGCTTCTGCGCCACGGCGGTGGCCTGGCGCGGGTCGCCCGCATCGTCCTCGGCGACCAGTTCGAAGCGCACGGCGCGCCCGCCAATGGTCAGCTTCTCGGCGTTCAGGTCTTCGACCGCCATGCGCACGCCGTTTTCGGTGTCCTTGCCGATGTGCGCGATGCCGCCGGACACCGGCCCGGCGTGCGCGATCTTCACCACCTGCACGTCCTGCGCCAGGGCGGCGCTGCCCAGCAGGGCCAGGGCGGCGGAAAAGGACAGGCGCAGGGACAGCGGCGGACGGGGCGAAATCACGGTCATGGGTGGTGAACTCCTGGTAGATGCAGCGCGGCGGACCGCCGTGCTCTGAACACTCCATGGTAGTCGTCCGGCGTCGCCCCAGTGCCTGCATTGCCATTCAATCACTATTGTTTATATAGCTTAAATTCTTTTGTGCACAAGCGCTGATGCCTTGTCTGTCGTCAAGTTTCGCCACGGTGCGACGGCTTGCCGCACAATGGTTCCATGCAGACCAACTTCATCGCCAACGAAGCCGTCGCCAGCGTCAGCGCCCGCACGCTGGACGTGCTCGACCCGTCCGACGGCCGGGTGTTCGACCAGCTCCAGCGCAGCGACGCGCGCGACGTGAAGGCCGCCGTGCGCGCGGCGCGCCGCTGCTTCGAGACGCTGTGGCGTCCCATGGCGCCGGCCGACCGTGGGCGGCTGCTGCTGCGCCTGTCGCACGCCGTCACCGCGCACGCCGATGTCCTGGCGGCGCTGGAGCAGCGCGACTGCGGCAAGCCGGTGCGCCAAGCGCGCGCCGACGCGCAAGCGCTGGCGCGCTATTTCGAGTTCTATGCCGGCGCCTGCGACAAGCTGCACGGCGAGACCCTGCCCTACCAGGACGGCACCAGCGTGCTCACCTGGCGCGAACCGCACGGCGTCACCGGCCACGTGATTCCCTGGAATTACCCGATGCAGATCTTCGGCCGCAGCGTGGGCGGCGCGCTCGCCGCCGGCAACACCTGCGTGGTGAAACCCTCGGAGGACGCCTGCCTGTCGCTGCTGCGTGTGGCGCACCTGGCGGCTGAGGTGGGCTTCCCGCCGGGCGCGCTGAACATCGTCACCGGTTACGGCCACGAGGTCGGCGACGCACTGGCGCGCCACCCCGGCATCGACCACATCAGCTTCACCGGAAGCCCCGGCGTCGGCACCCTGATCGCCCAGGCCGCCGCCGAGCGCCACTGCCCGGTGACGCTGGAGCTCGGCGGCAAGAGCCCGCAGATCGTGTTTGCCGACGCCGACCTCGACGCCGCCCTGCCGGCCATCGTCAACGCCATCGTGCAGAACGCCGGCCAGACCTGCTCGGCCGGCTCGCGCCTGCTGGTGGAACGCAGCCTGTACGAACCGCTGCTCGAACGCCTGGGCCAGCGCTTCCACCGCCTGCGCGCCGGGCCGGCGGCCATGGACCTGGACCTCGGCCCGCTGATCCGCGCCACGCAGAAGGAGCGCGTGCTCGGCTTCCTGGAAGACGCACGCGCCGCCGGCATCGCCACCGTGGCCGAGGGCAGCGTGGTACCGCAAGCGCCCGCCGAAGGCTTCTACGCCGCACCGGTGCTGCTGCGCGACGTGCCGCCCGGCCACCGCCTGGCGCAGGAGGAAATCTTCGGCCCGGTGCTGTGCGCCATGCCGTTCGACGACGAGGACCACGCCGTGCAGCTCGCCAACGGCACGCGGTTCGGCCTGGTGGCCGGCGTCTGGACGGCCGACGGCGCGCGCCAGCTGCGCATGGCGCGGCGCCTGGCGAGCGGCCAGGTGTTCATCAACAACTACGGCGCGGGCGGCGGCGTGGAGCTGCCTTTTGGCGGCGTGAAGTCCTCGGGCTACGGGCGCGAGAAAGGATTCGAGGCGCTGTACGGCTTCACCACGCTCAAGACCGTCGCCATCCGCCACGGCTGAGCGCGGCCCGGGCCTCTTCAGCCCAGGACTTCCTTGAGAGCGGCGTCGTACAGGTTGGTCAGGCGGTCCGTCACTTCCAGCAGGCGCTCGCTGGTGGTCGCCACGTCGGCCAGGCCACGGGCATCGGCCTTGCGCTGCAGGGCGGCGCCGAAGAACAGCCATTGCCCCTCGCCGAGCGCAAGTTCCTCGCGGATCGCGGGGGTGGACAACGGCGCTGCACTCAGAAAGCCCATGGCACTGCGGAATTCCTGCGCATCGCTCGCCAGTTCCTCGCGCGCGCCCTTGAATTCCCCGCCCGTGGCGAGCAGGAAGTAGTTCTTGGCCAGGCGTTGCGACAGCGCGCGCTGGCGCCCCGCCACATTCACCAGCTTCGCGGTGGCCGCCTTGGAGGATTTCTCGAACGCTTCGGTGGCCGTATTGGCGATGGACAGCACGCGGTCGGCTTGCGTGGCGACGGCCAGCACCGAGGGCATGCTCGGCGGCACGACGAGCAGCGCCTGCAGCGTATCGACCGCGCCGCGCACCGCCGCGATCTGCCCGGCGAGCTCGGCCGGCCAGGGCACCTTCTGCAAATCCTCGAAGCCGCTGCGCACCAGTTTCTGCGCCGCCGCCAGGGCGGCGGTGGCCTGGTCGGGCAGCACGCCGAGTTGCATCTGCACGTACACCTTGGCGATGCGCTGCGAGAGCGCGCGGTAGCGGGCGATGCGGTTGATGGCCGTGGACACGGCAATCTGCGCCTGTGCGGCCCCCATGGCGGGCAGGAGCAGGCTGGCCGCCAGGGTTTGCACCACAGCGCGGCGGGTGGCGATACGGGGTCGGCGGCAGGGAGGTAGCGGGATCACGGTAGGGCTCCAGACGGCCCGGGATGGGCCCGAAACGCGATCATGCTGCGATGCAGCAACCGGCATACTGACCGGCATCAAGCCCGCGCGCCGGCAGGCGCCGCGGCTTGGCGCCAGAATAGGGCGCCCGCCGGGCCCACCTCGTTTTATCCACCTCCAACGAAAGACCACCATGCGCCTGGCCCAGAAGTCCATCATCGTCACCGGCGCGGGCAGCGGCATTGGCGAGGGCATCGCCCGCCGCCTGGCGGCCGAGGGCGCGCGCGTGCTGGTGAACGACGTGAACGCCGAGGCCGGCGAGCGCGTGGCCGAGGCGATCCGCGCCGCCGGCGGGCAGGCGCAGTGCTTTCGCGCCGATGTGACGCGCTCGGCCGAGGTCCAGGCCCTGGTCGCCGAGGCGCTCCGGCAGCACGGCCGCCTTGACGTGGTGGTCAACAACGCCGGCTGGACGCACCGCAACCGCCCCCTCCTGGAGGTCAGCGAGGAGGAGTTCGACAAGGTCTACGCCGTGAACGTCAAGAGCATCTACCTCACGGCCATCCACGCTGTTCCCGCCATGCGCGCCAACCCGGGCGGCAGCGGCGGCAGCTTCATCAACATCGCCTCGACGGCCGGCATACGGCCGCGCCCGGGGCTCACCTGGTACAACGGCTCCAAGGGCGCGGTGATCACGACCAGCAAGTCCATGGCGGCGGAACTCGGCCCGGAGAACATCCGCGTCAACTGCATCAACCCGGTCTTCAACCCCGACACGGGCCTGGCGGCCGAATTCGCCGGCGGGCCGGTCGACGAAGCACGCCGCGCGAAATTCCTCGCCAGCATTCCGCTGGGGCGTTTTTCCACCGCGCTCGACGTCGCCAACGCGGCGCTGTACCTGGCCAGCGACGAGGCAGCCTTCGTGAGCGGCGTGTGCATCGAGGTCGATGGCGCACGCTGCGTCTGAGAACGTGCCCACGTTCTAGGCGCGGGGCGCCCTGCGCCAGCGCAAAGCCCCTACCGGGGGTGTGCGGCAGAATCGGGCCATGGCTGAACGCGTGATTCCCCTGGTCGATGCGCGGGTGGCGGCGCTGGCCGTGCCCGCCGGACGCGCCGCGCCGGCGTCGGGCCACCTGGCCGACACGCTCGGCCGCCCGCTGCGCGACCTGCGCATCAGCGTCACCGACCGCTGCAACTTCCGCTGCAACTACTGCATGCCCAAGGAAGTGTTCGACAAGGAGCACGCCTACCTGCCGCATGCCGCGCTGCTCCGCTTCGAGGAAATCACCCGCCTGGCGCGCGTCTTCCTGGCGCACGGCGTGCGCAAGATCCGCTTGACGGGCGGCGAGCCGCTGCTGCGCAAGGACATCGAGGAGCTGGTGGCCCAGCTCGCCACCCTGCGCACGGTGGACGGCAGCGCCCCCGAGCTGACGCTCACGACCAACGGCTCGCTGCTGGCGCGCAAGGCGCATGCCCTCAAGGCCGCCGGTCTGGACCGGGTGACCGTCAGCCTCGACGGCCTGGACGACGCCGTGTTCCGGCGCATGAACGACGTGGACTTCCCCGTGGCCGACGTGCTCGCCGGGATCGACGCGGCGCGCGCCGCCGGGTTCAAAGGCCTCAAGGTCAACATGGTCGTCAAGCGCGGCAGCAACGAGCACGAGATCCTGCCCATGGCGCGGCATTTCCGCGGCACCGGGACCACGCTGCGTTTCATCGAATACATGGACGTGGGCGCGACCAACGGCTGGCGCATGGACGAAGTCCTGCCGTCGCGCGAACTCGTGGCGCGCCTGCGCGCCGAGTTGCCGCTGGTGCCGCTCGCGCCGAGCGCGCCCGGCGAGACGGCCGAACGCTGGGGCTATGCCGATGCCAGCGGCCGGCACGACCCGCGGCTGGGCGAGATCGGCGTCATCAGCAGCGTGACGCAGGCATTCTGCGGCGCCTGCAACCGCGCGCGCCTCTCGACGGAAGGGCGCATGTACCTGTGCCTGTTCGCCGGCCAGGGCTACGACCTGCGCGCCCTGCTGCGCGGCGGCGCCGACGACGCGGCCCTGAGCGCGGCCGTGGCCGCCATCTGGCAGGGCCGCGCCGACCGCTATTCGGAACTGCGCGCCAGCCTGCCGTCGGCCCCTGGCGAGGGCCCGCCACGCGGCCGCGTTGAAATGAGCTACATCGGTGGGTGAGATGGGTGCCCACTTCGTATCCCCATTGGCGGCTTGGGCTTAAAGTCCCGGAATGATTGAATCCCAACACATCACCGGCATGGTGCTCGCCGGCGGGCGCGGCTCGCGCATGGGCGGCGTGGACAAAGGCCTGCAGGCCTTTCGCGGCGTGCCCCTGGCGCTCTACACCCTGTTGCGCCTGCAGCAGCAAGTGGGCAGCGTGATGGTGAACGCCAACCGCAACCTCGCCGCCTACGAAGCCTTCGGCGTGCCCGTCTGGCCCGACGCCGAGAGCGACTACGCCGGGCCGCTGTCGGGTTTTCTCACCGGGCTGGAGCGCTGCGAGACGCCCTGGCTGCTCACTGTGCCCTGCGACACCCCCCTCTTTCCATACGACCTGGCACGCCGCCTGGCGAATGCGGCCGAGCGCGAGCAGGCCGACATCGCCATGGCCGCCGCGCCGGAAGCCGGGCCGGACGGCAGCGTGCGCGTGCGCCCCCAGCCGGTGTTCTGCCTGCTGCGCGTCGAGCTGCTCGAAAGCCTGGTGCGCTTCACCCAGGGCGGCGGCCGCAAGATCGACGCCTGGACCGGGCAGCAGCGCTGCGTCAGCGTGCCGTTCGACGCGCCCGGCGACGACCCCGGCGCCTTCTTCAACGCCAACACCCTGGCCGAGCTGCACGCCCTCGAAACCCGCGCCTGAAGCCCGGCCTTTTTCCCTGACCCTTTCATGACCCGCCTGGACGAGATTGCCGCCGGCCTGCAGGGCTACGACCCACAGGCCATGACGACCGCGCAGGTCGCGCAGTTCCTGGAGCAACTGGTGCGGCCGGTGCGGGGGCGCGAAACCTTGCCGCTGCACGAGGCGCTGGGCCGCGTGCTGGCGGCCGACGTCGTCTCGCCCATCAGCGTGCCACCGCACGACAACTCCGCCATGGACGGCTACGCCTTTGACGGCGCCGCCTTGCAGGCCGGCCAGGGCCTGCGCCTGCGCGTGGTCGGCACGGCCTTCGCGGGGGCGGCCTGGAGCGGCGTGGTGCAGGCCGGCGAATGCCTGCGCATCATGACGGGCGCCATGATGCCGGACGGGCTCGACACCGTGGTGCCGCAGGAGTTCACCCAGGCCGACGGCGCGCACATCCATATCCCGCCCGATCTGCTGCGCCCCGGTGACAACCGGCGTTTCGCTGGTGAAGACCTGATGCAAGGCGCGGTGGCCCTGGCCGCCGGCACGCGCCTGGGGCCCGCGGCGCTCGGCCTGCTGGCCAGCCTGGGCCTGGCGCGGGTGCAGGCGCTGCGCCGCCTGCGCGTGGCCTACTTTTCCACCGGCGACGAAATCCTGAGCCTGGGCGAGGCGCCGCGCGAGGGCGCGGTGTACGACAGCAACCGCTTCACCCTGCTCGGCCTGCTCGCCCGCCTGGGCGTGCAGGCCATCGACCTGGGCGTCGTGCGGGACGAACCCGCCGCCCTACGCCAGGCCTTCGCGGACGCCGCACGGCAGGCCGACGCGGTGATCACCAGCGGCGGGGTCAGCGTCGGCGAGGCCGACCACACGCGCCACCTGATGCGCGAGCTGGGTGACGTGGCCTTCTGGCGCATCGCCATGCGGCCCGGCCGGCCCATGGCGGTGGGGCGGATCGCGCGGCAGGAAATATTGGCAAAAAGTGCCTCTGGCGCTTATGCAGAAAGCGCTGGTAGCTCTTCTTTTAATAGTGAATCCGCCCCCCAGGATGCCGTGCTGTTCGGCCTGCCGGGCAACCCCGTGGCGGTGATGGTGACCTTCCTTGCCTTCGTGCGCCCCGCCCTGCTGCGCATGATGGGCAGCACCGAGCCGGCGCCCCCCCTGCTGCGCGCGCGCAGCGCCGGCGCCATCCGCAAGAAGCCGGGCCGCACCGAATACCAGCGCGGCCTGGTCGCCCGGGGCGCGGATGGCCAACTGGAGGTGCGCGCGGCGGGCAACCAGGGCTCGGGCGTGCTCAGCTCCATGGTGCAGGCCAACGGGCTGATCGTGCTGCCGCACGCGGGCGGCGACGTCGCGGCCGGCGACCTGGTCGACGTGATGGTGTTCGAAGGCGCCATGTAGGCGCCCGCCGGGCCTACAGGCGCTGGCGCGCGAACGCCTCCACGCGCCGCGCCGTGTCGGGGTCGGCAAAGCAGGCGCCCGCCGCTTCCTGCTCCAGCGCCAGGGCGCTGGCCACGCCCGCACCGACGCCGCCCACCAAGGCCCGCTTGAGCCGGGCGGTCGCGCCGGGTGAGCGCGTGGCCACCTCGGCGGCCAGCGCCATGGCCGCGGGCAGCATGTCGGCTTCGGGCAGCACCCGGTTCACCAGGCCGAGTGCAGCGAGGTCCTCCGCGCTCTGCCGCTCGCCCAGCACGATGAGCTCCATGGTGCGCTGGTGGCCAACCGCCTGCGGCAGCAGGTGCGTCACGGCGCCGGTGACGAAATGGCCGAGCGCCATCTCGGGGAAGAAGCACACCAGGGTGTCGGCCGCGACGACCAGGTCGCAGTTGAGCACCCATTCGAAACCGCCACCGACGGCGTAGCCGTGCACCGCGCCCACCACCAGCTTGGGGCCGAACATGATGTCGCGCGTGATGGTCTGGATGCGCTCGCAATGCTCGGCGATGGCGGCGGGGCTCTCCGCCTGCTCGGCGAATTCCTTGAGGTCGTCGCCGGCGCAGAAGGCGCGTCCGGCGCCGGTGAGCACGATGGCGCGGGTGGCGGGCTCGGCCTGGGCGGCCTGCAGCGCCCGGTGCAGATCGACCAGCAGGTCGCCGCTGATGGCGTTCAGGCGCTCGGGGCGCTGCAGGGTGACAAGGCTGACGGCGCCCTGGATGGCGTGGGAGGCAAAGGCCATGGAAACTCCTGGAAAAGTACAAGAAAACAGATCAGCCGCTGCCGCCCGGCGCCGCCTCGCGGTCCCAGGTGCCCGCCACCACGCCTTCGTCCTTCAGGCGGAACTTCTCCACCTTGTCGGTGGGCGTCTTGGGCAGGGCCGGCAGAAAACGCAGGTAGCGCGGCACCATGAAGCGCGCCATGTGCGCCGCGCAGTGCGCCGCCAGGCCCGCCGCGGTGAGCGTGGCGCCGGGCCGCAGCACGACGCTGGCCATGACTTCTTCCTCGGTGAACTCGCTGGGGACGCCGTACACGGCGCATTCGAGCACTTCAGGATGGGTTTCGATGCCCATTTCGACCTCGGCGCTGGAGATGTTCTCGCCGCGCCGGCGCACCATGTCCTTGCTGCGGCCGACGAAGTACATGTAGCCGTCCTCGTCCTGGCGCATCATGTCGCCAGTGTGGAACCACAGGTCCTTGAACGCGGCCAGCGTCGCCTCGGGCATGCCGTAATAGCCCTGCGTCAGGAGCGCCGGCTGTTCGGGCCGGATGAGCAGTTCGCCCACCTGGCCACGGGGCACCTCGAAGCCCTGCGCATCCGCCAGCCGCGCCGTGAATCCAGCCGCCAGCGTGCCGCACGAACCCATGCGGCGCGGCGCGTGCAGCGGGGTGAACATGGCGGCGCCGACCTCGGTCGAGCCGTACAGCTCCACCAGCCGGCAACCGAACCGCGCTTCGAATTCCGGCGTGAAGCTCGGCAGCGGAACGCCCCAGCCGAGGCGGGCGCGGTGGTTCCGGTCGCCTGGCGAAGGCGCTTGCTTCCACAGCATGGTGATGGTCGCGCCCATGAAGTCGAACACCGTCGCCTGCAGGGTGCGCACCTCGTCCCAGTAGCGCGACACGCTGAAGCGCTCGCCCAGCGCCGCCACGCCGCGCAGCAGCAGCGCCGGGGCGATGGTGAGCACGGTGGCATCGAGGTGGAACATGGGGTAGGGGCAATACAGCACGTCGTCCGGGCGCAGCTCCAGCCCCTTGATGAAGCCGCGTGCCTGGGCGAGCACATAGCGGTGGGCGATCATGGCCGCCTTGGAGCGGCCGGTGGTCCCGGAGGTGTAGAGCAGCAGGCAGCGCTCGTCGAACCCCACGTCCGGCCGGGGCAGCGTCTCGCTCCCCGGCGCCACGCTGCGCAGCCGCTCGTACGGCGCGCCCACGGCGCCCGCCACCGGCCCGGTGCCGAGCACGAACACCTGCGCGATGCCCGCCAGTTCGGCCCGGATCTGCTGCCAGGGTTCCAGCAGTTCGGCGTGTACCACCGCCAGGCGGCTTTCCACCAGGTTCACCGCGTCGGCCAGCACGGCCCCGCGAAACGAGGTGTTCACCGGCGCCGCGGCCGCCCCCAGCTTGGCGAGCGCGAACCACAGCAAGGCCAGCTCGATGCAATTGGGCAGCAGCAAACTGACGTTGTCGCCCCGGCGCACGCCCTGCGCGTGCAGGCCGGCGGCGAGCCGATCGCTCTCGTCGTTGAACTGGCGGTACGTCCATTCGCCCGCGGCCATGCGGATGAAGGTCTGCTCGGGCACCTCGGCCGCGGCGCGGCGCAGTTCGTCGCCGAGGGAAGTACAAAAATCGTCGGTCATGGGCCTCTCAAGTGCGGTGCCGCGAACGCGCAAAGCCGGGCACGGGAAAGTCCGGCGGCAATGGCCATCCTAGCCCAGGGGCGGCGCGGTCCCACAACACGGCCCGCGCGGGCGGGTTACCCTGGCCGCCACACCGTTCCTGCGAAAGCTTTCCATGCCTTACACCTCCCAGCACCTGGCCACCGAACCCACGCGCCAGGAGATCGAGCAGCTTGCAGAACCCACCCTGCTGGAATTCGGCACCCCCTGGTGCGGCCATTGCCAGGCGGCGCAGCCGCTCATCGAGGAGGCGCTGCGCGCCCATCCGGCCCTCGCGCACATCAAAGTCGAGGACGGCAAGGGGCGCCCGCTCGGCCGCAGCTTCGGCGTCAAGCTCTGGCCCACGCTGGTCGTGCTGCGCGGCGGGCAGGAAGTGGCGCGCGTGGTGCGGCCACCCTCCTCCGAAGCCGTGGCGCAGGCGCTGGGCGCCGCAGGGGTCTGACGGCCGCGCATCGGGCCCGGTTGACGGGCATCAAGGCGCAGCGACGAAGGCTGCCGATAATGACCTTATTCCTAATAAGGCCATTGATCCGATGCTTTTCCGTGTTTCCCTTCTCGCAGTGGCCCTGGCCGTGTGCGCCGCGCCCGATGCCCTTTCGCAGACGGCGCGTGCCCGGGCCAGCGCCGGTGCCGACCTGGATGCCCGCTTCGCCCAGGCCCAGGCCGACCCTGCCCTGGCGCAGCAACTGCTGGCGAGCGGTCGCAAGGCCGCCGCCGTCTGCGCCAACTGCCACGGCGCCAACGGCAACAGCCCCAGCACCCTGGTGCCCAACCTCGCCGGGCAGAACCCCGCCTATTTGCTGGAGCAGGTGCGCCAGTTCGCCGACGGCCGGCGCCGCGACATGTGGATGGAAGGCATGGTGCGCGCGCTCGAAGCGGACGAGAAAATCGGCATCGTCCTGTTCTATTCGGCGCAGCAGGTCACCGTGCACCCCGCCGCCGACGCCGCGCTGGCAGCGCGCGGCCAGGCTTACTACGGCAAGGTGTGCTTCCGCTGCCACGGCACCGACGGGCGCGGCAACGCGCAGATCGCGCGCGTCGCGGGCCAGCAGGCAGGCTACCTGTCCAAGACGCTGACGCTGTACCGCGACGGCAAGAGCCCACGCGCCGATTCCATCATGCAGCCCAACACGCGCCAGATGGCGGACGCGGACATCGCCGCCGTGGCGGCCTACGTCAGCACCATGCCTTGAAATTTGATGAAAATTGGCCGCTAGCGCAATACCCGTATAGGTTTACAGCTACTCTTTTTGCAGTATCAGTGTGCGGCCTTGGCGGCTGGCGCCGGCTCCTGCCGGGCCCCTGGAACGCGCTGCCGGGCGAGCAGCGCGTACATCGTGGGCACGACGAACACCGTCAGGAACGTGCCCAGCAGCATGCCGCCGACGATCACCCAGCCGATCTGCGTGCGCGTCTCGGCTCCGGCACCACGCGCCAGCGCCAGCGGCAGCGCGCCCAGCACCATGGCGCCGGTGGTCATGAGAATCGGGCGCAGGCGCTGCGCCGCCGCCTTGACGAGCGCGTCGATCATCTCCAGGCCCTGTTCGCGCAGCTGGTTGGTGAATTCGACGATCAGGATGCCGTGCTTGGTGATCAGCCCGACCAGGGTGATGAGCCCGATCTGCGAATACACGTTCAGCGAGCCGCCGCTCCACTGCAGCGCCAGCAGCGCACCCGTCATGGACAGGGGCACCGCCAGCATGATGACCAGCGGATCAACGAAGCTTTCGAACTGCGCCGCCAGCACCAGCAGGATGAACACCAGCGCCAGCACGAACACCACGCCGAGCGCGCCCTGGGAACTGCGGAATTCGCGCGAGGTGCCGTTCAGGTCGGTGGTGTATCCGGGCGTCAGCACCTTGGCCGCCGTCTGGTCCATGAAGGTGAGCGCCTGGCCCAGCGAGTAATCGGGCGAGAGGTTGGACGTGATGGTCACCGAACGGCGCTGCCCGAAGTGGTTCAGCTCGCGCGGGCTGACGCTCTCGCGCACCGTCACCAGGCTGGACAGCGGCACCATGGTGCCGGCCCGCCCGCGCACGTTGATGGCGTCGATGGCCTGCGGCGTGCTGCGCGCGCTGTCCTCGGTCTGGACGATGACGTCGTACTGCTCGGCGTCGCGCTTGTAGCGTGTGACGGTGCGCCCGCCGAGCATGGTCTCGATGGCGCGCGCGACCGCGTCCACGCTCACGCCCAGGTCGGCGGCGCGCTCGCGGTTCACGTCCAGGCGCAGCTCGGGCTTGTTCAGGCGCAGGTCCACGTCGGGCGAGACGAAGCCCGGGTTCTGCGCCATGGCGGCGAGGAACTGCTGGGCGACGGCGCTGAGCTTCTCGTAGCTCTCCGAGGTCTGGATAACGTATTCCAGCGGGCGCGAGCGAAAGCCCTGGCCGAGCGAGGGCGGCGTGGTGGGAAAGGCGTTCACCCCGGCCAGGGCGGCCATGCGGGGCTGCATCTCGCGCGCCAGGGCCAGGGTGCTGCGCTCGCGCTGCTCCCAATCGACCGTGCGGAACACCACGCTGCCCTGCGACACCGTGGGGTTGCCGATGCTGGCGTAGATGCGGTCGAACTCCGGGTAGTCGCGGCCGATTTCCTCCAGCGCCAGGGCGTAGCGGTTGGTGTAGGCCAGCGTCGAGCCGTCCGGCGCGTTCACCACGGCGAGGATCGTCCCCCGGTCCTCCAGCGGCGAGAGCTCCTGCTTCATGCGCGGCCAGACCAGGGCAATCACCACGGCGCACAGCAGCATCACGCCCAGCACCAGCCAGCGCGCCTGCAAGAGCGTGCCGCGCACGCTGCCCACCGCGCCGGCACGCGCCGTGAGCACCCAGCGCAGCAGGCGCGCGTAGGCATCGGACAACTGCGTCAGCCAGCGTTCCATGCTGCGGTCGAACCAGTGCGGCTTGGGGTTGTGGCGCAGCAGCAGCGAACACAGCATGGGCGTGAGCGTGAGGGCCACGAAGCCCGATACCACCACCGCGCCGGCGAGCGCCAAAGCGAACTCGACGAACAAGCGCCCGGTGCGCCCCGGCGTGAAGGCGAGCGGCGCGTACACCGCCACCAGGGTGAGCGTCATGGCGACGATGGCGAAACCGATTTCCCGCGCGCCCCGGATGGCGGCGGCAAACGGCGCCATGCCTTCCTCGATGTGGCGGAAGATGTTCTCCAGCATGACGATGGAGTCGTCCACCACCAGGCCGATGGCCAGCACCAGGGCCAGCAGCGTCAGCGTATTGATCGAAAAACCGGCCAGCTGCATGAGCGCGAAGCTGCCGACCAGGCTCACGGGAATCGTCACCAACGGGATGATGGAAGCGCGCAGCGTGCGCAGGAAGACGAAGATGACCACAGCCACCAGCAGCACCGCCTCGGCGATGGTGGTGTAGACGCTCTTGACCGAGCGGTCGATGAACAACGAGTTGTCGTTGGCGATATCGACGTTCACATCCGCCGGCAGGTCGGCGCGCAGCGTGGGCAGCATGGCGCGCACGCCCGCGGAAAGCTCCAGCGGGTTCGCCGTGGCCTGGCGCACCACACCCACGGAAATCGCCGAACGGCCGTTGATGCGCACTTTGCTGCGCTCGCTCGCCGGCCCCTCTTCCACCCGGGCGACGTCCGAGAGGCGCACGGCAAAGCCGTTGGCCTGGCGGATGACGATGGCGGCGAATTGCTCCGGCCGCTGCAGGTCGGTCTGCGCGGTGACGCTGAACTCGCGCTGGTCGGACTCGATGCGCCCGGCGGGCAGCTCCAGGTTGGCGCGGCGGATGGCGTCTTCCACGTCCTGCGTGGTGAGCTGGTAGGCCGCGAGGCGCTGCGGGTCCAGCCAGACACGCATGGCGTAGCGGCGCTCGCCGTAGATCGGCACGTCGGCGACGCCGGTCACGGTCTGCAGGCGCGGCTTGACGATGCGCGCCAGCAGGTCGTTGATCTCCAGCGGGCTGCGCGACTCGCTGCTGAAGGCGAGCCACATCACGGGAAAGGCATCGGCCTCGACCTTGGCGATCACGGGTTCGTCCACCGCATCGGGCAGGCGGTTGCGCACGCGCGCCGTGCGGTCGCGGACCTCGGCGGCGGCGTTGTCGGCATCCTTTTCCAGACGGAAACGCACGCTGATCTGGCTTTGCTCGGCGCGGCTGATGGAGGTGATGACATCGACCGCATCGATGCCGGCGATGGAATCCTCCAGCGGCTTGGTGACCTGGGACTCCATCACCTCGGCCGAGGCCCCGGCGTAGTTCACACGCACCGTCACCACCGGCTCGTCGATCTTGGGGTATTCGCGCACCGACAGGCGGGTGAAGCTGACCGCGCCGATGAGCAGCACCAGCAGCGAGAGCACGGTGGCGAGCACCGGGCGGCGAACGGACATTTCAGCAAGCTGCATGGCTGGCCCTAGCGGCTGGCGGCGCGCTCGGCGGGCGCCGGCTGCGTACCCGTCTGGCCCGCGCCCGCCGGTGCGATCTGCACCGGTGTCAGGCCCTTTTGCAGGCGCTGCTGGCCTGCGGTCACCACGGTCTCACCGGATGCCACGCCCTGCAGGACCTCCACCAGCCCGTCCGCGCGCAGACCCAGTTGCACGGGTACGCGCTCGGCCGCCGGCTTGCCGTCCGCACCGGCCACGACGCGGAACACGTGCGCACCGGCACCCTGGGGCACCACGGCTTCCTCCGGCACCACGAGCGCTCCCTTGCGCTCGGAGAGTTGCAGGGTGGCGCGCGCAAACATGCCCGGGCGCAGCTGCAGGCCGGGGTTGTCCAGGCTGGCGCGCACGGCGAGCGAGCGCCCGTCGGCATCGATCAGCGGATCGAGCGCGCGCACCTGCGCGCTCCTGGGCAGACCCGGCAGCGCGTCCAGCGCCACCTGCACGGCTTGGCCCACCCGCACCTCGCTCTGGTAACGCTCGGGCAGGCGGAAATCGACGAACAAATGGTCCAGGTCTTCGAGGTTGACGATCTCGGCGCCGTCCTTGACGTATTCCCCCACGCTCACCTTGCCGATACCGGCCACACCGTCAAAGGGCGCCACGATACGCAGCCGCGCCGCGGTGGCCTCGGCCAGGGCAAGTTTGGCCTGGGCCACCTGCAGGCTGGCGGCGCTTTCGTCGCGCGTGCGCTGGCTGACAAAACCCTGCGCCACCAGTTCGCGGTTGCGCTGGTCGTTGGCGCGCGCGATCGACACTTCGGCCTGCGCCTGCGCCACCTGCGCGCGGGGCAGCTGGTCGTCGAGCTGCACCAGCAGCGCGCCCTTGCGCACGCGCTGGCCGTCGCGAAATCCGAGGGCGACCACCCGCCCGGCGACTTCGGGGCGCAGCACCACGCTGTTCTGCGAGCGCAGGCTGCCCACGGCCTGCACGCTCTCCACAAGGTCGCGCTGCTGCACGGTCGCGACTTCCACGCTCACGGCCGAAGCGCCGCGCGCGCCGCCCGCCGCCGGGGCCGATACCGCCGCCGGCGCGGGGCGCTGCCACCACCACGCGGCAGCGCCCGCCACGCACAAAGCCACGCATGCCGTCAAGAGTCGCAAACTTCTGGAAGCCATGAAAAATTGCCCTACCCCGGTCACCGCCAAAAACAGCGTCTGAATGTAGCAGCGCCGCTTTCCGCCCGCCCGGCCCGCGCCACGCCAGCGCGGCACTTTACCCAGGGTTTACATAGGCACGCTGGCGCGGCCCAGGGCCAGCTCCACGCCCCGGTTGGCCAGTTCGTCGGCCCGGTCGTTGCCGGGGTCGCCCGAATGGCCTTTGACCCAGCGCCAATCGATCCTGTGGCCGGCGCCATGCACCAGGGCATCCAGGCGCTGCCAGAGCTCCACGTTCTTCACCGGCTGCTTGGCCGCCGTGCGCCAGCCACGCGCCTTCCAGCCGTGGATCCATTCCGTGATGCCCTTGCGCACGTATTCGCTGTCGAGGTAGAGCGTCACGGCGCAGGGCCGCTTGAGTGCCCCCAGCGCTTCGATCACCGCCATCAGTTCCATGCGGTTGTTGGTGGTTTCTCTCTCACCGCCAAAGAGTTCTTTTTCCACCGCGCCCGAGCGCAGCAAAACGCCCCAGCCGCCGGGGCCGGGGTTGCCTTTGCACGCCCCGTCGGTATAGATCACGATATCGTTCACGCCTAGTTCCCAGTTCGTTCGATTCCATCAGCGGGCACTGCGCGGCGGTTGGCCACCGGCACCGAGGCGCCCGCGTGCTTGGCGCCCGTGCGCCAGGCGGGTTCCAGCAGACGCATGCCGTGCACGCGCTTGACCGCGACCACGAAGTAGGCAGCGCCGAAGATCGGCCAGGCGCGCGCGCCGACCGGGTCCATCCAGGCAAAGCGGCGCAGCCAGTGGGCGCTGCGCACTGCGGGGCGGTAGCAGCCCAGCTCCAGCGATTGCACATCCAGGCTCAGCAGGCGCAACCAGTCGCGCAGGCGCCAGTGGCCGATGGCCTCACCGCTGTCCGGCAGGTAGAGGCTGCCGTAACCCAACCGCTGGTACCAGCGCGCACGCGCCTGGCGCCACGCCCACAGGCTGACCGGGTTGAAGCCGCTGATGACCAGCCGCCCTTCGGGCACCAGCACGCGCGCCGCCTCGCGCAGCGCCGCATGCGGGTCGTCGCTTTGCTCCAGCGTGTGCGGCAGCAACAGCAGGTCGAGGCTGTTCTCGGGGAACGGCAACGCCACCGGGTCGGCCAGGAGCTGCGGCACCCGCGGGCCAGCGCCCAGCAGCTCGGGATGGGGCAACGCGTACCAGCGGTGCGGCATGCGGTTGGCGCGCAGCCCATCGAGCAGCGGCATGCCCAACTGCAAGCCGTGGTAGCCGAAGGCATCGACCACGGCCTCGTCGTAGCGGGCTTGCTCCCAGTCCAGCAGGTAGCTGCCGGGCGGGGAGTCAAACCATTGTTGCAAACCTATAATTTGTGCGGTCATGAAGCTGATAGCAATTCCCGCCTTCTCCGACAACTACTTGTGGTTGCTGCATGACACGCGCCAGGCCGTCGTGGTGGACCCGGGGCAGGCAGAGCCCGTGCTGGAGTGCCTGCGGGAGCACCGGCTGGCGTTGCAAACCATTCTAGTCACCCACCACCACGCCGATCATGTCGGTGGCGTGGCCCAGCTGCGCAGCGCCACCGGCGCGCGTGTGGTGGGCCCGGCAAAGGAAGCCATTCCCGAACCTGTGCAGCGCCTGCGCCACGGCGATACCGTGGAGGCGCTGGGCCTGGACTTTCGCGTCCTCGAGGTGCCCGGCCACACGGCGGGCCATATCGCCTACTACGCCGAATGCCCCGGCGAGTCCCCGCTGCTGTTTTGCGGCGACACGTTGTTCTCCGGCGGCTGCGGTCGACTGTTCGAGGGCACGCCGGCGCAGATGCTGGCGTCGCTCGGCGCGCTGGCGGCGTTGCCAGGCGAGACGCGTGTGTGCTGCGCGCACGAATACACGCTGGCCAACCTGCGCTTTGCCCGCGCAGTCGAGCCGGACAACGCGGCACTCGCAGCGCACCAAGCCGAATGCGAGCAGTTGCGCGCGCGCGGCCTGCCCACCCTGCCCTCCACCATCGCGGTGGAGCGTGCCATCAACCCCTTCCTGCGCAGCCGCGAGCGCGCAGTTGTCACCAGCGTGGCGGCGCACGCGCCCCACACCGATACGCGCGACGCGGTGGCCGTTTTCGGCGCCCTGCGCGAATGGAAAAACCAGTTTTGAAGAAACTCCTGCACATCGCCTGCCTGGCAGGCGCCTTGTGGCTTAGCGGCTGCGCGACACCCTCCTCCCAGCCCCAGCCCGCCGCCGACCCAGCGGCAACCTCCACCGAAGCGGTCGCGCCCCACACGCCGCTGTACCCCCAAGGCCCGCTGCAACCCATCACGGCGGCGCAGACCAGCGGCCATACCGTGGCGTCCTTGTTTCCACCCACCGACATGTGGGACCGCATCCGCCGCGGCTTCGCCATGCCGAACCTCGAGGGCGACCTGGTGCGCGAACGCGAGCAGTGGTACGCCAGCCGCCCCGACTACATGCAGCGCATGACGGAGCGCTCGCGCAAATACCTGTTTCACGTCGTCGAGGAACTCGAACGCCGCGGCATGCCCACCGAACTCGCCCTGCTGCCGTATGTGGAAAGCGCCTTCAACCCGCAGGCGGTGTCGTCGGCCAAGGCCGCGGGCATGTGGCAGTTCATGCCGGCCACGGGGGACTACTTCGAGCTCAAGCAAAACGCCTTCCGCGACGACCGGCGCGATGTGCTCGCTTCGACCCGCGCGGCGCTCGACTACCTGCAAAAGCTCTACAACATGTTCGGCGACTGGCACCTGGCGCTGGCCGCGTACAACTGGGGCGAAGGCAACGTGGGCCGCGCCATTGCCAAGAACCAGAAGGCGGGCCTGCCCGCCGGCTACGGCGACCTCACCCTGCCCGCCGAAACCCGGCTCTACGTACCCAAGCTGCAGGCGGTGAAGAACATCGTTGCCAACCCGCGCCTGTTTGCCACCGAACTGCCGCTGATCGAAAACCACCCGTATTTCGAGACCATCGATATCCGACGCGACATCGACGTGGCCCTGGCTGCGCAATTCGCCGGCGTGCGCGAGGAAGACTTCAAGGCGCTCAACCCCTCGCTGCACCGCCCGGTGATCTTCGCCGCCGGCACGCCGCAAATTCTGCTGCCCTGGGACAACGCCAAGGCCTTCGAGCGCAATTTCGAGGCCTACACCCAGGGCCAGTACGCCAGCTGGACGGTCTGGACCCTGCCCTCCACCATGAGCGTTTCGCAAGCCGCCCAGCGCGCTGGCATGAGCGTCGCCGACCTGCGCAGCATCAACGCCATTCCGCCCAACATGATGATCAAGGCCGGCTCCGCCCTGCTGGTGCCACGGGCGGCGGCAGCCAAGGCAGACGTCGCCCCCTCCGTGGCCGACAACGGCCAAATTGCATTCACACCGGAGACCGTGACGCGCCGCACCACCGTCAAGGCCGGCCGGCGCGACAGCGTGGCGAGCATCGCGCGCCGTTACCGGGTCACCACGGCCGACGTGGCGACGTGGAACGACGTCAAATCGGGTGCGAGCTTCCGCCCCGGCGAGAGCGTGGTGCTCTACTTGCCTGTGCGCATGGCAAGCGGCAAGAGCAACGCGCGCGGCGGCGGCAAACGCGCCACCGGCCCAACCAAACGCGCTCGGGGCGGCAAAGCCGCCAAGTCCAGGCGCAAGTAGAACTAGAACCGCAGTTGGTTCACGCCGACCAGCCCGAGCACGCCGACAACGATCAGGTACAGCGCCACGATGGTGCTGAGCAGCCTGGGAAACACCAGGATGAGGATGCCGGCGAGCAGGGCGACCAGCGGGCCGACGCTGAGGTTGATGTTCATGAGGGAGCTCCTTCTGGCCGGGCGCCTGTCAGCGGTAGCCGGCGAACAAAATGGCGATGTTGACGGCCACCGCCAGGCCCCAGACGAGGCTGCGCGCCGTCGCCTTGTCGCCGACGTAGAGCGCGATGTACACCAGGCGCAGCAGCACGAAGGCCACGGCCAGCATGTCCAGGCGGCCCTGCGGCGCGCCCAGCTGGTGGGCGATCACCACCGCGCCGATGAAAAATGGCAGTGCCTCGAAGCTGTTGGCCTGCGCCGCGTTGGCGCGCGCCGATTCGCCCTGCTGCGCAGCCAGCCAGGCGCGCGGGTTGTGGTTGTCGTAACCGCCTTCGCTGCGCCGCTTGCCCACGCCCGTGCGCTTGGCGAGCAGGCCGCACATCCAGGGCAGCAGGGCGGCAACCAATACGCACCAATAGGCCAGGGTAAAAGGGGCGACAGCGGAAGAAGTCATGGTGGCAGGCCCTGCGGGGCGTTGGGAAGTTCCGGCGCATTGTGCCGGTTCCGGCGCGGGTTTGCCGCGCTGTCAGCGCCGGTCGGCCAGAGCGTGCGCAATCGTGCCCAGGTCCACGAATTCCAGCTCGCTGCCCACCGGCACACCCCGCGCCAGGCGCGTCACCGCCACGCCGGCGCGCCGCAGTGCCTCGCCGATCACGTGCGCGGTGGCTTCGCCCTCGGCGGTGAAATTGGTGGCAAGAATGACTTCCTGCACCACCCCGTCCTGCGCACGCTCCAGCAGGGCCTTGACGCCGATGTCCGCCGGACCGACGCCATCGAGCGGGCTCAGGTGCCCCATGAGCACGAAATACAGGCCCCGGAACGCGCCGGTGCGCTCCAGCGCCGCCTGGTCGGCCGGCGTCTCGACCACGCACAGGCGCGTGGCGTCGCGCTGCGGGTCCTGGCACACGGCGCAGACCTCGGCCTCGGTGAAGGTGTGGCAGCGCGCGCAGTGCCGCACCTTCTCGGCGGCGCCGGCCAGCGCCTGCGCCAACTGCCGCGCGCCCTCCCGGTCGTGCTGCAGCAGGTGGAACGCCATGCGCGCCGCCGACTTGGCGCCCACGCCCGGCAGGCGGCGCAGCGCCTGGGTCAGCAGGTCGAGGGCTTGGGGAGCGGCCATGGCGCTGGCTCGCGCTTTTCTAGAACGGGAACTTCATGCCCGGCGGCAGGCCCGCCGTCAGCTTGCCCATCTTCTCCTGCGACGTGTCTTCGGCCTTGCGCACCGCGGCGTTGAAGGCCGCGGCGACGAGATCCTCCAGCATGTCCTTGTCCTCGGCCAGCAGGCTGGGGTCGATGGTGACGCGCTTGACGTCGTGCTTGCAGGTCATCAGGACCTTGACGAGGCCCGCACCCGCCTCGCCTTCGACCTCGATGCTCGCCAGTTCGTCCTGCGCCTTCTTGAGGTTGTCCTGCATGGCCTGGGCCTGCTTCATGAGGCCGGCGAGTTGTCCCTTGTTGAACATGTGAATCCTTTGCTGATCGATGAAATGGGGCGGCCTACAGGGGCCGGATGCTTCCGGGAACGATTTTCGCGCCGTGGTTCTGCACCATGGATTGCACGAAGGGGTCGTTCAGGACCGTTGCGCGGGCGCGCTCGAGTGCGGCGCTGTCGCGCGCGGCGTTGCGCTGGGCAGGCGTGTCGCTGGTGCGGCCGATCTCCACGCTGATCTGCTCGGCGTGGCCAGCGGCGGCGAGCGCCGCGCGCAGGCGCTCGCACACGGCGCCCTGGCTGAGCGACTCCCGCTCGACGCGCAGCAGCCAGTGCCCGCCGTCGCGCGCCACCAGCTGCGACTGCAGGGCCAGTTCGCGCGCCAGCGCCGTGACGGCTTCGCTGGCCACGAGCTGCTGCACCACCGCGTACCAGCAATCGCCCTCCTCGGAGCCCGCAGGCGCAGCGGCCGGCTCCGGCGGCCGCGGTTGCAGGCGCGGGCCGGGTTCGGGCATCTCGCGCACGGGAACAGCAAGCAGGGCGGCAGCGGGCGCCGGCGCGGGGCTTGGAGCAGGTTTCGGTACTTTGCTATTGATAGCAGGGTATTCAGATGCATCAAGCGCTGGAGGCTTATTTTGCTTGAAATTTTCGGCGTCCGGCGCGGGCGCCGGCCGCTCAGCCGCCGTAGGCGCACGGGCGGTTTCGGTACTTGCCTCAACCGGCCGCGCCTCAGCAGGCTGCGCCTCAGCCGGCCGCGCCGTTTTTTTTTCCGGCGCGCCCCCGGCAGGCTTGAAGGCCAGCAGGCGCAGGAGCACCATGGTCAACGCGGCGTACTCGTCGGGCGCCAGCCCGAGTTCGCCGCGTCCGTGCAGGCACATGCTGTAGAGCAACTGGGTTTCATCGGGCGGCAGGAGCGCGGCCAGGCGCGCGGTTTCCTGCGCCTCGGCGTCGTCTTCGCCAGGTTGCCGGTGGCCGGGGACGGCCTGCAGCACGGCCATGCGCTGCAGCACGGCGCACATGTCTTCCAGCGCCGCCGCGGCCGACAGGCCGTGCAGGCGCAGCGCCTCGGCCGTCTCGACCACGCTGAGGCCGTCGCCGCGCGCCAGCGCGTCGATCAGGCGCGTGACGTGCGAACGGTCCACGCTGCCCAGCATCTGGCGCACGGCGGGTTCCTCGATGCGGCCGCTGCCGAAGGCAATCGCCTGGTCGGCCAGCGAGAGCGCGTCGCGCATGGAGCCGCGCGCGCCGCGCGCCAGCAGGCGCAGCGCCGCCGGCTCGGCCACCACTTGCTCGGCCGCCAGCACCTGCGCGAGGTGCTCCTGCACCGTGTCGGGCGCCATGGGCCGCAGGTTGAACTGCAGGCAGCGCGAGAGCACCGTCACCGGCACCTTTTGCGGGTCGGTCGTGGCAAGCACGAACTTGAGGTATTCGGGAGGCTCCTCCAGCGTCTTGAGCATGGCGTTGAACGCCGTGGTCGTGAGCATGTGCACTTCGTCGATCATGAAGACCTTGAAGCGCCCCTGCACCGGCTTGTAGACCGCCTGCTCCAGCAGACCCTGCACTTCGTCGACCCCGCGGTTCGAGGCCGCGTCCAGCTCGGTGTAGTCAACGAACCGGCCGGCGTCGATGGCGGTGCAGGCATCGCAGACGCCGCAGGGCGTGGCGGTGATACCGCCCTGCCCGTCGGGCCCCTGGCAGTTGAGCGACTTGGCCAGGATGCGCGAGACCGTGGTCTTGCCCACACCGCGGGTACCGGTGAACAGGTAGGCATGGTGCAGGCGCTGCTGCGTGAGCGCGTTCGTCAGCGCCTGCACCACGTGCTGCTGGCCGACCATTTCGCCAAAGTTGCGCGGGCGGTACTTGCGGGCGAGCACGAGGTAGGACATGGGGGGATTCTATGGTGGTGGTTCGCATGCGCCGATGGCGCCGTGCCGTCCGCGCCCAGGAATTCCGGGGCGCCCGCACCGTCCCGCAGGGTAGAATCCTGCCCTGACGGGCCTCCCCGCATGGTGAAGCGGCCAACCGGGTCAGGTGGGGAACCAAGCAGCCCTAACTGTGGAGCCAGTGCCGGGGTAAGGCTCGTCAACTTCTATTCCTGCGCGGCGCACCTGCCGCGCATTCACTGCGCGGTCTGCGCCAGCAGCGTGGCGACTTCCGGCGCCGAGCGCACGCCGAGCTTGCTGAACACCCGGGCGCGGTGCACCTCCACGGTGCGCACCGCGATGCCCAGTTCATCGGCGATCACCTTGTTGAGCTTGCCCTGCGCGACGCAGCGCATGACTTCCTGTTCGCGTTCGGTCAGGCTGGCCAGGCGCGCGCGCCGCTCGGCGCCGCTCGCCTGGCGGTCGTGCATGGCCGCATCCACCGCCAGCGCCTGCTCCAGGCGGTCCACCAGCGTGTTGTCGCTGTAGGGCTTTTCCAGGAAATCGAAGGCGCCCTTCTTGAGCGCCTCGACCGCCATGGGGATATCGCCATGGCCCGTCATGAGCAGCACCGGGTTGCGCACGCCGCGCAGCAACAGTTCGCTGTGCAGCGCCAGGCCCGACATCGGCTCCATGCGCACGTCCAGCAGGAAGCAGCCGCGCAGGCGCTCCGGCGGGGCCAGCGATTCCAGCAACTCGGGCGCGTTGGCGTACGCCTGCACCACCAGGCCGCGTGAGTGCAGCAGGAACTCCAGTGCTTCACGCACCGCCTGCTCATCGTCCACCAGGTACACGCGGGGTGCGAGTGCGTCGGCATCGGGGTTCATGGCAAGGTCTCCGTAGGGTTCTGCACCGCGTCCGCGCCGGCGGTGCTGTCCTGCACGGCGGCCGCGTCCGAAGGTGCCTGGGCAACGCCCGCCTGCGCTTCGGCCAGGGGCAGGCTGAAACTGATGCGCGCGCCGCCCTGGGGGAGGTCGGCGGCGTCCATGGCGCCGTAATGCGCCTCCACGATGGTGCGGCAGATCGCCAGGCCCATGCCCATGCCGTCGGCCTTGGTGGAAAAAAACGGCTGGCACAGCTGTTCGATCCCCAGCCCTTTGAGGCCCGGGCCATCGTCGCACACGTCGAAGCGCACGAAGCGGCCGGCCACGACGCGCAGTTGCAGCCTCACCGTGCCCTGCGCGCGCCCCCCCGCCTCCGGCGCCGCCAGGGCATCCGCGGCGTTGCGGATGAGGTTGATCAGCACCTGCTCCAGCAGCACGCGGTCGCCGACGACGCGCGGCGTTGCGTCGGGCAGTTCGCTCAGCACGCGCACCCCGCGCAGCGACAGGTCGCGGCGCAGCAGCTGCACGGCCTGGTGGGCGAGCGCCGCCAGGTCGCAGGGCTCGCGGTGCGGTTCGCGGCGCGACAGGAAATCGCGGATGCGGTGCACGATTGCGGCGGCGTGCTCGGCCTGCTCGGCCTGGCGCGCCAGCGCCTGGGCGATGGGTGCGTCGGTGACACCGCGGCTCTTGAGCGCGTTCTGCAGCCCGGCGTTGTAGCTGGCGATGGCCGCGAGCGGCTGGTTCAGTTCGTGCGCCAGAGTCGAGGCGATCTCGCCGAGCGTGGTCAGGCGTGCCTGCGCGGCCATGGTCTCGATGCGGCGCTGCTCCAGTTCCTGGGCGCGGACGCGCTCGGTGATGTCGAGCACCGAGCCCATCCAGCCGATCTGCTGGCCGCTGGCGTCGATGAGCGGCGCCTCGACCACCAGCACATGCAGCACGGCGCCGTCCTTCTTGCGCCAGCGCGTCTCGAACCCTTCCGGGGGCGCCTGGCCCGACATGGTGCGCTGGTGCAGGGCGTGCATTTCATCGAGGTTCTCGCCCTCCCAGTACGGCATGGGCGGCGCGTGGCCGATGAGTTCCTGCGGGCTGTAGCCCAGCATGTCGGCGAACGCACGGTTGGCGTACAGCAACCGGCCCCGCAGGTCGCGCGCGCGCAGGCCCACGCGCAGCGATTCGCCCATGGCCGTGCGCCAGGCGGCTTCGGTGCGCCAGGCGGCCTCGGCCCGGCGCACGCCCTGCATCTGGCGGCGCAGCAGCAGCGAGGCCCAGCCGATCATGGCCAGCAGCGCCGCCAGCAGCCAGGTCGGAAAGCTGCGGTACCAGGGGCGAAAGCGCTCGCGCAAGGCCAGTTCGAGGTGTGTCTCGGCCAGCAGCGGCTCCAGGCTGATTCGGTGCGACAGCGGCGGCGCCGGGTAGCGCCAGGCGGTGCCCGGTGCGCTGGCCAGCACCTGGTCGAAGTCGTCCATCAGGCGGATGTCGTAGCGCTGGCCCATCCACCACGGCGTGAGCTCCTTGAGCAGGCGCGCCGGCTGCAGGCGCGCGATCAACAGCCCGGCGTTCTGACCGGCACGCGTCACCGGCGCCAGCAGGTGGACGGAAACGCCGGGCGAACCGTCGTCGAGCCCGCGCGAGCGGTCGGCCGGCGCATCGGGCAGGTCCGCGAGGATGCGGTTGTCCGGGTCCAGCCAGGTGATGCTGACCCAATGCGACTGCAGCACGCGGCGCAGCGATTCGTCCGCGCCGAGCTGCTCGGGCGCGATGCCTTCGATGACCACGTGCGCCGCCAGGGCGTCCAGGCGCAGCTGCTCGGTCTCCAGGCGCTCGCGCAGCTTGTCCTGCAGCGCGAGCGCGTCGACCTGCATGGTCTGGCGCAGCGCCTCCAGGTCGCGCCGGTCGCTCGCCTCCAGCACCAGCACCACGCCCAGCACCAAAAACACCGCCAGGCCGAAGGGAAGCGCCCACAGCCAGGCGCGCAACCGGTGGTGCGCCTACGGCAAGGACGGCGGCGTGGGCGAGTTCAGCGGAGAGGGCACCGGCGCAGTCTAGCGCCCGGGGCCGGGGACGCGTGCCGCCGCTGTGGACATCCACATTGCGGCAAACCCCGAAAATAGGGGCCGGTGCCGGCGCGGCGCCGGACCCTGCTCACCCTTTGGAGATCCGCCATGAAGAAGCGCTCTTTCCTGCTCGCCATCGCCTGTACGGCCGGCATGGGAGCGGCCCATGTCCGTGCCGTCGGCGTCGGCGTCGGCGTCGGCGCACCAGCGCCCATCATCATCAAGTTCAGCCACGTGGTGGCGACCGATACCCCGAAGGGCAAGGCCGCCGACTTCTTCGCCCGGCGCGCCGGCGAATTGACGCGCGGCCGGGTCAGGGTGGATGTCTACCCGAACAGCCGCCTGTACAAGGACAAGGAAGAGATGGAGGCGCTGCAGCTCGGCGCGGTGCAGATGCTGGCGCCTTCGCTGTCCAAGTTCGCGCAGCTCGGCGTGCGCGAGTTCGAGGTCTTCGACCTGCCCTACCTGTTCGACAGCTTCGCCGAGCTCCACAAGGTCACCCAGGGCGCTGCCGGCAAAAGCCTGCTGGCCAAGCTCGAAGCCAAGGGCATCACCGGCCTGGCCTACTGGGACAACGGCCTGAAATCGTTTTCCGCCAACCGCCCGCTGCACAAGCCAGCCGATTTCAAGGGCCTGAAGATGCGCATCCAGTCGTCCAAGGTGCTTGACGCCCAGATGCGCGCGCTCGGCGCCATCCCCCAGGTGATGGCCTTCAGCGAGGTCTACCAGGCGTTGCAGACGGGGGTGGTGGACGGCACCGAGAACCCGCACTCCAACCTCTACACGCAAAAGATGTACGAGGTGCAGAAGCACATGACGCTCTCCAACCACGGCTACCTCGGCTACGCCGTGGTCGTGAACAAGAAGTTCTGGGACGGCCTGCCGGCCGACCTGCGCCAGCAGCTCGGCCAGGCCATGGAAGAGGCCACCAAGGTCGCCAACGAGGACGCGAAGAAGGACAACGACGACGCCCTCGCCAAGGTCATCGCCTCGGGCAAGACCACCGTCCACACCCCGACCGAGGCGGAAAAGATGGCCATGAAGAAGGCCCTGGTGCCGGTGCACAGGGAGATGTCCGCGCGCATCGGCGCGGACACCATCGAGCTCATCTACAGGGAAACCGGTTTCGACCCGGCCAAGCTGTAGGCGCGGGCGGCCCGTGCCTCAATGCCGCCGGCGCCGTGGCCGCGCGGCGGCCGCCTCCCCGGCCGGCGCGGCCTTGGACTTGCCCAGGCGCGATTCGGTGCCCTGGATGAGCCGGGCGATGTTCTCCTTGTGGCGCCAGGCGAGCAGGCAGGACATCACCAGGATGGCGGCCGCGATACTGCGCTCCGCGTCCCAGACCACGCCGCCGAACATCACGTAGTACACCGGCGCGAACACCGCGCTGGCCAGCGAGGCGAGCGAGGAATAGCGGAAGAAGAACGCCACGATCAGCCAGGTGGCCATCGTCGCCAGCCCGAGCCAGGCGCTGAAACCCACCAGCACGCCCAGTGCCGTGGCCACGCCCTTGCCGCCCTGGAAGCGGAAGAACACCGGCCACAAGTGGCCCAGGAAAGCGGCCAGGCCCACCAGGGCCACCGTGCCATCCTCCAAACCATAGGGTTTGCCGAACCACTGCACCAGCACCACCGGCAGCCAGCCCTTTACCGCATCGAGCAGCAGCGTGACGATGGCCGCCGCTTTGCTGCCCGAGCGCAGCACATTGGTGGCGCCGGGGTTCTTGCTGCCGTAGGTGCGCGGATCGTTCAGCCCCATGACACGCGTGACGATGACGGCGAAGGACAGCGAGCCCAGCAGGTAGGCGGCGACAGTCGCCAGGGCGGAGTAGACAAAAGGCACGGGTTGAATCTCTAGAAACCGATCGGATGGGAAGGCTCCCCGAGCCGGGAAGGCCGCCGGTCGCGGCGCGCCATTTTGCCATCCGCCCCGCCCGGGCCCAGGGTCACGCCGGGCTGGCGCGGGGGGCCACTTCCGGTTCGCCCCCACCGGTATGCCCCAACTCGACGCGGTTGCGGCCCGCTTGCTTGCCGCGGTACAGCGCGGCATCCGCCTGCTGCATGGCCGCCTCCCAGCCTTTCAGGCCGTCGAAAGGCAACGAAACCCCGACGGTCACGGTGCAGCGTACCGGCCCCTGCACACCCGGCAGGTGCACCTCCTGCCGCTCGATGGCGGCGCGCAGGCGCTCGGCCAGTTGCAGCACGCCGCCGTCGTCCACACCGAGGCAGACGGCCACGAACTCTTCGCCCCCGGTGCGGCTCGCCAGGTCGCCGCGCCGCAGCGTCTGGCGCAGCACCTCGGCCACCTGGGAGAGCACCAGGTCGCCCGCCTGGTGCCCGTAGGAATCGTTGATGCGCTTGAAATGGTCGATGTCGAGCAGCAGCAAGCGCGCTGGCGCCGCCGCGCGCGTGCGGAAGTACGCTTCCAGCCCGGCCAGCAGGCCGCGCCGGTTCAGCAGCTGCGTCAGGGGATCGCGCGCCGCCGTGGCCCGCAGCGCATCGGTCAAGCGGCGCAACACCAGCCAGATCATCGACGGGGCCAGCACCGTGGCGAGGAAGGACATGTAGATGTAGAAGCCGATCTGGAAGCGGTTGCCCAGGTCCAGCGCCTGCAGCCCGCCCTGAGCGACCAGCACGCCTTTGACGAGGTTCAGCACGGCCAGCCCGCCGATCAGCAGTGCGAACAGCGTCATTTCCACGCGCAGGTCTTTCGCCACGCTGCGCATGGCATGGACCGCCCCGCCGGTCATGGCAAGGAACATGAGCGCCGAGGCGAACGAGAGCATGGCGTAGCGCGCCACCGGGCCCGCCAGCCACTGCACCAGCGCCTGCGCCACGGTGTAGGCCAACGCCAGCGCGAGCACCGGCTGGAGCAAGGGCGTGGGGCGGCCAAAGAAGCGCAAGGCGCCCACCGCGTACACCAGCGGCACGCACAAGGTGAGCGTGTGGTTGACTACGCTCAGCGCCTCCCAGTCCGGCGGCCCTCCGAGCAACTGCAGCACGTAGGCCGAGCCCAGCATCGCGTTGCCGACGGCAAAGGCGTTCATGCCCAGCTTGTTCTCCTGCAAGCGGGTGCTGATGAGCCAGAACATGGCCGCAAAGCACAGCAGGTGCACGCAGAGCATGCCGACGATGAGATTGGCGATCACGGGGTAGGGAGCAAGACGGGTGCAATCAAGGCCAGCCCAGGCCTGCCGGCCATCCTACTGGAAGCGCCGCGCGCCGACTTCCGGGTGCGCGCCTGCCGTGCCAGGGAATCTCTGCACCCGCCTAGCCGCGCCCCGCAACATCGTCCCCCAGGGCGCAGTGCACCGGCTGCGCGCCGAGCAGTTGCACGCAGACCTGCGGGTCGATCTGCACCAGGAAACCGCGCCGCCCGCCATTGATGGCGATGCGCGGCAGGCCGAGGATCGTGTCCTCGATGTACACGGGCATGGCGCGCCGCGTGCCGAAGGGCGAGGTGCCCCCGACCAGGTAGCCGCTGTGCCGGTTGGCCACCTCGGGCTTGCACGGTTCGACCGACTTGGCACCGATCTGGCGTGCCAGGTTCTTGGTGGAGACGCTGCGGTTGCCGTGCATCAGCACCAGAAGCGGCCTGGCGTCCTGGTCCTGCATGACCAGCGTTTTCACCACCGTGTACGGGTCCAGCCCCAGCACCTGCGCGCTGTGCTGGGCACCGCCGTGCTCGACATATTCGTAGGGGTGGCCGGTGTAGGCCACGCCGTGCTGGCGCAGCAGCTGCGTGGCGGGCGTTTCGCTGACGTGGGCGGGGCCGTGCTTCTTGGCCATGTTCTATAAATTGATAGCTGAAAACGCTTATGGGATAAGCGCTAGAGGCCAATTTTGCCTCAAATTGCCGGGTCGCCGAGCTCCCAGCGCAAGGCGTCGACGGCGGCCAGCAGGTCGGGGCCTATCGGGGTTTCGAAGGCGTCGATGTCCTCGTCAAGCTGCGCCATGGTCGTCACGCCGATGATGGTGCTCGCCACCTGCCACTTGGCGCGGCAAAAGCCCAGCGCCAGCTGCGTGGGCGTGAGGCCGTGGTCGCGCGCCAGGTGGTTGTAGCGCCGCGCCGCCGCCAGCGCCTCGGGCCGGCCCCAGCGCTGTTTGCGCACACTGGCGTAGCGCGCAATGCGCGCGCCCGCCGGCGCGGCCGGGCCCTCGGCGCCACCCGCGTCGTACTTGCCGGTCAGCAGGCCGAAACCGAGCGGCGAGTACGCCAGCAGCGAGACGCCCAGACGGTGGCAGGTTTCGTCCAGCGCGTTCTCGTAGCTGCGGTTGATCAGGCAGTACGGGTTCTGCACGCTGGCCACGCGCGGCAGGCCGTGCTGCTCGGCCAGGCGCACGAACTCGTGCACGCCGTAGGGCGTCTCGTTCGACAGGCCGACGTGGCGCACCTTGCCGGCGCGCACCAGGCCGGCAAGCGCTTCGAGCTGCGCGCGGATCGGCGTCTGCGAGGTTTCCTTGGCCGGGTCGTAGTACTTGGTGCCAAAGGCGGGCACATGGCGCTCGGGCCAGTGGATCTGGTAGAGGTCGATCACATCGGTCCGCAGGCGCCGCAGCGAGGCGTCGCACGAGGCCACGATGTCGGCCGCCGTCATGCCGGCGCCGTCCCGCAGCCAGGGCATGCCGCGCGACGGGCCGGCCACCTTGGTGGCCAGCACCAGCCGGGCGCGCTGGCCGGGGCGCGCGGCGAACCAGTTGCCGAGGATGGTCTCCGTGGCGCCGCAGGTTTCGGCGCGCGCCGGCACGGCGTACATCTCAGCGGTGTCGAGGAAGTTGATGCCGCGCTCGGCCGCGCGGTCGAGCAGGGCGTGGGCCGTGGCCTCGTCCACTTGCTCGCCGAAGGTCATGGTGCCCAGGCAAATGGGGGTGACGTGCAGGTCGCTGGTTCCAAGCGGGCGGGTGGTCATGGCGGGCAAACGGGCGGTGGCAAAGCGCCGCAGTGTAGGCGCGCGGGCGCAAACGTGCAGGGCGCGGCGCGCTGTCCCGGCCAGGACAAGCGCCCGGCGCACACCATGAATAATTGCCCGATGTATTCCGAACGCTTTCCTGCGCGCACCGAATTCGTGCGCATCCGCTCGCTGGACTACCACGTCTGGCGCTGGGGCGCCGCCGAGGGCAGCGCCCCGCCCCTGCTCCTGGTGCACGGCTGGATGGACGTGGGCGCCTCCTACCAGTTCATGGTCGACGCCTTGCCCGAAGCCATGGTCCAGGGCCGGGCCATTCTGGCGCCCGACTGGCGCGGCTTCGGCCGCACGCGCCCACCCCAGCCGACCGACCACTACGTGTTCGCCGACTACCTGGCCGACCTGGACCGCCTCATCGACCACTTCTCCGGCGATCAGCCCGTGGACCTGGTGGGCCACAGCATGGGCGGCAACATCGCCATGCTGTACGCCGGCGCGCGCCCGGCCCGCGTGCGCCGGCTCGTGAACCTGGAAGGCTTCGGCCTGCCCGCATCCCCCCCCGAGGCGGCCGTGCGCCGCTACGCCCAGTGGATGGACGAACTCGCCCGGCTCGAACGCGGCGAGATGGCGCTCAAGAGCTACGACAGCCTGGAGGGCGTCGCCGGCCGGCTCATGAAGACCAACCCGCGCCTGTCGCAGGACAAGGCCGATTGGCTGGCGCGGCACTGGGCGGCGCAGGACGAGAGCGGCCGCTGGAGCATCCTGGGCGACGCGGCGCACAAGGTGAGCAGCGCGCAGATCTACCGCGTGGACGAGGCGCAGGCGCTTTACGCCGCGATCACCGCCCCGACCCTGGCGGTGCAGGCGAGCGGCGACAGCCTGAGCCAGTGGTGGCAGGGCCGCTACACGCTGGCCGAATACCACGAACGCCTGAAGGCCGTGCCCGACTGCCGCACGGTGGTCATCGAGGACGCCGGCCACATGCTGCACCACGACCAGCCCGAAACGCTGGCGGGATTGATCGCGGATTTCCTGGCCGGCTGAAGGGGCGCTGACTACTCGGCGTATCCGTCACCGGGGCCGAATTTCAAGTAAAAATGGCCCCTAGCGCTTGCTGTACAAAGGTATGCAGCTATTGATTCGATAACTCTGGCACAGCTTGTGCGGCCTCCGCCAGGCGCTCGGCGCAGCGGCTGGCCTGCGCGGCGTCGCGCGCCTCGACCATCACGCGCAGCACCGGCTCGGTGCCGCTGGCGCGTATCAGCACACGGCCTTGCGCGCCGAGTTCGGCCTCCACCGCCGCAATTTCCTCGGCGAGCAGCTTGTTGGCGCGCCAGTCGCTGCCCGGCGCCAGGCGCACATTGAGCAGCACCTGCGGGAACAGCACCACTTCGCCCAGCAGTTCGGCGAGCGTGCGGCCACTGCGGACCACGCACTGCAGCACCTGCAGCGCGCTGACCAGGCCGTCGCCGGTGGTCTGCTTGTCGAGCGCCAGCAGGTGGCCCGAGCCTTCGCCGCCGAGCAGCCAGCCGCGCTGGGCCAGCTCTTCGAGCACGTAGCGGTCGCCCACCTTGGCGCGCACGAGCTTCACGCCGCGCTCGGCGAGCGCGACTTCGACGGCCATGTTGGTCATCAGGGTGCCGACGACGCCGGGCACGAACTCGTCCTGCCCCATGCGCTCGCGCGCCATGAGGTAGAGCAGCTCGTCGCCGTTGTACAGGCGCCCGGCGGCGTCCACCATCTGCAGGCGGTCGGCGTCGCCGTCGAGCGCGATGCCGTAGTCGGCGTGGTTGGCGCGCACGGCGCGCACCAGGGCGTCGGGGTGGGTGGCACCGACCTCGTGGTTGATGTTCAGGCCATCGGGCGCACAACCCATGGCGATCACGTCGGCACCGAGTTCATGGAACACCTTGGGCGCCACCTGGTAGGCCGCGCCGTGCGCGGCATCGACAACGATGGTCAGGCCCTTGAGCGTCAGGTCGTGGTCCAGCGTGCTCTTGCAGAACTCGATGTAGCGCCCGGGCGCATCGTCCAGCCGGCGCGCCTTGCCGAGCGAGGCCGAATCGGCCCACGCGGGCGGCTCGCGCAGTGCTTCCTCAACATCGAGCTCCCAGCGGTCGGTCAGCTTGCTGCCCTGGGCGCTGAAGAACTTGATGCCGTTGTCGGCAAACGGGTTGTGGCTGGCGCTGATGACCACGCCCAGGCTGGCGCGCTGGGCGCGCGTCAGGTAGGCCACGGCTGGGGTCGGCAGCGGGCCGAGCAGCACCACGTCGACGCCGGCGGAATTGAAACCCGATTCGAGCGCGCTCTCCAGCATGTAGCCGGAAATGCGCGTGTCCTTGCCGATGAGCACCGTGGGGCGCTCTTCGCTGCGCTTGAGCACGCGCCCGACGGCGTGCCCCAGGCGCAGCATGAAGTCGGGCGTGATGGGCGGCTGACCGACCGTGCCGCGAATGCCATCGGTACCGAAATACTCTCGCTCCATGGGTTCTCCCTGTGTTGTCCTGGTGTTTGTTATTGCGCCGCGCGCCAGACGGCGAGGGCCTGCACGGTTTCGCGCACGTCGTGCACGCGCACCACGTGCGCGCCGCGCTCGACCGCCAGCAGAGCCGCCGCGACACTGGGGACCAGGCGCTCGCCGACTTCCAGCCCCGTCGCCGCGCCCAAAGCGGACTTGCGCGACCACCCGGCCAGCAGCCCGTAGCCCGGCGCGAGCAACGCGCGCTGGCGTGCCAGGAGCGCGAAGTTCTGTGCCACCGTCTTGCCGAAGCCGATGCCCGGGTCGAGCAAAATTCGAGACTTATCCACCCCCAGCGCTTGCAGTGCCTCGGCATGACGCTCTAAAAATGAGAGCACCTGCGGCAGCGCATCGCCTTCCATGGGGGCCACCTGCATGCTGCCGGGCTCGCCGTGCATGTGCATCAAGCAGACGCCGCAAGACGGGTGGGCCGCGACCACCGCGGCCGCATCGCCGCGCCGCAGCGCCCAGACGTCGTTGACGATATCGGCGCCCAGGTCGAGCACGGCGCGCATGACCTCGGGCTTGGAGGTATCGACCGACACCGGAACACCCAGGCCGACGGCCCCGCGCACCACGGGAAGCACGCGTGCGAGTTCTTCCTCCACCGGTACCGGCGGGCTGCCGGGGCGGGTGGATTCGCCGCCAATGTCGAGCAGATCGGCGCCGTCGCGCAGCAGTGCCTCGCAATGGCGCAGCGCGGCGCCCGGACCGGCGTGCCGGCCGCCGTCGGAGAAGGAGTCGGGCGTGGTGTTGACGATGCCCATCACCTGGGGGCGGTCCAGGTCGATGGCGAAGCGGCTGGTGTGCCAGAGCATGGGGAAAAAGCGTGGGGCGGAAACGAAGAAACGGGGCTCACGCCCCGTTCAAGTCATGGTAACCGTGGCAGCATCAGGCCGCCGTGGGCGCTGCCTCGGGTGCCACCGCGGGCGTACCGCCGCTCGGGCCGTCACCGCCGGAGGATGGGGTGCGCGGCGTCCAGTCCTTGGGTGGGCGCGGCGGCTTGTTCGCCATGATGTCGTCCAGCTGCTCGGAATCGATGGTTTCCCATTCCAGCAGCGCCTTGGCCATGGCGTGCATCTTGTCCTGGTTGTCTTCGATGAGCTTGCGCGCCAGGGCGTACTGCTCGTCGATGATCTTGCGCACTTCCTGGTCCACCTTCTGCATGGTCGATTCGCTCATGGTCGTGGTCTTGGTGACGGAGCGGCCAAGGAAGACCTCGCCTTCGTTCTCCGCATAGACCATGGGGCCGAGCGCGTCGGTCATGCCGTAGCGGGTGACCATGTCGCGCGCGATCGACGTGGCGCGCTCGAAGTCGTTGCTCGCGCCGGTGGTCATCTGGTCCATGAACACTTCCTCGGCGATGCGGCCGCCGAAGAGCATGCTGATCTGGTTGAGCATGTACTCCTTGTCGTAGGAGTAGCGGTCCTTCTCGGGCAGGCTCATGGTCACGCCCAGCGCGCGGCCGCGCGGGATGATGGTGACCTTGTGCACCGGGTCGCACTTGGGCAGCAGCTTGCCGATGAGCGCGTGACCGGACTCGTGGTAGGCCGTGTTGCGGCGCTCTTCCTCGGGCATGACCATGCTCTTGCGCTCCGGGCCCATGAGGATCTTGTCCTTGGCGCGCTCGAAATCCTGCATCTCGACGGTGCGGGCATTGCGCCGCGCGGCCATGAGGGCGGCTTCGTTGCACAGGTTGGCGAGGTCGGCGCCGGACATGCCGGGCGTGCCCCGGGCGATCACGGCCGGGTTGACGTCCTGGCTGACCGGAATCTTGCGCATATGCACGGTGAGGATCTGCTCGCGGCCCCGGATGTCGGGCAGCGTGACGTACACCTGGCGGTCGAAGCGACCGGGGCGTAGCAAGGCGGCGTCCAGGATGTCGGGCCGGTTGGTGGCAGCCACCACGATGACGCCGAGGTTGGTTTCGAAGCCGTCCATCTCGACCAGCATCTGGTTGAGCGTCTGCTCCCGCTCGTCGTTGCCGCCGCCCAGGCCGGCGCCACGCTGGCGGCCGACGGCGTCGATTTCATCGATGAAGATGATGCAGGGGGCATTCTTCTTGGCGTTCTCGAACATGTCGCGCACGCGCGCCGCGCCCACGCCGACGAACATTTCCACGAAGTCGGAACCCGAGATGCTGAAGAAGGGGACCTTGGCCTCGCCGGCGATGGACTTGGCCAGCAGGGTCTTGCCGGTGCCCGGAGGCCCCACCAGCAGCAGGCCGCGCGGAATGCGACCGCCGAGCTTCTGGAAGCGCTGTGGGTCCTTCAGGAAATCGACGACTTCCTTCACCTCTTCCTTGGCCTCGTCGCAGCCGGCGACGTCGGCGAAGGTCACGGTGTTGTTGTTCTCGTCCATCATGCGCGCCTTGCTCTTGCCAAAGCTGAAGGCGCCGCCCTTGCCGCCGCCCTGCATCTGGCGCATGAAGTACACCCAGACGCCGATGAGCAGGAGCATGGGGCCCCAGCTGACCAGCAGGGTCATGAGGAGGGAGCCCTCCTCGCGCGGCTTGACGTCGAACTTGACGTCGTTGTTGATCAGGTCGCCCACCAGCCCCCGGTCGAGGTAGGTGGCGGTGGTGCGGATGCGGCGGTCGTCGTTGGTGATGGCGACGATCTCGGTGCCGCCCTGCCCTTCCTGGATGGTGGCGCTCTTGATGCGGTTGTTGCGCACCTCGCTCAGGAATTCGGAGTAGCCTACATGGCCGGCCGACGCGCCCACACGGGTGTCAAATTGTTTGAACACCGTAAAAAGCACCATGGCGATGACAAGCCACACGGCGACTTTCGAAAACCACTGATTGTTCAAGCGGGACTCCAGAGGAATTGGCGGGGTTGGTTAGACCCAGATAACGGCAATTTTAGGCCTTTCAAGGCCGGCCGCCCCTGCACTGTCAGGAAGCCGGCCATTGCCGCGGTGCGGTTTCTCAAGCTTTGAGGCCGATTCCGACCAAAAAAGTTTCCGAAGATTTGTCGCGCGAGGCCTTGGGCTTGACGGGCTTGACGACCTGGAACTGCGCCCGGAAGGCCTGGACCAGAGCGTCGTAACCCCCGCCGTGGAACACTTTGGCCACCAGGGCGCCTTGCGGCTGGAGGTGGGCGCGGGCGAAATCGAGCGCCAATTCCACCAGATGGGAAATGCGCGCGGCGTCGGTGGACGCGATGCCCGAGAGGTTGGGCGCCATGTCGGACACCACCAGGTCGCACTTGCGGCCCGCCAGCGCGCTCTCCAGCTGCGCCAGCACCGCTTCGTCGCGGAAATCCCCCTGCAGGTACTGCACGCCTTCTATCGGCTCCATCGGCAGGAGGTCAAGCGCCAGGATCGCGCCCCCCGCCTTCCCCTGCGGCGCCGCGCCCATGCGCCGGCGCAGGTACTGGCTCCAGGCACCGGGCGCGCTGCCCAGGTCCACCACCACGGCGCCGGGGCGCACCAGGCCGAACTGCTCGTCGATTTCCTTGAGCTTGTACGCCGCCCGGGCGCGGTAGCCCTCATGCTGCGCGAGCTTGACGTAGGTGTCGTTGACGTGGTCGTTGAGCCAGGCCTTGTTGACCTTCTTGCTCTGGGTTTTGACTTTCATGCTTGCCTGTTCCTGGCCGGATAATACGGCCATGCCCCAAATAGAACTCCATTCGGCCGAGCGCCGCGAACTGCGCGCCCAGGCGCACCACCTGCACCCCGTGGTGATGGTGGGCGGCGACGGCGTGACACCCGCCGTGCGCAAGGAAATCGACGCTGCGCTTGACGCCCACGGCCTGATCAAGATCCGTGTCTTCAGCGACGACCGCGCGGCGCGCGAACTCATGCACCAGGAACTGGCCGCCGAACTGAACGCAGCGCCCGTCCAGCACATCGGCAAGCTGCTGGTGCTGTGGCGCCCGCAACCCGAGAAGGCCAAAACGCCCGACGAAGACCGCCTGCCCGGCCCGCGCGACGTCAAGGTGCTCAAATACAGCAAGCGCGGCGGCCAGCGTCCGGAAATCAAGCAGTTGCGCGTGCTCGGCAACCAGCGGCTCACTCCTGGCGGGCAGATCAAACGCGCCAAGAAGCGCGGCCCGGTCTCGATCAAGAAGCGCCAGGCGCCGTGACGGCGGCCCCCACTGCCCGCCCGGCGGGCCCCGAGCGCCACATCCTGTGCATGAAGTGGGGCACCAAGTACGGGCCCGAATACGTCAACAGGCTCTACGCCATGGTGCGCCGGCACCTGACCGGCGACTTCCAGTTCATTTGCCTGACGGACGACGCGGCGGGCATCCGCAGCGAGGTGCGCTGCCTGCCGATTCCCCCGCTGGACCTGCCTCCCGGCATCCCCGAGCGCGGCTGGAACAAGCTCGCCACCTTCGCCGCCGACCTGCACGGCCTGCGCGGCACGGCGCTGTTCCTGGACGTGGACGTGGTGGTGACGGGCAGCCTGGACGCGTTTTTCACGCAGCCGGGCGAATTTCTCATCATCCACGACTACAAGCGGCCGTGGCGCATCACCGGCAACTCCTCGGTGTACCGCTTCGAACTCGGCGCCCACCCGGACGTGCTGGACTACTTCCGCACGCACGTGCAGGAGATCCGCCAGCGGTTTCGCAACGAACAGGCCTATTTGTCCGACTTCCTGCACCGCCAGGGAAAACTGGCCTATTGGCCGGAAGCGTGGTGCCCGAGCTTCAAATACCACTGCATTCCCGCCTGGCCGACGAACTACTGGCGGCCGCCCTACGTGCCGGAGGGCGCGCGCGTGGTCATCTTCCACGGCGAATGCAACCCGCCCGACGCCCTGGCCGGCCGGCGCAACCGGCGTTTGCGCTTCATCCGCCCCGCCGCCTGGGTGGCAGAGCACTGGCGCGAGTAGCGGGCGCTTCAGGGGCGTTCCGGCGCGGCGGTGCACCAGAGCACGCCGAGCGCGCACAGCCACTGCAGGCCGAACATCACCGAGCCGGCGCTGTGCCACAGGCGCAGGTCCTGCCGCGCCTCGATGCGCGGCGCCACGCCGAACTGCAGCAGGATCGCCAGGACCATCCCACCCAGTATGAAAACCATAGCTGCCCGTGCCCATGGGTATTGCGCCGAAGCCCCTTTTGGCCGGGAAATCATGAGCAGGACCAGGCCGCAGCCGAGCGACACCCAGGTCTGCGCGGCAAACAGGCGCGCCGCCATGTGGCCGGCCACGGCCGGCGTGGCCAGGTGCACGAACAGCAGCGGCACCACCAGCGCGCCGAGCGTCGTGAGGCTGCCCCACCACAGGGCTGCCAGGAGCATGGGCAGGCGCTGGCGCATGCGGCTCAGGCGTAGCTGACGCCGACGATTTCGTAGTGGCGCACGCCGCCCGGCGCCTGTACTTCGGCGGTGTCGCCCTCGACCTTGCCGATCAGGGCACGGGCGATCGGGCTGCCGATGTTGATCAGGCCCTGCTTCAGGTCGGCCTCGTCCTCGCCGACGATCTGGTAGGTGACGGCTTCACCGGTGTCTTCCTCTTCGAGCTTCACGGTGGCGCCGAAGACCACGCGGCCCTCGGCGTCCAGGGTACTCGGGTCGATGACCTGCGCGGCCGAGAGCTTGCCCTCGATTTCCTGGATGCGGCCTTCGATGAAGCCCTGGCGGTCCTTGGCGGCGTCGTATTCGGCGTTCTCGCTCAGGTCGCCCTGGGCACGCGCTTCGGCGATGGCGGCGATCACCGCGGGGCGGTCCACGGTCTTGAGGCGGTGCAGTTCGGCCTTGAGCTTCTCGGCGCCGCGCTTGGTAATGGGAATGGTGGCCATTCGGTCAGTCTCCATTGGTGGGGGTGCCGCGCGTCGGGCGCGGTCGGTTGCGGCGTTCCACGGCCCCGAGGGGCTGGTGGCATCGCCCAAAAGCAAACCGCCGCACGTTGCCGCGCGGCGGTGTTGGTTCAGGCGGCCATTATGCCGCGATTAGATCCGCTCAGGCCAGGAGCTGGGCATGCATCTCCTGCACCGAAATCACGTCGAGCTGGTTCATGTGCTGCATGCCTTCCACGGCCGCTTCGGCGCCGAAGATGGTGGTGAAGGTGGTCACGCGCGCCAGCAGCGAGCTGGTGCGAATGGCACGCGAATCGGCGATGGCGTTGCGGCGCTCTTCCACCGTGTTGATGACCATGACGATCTCGTCGTTCTTGATCATGTCCACGATGTGCGGGCGGCCTTCCGTCACCTTGTTGACCACCTTGACCGGTACGCCGGCCGCCTCGATGGCGGCGGCCGTGCCCTTGGTGGCGACCAGCTCGAAGCCCAGCGCGACCAGCTGGCGCGCGATGTCGACCGCGCGCGGCTTGTCGGCGTTCTTCACCGTCAGGAACACCTTGCCCGAGGTCGGCAGCTTGGTGCCGGCGCCGAGCTGGCTCTTGACGAAGGCTTCGCCAAAGGTCTTGCCCACGCCCATGACTTCGCCGGTGGACTTCATCTCGGGGCCCAGGATAGTGTCGACACCAGGGAATTTCACGAACGGGAACACGGCCTCCTTCACGCTGAAGTACGGCGGCACCACCTCCTTGGTGATGCCCTGTGCGGCCAGGGTCTGGCCGGCCATGCAGCGCGCGGCCACCTTGGCCAGCTGGATGCCGGTGGCCTTGCTGACGAAGGGCACCGTGCGCGAGGCGCGCGGGTTCACTTCCAGCACGTAGATCACATCCTGACCATCGACTTCCTGGATGGCGAACTGCACGTTCATCAGGCCCACCACGTTCAGGCCCTGGGCCATGGCCGTGGTCTGGCGCTTGATCTCGGCCACGGTCTCGGCCTTGAGGTAGTACGGCGGCAGCGAACAGGCGGAGTCGCCCGAGTGCACGCCGGCCTGCTCGATGTGTTCCATCACGCCGCCGATGAACACGGCACCGGAGTTGTCGCGTACGCAGTCCACGTCGCACTCGATGGCGTTGGAGAGGAAGCGGTCGAGCAGCACGGGCGAGTCGTTGCTCACCTTCACGGCCTCGCGCATGTAGCGCTCCAGGTCGCGCTGCTCGTGCACGATTTCCATGGCACGGCCACCCAGCACATAGCTGGGGCGCACCACCAGCGGGTAGCCCAGGGCAGCGGCCTTTTCCAGCGCCTCGGGTTCGGTGCGCGCGGTGGCATTGGGCGGCTGGCGCAGGCCCAGGTCGCCCAGCAGCTTCTGGAAACGCTCGCGGTCCTCGGCGGCGTCGATCATGTCGGGCGTGGTGCCGATGATCGGCACGCCAGCCGCTTCCAGGCCCAGCGCGAGCTTGAGCGGTGTCTGGCCGCCGTACTGCACGATGACGCCAGCGGGCTTTTCCTTGTCCACGATCTCCAGCACGTCTTCGAGGGTGACGGGCTCGAAGTACAGGCGGTCCGAGGTGTCGTAGTCGGTGGACACGGTCTCGGGGTTGCAGTTGACCATGATGGTCTCGTAGCCGTCCTCGCGCATGGCGAGCGCGGCGTGCACGCAGCAGTAGTCGAACTCGATACCCTGGCCAATGCGGTTGGGACCACCGCCGAGCACCATGATCTTCTTGTTGTTCGTGGGTTCGGCCTCGCACTCTTCCTCGTACGTGGAGTACAGGTAGGCGGTGTTGGTGGCGAACTCGGCCGCGCAGGTGTCCACGCGCTTGTAGACCGGGCGCACATTCAGCGCGCGGCGCTGGTCGCGCACGGCCTCCTCCGTCGTCTTGAGCAGCTTGGCCAGGCGGCGGTCGGAGAAGCCCTTCTTCTTCAGCGCGCGCAGGGTGCCGGCGTCCAGCGCGGCGAGCGCGGCCTCGCCCTTCTCGGCGGTGAGCTTGTCGAGGTCGAGCTCGATCTTCACGATCTCCTCGATCTGCACCAGGAACCAGCGGTCGATCTTGGTGAGGTCGAACACCTCGTCCACCGACAGGCCCATGGCAAAGGCATCACCCACGTACCAGATGCGCTCGGGACCGGGCTCGCCCAGTTCCTTCTCCAAGACTTCGCGGTCCTGGGTCTTTTCGTTCATGCCGTCCACGCCCACTTCCAAGCCGCGCAGGGCCTTCTGGAAGGATTCCTGGAAGGTGCGGCCCATGGCCATGACCTCGCCCACGCTCTTCATCTGCGTGGTCAGGCGGCTGTCGGCGGCGGGGAATTTCTCGAAGGCGAAACGCGGGATCTTGGTGACCACATAGTCGATCGAAGGCTCGAACGAGGCGGGCGTAACGCCACCCGTGATCTCGTTGCGCAGCTCGTCGAGCGTGTAGCCCACGGCCAGCTTGGCCGCGACCTTGGCGATGGGGAAGCCCGTGGCCTTGGAAGCCAGCGCCGAGGAGCGCGAGACGCGCGGGTTCATCTCGATGACGATCATGCGGCCGTCCTTCGGGTTCACCGAGAACTGCACGTTGGAGCCGCCCGTGTCCACGCCGATCTCGCGCAGCACCGCCAGGCTGGCGTTGCGCATGATCTGGTATTCCTTGTCGGTCAGCGTCTGCGCCGGGGCCACGGTGATCGAGTCGCCCGTGTGCACGCCCATGGGGTCGAGGTTCTCGATGGAGCAGATGATGATGCAGTTGTCCGCCTTGTCGCGCACCACTTCCATCTCGTACTCCTTCCAGCCGAGCAGCGACTCTTCGATCAGCAGCTCGTTGGTGGGCGAGGCTTCCAGGCCGCGCTTGCAGATGGTCTCGAACTCTTCCGGGTTGTAGGCGATACCGCCGCCCGTGCCGCCCAGCGTGAAGCTGGGGCGGATGACGGTGGGGAAACCCACAGTCTTCTGCACGGCCCAGGCTTCGTCCATGCTGTGAGCAATGCCGGAACGCGCCGAACCCAGGCCGATGCGGGTCATCGCGTCCTTGAACTTCAGGCGGTCTTCGGCCTTGTCGATGGCTTCCGGCGTGGCGCCGATCAGCTCGACCTTGTACTTGTGCAACACGCCGTTGCGCCACAGGTCGAGCGCGCAGTTCAGCGCGGTCTGGCCGCCCATGGTGGGCAGGATGGCGTCGGGGCGCTCCTTGGCGATGATCTTCTCGACCGTCTGCCAGGTGATGGGCTCGATGTAGGTGACGTCGGCGGTGGCCGGGTCGGTCATGATCGTCGCAGGGTTGCTGTTGATCAGGATGACCTTGTAGCCCTCCTCGCGCAGCGCCTTGCAGGCCTGCACGCCCGAGTAGTCGAACTCGCAGGCCTGGCCGATGACGATGGGACCGGCGCCGATGATGAGGATGCTTTGGATGTCTGTGCGTTTTGGCATGGGTGTTATTCGTCGTGGGGCGCGGCAGGGGCGCGGCGCTGCTGGAGTTTTTCCAGCAACTGCGCGGCGCGCTCGGCAGGCAGGTTCTTTTGCATCAGCTGCAGCAGCCCGTCGCCCTGGACGAGCGGGCGCAGCACTTCGGTCTCGGCTTCGTAGAAGGTGGCATCCCACTCCTGCAGGGCCTCGGCAAACGTGGCGTCGTCCCAGGTCTTGCCCTTGGCCACCAGGGTGACGAGCGGCATGGCCTTGTGTTCGACGAATGCCTTCTTGTAGGGCTTTTGCTGCCAGCGTTCGGCAAACCACTCGCGGTGCGGCGAAGGCAGGCTGAGCAGGCGCTTGTGGATCGCCTTCTCCAGCGACGCCGCCGGAAAGCTGAACAGCTTCATGCGGCGACCGCCCCGACCGGCGCCCCGGCCTTGCCGGCCGCGCGGGCGGCCTGCATGGCGCTCAGAAAACGGTCGAACAGGCCGGCAATGTCGTGCGGGCCGGGCGAGGCCTCGGGGTGGCCCTGGAAGCCGAAGGCCGGCTTGTCCCGGTAGGCCAGGCCCTGCAGCGTGCCGTCGAACAGGCTCACGTGCGTGGCGCGCAGGTGCGCGGGCAGGCTGTCCGCGTCCACGGCAAAACCGTGGTTCTGGCTGGTGATGCTGACGCGCCCGGTGTCCAGGTCCTTCACCGGGTGGTTGCCACCATGGTGGCCATGCGCCATTTTGAAGGAGCGCGCGCCGGCCGCCAGGGCCATGATCTGGTGCCCCAGGCAGATGCCGAATACCGGCATGCCGGTATCGATCAGCGTGCGCGTGGCAGCGATGGCGTAGTCGCAGGGCTGCGGGTCGCCGGGGCCGTTGGAGAGGAACACGCCGTCGGGCCGGAGCGCCAGCGCCTCCTCGGCCGTGGTCTGCGCCGGCACCACGGTGATGCGGCAGCCGCGCTCGGCCAGCATGCGCAGGATGTTGTACTTGACGCCGAAATCGTAGGCCACGACGTGGAACTGCGGCGCCTGCTGGTCGCCGTAGCCCGTGCCGAGCTGCCATTCGGTCTGCGTCCACGCGTAGGGCTGGCGCGTCGACACCACCTTGGCCAGGTCAAGGCCCGTCATGGACGCTGCCGCGCGCGCCTGCGCGACGGCCTGGTCGCGCAGCGCCTGCGTCACCTCCTGGCCGGGCGCGAGCGCCACGATGGCGCCGTTCTGCGCGCCCTGGCTGCGCAGGTGGCGCGTGAGGGCGCGCGTGTCGATGTTGGCGATACCCACCGTATTGGCGCGCACCAGGTACTGCGAGAGGGTTTCGCTGCTGCGGAAGTTGCTGACAAGCAGCGGTAGGTCTTTGACGATGAGACCGGCGGCGTGGACCTTGGCGGCTTCGACATCCTCCGCGTTGACCCCGTAGTTGCCCACATGCGCGACCGTGAGGGTCACGATCTGCTGGCAGTAGCTCGGGTCGGTGAGGATTTCCTGGTAGCCGGTCATGGAGGTGTTGAACACCACCTCGCCGACGGTGGAGCCGGGGGCTCCAATCGAATTGCCGATAAAGACCGTGCCGTCTGCAAGCGCCAGGATGGCGGGCGGGAAGGTTCCCTGTAGAGACAAAAGCACTGGGTTCTCCGGATGGTTACGGTCGCCCGGCGCCTGCGCACAGCCCCGCAAGACATGCGTGGGCGGCGGCTCTCGGATGGGTTGTTGCTTTGGGTGCGGTCGGGCGACGCTGTTGCGAGAAAAGCCCCCGATTGTAGCTGCGGCGCGCAAAGACTGCTGGTGCGGCAGGGTCCTTAGCGGGCCGCGCCGCTCGCGTGCAGGCAGATGGCGGCGGCCGCGGCGACGTTCAGCGATTCCTCGCCGCCCGGCTGCGCGATGCGGATGCGCTGCGCCGCCCGCGCCTCGATCTGCGGCGCAACGCCCTGCCCTTCGTGGCCGAACACCCAGGCGCAGGGCCAGGGCAGCGCCGCGCGGTGCAGCCAGTCGCCTGCGTGCACGTGCGTGGCCAGCAAGGGCACGGCGAGCGCTTCCAGGTCGTCCTCGGCCAGGCCTTCGACCAGCGTCAGGCCGAAATGCGCGCCCATGCCGGCGCGCAGCACCTTGGCCGACCACAGGGCCGCGCTGCCCTTCATCGCCAGCACCTGGCGGAAGCCGAAAGCGGCGCTGCTGCGCAGGATGGAGCCGACGTTGCCGGCGTCCTGCACGCGGTCCAGCACGACCGTGGGCGCGGCAGGGTCGGGCCGGGCCGGCGCCGGCAGGCCGAGCACGTAGGCCATGCGGGCGGGCGATTCCAGGCCGCTGATGCTGGCGAACAAGGCGTCCGGCAAAACTATATTTTTTGTAGCTGTCAGCCCTTTATCAGCAAGCGCTAGATGCCAAAAAGACTCTGAAAACACGGCCATCTCGGGCGCCCACCCGCGCGTGCGCGCGGCGGCGCAGAGGTGCTCGCCCTCGATCCACACGCGGCCCTGCCGGCGGTACTGCGTGCTGTCCTGCGCGAGGCGGCGCAACTCCTTGACGTGCGGGTTGTCGCGCGAGTGGATCTGTACGGTGGAGGGCGCCGTCATGCCGCGCCCTCCAGCGCGCCGCGCTCGTACCGGGCCACGGGCGCGAACGAGCGCCGGTGCAGCGGGCAGGCGCCGTGGGTGCGCAGGGCGAGCAGATGCTCGGCCGTGCCGTAGCCCTTGTGCGCCGCGAAGCCGTATTGCGGGTAGTGCGCGTGCACCTCGGCGCACCAGCGGTCGCGGTGCACCTTGGCCAGGATGGACGCGGCCGAGATCGCCTGCACCAGCGCGTCGCCCCCCACCACGGCTTCGGCGGTGCAGTCGAGCACCGGCAGGCGGTTGCCGTCCACCAGCACCAGGCCGGGGCGCAGGCGCAGGCCCGCCACGGCACGCTGCATGGCCAGCAGCGTGGCTTGCAGGATGTTCAGCCGGTCGATTTCCTCGACGCTGGCCTCGGCGATGGCAAAGCACAGCGCGTGCGCGCGGATCTGGTCGAACAAGGCTTCGCGCCGCGCCGGCGAGAGCACCTTGGAATCGGCCAGGCCGGGGATCGGGCGCAGTTCGTCCAGGACCACCGCCGCCGCCACCACCGGGCCGGCGAGCGGACCGCGCCCTGCCTCGTCCACCCCGGCGGTGAGCACCGGGCCGTGCCAGGGAAGGCGGGCCTGTTCAGGCCTGGAGGACTTGCCGTATCGCATCCGAGGCCAGGGCGGGCGTGTCGCGCGCCAGGGTGTCGTGCAGGGCAGCAAAACGCTGCTGCAGCGCGGCCACGCGCGCTGCGGATTCGGCGCCGGGCTCCAGCCACCCGAGCACGGCCGCGGCCAGCGCAGCGGGCGTGGCGGCATCCTGGATCAACTCGGGAACGACGAAGTCCCGGCACAGGATGTTGGGCAGCCCGACCCACGGCTGGAGCTGGCGGCGGCGCATCAACCGCCAGCTGAGCGGGTGCATGCGGTAGCCAATGACCATGGGGCGCTTGAAGAGCGCGGCTTCCAGCGTCGCCGTGCCGCTGGCGATCAGCGTGGCGTCGCAGGCCGCGAGCACGGTGTGCGACTGCCCGGAGACGATCTGAACGGCCCCCTGCAACCCGGCCTCGCGCACCGAGGCGGCAATGCGCTCCTGCAGCGCCGGCACCGCTGGAACCACAATTTTGATGGCTGGAAACGCTTTCCGTACAAGCGCCGCAGCCTCAAAAAAGGCCGGAGCGATGTACTGCACCTCGGCGCTGCGGCTGCCGGGCAGGACGGCCAGCACCGGCCCGTCCTGCGGCAGGCCGAGCTGCGCCCGCGCGGCGGCACGGTCGGGCTCGCGCGGGATCACCCCCGCCAGCGGGTGGCCGACATAGGTCGCGGCAATGCCGTGCTCTGCCAGCAGCTCGGGCTCGAACGGAAAGATGCACAGCACGTGGTCGGCCGCGCGGCGGATCTTGTCCACCCGGTCCGCGCGCCAGGCCCAGATGGAGGGGCAGACGAAATGCACCGTGCGCGTGCCGGCGGCGCGCAGGTCGGTCTCCAGCGCCAGGTTGAAATCCGGGGCGTCGACGCCGATGAACAGGGATGGCGGCGCGTCCAGCAACCGCGTACGCAACTGGCGCCGCATGCGCAAAAGCTCGACCAGGCGGCGCAGCAGCTCCACACTGTAGCCGTGCACCGCTAGGCGCTCGCTCGGCCACCAGGCGTCGAACCCTTGCGCCGCCATCTGCGGGCCGCCGATGCCGAAGGCCTGCAACTGCGGCCACACGGCGCGCATGCCGCCCAGCAGCAGGCTGGCCAGCAGGTCGCCAGAGGCTTCGCCGGCCACCATGGCGATGCGCGGCCCCGGTGTCATCTGCGCCACGGGATCGGAACCTGTGCTCAGCGTGCGATGCCGCGCGAGGACGCGTCGAGCAATGCCAGCATCCGCGCGACGTCCTGCCGCGCTTCGTCGTCCACCGCCAGCTCGGCGATGGCCACGCGCGCGGCGGCCAGCGTCAGGCCCTGACGGTAGAGCAGGCGGTGCATCTGCTTGATCGCCGCGACGCGGCCGGCGGAAAAACCGCGCCGGCGCAGGCCTTCGAGATTCAGGCCGCGCACCGCGAGCGGGTTGCCATCGACCATCATGAAGGGCGGCACGTCCTGCGAGATGTGGCTGGCGAAACCGGCCATCACGTAGGCACCCACGCGGGTGAACTGGTGGACGCCGGTCAGCCCGCCGATGATGGCGAAATCGTCCACCTGCACATGGCCGGCCAGCGTGGCGTTGTTCGCCAGCACTGTGCCGTTGCCGACGCGGCAGTCGTGCGCGATGTGCACGTAGGCCATGATCCAGTTGTCGTCGCCCACGGAGGTGACGCCGCGGTCCTGCGCCGTGCCGGTGTTGATGGTGCAGAACTCGCGGATGGTGTTGCGCTCGCCGATGATGAGTTCGGTGGGCTCGCCGGCGTACTTCTTGTCCTGCGGCGGCGCGCCGACCGAGGCGAACTGAAAGATGTGGTTGCCCGCTCCGATGGTGGTGCGCCCTTCGATCACGGCGTGCGCGCCAACCCTGCTGCCGGCGCCGATCACCACGTGCGGGCCGATCACCGCGTAGGGGCCGACCTGCACCGAAGCATCAAGCTGCGCCGCTGCATCGACGATGGCGGTGGGGTGGATGCTGCCCACGGCGGTGTGCGCTCCTGCCTTCAGCCCACGGCGCGCATGGTGCACATCAGCTGTGCCTCGCAAGCCACTTCGTCGCCCACGCGCGCAATACCGTTGAACTTCCAGATGCCGCCGCGCACGCGGTCGATGGTGATGTCGAGGATGAGCTGGTCGCCCGGCTCCACCGGCCGCTTGAAGCGCGCGCCGTCGATGCCGACGAAGTAATAGATGTTGTTCTCGTCGGGCACCTGGCCCATGGCGTCGAACGCCAGCAGGCCGGCCGCCTGGGCGAGGGCTTCCAGGATCAGCACCCCCGGCATCACCGGATGGCCGGGGAAATGCCCCATGAAATAGGGCTCGTTGAAGGTGACGTTCTTGACGGCCTGGATGCGCGTGTTGCGTTCGAGCTCCAGCACCCGGTCTACCAGCAGAAAGGGGTAGCGGTGCGGGAGCTGTTTGAGAATTGCGTGGATGTCCATCATGGGCGTTCGGGTATGTGTTCTTGCAGGCGGCTTTCCAGCGCCTTCATGCGCTCGCGCAAGCGGTGCAACTGCTTGAGCGTGGCGGCGTTTTTTTCCCAGCGCGCATTGTCATCGATAGGGAACATGCCAGTGTAGTGGCCCGGCCGGTGGAGCGAGTGCGTCACCACCGTGGCGGCCGAGACATGGACGTCGTCGGCCACGCTCAGGTGGCCGAGCACGATGGCGCCGCCGCCGAAAGTGCAGCGCGCACCGATCCGCGCGCTGCCGGCCACGCCCACGCAGCCGGCCATGGCGCTGCCCTGGCCGATGTGCACGTTGTGGCCGATCTGCACCAGGTTGTCGATCTTCACGCCATCCTCTATCACGGTGTCGTCGAGCGCGCCGCGGTCAATGCAGCTGTTGGCGCCGATCTCCACGTCGTCGCCAATGCGCACCGCGCCGAGCTGCTCGATCTTGATCCAGGCGCCGTCCTCCTGCGCAAAGCCGAAGCCGTCCGCACCGATGACCACGCCGGAATGCACGATGCCGCGCGCTCCGATGCGGCAGCCCTCGCCCAGCGTGACGCGCGCATGCAGCACGGTGCCCGCGCCGACCTCGGCGCCGCGCTCGAGCACGCACAGCGGGCCAATGCGCGCCGTGGCGTGCACCACGGCATCGGGACTGACGACGGCCGTCGGATGGATGCCGGCGGCGGGTGCGGCGGCGATGTGGCGCTTCCAGAGCTGCGTGGCGCGCGCAAAGCAGGCGTACGGGTTGTCGGCCACCAGGCAGGCGCCGCGTTGCCGGGCCATGTCCGCCAGAGCGGGCGCCACGATGACGCAGGCCGCACCGGAGGCCATCAACTGTTGCTGGTAGCGCGGGTTGCTGAGGAAGCTCAGCGCGTCCGGCCCGGCGGTCTCGAGCGGCGCCAGGCGGGCTATGCGCAGTTCTGCGTCGCCGTGCAGACGCGCACCCAGGGCCTCCGCGATGTCTCCCAGGCGAAGGCTCACGCCACCACCGCGATGGGCACGCTACTTGGCAGGCGCCGCATTGAGCGCCTTGATCACTTTGTCAGTGATATCGTTCTTTGGGTTGATGTAGACCGCCTGGTCCAGGATCAGGTCGTACTTTTCCTGTTCGGCAATCTGCTTGACGACCTTGTTGACGCGCTCGCCCATCTGCGTCAGCTCTTCGCTCTTGCGGGCGTTCAGATCTTCCTGGAATTCGCGGCGCTTGCGCTGGAAATCACGGTCCTGGTCGACCAGCTGGCGCTGGCGCGCGGTACGCTGGCTTTCGGACAGCGTGGGCGCTTCGCGCTCGAACTTCTCGGTGGCCGCCTTGAGCGCATTGCCCTGGTCGAGCAGGTCCTTGTCGCGGCGCGAGAACTCCTGCTCCAGCTTGGTCTGCGCGGCCTTGGCGGTATTGGCCTCGCGGAAAACACGCTCGGTGTGGACGAAGCCAGCCTTGAATTCCTCGGCCTGGGCAGGCGCCCAGGCCGCCACGGAAGCCAGCGCCAGAGCGCACGCGAGGTGTCGGGAAAGATGTTTCATTAGAAGGACGTTCCAATCTGGAATTGCAATTCCTGGATTCTATCGCCGGCGAATTTGCGTATCGGCTTGGCGTATGCCAGGCGCAGCGGCCCGAGCGGTGAAATCCAGCTGATACCCACGCCGGCGGAGGCGCGCATGTCGTTGAGGCGGATGGGCTGGCCATCGCCGTATACGTTGCCCGCGTCCACGAAGGTGAAGACGCGCAGCGTGCGGTCATTGCCGGCACCGGGGAAGGGAGCGATCAGCTCGAAGTTCAGCGTGACCTTCTTAGGCCCACCGAGCGACGCGCCGGTGACGTCGCGCGGACCGAGCGTGCCCTGGTCGAACCCGCGCACCGAACCCAGGCCGCCGGAATAGAAGTTCTTGAACACCGGGAAGGGCCGGCCACTGAGGCCCTTGCCCAGTCCGACTTCGCCGTTGAAGGCGACGGTGAACTTCTTGTTCAGCGGGACGTATTGCTGGTATTGGTAGTTGGCGCGCACGTAGCGCGCATCGCCCGCCACCGACCATTCGGAATTGAAGCGCTGGTAGCGGCCGGAATTGGGCGCCAGCGCGCTGTCGCGGCTGTCGCGCGACCAGCCGATGGTCAGCGGCACGGCCGAACTCGTGGCGCCGTAGCGATCGGCATAGACCAGGTAGGCCGCGGGAATGTTGGTGCCCGCCTTGATGCGCGTTTGCTCCAAGCCGCCGCCGAAGAACACGGTATCGATCTCGCTGAACGGCACGCCGAAGCGCACGCTGCCGCCGGTGGTGACGAGCTCGTAGTTGCCGCCCTGGTCTTCGTAGGGCTTGTCGGTGCGGTAGTACAGGTCGAGCGTGCGCGAAATGCCGTCCGGCGTGAAGTACGGGTTGGTCGTGCTCAGCACAAAGGTCCGCTTGTACTTGCTGGTGTTGACGTCGATGCCCAGGTAGTTGCCGGAGCCGAAGACGTTTTCCTGCTTGATGGCGAACGAGAAAGACACTTTTTCGGCGCTGGAGAAGCCCGCGCCCAGCTGCAGCGAGCCAGTGGGCTTTTCCTTCACGGCAATCACCAGGTCGACCTGGTCCGGCGCACCGGGCACTTCCACGCTTTCCACGCTGACCTCGGTGAAATAGCCCAGGCGGTCCACGCGGTCGCGCGAGAGGCGGATTTTCTCGCCGTCGTACCAGGAGGCCTCGAACTGGCGGAATTCGCGCCGCACGACTTCGTCGCGCGTGCGGTCGTTGCCGGTGACGTTGATGCGGCGCACGTAAGCGCGCCGCTGCGGGTCGGCGGTCAGCACAAGCGCCACCCGGCCGTTTTCACGGTCGATCTCGGGCACGGCTTCCACCCGCGCAAAGGCAAAGCCGAAATTGCCGAAATGGTCGGAGAACGCCTTGGTGGTTTCGGCCACCTGGTCCGCGTTGTAGGGTTCGCCAGCGCGGATGGTGACGAGCGATTTGAACTCCTCGTCGCGCTCCAGGTAGTTGCCCTCCAGCTTGACGCTGCTGACGACGAAGCGCTCGCCTTCCGTCACGTTGACGGTGATGGAGATGTCCTGCTTGTCGGGGGAGATAGCCACCTGGGTGGAATCGATGCGAAATTCCAGGTAACCGCGCTGCAGGTAGTAGGAGCGCAGGGTTTCGAGATCGGCGTTGAGCTTGGGCCGAGCATAGCGGTCGGACTTGGTGTACCAGCTGAGCCAGCCGCCGGTGTCCTGGTCGAACAGGCCCTTGAGCGTGGATTCGCTGAACGCCTTGTTGCCGACGATGCGGATGTCCTTGATGCGCGCGGTGTCGCCTTCGGTCACCGTGAAGGTCAGGTTGACGCGGTTGCGCTCGACCGGCGTCACGGTGGTGACCACCTCGGCCGCGTAAAAACTCTTGTTGATGTACTGGCGCTTGAGTTCCTGCTCGGCGCGGTCGGCAAGCGCCTTGTCGAACGGGCGCCCATCGGTCAGGCCGATGTCGCGCATCACGTTCTTCAGGGTCTCCTTGTCGAACTCACGCGCGCCGGCAAACTCCACCGCGGCGATCGTCGGCCGCTCCTGCACGACGACAACCAGCACGTCGCCAGAGGCCTCCAGGCGGACGTCGGTGAACAGGCCCAGGCCGAACAGTGCGCGGATCGCGGCCGCACCCTTTTCGTCGTCGTAGTCGTCGCCCACGCGCAGAGGCAGCGAGGCGAACACCGTTCCCGGCTCGACGCGCTGCAATCCCTCGACCCGGATATCGCGCACCTTGAACGGCGCGAGCGCCCATGCCGCCTGTGCCGCGAAAACCAGGGCCGCCACGGCCGCAACGGTCCGCACGCCAAAGCGAGGTTGTTTCTTCATCATGGAGAGAGGTCGAGTCGGTGCCGCCGTGCGCTGCCCCACAGGGCGCGCAGATCAGCCAAACAGCCGGGTGAAATCGTTGAACAATGCGACGGACATCATCAGCAGCAAGATCGCAATCCCACCACGTTGCAGCTTGTCCATCCAGGCCTCAGAGACGCCCTTGCCTGTGATGCCCTCCCAAAGATAATACATCAGGTGCCCGCCATCGAGCACCGGCAGCGGCAGCAGATTGAGCACCCCCAGGCTGACGCTGATCAGCGCGAGAAAGGTGAGGTACTGGGTCAGCCCGATGTGCGCCGAGCGGCCCGCGTAGTCGGCGATCGTCAGCGGCCCGCTGATGTTCTTGATGGACGCCTCGCCCACAAGCATGCGGCCGATCATCTTGAGCGAAAGCGCGGACACCTGCCAGGTGCGCTCCACCCCGTTCCACAGCCCTTCCGCAGCCCCGTAGCGCACCGTGGTGAAGCGCGGCGGCTCGCCGACGTAAGCGCCGATGCGGCCGATGATTTGGCCGTTTTCCTCGACCGCGTCCGGTGCGACCTCGAGTTCCAGCACGCGGCCCGCGCGCTCCACGCTCCAGCGCTGCGCCAGCGGCGCAGCGGCGCGCACCGAGGCGCGGATGCGTTCGCGCAATTGCTGGGCGTCGTCGACCGCAGCATCGCCGATGCGCAGGACCAGATCACCGGCCCGCAGCCCGGCCCGCGCCGCCGGGCCGTCCGCGACCAGTTCGCCCACCACCGGCCGGGTCCAGGGCGAGGCGATCCCGATCTTGCGCAGCAGCTCCGCATCGGCCTGGCGGACGTCGATTTCGTCGAGTGGGAGCACCACGGCGCGTGAGACGCCCGGGCGCGCCTGCACCTCCAGCCGCACCGGCTCGCCGTCCAGCGCGCCGCGCGTCAGCGTCCAGCGCAGGTCTTCGAACGAGCGCACTTCGCGCGGCTCGTCGTCGCCCAGGGCGATGCTTTGCACGAATTCGCCGCCGTGCAGCCCGGCGCGCTCGGCGATGGAGCCGACCGGCGGGCTCGAAATATAGGCCATGGGTTCCTGCACGCCCGCCCAGTTGACCACGGCATAGAGCAGCACGGCCAGCAGCAGGTTCGCCGCCGGCCCGGCAGCGACGATGGCCGCGCGTGCGCGCAGCGGCTGGGTGTTGAACGCCAGGTGCCGCTCCTCGGGCGCGACGGGTGCCTCGCGTTCGTCGAGCATGCGCACGAAGCCGCCCAGGGGGATGGCGCCGAGCACGAACTCGGTCGGCGAGCCCTTGGGGCGCCAGCGCAGGATGGGTTTGCCGAAACCGACCGAGAACCGCAGCACCTTGACACCGCAGGCCACCGCCACGCGGTAGTGCCCGTATTCGTGGACGGCGATCAGGATGGCGAGCGCACCGACAAAGGCGAGCAGGGTCAGCATGGCGGTTTCCTCGAAAGCTCTCAGCCCATGCGCGCAGCGTGCTGCTGGGCGCTGCTGCGCGCCTGGGCATCGAGTGCCAGCAGCGCGTCGAGCGAATCGGGCTTGGACGAGGGAACTGTGGACAAAGTTTCCAGATTCAAGGCGTGAATCTGGTCGAAACGGATGCGCCGGTCGAGAAACGCCTGCACGGCCACCTCGTTGGCAGCGTTCAGCACCACGGTGGTTCCGGGCGCCGCGCCGAGGGCGTCCCAGGCCAGGCGCAAGCCGGGAAAGCGTGCCGCGTGGCCATGGTCGTCGATGGATTCGAAGGTCATGGCCGCGAGGGAGCGGAAATCCAGAGCGGCAGCCCCCGAGGCAACGCGCTCGGGCCAGGAGAGCCCATAGGCGATGGGAACGCGCATGTCGGGCGTGCCCAGCTGCGCGACCACCGACATGTCGCGGTACTGCACCATGGAATGGATAGTGCTCTGCGGGTGGATGACCACGTCGAGCTGCTCGGGCGCCAGGCCGAACAGGTAGCGCGCCTCGATCACCTCGAGCGCCTTGTTCATCATGGTGGCCGAATCGACCGAGATCTTGCGCCCCATCACCCAGTTCGGGTGGGCGCAGGCCTGCTCGGGTGTCACGTCGCGCAGGGTTTCCGGTGCACGGGTGCGAAACGGCCCGCCCGAGGCGGTAAGGATGATCTTGTCCACGCGTGCCGGCCAGGTCGCCGGATCGTCCGGCAACGACTGGAAAATCGCCGAATGCTCGCTGTCGATCGGCAGCAAGGTCGCCCCCCCCGCGCGCACCGCCTGCAGGAACACCTCGCCGCCCACCACCAGGGCCTCCTTGTTGGCCAGCAGCAGGCGCTTGCCGGCGCGCGCCGCCGCCAGACAGGGCGCGAGGCCAGCCGCTCCGACGATGGCCGCCATGACGGTGTCCACCTCGGGATCGGAAGCTATTGTTTCAATAGCATCAATTCCTTGCAGGACGTGCGTTGGAAGGTTATTTCGCTTGATTTTTTCAGCCAGTTCCTGCGCATGGGCAGGGCTGGCCATCACGGCATAGCGCGGGCGCAGTTGCGCGCATTGGGCGAGCAGCAGTTCGACCTGCGTCGCGGCGCTGAGCGCGAACACCTCGAAGCGCTCCGGGTGCCGCGCCAGCACGTCGAGGGTGTTCTTGCCGATGGACCCGGTGGAGCCCAGCACCGTGACGCGCTGGCGCATCAGGCCACCAGCGCGGTGAGCATCATGGCCAGCGGGAGCGTGGGCAGGAGCGCGTCCACGCGGTCAAGCACGCCGCCGTGGCCGGGCAGCAGATTGCTGCTGTCCTTGGCGCCCGCGCTGCGCTTGACGAGCGATTCGACCAGGTCGCCGACCACGCTCATGCAGGCCATGAAAAGGGCGCCCAGGACGAGCATCCACGCGCCCTGGCCCGCCAGGCGGGAATAGAAGCTCGGAACCGCGGCGCCCCAGTGAGCGTCCAGCGCTGCCCATGCGGCGCCCAGGCACAGGACGCCGACAACACCACCCCAGACGCCTTCCCAGCTCTTGCCGGGGCTGATCGAAGGAGCGAGCTTGTTCTTGGTAAAGCGCAGGCCGAAGGCGCGGCCACTGAAATAGGCGGCGATGTCGGCCATCCAAACCAATGCCATCACGGACAGCAGGAAGTTGATGCCGATCGTGCGCGCCTGCACCGCCGCGAGCCACGCCAGCCACAGGCCGAGCACGCCGGCCACGAGGCGCAGCCCCTGGGGAATGCGCGGCCAGCCGGCGACCCCCGCGCGCAGCAGCGCGGCCGAACCCAGCACCCAGGCGCCGGCCGCCACCGTCCAGAGGAGCGCCAGGGGGCGCCCCGTCCAGCCCGCCAGCCAGGAGGCCACGCACAGGCCCACGCACACCGCCGCCAGGGCCAGCGATGCCGGGAACGAGCAGCCGTTGAGCCGCCCCCACTCCCAGGCCGCCGCGGCCATGAGTACCAGCACCACGGCGGCAAACGCGAGCGGCTGCGGGTAGAAGAGCGCCGGCAGCAGGATGGCCAGCAGGACCAGGGCAGTGATGATGCGCTGCTTGAGCATGGCGTCCTTCAAGCCCGCGCCAGCACGGGGGATTCCTGGTCCAATTGCTCGGAAATGAGCCCGAAGCGGCGCTCGCGCCCGTGGTAGGCGGCGATCGCCACGTCCAGTTCGGCTTCATCGAAGTCGGGCCAGAGCTTGTCGCTGAAGTACAGCTCCGCGTAAGCGCTCTGCCAGAGCAGGAAATTGCTCAAACGCATCTCGCCGCCGGTGCGTATCACCAGGTCCGGGTCGCGCACGTGCGCGAGCGCGGTGGCCGCGTGCAGGCTCTCCGGCGTGATGGCTTCGCCGCGCGCAGCGAGCTGGGCAGCGGCCTGCGCGATGTCCCAGCGGCCGCCGTAGTTGAAGCAGACATTGAGCACCATGCGCGTGTTGTGCGCGGTTTCGGCTTCGGCGTGCGCCAGGCCTTCGCATATACCGGCGGCCAGGTTGGTGCGGTCGCCGACGAAGTGCACGCGGATGCCGTCGCGCGCCAGCTGCGGCACTTCGCGCCCTATGGCGCGCGCCAGAACCTCCATGAGGCCCGAGACCTCGTCCGCCGGGCGGCTCCAGTTCTCGGACGAAAAGGCAAACACGGTGAGCACCGAAACACCCCGCTCGGCACACGCCTTGACGCAGCGGCGCAGGGATTCCACGCCCTGGCGGTGGCCCGCCAGGCGCGGCAGGTAGCGGCGCTTGGCCCAGCGGCCATTGCCGTCCATGACGATGGCAATGTGGGCGGGAGCGGGAGGGAAATGGGCCATTCAGGCGCTGCAGAGGGCGGGTTCAGACCGCCATGATGTCCTGCTCCTTGGCGGCAACCAAGGCGTCGATGTCCGCCACGTGGCGGTCGGTGATCTTCTGGATGTCGGCTTCGGAGCGCTTCTGGTCGTCTTCCGACGCCAGCTTGTCCTTGACCATGCGCTTGACCGCTTCGTTGGCGTCGCGGCGCAGGTTGCGCACGGCGATCTTGGCGGATTCGCCCTCGTTGCGCGCGAGCTTGGTCATTTCCTTGCGGCGCTCTTCGCTCATGGGCGGCATGGGAACGCGGATCAGGTCGCCCATGGCGGCCGGATTCAAGCCGAGGTCGCTCTCGCGGATGGCCTTTTCGATCTTGGCGCCCATGCCCTTTTCCCAGGGCTGGACGCTGATGGTGCGCGAGTCGATCAGGGCGACGTTGGCCACCTGGCTCAGTGGCACCATCGCGCCGTAGTAGTCGACGTGGACCGAGTCCAGCAGGGCGGGGTTGGCGCGGCCGGTACGGATCTTCTGCAGATTGTTCTTGAAGGCGACGATGGACTGGTCCATCTTGGCCTCCATGGTCTTGCGGATATCGGCTGTCATGTTCTTCTCTCCTCGGAAATGGCGCGGCCCTGCCGGCCTTCAGGCGTGCACCAGCGTGCCTTCGTCCTCGCCCATCACCACGCGCTTGAGCGCACCGGGCTTGAAGATGGAAAACACCTTCACGGGAAGCTTCTGGTCGCGGCACAGCGCGAACGCCGTCGCATCCATGATGCCCAGGTTGCGCACCATGGCCTCGTCAAAGCTCAGTGTCGCATAGCGCGTGGCCGTGGCGTCCTTGTGCGGGTCGGCGGTGTACACGCCGTCGACCTTGGTGGCCTTGAGCACCAGCTCGGCGCCAATCTCCGCGCCGCGCAGCGCGGCCGCCGTGTCGGTGGTGAAGAAGGGGTTGCCGGTGCCGGCGGCAAAGACGACCACCTTGCCCTCCTCCAGGTACTGCAGCGCCTTGGGGCGCACGTAGGGCTCCACCACCTGCTCGATGGAGATGGCCGACATCACGCGCGCCGTGAGGCCCTGCTTGTCCATGGCGTCGGCCAGCGCCAGGGCGTTCATCACCGTGGCCAGCATGCCCATGTAGTCGGCCGTGGCGCGGTCCATGCCCTCGGCGCCGCCGGCAACGCCGCGGAAGATGTTGCCGCCGCCGATCACCACCGCCACCTCGACGCCCATGCGGGTGACTTCGGCCACCTCTCCGACCATGCGCACGATGGTCGCGCGGTTGATGCCAAAGGCGTCGTCGCCCATCAGCGCCTCACCGGACAGCTTGAGCAAAATGCGCTTGTAGGCCGGCGTGGCAGTCGTCATGGGGATTCCTTCGTGGGGCTGGGGTCGTGGAGGCTTCCTGGGCAGGGTTCAGGCGCCGGCCTTGGCGGCAGCGACCTGGGCCGCCACTTCGGCGGCGAAATCGTCGGCCTTCTTTTCAATGCCTTCGCCGACCACGTACAGCGTGAACGCCTTGATGGTGGTGGCGCGCTCCTTGAGCATCTGCTCGACGGTCTGCTTGTCGTTCTTCACGAAGGCCTGGTTGTACAGGGAGACTTCCTTGAGGTACTTCTGCACGCCGCCCTCGATGCGCTTGGCAACGATCTCATCGGACTGCACGGCCTTGCCTTCGGCCTGGGCCTTGGCCTTGTCCTCGGCCGCCTTGGCGGCGGCAACAGAGCGCTCTTTTTCAATCAGTTCGGCCGGCACGTCGCTGCTGGCCAGCGCCACGGGCTTCATGGCGGCGATGTGCATGGCCACGTCCTTGGCCGCTGCGGCGTCGCCTTCGTACTGCACCACCACGCCGATGCGCGTGCCGTGCAGATAGGAAGCGAGCTGGTTGCCGCCGGCAAAGCGCTGGAAGCGGCGGAACGACATGTTCTCGCCGATCTTGCCGATCAGGCCCTTGCGCACGTCTTCCAGCGTGGGGCCGAAGCTGTCCTGCGCGTAGGGGAGCGCACCCAGGGCTTCGATGTCGGCCGGGTTGTGCTTGGCGATGAGTTCGGCCGCGGCGTTCGCCATGGCGATGAAGCTGTCGTTCTTGCTGACGAAATCGGTTTCGCTGTTGACTTCCACCAGCGCGCCGGTGTTGCCGTCGATGAAGCTTGCCACCACGCCTTCGGCGGTGATGCGCGAAGCCGCCTTGCCGGCCTTGGTGCCGAGCTTGACGCGCAGCAGTTCCTCGGCCTTGGCCATGTCGCCGTTGGCTTCGGTCAGGGCCTTCTTGCATTCCATCATCGGGGCATCGGTCTTGCCACGCAGTTCACCCACCATGCTTGCGGTAATTGCAGCCATTGCTAGTTCTCCAAATTCAGTTCGGTCGTATCAGGATAAAAAAAGGGGGCTACAGAGCCCCGCTTTTCTCGCGACATAGGTCACGCGGGCATTCGCAGGCTCAGGCAGCGGACTCTTCCACTTCCACAAACTCGTCCGAGCCCTCGGCGGCCACCGCCTTCACCACGTCGGAAACGGCGCTGTTGCGGCCTTCAATGACAGCGTCGGCCATGGCGCGCACGTACAGGTCCACCGCCTTGGCGGAGTCGTCGTTGCCGGGGATGACGTGGTCGATGCCCTCGGGCGAGTGGTTGGTGTCGACCACGCCGATCAGCGGGATGCCGAGCTTCTTGGCTTCGGCGATGGCGATCTTGTGGAAGCCCACGTCGACCACGAAGATGGCGTCGGGCAGGGCTGCCATGTCCTGGATGCCGCCGATGTCCTTCTCGAGCTTTTCAATCTCGCGCGTGAACATCAGCTGCTCTTTCTTGCTCAGCGATTCAAGGCCGGCTTCCTGCTGCGCCTTCATGTCCTTCAGGCGCTTGATGGAGGTCTTGACGGTCTTGAAGTTGGTCAGCATGCCGCCCAGCCAGCGCTGGTTCACGTAGGGCACGCCGGCGCGCTGGGCTTCAGCGGCCACGGTGTCGCGGGCCTGGCGCTTGGTGCCGACGAACAGCACGGTGCCGCGGTTGGCGGTCAGCTGCTGGGCGAACTTGGCCGCGTCCTGGAGCATCGGCAGCGATTTCTCCAGGTTGATGATGTGGATCTTGTTGCGGTGGCCGAAGATGTACGGGGCCATCTTGGGGTTCCAGAACCGGGTCTGGTGGCCGAAGTGAACGCCGGCTTCCAGCATTTCGCGCATGGTGACTGCCATAAAAGTGCTCCAAAGGTTGGGTCTAAAATCCAGTCCGACATCGCTGCCCGCAACGGGCCGGCGACACCTTGGCGGGACTGGTTTGCTATTGGTTTCGCTAAGGGTATGCACCCCGCAAAACCCAGGGATTCTAGCATAGGCATGGCCCAAGACCTTGACAGCACGCTGCGCCTCCTGCATGCGGGCAGCACCAGCGCCGCGGCGCAAATGCAGGCCTGCATCACCCGTGCCCAGGCACCCGAATCGCGCCACGCGTTTTCCCTGCCGCTGTTCGACCAGGCCGCGTCTGCCGCGCGCGATCCAGACCTGGCGCACCGGCCGCTGGCGGGCCTGGCGGTCTCGGTCAAGGATTTGTTCGACATGCAGGGCCTGCCCTGCCCCGCCGGCTCCACCGTGCTGGCCGGCGCGCCGCCCGCCACGCACGATGCGCCGGCGGTGGCTCGGCTGAAGGCGGCAGGCGGTGTGGTCATCGGCCGCACGCACATGGTGGAATTCGCCTTCTCGGGCGTCGGCACCAACCCGCACTTCGGCACCCCGGCGGCGTTCGACGGGCGTTTCGGCGCCCTGCCGGGGCCGGCGCGCGTGCCGGGCGGCTCGTCCTCGGGCGCCGCGGTGTCGGTGGCGACCGGCGCGGCCTTCATCGGCCTGGGGTCGGACACCGGCGGCTCGATCCGCATTCCGGCGGCGCTCTGCGGCATCGTCGGTTTCAAGAACACCGCCCGGCTGGTTCCCACGCAGGGCGCGGTGCCGCTCTCGTCCACGCTCGATACCGCCTGCGCGCTCACGCGCTCGGTGCGGGACGCCGTGCTGGCGCACGAAATCCTGGCCGCACGCCGCGTCACGCGCAGCCCGGCGCCGCTGTCCGCCTGGCGCCTCGCGGTTCCGGGCGGGGTGTTCCTGCAAGACCTCGACGACGCCGTGCGCACGGCGTTCGAGCGCAGCATCGCGCGGCTGCGCGCAGCCGGCGCGCAGATCCAGGAGATTGCCCTGCCCGAATCGGCCGAGCTGTCCGGCGTGTACCTGCGCGGCAGCTTCTCGGCGGCCGAAAGCTACGCCTGGCACCGCCACCTCCTGGCCGAACACGCGGCCGCGTACGACCCGCGCGTGCGCGCCCGCATCGCGCTTGGCGCCAACATGTCGGCCGCCGACTACCTCGACCTGGTGCAGGCGCGCCGGGCGTGGATCGCGCGCATGGGCTCGGCGATCGACGGCTTCGACGCCCTGCTCTCGCCCACGGTGCCGATCGCCGCGCCGACCATAGCCAGCCTCGCGCCGGCCGATGGCACCGACCCCGCGCAGGACGCCGCGCGCGACGCCGCCTTCCAGCGCGCCAACGCGCTGTTGCTGCGCAATACCAGCATGGTCAACATGCTCGATGGTTGCGCCCTGTCGCTGCCCTGCCACGTGCGGGGCGAACTGCCGGTCGGGCTGATGGTCTGGCACGGCGCACTGCGCGACGACGCCGTGCTCAACATCGGCCTGCGCATCGAAGAAGCACTACAAGAACAATAGCTGCTACCGCTTACTGGATAAGCGCTAGAGGCCAAAAACACCAAAACTTTCATGAAGATAGCGATCGTGGGCGCGGGCGTAGCCGGCGTCGCCAGCGCGTACGAACTGGCGCGTGGCGGCCACCAGGTGACCGTGTTCGAGCGGCGTGCCAGCGTGGCCGAGGAGTCGAGCTTCGCCCCCGGCGCTGCGCTCGGGGCCGGCCTGCTCGCGCCCTGGGCAGTGCCCGGGACCATGGCGGCGCCCCGCCTCGCCGGCGCCGGTCCGCGGGTGCACCTTGCGGGTGCCAGCCTGGCCGAGCTGCGCTGGCTCTGGCACTGGCGCCGCGCGGCACGCCAGGCGCAGCGCAGCAGCGCGCCCACGCCGGCGGTGCGCGCCCTCGCCCGGCTGGTGCAGTTCAGCCAGCAGTGCTTCATTGAAACCGCCGAAGCGCTGGAGCTGGTGCTCGAGCGCGCGCCGGGCGCCCTGGTGCTGCTGCCAGACGCGCGCAGCGCCGCACCGCTGCGCGCCGCGGTGGCCGCGCTGCGCGACGCGGGCGCCGAGCTGCACGGCATCGACGGCGCCGCCGCCCGCGCCATGGAGCCGGGCCTGTCGGGCACGCCGCGCCTGGACGGCGCCCTGCACCTGCCGCAGGCCGAGGCCGCCAATTGCCGCCAGTTCACCGGCGCGTTGCGCCAGGCGGCGCAGCAGCTCGGCGTGGCCTTCGCGTTCCAGTCCGAGGTGGCGCGCCTCGTGCCGGCCCCGGGCGGCCTGTCGCTCCACCTGGCGGGCGATGCGGCGGCGCAGCGCTTCGACGCCGCCGTGCTGTGCCTGGGCGCGCACGGCGCGCCGCTGCTTGAAAGCCTCGGCCTGCGCCTGGGCATGGTGGCGCTGTGGGGCTGCTCGCTCACCGCGCCGCTGCGCGAACACGCCGCCGCGCCGCAGGGCGTGGTGATCGACGTGGCGCGCCAGGTCAGCATCTCGCGCCTGGGCCAGCGCGTGCGCGTGGCGGGCGGCGCTGAGCTCGGCCGGGGCCACGGCGCGCCCCACCCGGCCACCGTGCGCCAACTGCACGAGGCGCTGGACACCTGGTTTCCCGGCAGCGTGCAGCGCGCCGGCATGCAACTGTGGCGCGGCGCACGACCGATGCGCCCGGGCGGCCTGCCGGTGCTGGGCGCCAGCAGCGTCCCGGGCCTGTGGCTCAACATGGGACACGGCGGCTGCGGCTGGTCGCTCGCCAGCGGCGCAGCGCGGCTGCTGGCCGACGCCATGGGCGGGCGCCCGACCGCCCTGGCGCCGGACGAACTGGCGCATTTCGCTCCCGGCACTGCCTGAGCGCCCCGCCCGCATCCACGCCGGTGCCGCGCCGATAATCCTGCGCATGGAGCGCATCCGGCCCGACCACCCCCACGCCTTGCACGGGCTGGCGGCCACGCGCACGCTGGAGCAAGCCGCCGCAAAGGACCTGCCGGAGCACACGCTGATGCAGCGCGCCGGACTGGCCACCGCGCGCCTTGCGCTGGCACTGGCCCCGCACGCGCGCACGGTGTGGATCGTTTGCGGGCCGGGCAACAACGGCGGCGACGGCCTGGAGGCGGCGCTGCACCTGCAGCAGCCGCAGCGGCAGGTGGTCGTCACCTGGCTGGGCGATGCGGCCAAGGTCCCAGCCGACGCGCAGCGCTCGCTGGCGCGCGCACGCGGCGCCGGCGTGCACTTTGCCGACAGTCCGCCCGTGCTGGGCGCGCACGACCTGTGCATCGACGCGCTGCTGGGCATTGGCCTCGCGCCCGGCGGCGCGGCGCGGCCTCCTCCCGGGCACTGGCGCGCCCTGCTGCGCACTCTGCGCGCCGGCCCGGCGACGCTGCTGTGCCTCGACCTACCGAGCGGACTGGAAGCGGACACCGGGGCCTGGGCCGCGGGCTTCGAGCCCGAGGACCTGGCGCACGCGCCCTGCCACACGCTGAGCCTACTGACGCTCAAACCCGGCCTGTTCACCGCTTCCGGGCGGGACGCCTCGGGCACGGTGTGGCTGGACCGCCTGGGCGCCCTTGCCACCCCCGCCACCGCCAGCGCCTGGCTGGCCGGGCCGCCGCCGGCGCGGGTGCTGCCGCATGCCAGCCACAAGGGCAGCTTTGGCGACGTCGCCGTGATCGGCGGCGAGGGGCTGGGCCGGCGCGGGATGGGCATGGAAGGCGCCGCACTGCTTGCGGCGAGCGCCGCACTGCACGCGGGCGCGGGGCGCGTGCTCGTGGCGCTGCTGGACGATGACGACCTGCGCGTGGCGGCCGTGCTGCCCGAGCTGATGCAGCGGCGCTTCGACGCCCTGGCGCTGGAGCAGCTCACCGTGGTCTGCGGCTGCGGCGGCGGCGACGCAGTGGCAGAGGTGCTGGAGCGCGTGCTGGAGGCCTCTGCACGCCTGGTGCTGGACGCCGACGCGCTCAATGCCCTGGCGCGCGCGCCCGAGCTGCGCGCCGCGCTGGCTGCGCGCGTGGCGCGGGGCGCGGCCACCGTCCTCACGCCGCACCCGCAGGAAGCCGCCCGCCTGCTGGGCCGCAGCACGGGCGCCGTGCAGGCCGACCGGCTGGCCGCCGCACGCGCGCTGACCGAGCGCTTCGGCTGTGTCTGCGTGCTCAAGGGCTCGGGCAGCGTCGTCGCCGCCCCCGGGCAAGCGCTGCCCTGGATCAATCCCACGGGGAACGCGCGCCTGGCGACTGCCGGCACCGGCGACGTGCTGGCCGGCATGCTCGGCGCCCGCCTGGCCGCCGGGGAAGACCCCTGGGACGCCGCGCGCCATGCGGTGTACGCGCACGGCCGCCGGGCGGACGCCTGGCCGGCCGACGAGCCACTCACCGCCGGCGCGCTGGCACGTGGCGGAAATTTCTAACCAAATAGGGCTCCAGCGCTTATCCAGCAAGCGTCGATAGCTACAAAAAACGTAGTTCGCAACGCCGGCGAGGCGGAAGTCACCCGCGCCGCGACTTGCCCTTGCCGGAGCGCTCCGGCGCTTTGGTAAGCAGTGCCGCCTGCTGGCGCGATTTGCCGCCCCCGGCGGGCGCGCCCTGCGCCGCTCCGCGCGCCTGCTTGTGCGCCTGCTTGTGCGCCTTTTGGGGCGTGTCGCCCTCATCGCGAGGGGCGCGCGTCGGCTTTTCGGCCTTCTTGGCGCCGCCCTTGGCGCTGCTGCGCTCGCCCGCGCCGCGCGGCGCGAGCGCGTCGCCCTCCTGCACCAGGCGAAAGTCGATCCGCCGGCCGTCGAGATCGACCCGGCTGACCTGTACGCGCACGCGCGCGCCGATGGCGTAACGGATGCCGCTGCGCTCGCCGCGCAGTTCCTGGCGCGCTTCGTCGAACTTGAAGTATTCGCCGCCCAGTTCGGTGATGTGCACCAGGCCCTCGACGTACATCGCGTCCAGCGTGACAAAGATGCCGAAACTCGTCACCGAGGACACCACGCCGCCGTATTCCTCGCCCAGGTGCTCGCGCATGTACTTGCACTTGAGCCAGGCCTCGACGTCGCGGCTGGCCTCGTCCGCGCGGCGCTCGTTGGCGCTGCAGTGCAGGCCCGCCGCCTCCCAGGATTGCGTTTCCGCCAGCGCAGCGCCGGTTTCCTTCTTGCGCGGCACGGCGCCCGGCCGCGGCGCGCGCGCCGCCAGCCGCTTGCTCAGCTTGGCATGCGCTTCGCCCGGCAGGGGCAGCTCGGGCAGGCGGTAGCGCTTATTGTCCAGAATGGACTTGATGACGCGGTGCACCAGCAGGTCGGGGTAGCGCCGGATGGGGCTGGTGAAGTGCGTGTACGCCTCGAACGCCAGGCCGAAATGGCCGCTGTTGATGGGCGTATAGATGGCCTGCTGCATGGAGCGCAGCAGCATGGTGTGGATCTGCTGTGCGTCGGGCCGGTCTTTCGTCGCCTCGGCAATCGCCTGGAATTCGGACGGCGCCGGGTTGTCGCTGATGGTCATGCCGACCGCCATGGCCTTCAAATAGCCGCGCAGGATCTCCTGCTTCTCGGGCGTCGGCCCCTCGTGCACGCGGTACAGGCCGTGCTGCTTGCCCTGGGCGATGAAGTCGGCGCTGCAGACGTTGGCCGCGAGCATGGCTTCCTCGATCAGCTTGTGCGCGTCGTTGCGCGTGCGCGGGATGATCTTCTCGATGCGGCCGTTGTCGTCGCAGATGATCTGCGTCTCGGTGGTCTCGAAATCCACCGCGCCACGCTCGCGCCGTGCCAGCAGCAGCGCGCGGTACACGTCGTGCAGGTTGAGCAGGTCCGGCAGGCGCTCCTGGCGCTTGGCCGCCTCGGGGCCGCGCGTGTTGGCCAATATGGCCGCCACCTCGGTGTAGGTGAAGCGCGCGTGGCTGAACATCACCGCCGGGTAGAACTGGTAGGCATGCACCTCGCCCTTGGGGGTGATCAGCATGTCGCAGACCATGCACAGCCGCTCGACGTCGGGATTGAGCGAGCACAGGCCGTTGGAGAGCTTCTCGGGCAGCATGGGGATGACGCGGCGCGGGAAGTACACGCTGGTGGCGCGGTCGTAGGCATCAATGTCGATGGGACTGCCCGTCTGCACGTAGTGGCTGACGTCGGCGATGGCCACCAGCAGGCGCCAACCCTTGCCGCGCCCCACCTTCGCCGGCTCGCAATACACGGCGTCGTCAAAGTCGCGCGCGTCCTCGCCGTCGATGGTGACCAGCGGTACATCGGTCAGGTCGATGCGGTGCTTCTTGTCCTGCGGCCGCACCTTGTCGGGCAGCGCGGCGGCTTCGGCCAGGCAGGCTTCTGAGAATTCGTGCGGTACGCCGTACTTGCGCACGGCGATCTCGATCTCCATGCCCGGGTCGTCCACCTCGCCGAGCACCTCGGTGATGCGGCCCACCGGCTGGCCGTACAGGGCAGGAGGTTCGGTCAGTTGCACCACCACCACCTGGCCAGGTTGGGCATCGGCGAGTGCGCCCTTGGGGATGAGCACGTCCTGGCCATAGCGCTTGTCCTCGGGGGCCACGATCCACACGCCGCCCTCCTGGAGCAGGCGGCCGATCAAGGGCTGGTTGGGGCGCTCGATGATCTCTACGACGCGCCCTTCGGGGCGGCCACGCCGGTCCTGGCGCACGATGCAGACGCGCACGCGGTCCTTGTGCAGCACCGCGCGCATTTCGTTGGGGGGAAGAAAAATGTCGCTGAGGCCGTCGTCCCTCAGCACGAAGCCATGGCCGTCGCGGTGGCCCTGCACGGTGCCCTCGAATTCATCGGAAGCGCCGCTTGCGAGCGCGTTGGCACTCATTTTTTTGCTATACAATCTCGTTCTTTCCTGAAATGCCCAGGTGGCGGAATTGGTAGACGCACTAGTTTCAGGTACTAGCGAGTAACATCGTGGAGGTTCGAGTCCTCTCCTGGGCACCAA